>Ga0105240_10007814_pt1 | contig 15444 bp, 14 predicted proteins | sample KBSC54metaG_FD_80426 | JGI IMG/M metagenome (GOLD analysis project Ga0105240, IMG submission 80426) | Corn rhizosphere microbial communities from Kellogg Biological Station, Michigan, USA - KBS C5-4 metaG | ecosystem: Host-associated > Plants > Roots > Rhizosphere > Soil | place: Michigan, USA... | reverse complement strand
GCGGCCATGGTTGAGAAGTAGCCCGTGACCGCGTCCGTGCCGGTATCGTACCCCGTTACGTAGAAGACGCCCATGTATTTGATGTGGAAACATTTGCCGCCACAGCCTGCCGACTGCCCCGGTGCATTTCCCGCAATGTCCCACATTCCAACCGTGACGCGGACTGGCGTGGGGCATGTATAGTTGCTACCCGTCAGCCCGCACAGATCCTGAAGGCCCTGTTTCGTCGGCCCCTTCATATTGCCGTTCTCTGGAGCAAGCCAGTCCCCATCGCTGATGGTCGGACCCTCCCCTTGCGCAGCCATGGCCGCCGTAATCTGGGCGCAGGTACCGCCGATGCCATCGCGATAGGTGTTTCCGCCGCTCCATGGATTTCCAGCCGTTCCATTGGCGTAGACGATGGGCGGTAGCTCGACCCCATAGAAGTTTCCGTTCGTCACACCGGCCGAGTTGTCGCCAATTTTGAGCGACACCGGGTTGGCGCTCGTCATCGTAGCTAAATGGGATACGTCCGTCGCAGTCAGGTTGTATGTCGTCCCGTCGTAGGGGCCGCCACCGTAATACGTGGCTAACGCATTGAGCAGCAACTGATATGGAACTGCCCAAGGGCGTGCACACGTTGCCCCGGTCGCGGAGCCGCGCACAGCGACTGCCGTCGCGCTCACGTTGTGCGATGGAACGCCGAAAAATCGTCCGAAGATGAACGGACCGGTGTAGCGTGTCGTCACTTGGACGGCATCGACATTTGCCGAGGTCCAGTCGAGGCCCGGATCCGGCACAAATCCGCCGGCCGGCGTCCAACTGCCGGGAATTACGTCGGATGAGGCAAGACCCACCGCGCCGCCGGCCAACGGTGCGTTCGTGCCGTATGCCACTGCAGTGTCGCGGGCATCGGTGTTGTGCGACTGATTTTCGCGGAACATGCCCGCGAGCGCCGCGGCATCCGCCGCGGAGTGCAGCTCGTTGCGGAATAAGTACATCCGCCCAAAGTCCACGGCGAATGCAGAGATGCCGATCATCGCCGTGAGCATGAACGCCATCAGAATGAGTGTCATTCCTCGCCGATTCGCCAGCTTGATCCCCATCGTCATGGCTACCTCTCTGGATCGCGTTCGAACGAGACTTACTTACCGCCCAGCGCGTCGAGCACTGGGCCCATTGCCAACGCCGCCGGTCCGCCGATGACCGCGAACAACGCCGGCAGAATAAATAGCGCGAGCGGGAAAATCATTTTTGTCGCCGCAACGGCAGCTTTCTTTTCGGCGGCTTGGCGTCGCTTGCGACGCAACGCCTCTGAGTACACCCGCAGAACCTTCGCGATCGAAGTACCCCATTTCTCGCTTTGAATCATGTTCGACCCGAGCGCACGGAGCTCCTCGACGCCGGTGCGATCGTACAACCCGTGCAGCGCCTCCTCGCGGCGCATGCCTGCGTTCATCCGGCGGTTCATGTTCAGGAATTCCGCCGACAACTCCGGGTGCAACAGCAGCATCTCACGGCCCACGCGCAGAATTGCCGCGTCTAGGCTCACTCCCGCCTCGACACACACCAGCAGCAGATCGAGCGAGTCCGGAATCGATTTGCGGATGCGGTCCTGCCGATTGCTTTGAAGGCGAGACAAAATCGCCGATGGACCACCCAAGCCAAGCGCAATGCCGATGCCGCCGCTCAATACGAGCATCAGACTCGTGTCAGTCGGTCCCCAGTAGAACAACGCGCCAGGAACGGCGAGCGCCGAGACGAGGCGCAGAAACGCGAAAATCGCCGGCGCCTCGGGTGACTCGAAGCCAGCTTGGATCAGCGCGTTGCTTGTAGACTCGGCGCCGCTAGTCGTGGGAAGAACCCGCTCCGCCAAACGTCCGAATCTGGCCGACACACTCGAGCCGGGATCCTTGAGTGTGATCAGCGGCACCTTCGCGCTGAGCGTCGCATCGCTTCCGCGGACGCGCGAGAGCGTCTCATTCCGCCGCTTGCTCGCCTGAAGCGCACCGACCGCGGCGACGACAGACGTGATCAGCACGACCACGAGCAGAACCAGGGCAAGGATCGACATCATCGCAATCGGCTCATAGTTCGATGTCCGCGATCTTCATCAACACGAAATAACCCACGGCGATGGAGCCCGCCGCGTAGATTAGGATGTAGCGCCCGGTTGTCGTGGTGAGCATGGGGAGCATCATCGGGCGATTCAGGTACAGCAGTGCAAAGAAGCCTACGACAGGAAGCAACGCCAGCACCCGACCGGCAAACTTCGGTTCGGCGGTCAAAGTATCAACCTGACCCCGCAATGCACTTCGGTCACGGACGAGAGTCGCAAGACCGGACAATACTTCGCTCAGATTTCCGCCCGTCTCGCGCTGAATGAGCAACGATGTCACGAACATCTTGGCGTCGAGCGTGCCGACTCGATCCTGCATCGCCAACAGCGCCACACGTGTGTCGGCGCCCAGCCGCTGCTCGTCATACACGCGCGTAAATTCCTCACCGAGTGGCGTCGGGACCTCTTCACCAACGAATTTGAGCGCCGCTTGAAAGGAAAACCCGGCGCGCATGGCATTCACGATCATGTCGATCGCGTCCGGCAGCTGTTCCTCGAATTTCCGTTTACGCCTCGCCTGCAAGTGTCGCAGCACGAGGAACGGCAGCACGATCCCGACGGCGGCTCCGATCCATGCGATGAGCAGCCCGAACTGCTGGCCGACGAGCATGAATACGGAAGCCGACACCGCGCTTCCGAGAACGAACTCTCCCACGGTCCATTTCACGCCGGAGCGCAGGAGCTCGGACTCGAGCGCCTCCGCGACCTTCATCGAGTCCAATAACGCATCGATGATGCGGACGCTGCTGCGGCGATCGTCGCGCAGAATGTTCATCTGCATCGCGATCGGTGCGCTGTCGCCCATCCGTCTGCGCAACACTTCCGCGGCGGCAAGGCGGCGGCGGTTGATCAGCGCATACGTCCCCAGCACCAATAGGGAGGTACCGAAGAATACCAGGAGAAGAACGAGTCCCTGCATGACTACATCGACGAGAAAAGGCTTGGCGGCAGCTCGACGCCTGCAACGCGCAGACGGTCGGTGAACCCTGGGCGTACACCGGTAGCCTCGAATCGGCCAACGACGATGCCGTCGTTCGATACGCCTTGACGGCGGAACCGGAAAATTTCCTGCGCCGAGATGACGTCGCCTTCCATGCTCGTCACTTCCGTGACGCTCGTGACGCGGCGCGTTCCGTCGGACAGGCGAGAGACCTGCACGATCACATCGAGCGCCGAGGCGATCTGCTCGCGCAGCGCCTTGCTCGGTAGACTCGTGACCGCAAACTGAATCATTGTTTCGATACGAGCCAGCGCGTCGCGCGGTGAGTTGGCGTGGATCGTGGTGAGCGAGCCTTCATGACCGGTGTTCATGGCTTGTAACATGTCGAGTGACTCGGCGCCGCGGACTTCGCCGACGATGATCCGGTCGGGCCGCATTCGAAGCGCGTTCTTGACGAGATCGCGGGCCAAAACCTCACCCCGACCTTCTGCGTTCGGCGGACGCGTCTCCAATCGCACCACGTGCTCCTGCTGTAGCCTGAGCTCGGCGGCGTCTTCGATCGTGACCACACGCTCACTCGCCGGAATGAAGGAGCTGAGCGCGTTGAGCAGTGTCGTCTTGCCGGATCCGGTACCACCGGAGATAAGAATGTTCAACCGAGCCTGAACGCAGCCGGCGAGCAGGTCGACCATTTCGGTCGTGAGCGCGCCGTACTCCAGGAGCTGATCGATCGTGATCTGCGCGCCGAAGCGGCGGATCGAGAGAACCGGTCCATCGAGCGCTAGCGGCGGAATGATCGCGTTGACGCGCGATCCGTCGGGCAAGCGCGCGTCGACCATCGGCGACGATTCGTCGACGCGACGACCCACGCGGCTGACGATACGGTCGATGATCGCAAGTAGATGCGCATCGTTGCGGAACGCCGTCGGGACACGCGAGAGCTTGCCCTTGCGCTCGACGTAGACGTCCTTGGGACCATTGACGAGAATGTCGGAAATCGTGTGATCGCGAAACAACGGCTCGATCGGACCGAGGCCTGTTACTTCATAGACGATCTGCTCGATGACTTCCTCTCGCTCGATCTGGCTGAGCGGAGTCGGCTCTGTTCGCAGGAATTCGACGACCGCATTTCGGATCTGCTGCACCAGCACCGATTCATCGGTGATCTGCTCGAGCGCCTCGAGGTCGAGCCTTTCGATCAACCGGCGGTGGAGATCGACCTTGAGCTGCTCGACAGGGCTGAGTGGAGCAACCTCTATGCGGCTCGCGAAGCTCTGACCGCCGCGAACGCCCACCGAGCTACGGCCTGGAATCGTCGAACGGCTGCTGAGCGCCGAGAGCATCGACACCTGCGAGATCTGCGGAATCTGCACCGAGTTCTGAGGCTGCTGCCCGTTGTCGCCATTGTTGTCCTTAGCCGCGACCGGGGGCTCGGTGCCGTTCGCGCCCTTTTCGGGCGGCGGCGCCGGCGCGGCCCGACGCAACAGCCGTTCGCGAAGGCTTGCCATTTAGTTCTTCCTCCCAATGCGCAGGATGCGGCCAATCCGGGAGCCCGGGGCCGGCACGGCGGTAACACCGTTGCTGCTCTCGGACTCAGACGTGCCGCCGAGCTTTGCGGCGAGTTGCATGAAGGCCTTCGCCAAAGGTGACGCCGCGTCGAGGTCGGTCACTGGCCGGCCCCGCGTGAGCGCGTCAGCGAATGCGCGGTAGTCGTTAGGAATCTTCCAAAATACTTCGCGGCCGAGCACGTCCTTCGCGTCCTTCAAGGTGACTACGTCGCCTGAATGGAAACGGTTCACGAGCACGAAGAGCTTGGTGTCTGGATAGCCAAGCCGCTCGCACAGCTCGAGCGTGCGCTTGGTGCTGCGAAGCGCCGGCACGGTCAGTTGAGTTACGAAGACGATTCGGTCGGCGGCGTCGAACGCGGCGAGCGTCCGATCGCTCATGTGGTGCTCGCAGTCGATGACGACGTTGAAGTGCGCTCGGAGATGGTTCAAGATCGATGCGGACGCCGCCGCGTCGAGCATGTCGGCGACTTCTTCTTTTTCCGACGCCGGCAGAATCCACACACCGCCCGGAGTCGCGGTCAGGACCGCCGACAGCAGCTCTTCGTCGACGCGGTCGACCTTCAACACGAGGTCGCCAATATCGTAGGCCGGCTTGAGGTCGAGCATGACACGCACGTCGCCGCTACCGATGACGAAATCGGCAAGCGCAACCCGGCGGTCAGGATGATTTTTCGCGAACGCGTACGCGAGGTTGACCGCCACCGAGGTCGTTCCCAGTCCGCCCTTGCCGCTGAACACTGCGGTGACGAGTCCCCGCTGAGTTTCCGTGCTGCTGCGCCTGACAAGGCGGTCCAGCGCGGCCGCTAGATCGGTCGCCGAAGGCGGCGAAACGAGAAATTCCTGAACGCCCGCGCGCATCCCCCGCAGAATGAGATCCGGGTCGGGCTTGGGCGCGGTACCGATCAGCATCGCGGCTTCGCGCCGGATCTCGCGCTCCAGCAATGCCATCTCGACACCTGACAACTTGTCGATCGGCACGACCACCAAATCGTAGTGGTCGTTGCGCAAGCGAGCCGTCGCGGCGTTCAGGCTGGGAGCTTGATCGACCTGCTTGAATCCAAAGCGTGCCAAGACTTCGACGGCCTTGTCAAAGTCGCCGACGGCGTCCGCGATGATCAGTCCCTTGCGCTGGACGGCCACAGTTCGTCTCTCTTCCTACGGTTTGATCGGAGGTGGCGGCAGCCGCTTCTCGATGGCATCACGCGCCGGTAGTGCCGTGTCCGGAACGATGTTCAGAATCGACCGTGATGGTGGGGCCATCGGATTGACAATCGTCGGCGTCACCAAAATGAGCAACTCCGTCTGCGTCGACTGCCAGCTCGATGTCCCAAAAAGTGCGCCGATGAACGGGATGTCCATCAACAACGGTATACCCGTTCGAGTGCGCTGCCGGTCGTCGCTGAACAACCCCGAAATGATGAGCGATTGGTTGCGCTTCACGTCGACGGTCGTAGACGCGCGGCGCGTTCGCAGAGCGGGAATCCGGAATCCCGAGATGTCGATGCCGTTCGCGAAATCGAGGCTCGATACCTCCGGACGCACGGCCAATTTTATCAGGCTGTCGCTGATGATCTCCGGAACGAAATTGAGCCGAATCCCGAACTCCCGAAACTGGATGGTGAGCGTCACGACTCCGTTCTGTCCAGGCTGCGCAATCGGAACGGGAAATTCACCTCCCTCCAAGAACGTCGCGGTGTCGCGATTACCGGCAAGCAGGTTGGGCTCAGCAAGGAGCTTCGCCCTACCCTTGGTGGCCTGCGCGTCGATGAATGACAGAAAATTCTTCGTGCCGAAGTCCGAGAGCACGGTGGCAAAACGAGCGGTGCCGGGAATGGTGATCTCGCCGGTCGTCTTGTCGATGTTGTTGTCCGTGTTGAAGATGCCCGTGCCTGCCCTCGTGTTGCCGCTGTTGTCGCGGTAGAGAGCGCTTATGCCGAGCTCGGTCAGCGCGTCCTTTCGCACTTCCGCCACGTGTACGGCAAGCAAAACCGACTGACGGTCCGCCGGGGAGCGAACGGTGATCCGGTAATGGCGGCGCGGCTCATTCGTTATCCAGAGGATGACGTCCGTCTCGCCGTTGGTCTTGGCGTTGATGACGAGGTTCCGCTCGTCGACCACGACAGCGTCCGCGATTTCGGGCGTCGCGACCGAGACTCGCGTGATCGGGTTTTGCGTCGTGATCGGCAGCGACCGGCCGACTGGCAAATTGATCCGGATGATGGAGTCGACCGGAACTTGCGCAAATGCGGTCGCGCCGCCACAGAGCGCAGCGGCGACGAGCAATGCGAGAGGGAGGCGGCGAATCGGTTGTCTGGACCAGCGCTGACGAGGGAGGGTCACGTGACGAGGGAAAGGGGTCGGTTGGTTACCGCGACGGCGGCTTGACGGTATCCGGCTTCGCGAACTTCTTCGTGTCCAGCTTGTCACCCTTGTAGACCTGCACCGCCAGCGTGTCGGGGGCCTTCGGCTTGGGAGGCGCGACCGGAGCGGATTGCTGGACGACGGCGACCGGAGGCGCTTCGACGGTTGGCCGGGGTTGAGGTGCCCGTGCGCGACTTCTGCCTGTGCTGCTGGCCTCGACAGCCTTGGCCTCGGGGGCCGTTCGCAACTGAGCGAGCACGTCGGCCGAGTTTGCGCCGTTGGTCTTGATCGAGTCCGGATCGCCGTAGCCGCGGAGCACCAGTTGGATTCTCCCCGTGCCTTGCGCGATCGCGAGCCGCTCGGCTTCGACGGGCGTGACCTCAAGCGTCGCGGTCGGCGCCGAAATCGGACGATTGTCGGAGCTGACCTGACTGATGGTTCCCACCGACAATACCCGCATGTTCGACATGAACAGCTTCGAGACCTGCTGATTGGTCTTCTGGTCTTGGGTCGTCACCATCACATCGACGCGGCTATTTGGCTGAATCATGCCGCTGATGCCCGCGACGTCGTCGATCCTGACCGCGATCGCGCGCTTGCCCGGCGTGATCTTCACCTGGAGGCCGGGACCTGTGCCGTTTGGGGCGAGGCGGCCGGGAACGATCACTTCACCCTTGAACACGTCGATGCGTGTGACGCGACCCACGACCGAATCCACGGAGCTGAACGCGCCGGCGGGGACTGTTCCGGCAGGCCATTGCGCGACCGTGACTGAGGTCGGCTCGATCGACCTGCCCTCGGAAACGTCTTGCAGCGCCACGACCACGGGCTGGGTCTGAATCTTGTTTTTCGCTTTCGCGGCCTGAAGGACCCGGTAGATACCGAACGTGGCTACGCCCGCGGTCAGAACCGCGAAGGCAAAGATGGTGGTGTAACGTCGCTCAGCCATATGAACGCCCGAGATGAGTATGAGCCGTAACTTCGATTTGGGTATTGCTAGGTGCGGTACTGCTAGAACTCGTAACGGTATTCCGCCTGTGCGTGCAATGTATCCCTCATCGCGCCCACCAGACTGCGAATGGGCGTAATCCACTTGAACTTGTATTTGATGATCACACGGATCGAAGACGTTGGTGTGCCGACCAGGGTCGTCGCGACGTTCGCCCTCGTGAGCGCCGTCCCACCGAAAGCGCTGAAGTGATTGATCACGGTGTCTTTCACGGCGAGCGTATCCGGCGGGCTATTCAAGGTGATTCCCTGGTCGACGGCACCGTATCTCGCGCCCTCGCGGGCGGCGGACACGAGATTGTTCGCCGTGAACAAGGCACGACCGAGGTCGATGATGCCGAACATTATGACGAGCAGCATGGTGAGCATGAGCGCCGTTTCGAGAATCACGCTTCCATCACGACTCGCGACCAGCCGACGTAACATTCGCTTGAGCATTTGAACCCTCATCCCAGGAGGTGCCGGGGCCACCACAAAGCAGTGAGCACACCGGCAGCGATCGCCAACGCGTACGGCAATCGTCGCCCGTGTGTACTTGGTTCTTGACGAAGCAGCATGGGCTGATTGGCGGCATGTCCGATCCGGAAGGCTGTCGCCGCCAGTCCTGAATTCGCGATCATGAAAATCGCGGCTAGCACGCCGCCAGAGAGTGCTGTGTATAGCGCCCCCTCGATCGCGGCTCGCGCGCCGAGAAACGTCGCCGACGCGGCGAATAGCTTCACATCACCAGCTCCCAGCATTCCAAAGACGAAAAAGGGCAACCAAATCGCCAGTCCGGTGACGAGTCCGCTGCCTGCGCGAGTCAAGCCATCGAGCCAGCCTTGCCCAACGATACCGAACACAAAGCCGATCGCCGCTGTCGCCAGAACCAACGTGTTCGGGATGCGGCGCGCCCGCAGGTCCGACCAACAAGCCACGGCGAGCAATGCGGACAACGCCACTCCCCTCGCCACGTCCATCGTCGAACCGGCGGACACCCGCGCTTCGATACCGCCCGAAGGTTACGGGAGGTTCGTGTTCACCGAGTTGAAGCCGTTGCTGATCTTTGAGCCGATAGTCTTGACCGCCACGATGCAAAGAACGGCGATCAGAAGAACGAGCATGCCGTACTCGAGGAGGGCGGCTCCGTCTTCCTGGGCGACGAAATTCCGGGCGATTGCGGTGAGGCGCTTCATTACAGACTCCTGATGAGGGGAAGAGGACAACTGCGTACCGCGGACCAGCAACGACACGACCGAATCGAGCGAGAGCGAGTTCGAGATCAAGGCAGCAGCGAGTTCGCCGAATTGAACCCATTGGCGACTTTGCTGCCCATAGCCTTGACCGCGACGATGCACAGAAGCGCGACGAGCAGCACGAGCATGCCATATTCAATGAGGGCCGCGCCGTCCTCGTTGGGCATAAACGCCTTCACGCGCTTCACCATCTCACGCATAGAGTCCGGTCCGTCGTTGGGTGTCCGTCAGCAGACAGAATCACTGGTGCTTTGGTTTGTGACTTGGACTGCAACGTGGCTGTATGACGATCACCAAACTTCCGGGCAACTCGGACGGCCAAGGTGGGAAGCGACCAAAGTTTAGTTCATGAACGTAGGAGGGCAAGTGCGAACTTCGAGAACGTCAATGCGCAATCCGTTGTGATATCGCGAGTTAGCGAACTGATCCTTGTGATGAGATGACTGGAATCAGCTACTGTGGCAGACTCTGCATCGGCAGCGCTGGCACTAGCAACCTCAATGCCGATTTCCCGTCAGCGCCGCCGGGGGCATCGACCGCATCGGCCCTATGTCGTTGGCTGCACTACAGTTGTGTTGAAGAGGCGAACACTGGCAACAGCCTTCCCCGGCGGCCGAACGGGACGCGATGGTCATGGGCCGTTTGCAGTTTGCGGCAGTTGTGGCGCAACGATGCAACACGGTGTTACCGAAACGCAACAGTAGATCTGTCGCATTCGGCTCCCTGACCGGAAGGGATGCGATGGTACAGAGCCAGAACGTGCGCGGGAAGCGGAGCACGCCCAGCTCTGAGCCACCATCCGTCGGTGACCCACAGACCAATCATCGATGCCCTTCCCTCCAACTGGCTCGTGAGTGCAATGCGATGCCAACCGACGGCGGTATCCAGTACCGATGCAACGGGGAAATTGACCGGAGCAATCGCAAGATCTGCGGTTCGCCACGGAGGAAGCGGAATCCTCGCGCGGTTGGGTGGGAAATACGTCTCGGGCAGCGCGACGCTGTCGGGAAAGAATGTTCGGCCGTCCACCGACTCGGAGAGATAGGGGAGACGCCAGGGTACGTAGCCACCGTAGTTGAAGGTCGTGACCAGCCGCCCTCCCGCTGCATGCTTCACGTTGCAATCGAGCCACTCGGCTATCGGCTCGATCGAGCGCGCGTTCATCGAGGGAAGAAACCGCGTCGATGCCGATCCGGCTCGCATCCACGGATCGCGCCAGTCATCCATTCCGAGAAGGCCGACAGTTACGAAAATCGCCACCACGGCCGCACGCTGTGCCGTGCGTAAAACGGGCAACGTCGGCGATGGCAATAGTTCGATCGCGCAGCCGACGGTGGGGATGATCAGCAGCCACCACACCACCAATGCGCGTACGGCGATTGCGAACATCAGCAAGCCCGCGAACCACAAGAAGCCGTGCAGCAGTCTTTCGCGCGCCGAGTATCGCGAGCTCACCAGCCACGGCACTAGTAGGAAGCCAAGCGCGACGAACAGCGAGCTCACACCGGCAGTCAACGCCATCGTAAACCCCGGCTTGTATTCCGCGATCGGCGAAGGCGGCCGAATGAGAGGGTTCGGTGCGAAGTACAGACGATAGATCTCGACCCAATGAAGTGCGTACGGTGTTAGGAACCAACCGAGCACAATGGCGGCCGGAATCGTGAGCAGCCGCCAGCGTTTAGCCGGTAGGCATGTCAGCAGGACGACGCACGGCGCCGCTGTGATGGGAAATAACAGATGCGTATTGGCGACGATTGCGCTAACGAGCGTCAAGGCGGGCAATTCCCACCTCAGACGCTCGACATCGCGCGCACGAAATACGAGCGCCCACACGACGGGCGTCACGATGACGAGCATGGCCTGCGGCCGCAGATACGGCGTGGCGCCGAGAGCGACGATGAGCTGAATGGCGACAACGAGAATCGTCGTCCAGGCTCGCCATCGGGCAACCCGGCCAAGAGCAACGACCGACGCCCCGAGCGCAACGTAGATCAGCCCTTGGAGCACATGCAGACCGAGCGGGCCGGTTTTGTCCAAGATGAGGTAGTACGCTGTCTCAATTGCCCATGAATACGCTTGAAACGGAGCGCCGTGCCGCGTCCACGCCCACGGCTCTACGAAAGGAACAGCGTGATGGCGCACGATCCATTCGCCTGTGGCGAGATGGATGGGAAGATCCGGATCGGCGAGCGGGAACGTCATGCCCGCAACGAAGAGACAAACGGCGAAGAGTGCGAGTTGGACCGGCCAGAGCAGACCAAGGGCATTCCGCCAATCCGCTTTCCATTCCGCCGGCGCAAGTACCGTCACAACGCGTCGACATCCCGGCGCGACATCACCAGGTCAAGTCGCTTGACTCGCTTCGTCAAGTCACTCTTGCAGCGCCACGGCCGACGAATGCAATGCGGCCACATGTACCGCCAGGGCCAATAATTGTTATCCATCTCATATGCGTGAAATCCCGCATCGAAGAGCGGCTGCAGGACGTCAACTGGGCGCTTGGTCGCGGCCGACCACCAGAGCGGCGATAGCTCGATGAGGATTTCCGCATCATCGCGACATACCTTCAAGAACGACTGCATTCCCGCGAGAACCGAATCCTCGCCGCCTTCGACATCGATCTTCACGAGTCGTGCGGTGCGCAGCTCCGTCGGCGTCAGCAGCTCGTCGAGCGGCAACGCGTCCACCGCACCTTGCTCCTCGAAGCCGCGATTTTTCACCGTCGTAGTCAGCCCGATGTTGTGCGCTGGTCCGGCGTACACCGTCAGCGTTCCGCGCTCGGCCGCGGCAGCTTTGTTGATCGTCCGCACCGTTTGCGTATGTCGATTCCGCTCAACGGTCTCTTGCAGGGCATCGAACACGTGCGGCGATGCCTCGATGGCTACGACGGCGCCGTCCGATCCGACGCATCGCGCGGCAAGCGCCGAGAAATAGCCGATGTTCGCGCCGACATCCACGAATCTGTCGCCGCTCTTCAGCCGCGTGGATATGAACTCGGTGAGATCGGGTTCCCAGATGCCGAACATCCACAAATACATCTGAATGAGATCGGGCGGACGACACCGGAAGGTGTCGCCGGTGGACGCAACGATCGAAAACTCGACGGGTCCAAACATCCGCGCCCGAATACGGAGGATCGCAACGATCAGACTGAATGCGGGAACCATGGCCGCCAGTCGCAGGATCTGCTCCGGCCGAGAAACGAATTTCCGGTCGGTGCGTAGCGATCGGACGCACGTGCGCAGCGCGCTCAGTACGTGCCGGAGAACGGCACCCATGGGCCGCGCCGAAACATCGGCCATTGGATCAGCCGCGACGAGGCCGCATGTACTTGAAATAGATCCTCCACAAGTTGGCGCCGACGACGAACCAATCGCCCGGTTTGATCTTGGAGCCGGCAACGTCGCGCCACACCGTGAGGGGAAACTCGTAAATGATCGTCGACGCGCGAGGCAGATCGGTCCCCCGACGCGAGTTGACCTCGCGGGCAATCATCTCGACGTCGAAAATCCAGCCGCCAATGAACGGCTCCTGCAGTTGTTGGACGAATCGATCGCTGACGCGGAACATCTTGGCGCCGCACTGCGTGTCGTAGATCCCAATGCCGAGGACAACCGCGGCGGCCGTGGCGAACACGCGACCGACATAGTGCCGGATGAGTCTGCGGTGCACCTGGCGGCCAAGCAGATTCACGCGAGAGCCGAACACCATCTCGATGTCCGGCCGGCTGTCGAGAAGCTCGACGAAGGAGATGATGTCGTCCAGAGGAGTTGCGAGGTCCGCGTCCCAGAATGCGACGTATGTCGGACGGGAGCTACAGGCTTCGAGGAGACCGAGCCTGACCGCTTCGGCCTTGCCGACGTTCGACGGCAAAGGATAAACGCTGATCCGGCCGGGGCACGCTGCCTCTAGCCCGCGCAGCACTCCAAGCGTGTCATCAGTGCTCCCGTCATCCACGAAGAGCAGTTGTGCATCGCCGCGAGCAGCGAACTCCGCGAATGCCTTTGCATCCAGACGCGCCGCTTCGTTATAACAAGGAACGACGACGGTGCATTTGGACATTCTGTTGCGACGACTGCCGACTCAGTTGTCGTCGCTCGACGACGCGAAAGACTCGTCGATCGGCCCGATGGCGTCGACCAGCTCGAGCGCAGAGTCGAGTGCCCTTCGGAGATATCCGGCTGTGGGAAACCTCATCGACGGATCCGTGTTCAAGGTGCGCTTGATGATGACGGAGATCTCTTCGGGCACGTCCGGACGAACGTCCCGAACGTCCGGTGCCGTGGCTCCCTGACGACGCTTCATCGTCTCGCGCGCCGACCCGCCGTGAAACGGTGTCTTGCCCGCCAACATCTCATAGAATACGCAACCCAGCGAGAAAAAATCGCTGCGCCAACCTTCCATTCGGTCGCGCGATGCCTGCTCGGGACTCATGTACTCTGGCGTTCCGGCAACCGTTCCGCTGCCGCTGCTCTCGATGTCGGAGGTAATTGCCAGGCCGAAGTCGATGAGGTAGGCGCCCTCCGCGGCGAGGAAGATGTTCTCGGGCTTCACGTCGCGGTGAACGACGCCTCGTCCGTGCGCGTGATCGAGCGCGCCGCCAATGTCGCGAGCGATCATCAGCGCATCGCGGACCGCGAGGCGTCCCATCTTCCGCATCCGGGTGCGCAGCGTTTCGCCGTCGATGTACCGCATCGTGAAAAACAGCGAGCCGTTTGCTTCGCCAGGCTCGAGAATGCGCGGAATGCGCGGATGATCCAGCTTCTCGAGCACTTGCATCTCGCGCAGAAATCGGTCGATGCTGTCGTCGGTGACGCTGCCCATGGTCATCACTTTGACGGCGAGTCGCTCGTTTGGATCGGCGCCGCAGGCCAGATAGACTGACGACGTCGCTCCGTCCCCGAGCTTGCCGCGAATCGTGAAGCCGCGAGGGAGATGGAGCTCGATCGTTTCGAGCAGGCTAAAGCTGGTCATGACTACCGGAAGGCTGTTCAGGCACTCTCCGCCGCGGGCACTCCGAAGTTTTCGTCGCCTATTTGGAGACTTACCGGGCGGTATCTCTGTAACATCGAGTATCGGGGAATACCGGCGTACAGTTTAGAAGGCGGCAGTCGATTCGTCTATGTCGGCGATCAATGCAATGCCGAGTTTCGGCCGCGGTGTCGAATCGTCCAGCACCGGGTAACTCTCAGCTCACTCTGATAATTGTGGACGCACTCCGAGCGAAGCGCGTTGCAGTCGCGGCCGTAATTGGCGTGGCGGCCGGCGCGCTGAATTTTGCCCTCTTCCCGCTCCATCACGGCGGGGATTTCGTGCAGTTTCATTACCATACCCGATCGTGGCTCGCCGGCAATGATCCGTACTCCGGTGGCTACCCGATCATGCGTGCAACGCGCATCGTGCCCGAGCCGTTCTTCTATCCGTTTCCCACGTTGTTCGCGGTGGCGCCGTTCGCATTCCTGTCGGTCCGGTTCGCAGCCGCGGCGTTCATCGGCCTTTCTAGCGCACTGCTCGCGCTGGGACTTCTCCGGCGGTCGCCGGAGAGACTGCCGCTTTTTCTCGGCGCCGGTTTTTTTGCCGCGCTGGTTCTCGGTCAGTGGTCGCCGCTCATCACGGCGACGCTTCTCTTTCCGTCGTTGGCATTCCTCGCCGTGCTCAAGCCGAACATCGGTCTGGCCGTCACCGCGAGCCGAATGACGTGGGTCGGCGTCGTCGGCGGCGGTTTGCTACTCGTCGCGGGTTTGTTGGTTCAACCCAACTGGCCAGCGGAGTGGCTGCGCAACCTTCATTCGATGCCCCCGCACTCTGCTCCGATCTTCCTGCCCGGCGGAGCGCTCCTGCTCCTTGCGGCCGCTCGATGGCGGCGGCCAGAGGCGCGCCTCCTGATCGCGATGGCCTGCGTGCCACAGTTGATGTACTTCGCGGACCAGCTTCCACTTTGGATGATCCCGCGCGCGCGTCGGGAATCCATGGTCCTCAGCGCGGTCAGCATGCTTGCCTGGGCCGCGGCGCTCATCGCCGCCACGAAAGCTGGCCGCCAGCCACCCTTCAGCTCCGAATTGTTCGTGCTTGCGGGGGTCTATCTGCCTGCGCTCATCATGGTGTTGCGGCGACCCAACGAAGGTGATGTGCCCGCGACGATCGAACGACTCTTGGTCAACGCTCCACGCTGTTTGCGCGGTCGGCGAACGGGGGAAGAGATTCGATCTATCATGGACGGATCTTTGCACGGGT
>Ga0105240_10007811_pt1 | contig 15450 bp, 13 predicted proteins | sample KBSC54metaG_FD_80426 | JGI IMG/M metagenome (GOLD analysis project Ga0105240, IMG submission 80426) | Corn rhizosphere microbial communities from Kellogg Biological Station, Michigan, USA - KBS C5-4 metaG | ecosystem: Host-associated > Plants > Roots > Rhizosphere > Soil | place: Michigan, USA... | reverse complement strand
TTATCCCGTTGCCGTAGGCCAACGAGAGATACGGCCCGAAGGGCAGGTAGGTGACGGATGAGGCAAGCGTAATGGTGGAGCCGCCAAAGGGTTTTCCGGTCACCGAGGTCACCCGGCCCATCGCGTCGCGCACATAGCTCACGAGCGCGCCGGAAGGATAGGTAATGGAGGCGAGCCGCGAAGCGTTGTCGTAGGTATAGCCGGTGGTAAGCGTAGTGCTGCCGTTCACGCGTTTTTCGGTGACGATATTGCCGCGCTCGTCATAGGCTCGCGTGAGGCTGCCCGCCATATCGGTGAGGCTCGTCAGCCGTCCGATGCCGAAGGAGAAGCCGGTGCCCGTCTGGTCGTATGTATAGGTGACGTTCTCTGCGGTGTCCGCCGGGTAGCTGGTGGTCAGCATGCGGTCGAGCGCGTCATAGGTATAGTTGGCGACAATGGAGAGCGAATCGGTCTTGCTGGTGAGGTTGCCGTCGGCGTCGTAGTGGTAGACCGTGGTGCCGCGATCCGGGCTCGTTTCTTGTATCTTGTTGCCGAAGCCGTCATAGACGTAAGTAGTGACGCTGCCGTTGCGGCTGGTGACGGTCAGGAGCCGGTCGTGCGGGTCGTAGGTATAGCTGATAGCGCCATACGGATAGATTGACTCCGACGTCCTGCGGTCGAGCGCATCCAGTGTGTAGCCGTTGCCCTGGCTGGGGGGCGCATAGGTTGCAACCGTCCCGTCGGCGGTGTAAGCCCAGGTGGTCGCAAAGCCCGAGCCGTTGGTGAGCTTTGTCCTGTGTCCGAGCGAATCGAAGACCGCGGGCGTGCTCTTCTTCACCGTTCCGCCCGTGTCCTTGGTCTGCGTATCGGTCGCATCGCCCAGCGCGTCGAGCGTATAGTTGAGGCTGTTGCCGAAAGAGTCCGCCACCTTCGTGAGCCGGTTGGCAATGTCATATGTGTTGGTAAGCACTGAGCCATCGGGCTTGGTCACGCTTGTGAGGTTGCCCGCCGGGTCGTACCCGTAGGTAGTCGTAAGACTCCCGGCCGTTGTCGCTATGGAATTGGTCAGCAGCCAGTTGCGCGGGCTGTAGGTGAGCGTAGTAGTTACGCCGTTGGAATCGAGGATGGTCAGCGGCAGACCGCCGCCCGTGTGGGAGATCACCTGAATGGACTGGCTCAGCGCGTTGGTGGTGTTCACGAGCGCGCCGGAAGCGTCATAGATGAAGGTGGTCGTATTGCCGCCCGGCGTCTGCACCGTATGCGGGAGGAAGTTGCTCCATGTGTAGTTCCACGTGTGCGCCTGCCCATTGGTGGAATATGGCACCGAAGTAGTGGTGGTGTCGGTGAGCACCTTCGTGAGTACGTTGCAATTGGAGTCGTAAGTAAAGGTCGTGGTGAGTCCCGGCGTCACGGTAGTGGCAGGCAGGTGCACGCAGGTCGCGTCATATGTGATGGTGGTCGTGCGGGCCTGCGCCGTGCCGTATGCCTCGACAATTGTTGTCGGATCGCCATGCGCGTTGTTGGTGTATTTGGTGACATGCCCGCTCCAGTCGGTCACCTGTGAGGTGTAGCCGTTGGCGTCATAAGCGAAGCTTTCAGATGCTGTGGGCACGGTGCTTGTCGCGGTACGAACGATTTTCGTGACCTTGCCTGTGTTATTGAAATTGACTAGGGTATAGACAACAGGCTGACTCAGGCCGTTAGTGACCGTGCGGGTGTTATTACTGTCGTTGTAAACGACAGTGTAATTGTCCACCCCGCCCGCGCTCTGGCTTGAAAGCCCGCGCCCATAGCCATCATAGGTCCAAGTGATGAGTGCATGGCCGTTCTCGTCCGTGACCGAGGTGATCAGGCCCAGGGCGTTGTAGCTGTACGTCTTCGATGTCACCGGAGAGGTGTTGTAGGAAACCGAAGTTAGGAAGGCTCCCGTATAGCCATAGGTAATGATGAGGCTGTCGGGTGTCGTAAGCGTTGTGATCCGCCCGAGGCCGTCATAGGTAAATCCAAGCGAACGGCCGTAGGAATCCGTCACTGACGTAATCTGGCTGCCACTGCGGTTGACGGTCTGGGTGTAGCCGTTGCGGGTTCTAATCGAGGCGAGCAGGCCGACTGGATAAGGCGAGGAGCCAAGTGTGGCGACCGAGTTATAGGTTTCCACCGTGTCGTCATGCGTCGTGAGCGTCCAGACGCTGCCAGAATTGGTGAGGGTGATGTCCTCGTCCGTATCCGGCTTCCACACGCCTCCGGTGAGGGTGAACGTGATGCCCTGGCCGTCGCGGCGCGTTGCAGTGATCTGCGTGGCCGTGCCGAACGTCAGGCGGCGGTCAAAAGTGGTCGTCCAGTGATCCAGCGAAATCGCCCAAAAGCAATTCGTGCAGCTTGCCAATGTATAGGATGAGCTGGGGTTGCTGTTGTAATAGCGAGTGAAGGAGAGTTTGTTGGGGCCTGCGGTTTCATAGTCTTTGAATTCTGCGAAAACATTGCCGGTTCCCATATCTATAGGATCACCAGCACCTGTAGAAGGCTTACCCTGTTGCTTGTCAAAGCCGCCGCCATACAAGACAACCGGTGTATACGTTGCTCCCCCGCAGGAGCCGCCGCTGGTTGATGCTAGTTGGTTCCCGGTCACGGTGAATGTTTGCGTGCCGTAACAGATCGTGTATCCAAAGGGCAAGTTGTTGCTTATGGCGCTCGACGTCAATGAGACTGTGCTTCCGGAGATACTTCCCGTCACTGCGGCGAAGATGTAGTAGCCGCTATTGATGCTATATGTGGTGCCGATAACCGTCGTGCCCAACTGCCGCAGCTCATAATGTGCGGTCCACACGCCTCCGGGAAATGGCCCGCTCGCGGGCAGGCCGGTATATGAACCGTTCCAGACGCCGGTAACGTCGGGAGCGGTTTGTGCGGTAGTGGAAGATGCCGTGGCAAGCAGCAGGGTGACACCGATGAGGGCAAAGAATGCGCACCGCACGCCACCGAAGAAAGACACACTGCGGCCCTGACCGCCTTTGGTGATTGCGCGCATGGAGGCTCCCTTTTTCTTTTGGCGGCGAGGCGTGGCGAGGCTTAACGAATGTTAAGAAGAGCTTCTACCCATACTCCTCCGCATAAAAAAGTCATCAAGGAAATCGCGCCAACGGCGGAATCCTTAAACTTCAACGCGTTGCCCGTGAGTTCGAGTGGTGAAAAGTGATGCCGTGTGGAAGTGACGCGGCTGCGTTACTCCGCGTGCGCTTCAATCCCGGCGCAGGGGCAAGGGCAGGGCGCTTCGCGCAGAGCCTTTGAATGAGAGGCCGGGCAGTATCGCCGCCGATTGTTAACGGATGTTTTCGATGAGACTTGAGGCGGAAACCTTGAGGGCGCGGGCGAGCTTGAGGATGTTGAGCAGCGACAGGTTTCTGCGCCCGCATTCGATTTGCGAGACGTAGTTGCGGTGCAGTTCAGCCCGCTCCGCCAGGTCTTCCTGGCTTATGCCTTGCTCCAGCCGGACCTTCTTGACCCGTTCCCCAAATTGAAGAAGAGGATTCTTCATCCCATTGATGGTGCGCCGGATGCACACTTTGAGTCCATACACTATCGTGTGCCACACGATAGTGTGATAATATCCTGATCTGCGAGGATCATCGTGGCGGCTGACGAGGCGGATTTCGGGCACCACATCCGGATATTCGGGCAAGCGGTGGCAAGATGCCGCGAACACAGCCGCATGAGCCGCGAAGAACTCTGCAGTAAATCAGGAATCGGACTGAGAATGCTCGACCGGATTGAGGCCGGTACGGTGCAAAGCCGTTTGGGCCTGCTGGAGGTGCGCAGCCTCGCAATTGCCTTGGGCCTTCACCCGGATGAGCTTCTCCGGTGCTACGAGGACGGGCTTGCCGGTCGATGGTGATGGATAGGAGGAAAGATGCTCAGAAGAACGATGTCGATAACCATAGCGGTCTGCGCCACGGTGACGCTCGCCTCCTGCATGATGGCGCAGCAGACTACGACACCCCCTGCAATCGTCAGGGGCGACCCCAATTTCCCGCGCCCGGACAGCGACGCCCTGCCGCTTCACAAAGTCAGCTGGCATTATGTCAGGGGGGCCGATTACCCCAACATAGCGGTAAACGATCCCCGGTTCGGTCGGCAGACGGGCACGGCGGAATATTTCGGGTACGATCCCGGAACCGGCCGGTCCTTATTTACGCGCGCCGATAACGGCCAGGTTCTGGGCTATACGCTCAGGACCGATACTTTAGAAGTGGCGTACAACGAAAAGGGCGAAATACCCCTTGCCGTTCTTGATCGCCTCCGGGGTGGCAGGGTCGATTACCTGATCACGGCAAAAGGCGGCAAGCCCCGTAACCAGCAGCCGGAGCAGCCGCGTGAACTGACTCCTGTGGAACTGGCGCAAAGGCAGAGGGACCAGGACGCCAAAAACAGGCAGGGCGGCGGTGCAGTCAGCAAGCAAGACGCCGCACAGGCGATTGCGATGCTCGGCATGGGCAAAGGGACGGCTCCGAGTCCTGCACCTTCCGGCATGATCACCGGGACGGGAGCCGATGTGCGCGGGGGCGTGCTCCTTTTCACCCGGTCCGACAAATCCAGCGCGAGCTACAAGGTGGTGCGCCCCAGAATGACACAGGCAGCGTTACCTCCCGCAGGCGACATCACCGGCACATGGATCGCAATTGAAGACAGCGGAGACGGCATCATGTTCACGGTCGGGCCGGATAAATCCGTGCGCGGGAATGAAATCCCCGCGCAGGCGCTGAAGATGCTCATGCAACCGCCGCAATAGGCTCCGCCGTCATGTTCCCGTTGGTTTGAAGGCCGTGGAGGAAATCCACGGCCTTCTGTGCGTGCGACGCGGCGGAGAATATCGCGCGCTTGTCGTTCTGCAGCACCTTGAGCCATGAGCCGATATAGGCGGCATGGTCTTCGCGTACTTCAGGCGTGAGGTCCAGATCCGCGCACAGGAAAGCGCTCGCGAGTTCCGCAACCAGTTCCTCGCGTGCATAGCCTTCATCGCCCCAGGTCTTGCGTCCGAAGTCACGGGCAAGGCGGGCAGGGTGCTTTGTCCAGTGCGCCGATTCGTGGGCAAGCGTCGCATAAAAGCTCTCGGCATCCCGGAAGGCGTCAATCACCGGCATCTGGATGTAATCGCCGTCGGCGCTGTAATAGGCGCTGTTGCCACGGTAGCGGGTATCAGCCTTGGTGGCAGCAAAGAATGCCTCGGCACGGGCGATACGCTCGACCGGCGTCGTCGTGATCTCGGGCTTCGTGTAGTAGGTTTCGGGCAGTCCGTCGATCTGCTCGACGTTGAACACGGTATAGCCCTTCATGTACGGAATCGAGCGCTCTTCCTGCTCGCCCTCGTCATTCTCCTCGGTGCGCGTGATTGCGTTGGCAAAGACCACGAGGGAGCCTTTCTCGCCCTTGCGGACATGCGCGTCAAGCTCTGCCGCCTGCCGGAACGTCATCCAGGTCGGAGAGCTGAAGCCTTTCGCCACGGATTCCGCCCAGAGCATCAGGATATTGATGCCTGAATAGGCGATGCCGTTAAAGCGTAGCGGCCTCATGATGCGCCCCGCCGTGTTTCCCGCATTCCAGGGTTTCATCCAGGTTCTGACGCCCTGTTCGAGGTCGGCGATGATCTTGTCGGTGATGCGCGTGTAGACATCCTGTCTCTCGTTGTTCATGGTCCTGTTCTCCTGTTCGGGTCCGGTTATTCCGAACCGCCGGAGACAGCAGGACCGGACGCAATGAGGCGTCCTGTCACCGTCAGGGAAACGGCCAACACGGGAGCGAAGCGAATGGAGCGGGCAGCGCCGTTGACAGGATGCCGCGGCCGGTCAGGAGTCGAAGGCTGACGGTTCGGAGCCGGGCGCGAGGGAGAGCAGGCCGCAACGAGATGATGTCGCAGCATCACGATGTCGTAACATCACGGCATCACAGCGCTGGCGAAAGTGGCTGGGAGTTTTGTTGCAGGCGGAAAGTTTTGAGGACGATGCGAATGATGAACATGAATGCGAAGCAGGCTGAGCGCGAACGAAAAGCACGGCTCTATCTCGAACATCCTGATGAAAGCCCGGAGCTGGCCGGGAGGTTGCCGTATCTCATTCATCCGCCCGGCAAGTTGAGCACAACGGACTCGTGGATGCGGTTTCGCGATAAGACCCTTTTGCCGATGATCGAGCGGTGCCCGGATGACGCGAACCTGCCCAACTTTCTGAGGCAGGTTGAAATCATCCTTGCCTGGCGCGCGACCGTGCCTTCCGAAGATCGCTTCTGGAAGGAATAAGGCGCTTTCCGGCTACTGCGCCCTGAATCTCGGGTGATCCGGATAGCTGTCGATGACCTTGAGCGTATCGGCGATCTGCGTCCGCATGGTATCGGCGTCGAGTTGCGTAGCGGAAAGCCTCAGCAGCGTGCCGTGCGCCACATCGAAGAGGCGCATGTACTTGTCCAGCTGCGCTCTCAGTTCGGACTCGGTGAGGGTCTCAAGGTCGATATGCATGGCCGGATCGTAGCATGATTCGAACGGCCGAAATATCAGGCATTGGGTTTGGGAACGGTCAGCGTTCCCGCTGATCACGCTGTCTTGCGGTTGTCGGCCAATCCGTCTCAAATCCCTTTTCGTTCAGGAAACTCTGGAGAGCTATCATCGACTTTGGTCCTGTGCCAACCAAGCCGCGTAGCGCGGTTTCTCCCTCGGGTGACAGCAGATCCCCTAAAGATTTGATATTGCCTTCGGCGAAACGCTGCCGATTGATGCGTCCCTGCGTGGAATTGCTATTTTCCGCGTAGGTGGTCCAAAGGGCGATGCGTGCCGGAGATGTACCTGGGCCTTGCAGCTCTTTGACCAGCTCCGGAATGCTGCTCTCCTTGGTTAGTGTCGCCATGTGGTGCCGAAGCCTGTGCGTGTTGCGGGAGACACAAAACTAGAAAGCCATAGAGTTCGGTCAAGTGAAGAATTCGTGACATTGCGTGGGGTGATGGCGCGGAAAACGACTACTAAACGAAAATGGTTTCGCGAAGCCGGTCCTTGTGCTACTCAGGTTGTCGGCGGATGGGTTTGTTCTTTACGCAAGGTACGCGCAACTGAGCATCGGAACAAACGTGCTGGCTGAGCCAGCCGTCCATCCGTCCACGTTCCCCCCAATCCGCCTGTTAGCAATTTTTCTTGCCCTTGAATTGGGGTCAGGATAGTGAATGATAAAGGACGTTATCATTCATAGTTGCCAACACATTAGCAGATCACGGCCGTATCACTGCAAGAGGGTTAGCAACAAAGTCTTCAAATGATTTCGTTGTGTAGTTCACACCGGCACCCAGGAATCTCTTGTAGCGAGACTCTTCCTGTTCAGCCTCTTCAGGCTTTTTCCCTTCGTGGTTGTTAACGACGGTGATTTTCAGTGGCTCGTTTCGGTTGGTTTGGGCGCGCTTGAGCAGGTATTTGATGTGGATGTCGGCATCCGGAAACGAATAGCCGCAAAACACAATGTGCTGAACCTTTCGCAAGGCAATGTCTGTCTTGTTCCAGATCGTGCTGAGAAACACATTATTGAGGTCTTTGTAAAACGTGGGCGGCACAATGAGAGGCATATACACGCTTTCACAGCGGGGACAGGTTGCATTCCTGAAATCAGAAATAAGTCGCGTTACGACGCCCTTCTCCTTCGGCGTAATTTCCAGTTCGTTGCAAGTCGGGCAAAAGAGCCAGTTCAGTGAACCATGCGGCTTGAACAGCGGCACGCGGCGAGTGAGGTCAGGCCGCCTCCAGTCATCAATGCGCTCAAAATTACGGAAGTCCACACCGTAGTCGAGATCCATGCCATGCCGGTGTTCCTCAGTCAGCGCATTGTCGATGAGAATATCGTAGTTCGTGGAAACAAAAGCTACGTTCTTCAGCTCGTTGGCGTCGCGTAAGGCTGCTACAAGGGCACGATGCCGAACGGCGCGGTCCTGCAATTTGAAATCCAGAACCTTCGCAACGAGGAAAACCAGGTACTGCGCGATGAAGCGAAGACGACCGCTGTTGGCTGCCCGGTTTTCAATATCGAAATGCTTGAACGCTTCCTTGCGAATAATGGCAAGGTCGGTCAGGCCGAGCACTTCTTCGAATGTGGGGAATCGGATGTTGCGGATGTCGCCGTGGTTAACGTCGATCTGGAACATTTCCAGGAAGAAGGTCGCGAGTTCGCGATCCATGTCATCGTGGCTTTGCCTGAACGCCTCGGAAGAAAAATAGTCGGCAAACAGTTGCCCTTGCGATGGCGCGCCTTCTGCACACGAAGCGCCCGCACCCAGAAAGATTGCTGTATCAACCATTGAGCTCCCTTGCTCTAAAATGTGACCGCCTGAAGTTGTTGCGTAACATCCCTGACGCCTTCGGCGCTCCAGATGTCATCACTTAGCATGAATTTATGACTGTTCGTGCGTTTGACGAATTTCGCGCGATCCATCGCGACTGAGTGTGGAATTAAGGCGGCGCGCAGGACCGTAAAGTTCTCGTTGAAGAGGATACCAGCGAGAAAATCAAAATTACCGCCGTGCAGATCCCGGATCGCGGACAATTGCCGCGATTTGTTGTGTCGTGTGGGACGACGGCCTTTTATCTGGTAACGCGTGCCATCGGAATCGACAGCGTCAACATTTGCATGGGAGTTGCCAGCTCGCGTCCAGCCGAACGCCTTGCAGAAAAGGTATTCGGCCACGTCTCCAGTCGGGTTGTTGGAGCTTCGCGTGATGCCGCGGTCGCGCAATTCGTCGCTAAGCCTTGCATGCAAGGCGAGGAGTTGAACTGGCGACAGGCCTGAGAGATTCATGATCAACCCCATGAATAATAACGCTCCTAAGCCAGTTGTTAATGCTTTGAATAGCCGAGAGCAGTTCAGGGCTCCTTGTCGCGCGACTCGGGAGTTACCCTCAGCCTGTCGTAAAAGAACAACTGCCCAGCACTCAAAGCGAGAAATCCACCAAGCGCGAAAAGCAAGTAAATAGATTGATTTGTGCCTACAGCCGCGTTGAATCCGGCAAGGCAAAGAACGAAACCTGATAGGAAGCACCGTTGTGCCCATAGGCGAATTGGTGCCGCCGGATTGCGTTCGTTGTAATCTGCACAGTGGTTTAAAAAGATGCCCCCGACTAGGACGGCGAGCGCCAAAGAGATAAAGAAGATCGCTTCCCCAGACCCATTGGCCGAGTTGAACTCCAGACCTGCACAGGCCAAGGGGAATAGAACATACGAGAGTCGGTATCTGCGGCTACGTGGTGATGGCGACACTGAGTATCCAAACGTCCGTGTTGCAATAAAACAGCACAGGAATACTGGAGTTCCCAGCCGCTGACAATGGCCTTGATTCCTAACCCGATAAAATACATTATCGGGTTTAAACAGCGTCGGTCTGGTGGTGAGCGATCTCGTCCCGATTAGTAGAACCTTTCTAAGCTCTGCGGAGTTCCAGCAGCTCGCCGATGTTCCTCCCGAGCTGGAATGGCTCGCCAACATCACCAATCTCAAAACGCGACGCGCCTACAAGATCGATGTCGAAGAGTTCTCGGCGTTCACTGGCATCACAAAGCCCGTCGAACTGCGCAGCGTCACCCGTGCCCATGTCATCGCCTGGCGCAAGTCGCTCGAAGCCCGCAACCTGACACCCGCGAGCATCCGCCGCAAGCTCTCGGCGCTGTCCTCCTTGTACGAGTATCTCTGCGAGCGGAACGCCGTCCTGGGCAATCCGGTTGATGGCGTTAAACGCCCGGCAGCCAATGGCAATGAAGGCAGCACGCCTGCCCTCGGCGATGCGCAGGCTCGGCGGTTACTGGAGGCCCCTCCCCCCGACACGCTGAAGGGTGTAAGGGATCGCGCGATTCTCGCCACCCTCCTCTATCACGGGATTAGACGGGAGGAATTGTGCCTGCTGCGACTGCGCGACGTACAAAGCCGCCAGGGCGTCATGCATCTACGCGTCAAAGGCAAGCGGGACAAGATTCGCTACATCCCGCTGCATCCGATGGCCTCGCGCCTTATTGGCGAATACCTGCAACTGCTGAAACACGGCGGGGGGCAGCATGAGAATCTCGATGAGGCGTTGTTCCGGCCGGTAAAGAACAACCGCACGGGCACACTCAACAGGCACCTCGATCCCGGCTCCATATACAAAAACATCGTCGCAAAATACGGTCGCGAGACCGGCATCAATATAGAGGTAAATGGACTGTGCGTGCATTCCATGCGGGCGACAGCCGCCACAAACGCGCTTTCAAACGAGGCAGATATCGCCAAGGTGCAGGAATGGCTCGGCCACGCGAATGTCTCCACTACCCGCCTCTATGACCGGCGGAAGAGCAAGCCCGAAGACAGCCCGACATTCCACGTGAAGTACGATGGGAAGGGTTGCTAAACATCGCATATGCGTTTCACGAAGGCAGAAATACTGGATTACTTCCACCGGGAGGACAGAAACTACCGGTTGGCAATTCTCTGTACCCATTGGATTAGAGATACGGCGCATTTCACCCCGAGCGCGATCTCAGAGGCTAATTCACTGTGGATGAAGATTGGGGGGCGGAGCATAGCGTTTTCGGATATCGCGAATGAACTTGAGGACGCAAATGGGCGTGAAGTGGTCTCCGCTCAATTCTTACTCAATCACCTTCATTCGCTTGTTCGCGTGCCTTTTGAGCTGCTCAATGATTACTGCGAAGACTTCGATAGCATTGCCGCGACTCCAGTGCTCAAAGATAGATTGAAGAATATGCCCTGGTTTCACTACACCAGGCTCATCAGGAATGCTGTCTCTCACAATTTTCGATTTGCCTTCAATCCAAAGGACCGTGCAAAGCTACCGATAACCTGGAATGGGATCACCATCGACCACAACTGCGATGGAAAGGAGATCACTTTCGAAACGCTGTGGCACCGGCCTGGATATGAACTTTTCCTGGAAATGAAGGAGTTCGCTATCTCTTTACTTGAACCGGGTCCGTGACGTGGGCGTTTGCCTGGGAATTAGGCCCTTTACCACCTGCGAGCAATTTCGATGAGCAACAACTACAACTTCGTAAGCTTTACGGACATGAAGTATCTACTGTCCGGCCTGGCAATCAATGTAAGAAGATGTGCGGACGTGCTCGATGGAGCGTTGACGGCATTCAATAAGAAAACGGGAATTCCCGATCAGATCGTCGCGTGGAACGCTGAAGGCGGCAATGCGACAGGCCCCCTGTCCTTTCCAGATCATGGACGCCTAATTATCGAGCTTACGCAGTCTCAGCAACCGGGTGGGCAGCAGTTGTGGACTGCGGTTTTATTCGAACGCGACGAGAAAGAGAGAGCGCCGCTTGTTTTCATTCGCTTGCATTCTCCCTTGCTCGATATCCCGATGCGACTCGAAATTCCGATGCGTGCTTTGATGAAGGGCGGTCCCACCCTAGAGGGAACTTACTGCGTATACCTTCATGCGCTCCTCGTGGATGACGGTACGGAATTCGTCTACTACGGCATTACGAAGCGCGGGTGGAACCTTCGTTTCGCAGAACACACCCGAGCTGCGGTAGCTGAAAAGTCGCGCAGACTATTGCCGAGGAGATTGAATGAGCTGATAGAAGCGCGCGCCGCGCAGATCTCCGGATTGCCTGACGACAGGCCCAAGCTAGCAGGAATTGTCTCATCGCTGCCCGCGGTGGGATTGAGCAAAGACTCCGCGATGGATGCCGAGGAATATCTCGTCGATAAATACAGCCTCTCTTCGAAGCATGTAGGCGGCCTGAACATGATCCCTGGCGGCCGGGCGGGCATAGCTGCTTTACACCTTTTGCCTGCTGGAACTGCGAACGAAGCCGTTGAGACCGAAGAGCGCGAAAACGCGCTGGATAGCTATCTTAAGAGCCATCCGCAGCTGGGCATCCCCAATCCCGGCATTGCCGAGAAGTGGAACGATCCCACCTATGCTGAAGCAGTGATTTGCGGTCGGGAGAACCGGCTCAGCGCGGATCAAGTGCGTCGAATCCGCTATCTTGCCGCGGTCGGCGCCACCGCTGACCAAATAAAGGAAGAAGTAGGCGCAATTGACGAGGGGCAGATCCAGCGTGTGCTCGCCGGCCGAACATATTCGCGAATCAGGTGATGTCGTGTTACTGCTGATAAGGAGGTAAAGCCGCCGCAGGTGAAGCAACAGGGCGGGCTACCCGCCAGCGCCCCACAGCCTCGCGTAGCGCCGCAAGTTTGCGCTTATCGCGCCCTACAAGCGGCAGCAATGCGTCGTCCCCTGCTGCGGCTAATGCCTCTCGCTCAGTCATCCTCGCATCGCAAATGCGCCGATAGTCAGCGCGGTCCAGACTCCGCTCTGCAAAACGGGCGAGATCAACCACGGGCCCCTGAATTCCAAGATCGAGCCTCGACAGGAGCCTTGCGATACGCTGCTCCAGCGCGAGACCCGGGTGCAAAAGTTCCGCAACGCGTCCGATCATCGGTAGTACATCACAGGTACGGCTGGTGACCGAGCGTATTGGTCCTGCGGAGCCATCGAAAGCCCCTCCAAACTGGCTCATTGCGCGCTCAATCTCTTCCATTGCCATTCCGGAGATGTAGTAGAGGCATACCGACGCCTTTTTCGCGCGCGCTGTGTCCTGACCGCGAGCAGTTACGTTCATTTGCAGGCTGCTTAGGATGGCCTGCGAGATGCCCTGAGCCCGCAGCTGCCCGAACCAGTGTTGCGGTTCCTTATGCTTGCTGACTTTATTGAGTGGAAAATATACGTCATCCAATTCAGCGCTCGTTTGCGCAATGGCAATCAATGCCGGGTCTGTCACGTCCTCAGCGCGAAGTGCGCGCAGGCAGGCGACCGCGCGAAGTACGGTCTCCACTTCGACCGCGCTCTCACCGGCAAGGCGCCCGAGGGCAGTAATGTGAAATCGGCCGGTTTCATCGCGCTCAACGAGCCCGTATCGCGCCAGATCATCGAGCGCACGCTGTAGTCCGTGCCGATCCCAGCCAGCCGGGTTGCCGGTCTGTTGCATCAGGAAAACTCCGAAGCTCGATTCCAGGAAGGCGATAATTTCATCGCCAGATACCCCCTCGGACACAAAGCCAGAAGCCACCAAAACCCTGATGATAAGCGTGCGGGGGTCGGCAGCAAGAAACCGCGATATCAGATTTTCGGGCAGCGCGGAAACATATCGCTGCCAGTATTCGTTCTCGTCACGTGGACTCGTGGCGATCAGATAGGAAGCTCCGCGCTCCGCATAACCAAGGCGCCCTGCCCGTCCCACAAGGTTTTTGTATTCAGCCACGCTGTAGGGTTGCGGGCCCTCCGCGCTCGGATGCTCAAGTCCGACTATGACGACCGCTGACGCCGGAGTATTCACGCCCATGGCAAGGGTTGTGGTTGCAACGATAACTCGTAAACGGGTATCGCGCTTGCGGAAGTGCTCCTCAATGACGCGCCGTTCTTCCCGGTCCAAATGAGAGTTATGAAAGGCGATGCCGTGCGCAAGCACACCGCGCAACTGGCCAGACGCCTGTGAGGGATCACCGGCAGGAAGATCCTGGAGAGCTTCGGTGGCTGCAGGAAGCCTCAAGGCCTCGGCGAGATATTGCGCGCCGTGGCGTGTCTCGCCCGTCGTTTCGCGGAACACGATGACCTGCTTACCTTCGCTGACAAGGCGCTCAACAAGAGGAATGACCCAGTCCCGATGTTTGCCCTCTCCCCGATGAGGCTGGATGTAGCGGTCTTCGCTGCGATGCTGACCTGAGTCTCCATCACAATAGCGAAAGCGTCCGTCATAACAGATGACGCCTTCGTCAAGGGGTACAGGGCGCTGGACTTTGCGCAGAAGCCTTCCCCCGAGCCAACGCTCAAGGCCATTTGTGTCACCGATTACAGCGGACAGCGCAATGAGTTGAGGTTCGATACCCTCGCGGCGACGCATCTTGAGCAATGTCAGTAGAAATTCAAGATTCGCACCCCGCCCTTTGTCTGCGATCATCTGGACCTCATCCACGACGATGGTGCCAACCTGGTGCAGCACGTATGGGTGAGTCAGGGCAATTGCCGCGAACTTTTCATAGGTGAGCAGGGCGATATCGTATTGACCGCGTAATAGCGGGCCGATGTCGTCAGTTTCGCCGGTGGCTTCAATTGTCCGAATCCCGAAAGGGGCGTAAACACGCTGGAATTGGCGCAGCTTGTCACTAACTAACGCCTTGAGGGGCATCAGGAAGAGTGCCCTCCGTCGGTCTAGCGCGCCCCGCACGGCGGCCAGTTCGCCGAGCATTGTCTTGCCGGAAGATGTCGGTGCCGATGCAACGAGATGTTCGCCGCGGAGTATGCCGTAGTCATTGATCGCGTCGAGCTGGAGCTGGTTAAGTGAGGATATCTCACTCGACCAAGCCTGCACGACATCGGCGGGAAAACCGAAATCAACAAGACTCTGCACATCATCGGTGGCGATGGGATTTGCATGTTCGGGAAAAGCCGCACGGAAAATCGGGCCTGGTGACAAAACGGGCCAAGTGAACTCGCCTTCAAACGTGCCGCGCACGGCGGGATGCTGTTCGTGCCCATATAGCCGCGCACCGTCAACGACGCGCTTTGTGACGTAGTCGAGCAAGCCGAGCACCCCAAGGCGGTCACCCTGGCGGATTTCGACCGGCCCCTGTAACGCCTCAAGCAGGTGCCACGTCAGCAGGCTGTGCCCGAGACGGATGACTTCCCAGGCCTTCTCGGTAGGACCGGAGGCGGTCAAGATTATGCGTCCGGTGCCGCTGATCTCATTTAATTTCGCATCCACCGATTGAATGTCGCGCGGCCGTGCTTCGGCTTGAAGTGCCTTCGCGCCCATTCTGCCGGAGAAGCAGCAATCAAGAATGATCAAAAGCCGCCGCGCCGGGATTCGGGCGCACCACTCTCCCAGCGTGGTAAGCGACAGCGTGGTGTTTGCAAGATTGAACGGCTCGGTGTCATAGGTGACTAGCTCATGGGTCTCGGTGCCATGACCCGAAAACACAATAACGACAACATCGTCTGGATCGACTGCCGCAAGGTGTTCAAACTTCTCTCGAATCGAGCCGAGAGTGGCCTCCTCATCCATCAATAAGGTCGTGTCGCCGCCGAGGGTGTCGGTAAAGAGGGCATGCAGGGCCATCGCATCGCGACCGGAACACGACAGCCACTCGATGCCGGGAGATGCGTAACGGTCGATGCCGATGAATAAACCCTTAAATGCCATCCTTTACTCCTGAACCTCTTCAACTTCCTCACTACTCGGCACACTTTCCGAGTCGTTGACAAGGAATTTCGTGCGCGGGCCGCAAGGGTGAATACCGCAATCATCACCTAACGCTATCAATGAGGGAAACTGGCACTCTGGGTGACAAGGGTCGAATGCCGGCGGCTCGGTTATGTTGCCTACGAAGTGATAGAGCTGCGCGCCAGGATTCGGCTGACCCAGCGGATCAAGTGTCAGCGCGAGCATTTG
>Ga0105240_10007810_pt1 | contig 15451 bp, 13 predicted proteins | sample KBSC54metaG_FD_80426 | JGI IMG/M metagenome (GOLD analysis project Ga0105240, IMG submission 80426) | Corn rhizosphere microbial communities from Kellogg Biological Station, Michigan, USA - KBS C5-4 metaG | ecosystem: Host-associated > Plants > Roots > Rhizosphere > Soil | place: Michigan, USA... | reverse complement strand
TTACAAGCGGTTCGACAAGATCATTTTGGTCACCTGTCCGGAAGACCAGCAGGTGGAGCGTGCCCTTCGCCGGCCGAACGCCCGGCAGGTCGACGTGCAGGCTCGCCTGAGCCGCCAAATGCCCCTGGCCGAGAAACTAAAGTTCGCCGACTTCGTCATAGATACATCGGGAGAAAAGGGGGATACGTTGCGGCAGACATCCGCCGTATACCAAGCGTTACGGAGAATCGAATCATGAAAGCGTTGCGACCATTCTTGTGGGCCGCCATCCTGGTTGCCTTATTCCTGTACGTCACCAGCGTGGGCCATTGGAACGTCTCCAGGTTTCTTCCGGCGCCGGCTGCCGGATCGCACACGTGGGCCGAGCCGGCTTCCGCGTCGGGCTTCTCCGGCGACGAGCAGAATAATATCGACGTCTACAAGGCCGCGCGCGAAGCCACCGTGAACATCACGTCGGTGGTCTACCGCGAGAATTTCTTCATGCAGGTGTATCCGTCCGAAGGCACCGGATCGGGCTTCATCCTCAATGGCGATGGCGAGATTCTGACCAATAATCACGTGGTGAAAGGCAGCTCGCAGTTGACTGTGACGCTGGCCGACAAGAAAGTTTTCAAAGCAAAAGTGTTGGGTACGGATCCGAAGGACGATCTGGCGCTCATCAAGATCGACGCCGGCCGCAAGTTGCCCGCCATGCACCTGGGCGATTCCGACGCTTTGGTCGTGGGACAAAAAGTGCTCGCGATCGGCAATCCATTCGGCTTCGAGGGCACGCTCACCACGGGCATTGTGAGTTCGTTAAATCGCACCATTCAGACCGAGGCCAGCCGCGCGCTGGAAGGCATGATCCAGACCGATGCGGCGATTAATCCCGGCAACAGCGGCGGTCCGCTGCTCGATTCTCACGGCAATGTGATCGGCATTAATACGGCGATTTACGGTCCGCAGGGAAATATCGGGATCGGCTTCGCCATGCCCATCAATCGCGCCAAGAACATGCTGGAGGAGTTCCAAAAGCACGGCCGGATTTCGCGTCCGGTGCTCGGGATCAAAGAGGTATGGGTCACGGGCGATCTGGCGGAAATGCTGGAACTACCCAATAAAGGCGGCCTGCTGATCACGCAAGTGGATCGCGGTTCCCCGGCCGAACAGGCCGGATTGCACGGTCCTAACGACGTCGTGATCGTAGGCGGAGCCTATCAGTTGGCAGTCGGCGGCGATCTTATTATTGCCGTGGAAGGACAGCCGGTGACGACTCGGGATGCACTGCAGAAGGTGATGGACCGCAAGCGCGGCGGGGACATTCTGAACTTGACCATCTACCGGAAAGGGCGCACGATGGACGTCAAAATCAAGCTGGACGAGGCGCCTGCGGTCTTATAGGAACAAGTGTGGTGTGGGGCAGGCGCTGCCGCCTGCCTTCTTTACGCTACTGCGATCGACTTCGGAGCGGCGTCCGCACTTTGAACTTTGTTCTTGCTCCCCGGCGGACGACCGCGCCGCTTCGGAGCTTCTACTTCGGCCATCCACGACGGCGGTCTACCCCGCCCCCGTGTACGTCCGCGAGCCAAACGTTCGAGACTCAGAATCGCCTCTTCAATCTGCTCACGTTCCGCCTTTAATTCTGCGAGGATCTTTGCGACATCCATAACTACCACCCTCCCGGCCGTCCCCAATCCGTAACTAGGGACGATTTGAAGAATCTTTGTTTATGATTCCAGTATACACCTCGATTTTCGTCCCAATCGTAAGGAATTTTCAAGACAACCAAAAGATATATAAGGGGATTTTCGGACTAAATAGTACCTGCCAGAACATGGTACGAGTAGCCCAAATGGGTTATTTCCGGCGCTTTTTCCAGTGAAAATAGAACGGCAGGCCAGCCAGGATGAGCACGATTCCCATGCCGGATTCGCGCGGCCGGTCAATCGCTGTTGAAACTAATAAGATAACTGCACCAATAATAAAAAGTAATGGTACGACTGGATATCCTATGGTTCTGTATGGCCTCGGAAGGGCAGGTTGTTTTTTCCGCAACACGATAACTGCCGCCGCCGTCATCCCATACAAAATCCAACTTGCGAAAATTACAAGGTTAAACAGGTCGTCGTACCGTCCCGAGAGAACCAGCAGGCACGACCACAACGTCAGGACGATGATCGAAACCCCTGGTGTCCGGTGCTTTGGGCTCACGTTTCCAATCGCATGGAAGAACAATCCCTGCCGGGCGGCTGCGTAGGGAACGCGCGCGCCGGACAGAATCGAGCCATTCAGAGCGGCGAAAATGCTGATCATGGCGGCGATTGAAACCGCGTTGGCCCCGAAGCCGTCCATAATTTTACGCATCATATCGGCGGCCACCCGTGTTCCTCCGGCGACCTCGGCCGGAGTCATCACGTGGAAATAGGCGATATTCGCCAGGAAATAAATGGCAATTACCCCCAGTGTGCCTCCGATTAAAGCCAGCGGCAAATTGCGTTGCGGATCGCGGATTTCCGACGACACCATGCTGACATTGTTCCAGCCATCGTAGGCCCACAATGCGGCGACCAGGGCCGCGATGAAGCCTTGGAACGTCAGTGGGACAACGGGTCCCGCGACCGCTCCATGAGCCGGTCCGAACGCGATTCCGGCAATGATAACAAAGCCGATAAGTCCCACCTTTACGGCCGTAACTGCCACCTGGACATTGCCTCCCAGCTTCACGCCGTAGTAGTTCAACCATGCCAGCAGCAGGATCAGCACGATGGCAAGAAGCTGTCCCGAACGGATCTCCAGCGGCCCTCCATGCGGCCCGATCGGCAGGGGGACGGAATATAAAACACCGTCCAGTGTCGGAAAAAAGTTGGTTAAATACAGGAAAAAACCTGTACCGAGCGTAGCTATCGAGCCGCTTTTCGCCACCCATAGCTGCGTCCAGCTATACAGGAATCCCCACATGGGACCGTACGCTTCCCGCAGATATGCGTACTCGCCGCCCGCTTCGGGTATCGCCGCCGCCAGTTCGGCGTAGCTCAAAGCGCCCGCCAGCGAGAGCAGTCCGCCCACCACCCAGACGACGAATACCCACGGCACCGTGCCGACCCCGCGGATCATGGTCCGCGGCACCAGGAAAATTCCGCTGCCGATCACGGTGCCGACCACGATCGACATCGCGGGCCAGGTGCCCAGGTCACGCCTCAACTCGGTGCGCGTTTCGTTTTGCATGCGAATTATTCCTTTTGGGCAGGGGCTTGGGTAGCGGCGAGTGGCGGCTCAAATAGAGATGCCAGCATAGCGGTCCCGAACGTCACGCTGGTGCCGATCAGCACATACCAGGTGAATGCGATCTTAGTCTCGAAGCAGACGTACAGGATCACGGCCAGCCCGCAAGCGACCCCGGTCATCGCCGCTCCCTCGCGCGGCTTGCGCGTGAGGATGCCCAGCAGGAACACGCCCAACAGCATGCCCGACGGGATCGACGCGATCTTCAGGCCGGCCTCCAGCACCGACTTCGACATGCTCCCTGCCACGATCGCGATCCCCAGCAGGATCACGCCCCAGACCACGGTTCCGAATTTGGCCAACTTCATCGACTGCTTCTCGGTCATGTCTTTCGAGCGGGCGCGCAGGAAATCCACCACGGTGGTCGACGATAGCGAGTTCAGCGCCGCGCTGAGATTAGCCATGGCGGCGGCCAGAATCGCGGCGATCAGCAAACCGGCCAGCCCCGGCGGCAGGTTGTTCCAGATGAAGGCCGGGTAGATACGATCGGTACGGTCGAGCGCCGGCTTGGCCAGGTTCATGTCGCCGTAGTAGACGTAGAGCAGCACGCCGATCAGCAGAAACAGCGTGAACTGGATCAGGATGACCACCCAGCTCGCCATCAGCGCGGCGCGGCTCTGCCGTTCGTCGCGAGCGCTCAACAGGCGCTGCACCATGAGTTGATCGGTGCCGTGACTGCTGGTGGTCAGGAAGCATCCGCCGACCACGCCGGCCCAGAAGGTGTAAGTGCGCGAGAAGAAGTCCATGTTGGGCGCGAAGCGAAAATCGAAGATCGTAAACTTGTGGGCGGCGCCGGCCACCGCGGCCACGTGCTCCCAACCGCCGGGAATCTTTCCGAGGATCACGAAAAAGCTCAGCAGCGCGCCAAGCACGTACAGCGTCATCTGCACGACGTCCGTCCAGATCACCGCCGTCATGCCGCCTTCGAAGGTGTAGAAAAGCGTGAGAATGACGATGAGAATGATGGAAGCGATTTCACCAGTGCCGAGCACGATAGAGATAACCAGCGAGATTGCGAAGACGCGTACCCCTTCGGCCAGCGCCCGCGTCACCAAGAATATTGACGCGGTGAGTTTGCGAATCCGCTCGCCGAAGCGGCGGCGCATCAACTCGTAGGCCGTGAACATCTCGCCGCGGAAATAATGCGGCAGGAACAACACCGAAATCACGATGCGGGCCAGCAGATATCCGAGCACAATCTGCAGAAATCCCATATTGCCGTTGAAGGCCAGCGCGGGTGTTCCGACGATGGTCAGGGTGCTGGTCTCGGCCGAGACGATGGAGAGACTGATGGCCCACCACGGTGCGGTCCGGCCTCCCAGAAAATAGTCGCGGAGGCTCTTTTGGCCCGTCCGGAACCGGGCGCCAAACCACGTGATGCCCGCCAGGTAAACGAGGATTACCGCCAGATCGAAATAGTGCATGAATGGAGCGACTTCTAGCATACCTTTGATCTGCTATGATTTGTGATTCGGAACCAGGCGGACACAAACGGAGTCGAATGTGTTGCTCACCTTGTTGAAGAGCAGACCGGTTGGGGATCGATAATTTATTCAACAGTAGAAGAACTGGCGGGGAGGCGTACTTGCACAAATTCATAAAAACCCTGGGCGGAGCCACGGTCGTGGCGTTCAGCGTCATGACAATTGCCGGTGTGTCGCCGGCATGGGGACAGGCAGGCCAGACGGCGGGTCAACCGGCCGCGGCGCCCGCGCAACCAGCGGCAAACGCGCCCAAAGAGCGGAAGGTCAAAGACATCGCCGAGTACGACATTTTCAATGAGGTCTTGAAAGACCAGAACTGCAGCACGAATCCGAAAGCCGCCAACTGCACGCCGGCGGGCCAGGACGCGAACTCTTGGGCCAAGAAAGCGCTGACAGATCTGGATACCTGGACGTCAAAATATCCCGACTCCGACTGGAAGGATCAGCGCATGTACATGTACATGCAGGAGTATTCCAAGCTGAATCCCCCCAATGCGGCCAAGGTGGTGGAGTACGGACAGCAGGTGATGAGCAAGGGCCTCAAGACGGTCTTCGACGACCCGAAGGAATCGCCCCGCCAGATTCTCAACTGCCTGTTCCTTCTGACGGTCAATGTCTCCGCGCTGCCGAATCCTACGCCCGAGCAGATCGAGTTGGGCAAGTCGGCCGCCAACCAGCTCAAGACCGAAGCCAAGGCCTTCTTCGTACCTGCGAACAAGCCCGCCGGCACCACCGATGCCGCGTGGAACGAGACGGCCCAACAATTGAACAGCGCCGCCGATCACACCCTCTTGTATCTCGACGTGCTGCCGGCCAACACCGCCAAGAACAAGGGCGATTGCGCCGGAGCCGAGCCCATGTACATCAAGGCGCTGCAGGATCGTCCGGATAGCGCGTACATCGCGTATCAGCTCGCCAACAACATGGTGTGCCTGCAGAAGACGCAGCCCGACATCGTGTCGTCGGCGATTTACGAATTCGAGCGTGCGGCGGTGATCGATCCGACGCTCGGCGATCCCAAGACCGATCCGAAGCAGTTGCCCACTTACGCCGATGGCCTGTACGTGCGCATTCACGGCAGCGACGAAGGCTTGGCCGAATTGAAGGCCATGGCGAAGGCCAATCCTCTGCCGCCCGCCGGTTTCAAGATCCGCACCAAGGACGAGATTCAAGCCGAGAAGGATGCCGCGTTCGCCAAGAGCAATCCCAAGCTGGCTCTCTGGCTGCAGCTCAAGACGGCGCTCGCCGGTCCCGAGGGAGAGCAGTATTTCAGCAATCAACTGAAAGATTCGGCGGTGCCGCCGCTGAGTGGTGTGCTGGTGGAAGGCAAGCCGGCCTGCCGCTCGAAGGAATTGCTGGTGTCCGTGCAGGCTCCCGGACAACCGGCGACCGCGGAGATCGCGCTGAAGTTGGATACCCCACTGGCCGGAAAACCGGAACCGGGAAGCCCGGTGGATTTTGAAGGCGTGCCGACGGCGTTCACGAAATCTCCGTTCCTGCTCACGATGGAAGCGGAGAAGGCCAAGGTGCAGGTGAAGACCACGCCTTGCGCGGCTGCACCCGCTCGCCCGGTCACTAAGAAAAAACAGTAATGAGAAGCATTAGAATGCTGCGAGTTGCAAGCGAAAATTGCTTCCGGTATATTACCGAAGTGTCCCACCATTTGACAGACCCAAACAGGCAGGAGATGCACGTGCGGAAATTCTCTCGATTCTTTAGCGGCACGGCGGCCATCGCCGTATTGAGCGCGGTCGCCATGACCGGTACGGTGCAAGTCGCCAGCGCTCAGGAAAAGAAGTGGAAGGACACGGCTGAATACGATCTGTACATGAGCGCCAGCAAGAATGTACAGGCCAATGCCACACAGGCGCTTGCCGATCTGGATTCGTGGAAGTCCAAGTATCCCGAATCCGACTACAAAGACGATCGGACGGTCCTCTATATTCAGGCCTACACCGGCGCCAAGCAGCCTGCCAAGGCGGTGGACGCGGCGGGCGAATTGATCAATAAGGGCGTCGACACGGTGTTCGCCGATCCCAAGACCGGACCGCCCAACGCGATCAAAGCGCTCTTCTCCACGGTCTTCGCGATCACCCAGGTGACGGACCCGACTCCCGACGAGTTGGCCATCGGACAGAAGGCCGCGCAGACTTTGATGGATTACAACCGCAAGCCCGAAGGTTTGGCGGATGCCGACTGGGGCAAGGCGCGCACCGAACAGTTGCAGCCTCCTGCCAAGGCGGCTTTGATGTACGTCGCGATGCTGCCCGGCAATCAGGCTTTCCAGAAGAAGGATTGGGCCGGTTGCGAAGCCGCTTACGCCAAGGCTCTCCAGCAGTATCCGCAGAATTCGGCCATCTCGTATCAGCTCGGACTCTGCATGCGCAGCCAGGGCGCCGAAAAACCCGAGAAGCGCTCGCAGGCCGCGTATGAGTTCCAGCGCGCCGTGGCGATCGATCCGACTCTGGGCGGCAGCGCCCAGGCCGAGACCATTAAGAAGTACGCCGACGGTTACTACACCAACCTGCACGGCAGCGACGAAGGACTGGCCGCGCTGAAGGAATCTGCCAAGGCCAACCCGATGCCTCCGGATGGATTCAAGGTCAAGACGGCCACCGAGATTTCGGAAGAGAAGCAGCAGGAGTTCGAGAAAAGCAATCCGCAGCTCGCGCTGTGGATGAAGATCAAGGGCGCTCTTGCCGACACCAACGGCGATCAGTATTTCGCCGGGCAGTTGAAGGATTCGCAGGTGCCGCTGTTGAAGGGCACGCTCGTCGAGGCCAAGCCGGCCTGCCGTCCGAAAGAACTGATCGTCGCCGTTCCGCTGCCGGGCAATACCCCGACTCCGGAAATCACGTTGAAGCTGGATGCGGCGCTGACCGGCAAACCCGAAGCCAACCAGGAATTCCAGTTTGAAGGCGTCCCGACGGCGTTCGGCAAGGATCCTTTCATGCTGACCATGGATACCGGTAAGGACAAGTTGCAGGGTCTGAAGAGCACGCCGTGTGTAGCGGCTCCCGCCGGTGGCAAGAAGACCGGCGGCGTCCCCAAGAAGAAAGGGTAAGCGAGTGGATTAGGTGTGGCGTTCCGGCGCCACACCTTCCATGTCCGGAGGGGCCGGTTTGGTGTTGGCCAGCACGAGGCTGAACACGAAACGCTCCACGGGGCTGAGGGGACCGGCCCCCTGTTTCAGGTCGCGGAAGTAGAACTGGAAGTTGCGCGCCGAGGCGGCCAGCCGGCAGTACGACGGCAACCCGGTTGCTGTGGTCAGCATCAACCCCAGCGCCAGTGCGGTCGCGATGTATGCCCGGCGGATCATTTGGTCACCTATCCTCTGAGACGAACACCCGCCTGGAAAGTTAGTTACAATAAAGAAAGCACTGGGTTCTCAGCAGATATGCCGCTTTACGACTACAAGTGTCATCGATGTGGAAAGATCTTCGAAGTGCGCCAGCACTTTTCGGATGAGACGCTGACCGTACATGATGAATGCGGCGGCGAACTCGAGAGGTTGATCTCGGTTCCGGCCATTCAGTTCAAAGGCACCGGCTGGTACGTCACCGACTATGGTAAGGGCGGAAACTCGCCTGCTCCCAACGGGAAATCGGAATCGAAGTCCGAAACCAAGTCGGAATCGAAGTCCGAGTCGAAGACGGAGACCAAGAGCGAGAGCAAGCCCGCTCCCGCCACCCCCTCGGCAGATAAGTAACGCCGGCGGTGTTTGGCGCCGGTTCTTTTCCCCGCTAGGGCCACGCCGTTACAGCTAACCTTACCCGCCCCCCGGTACTTCCACCGTCAACGTCTTCTGCGCCTTATGCCCGAACTTCCCCGACACTGTCAACGTGTACGTCGTCGTTTTCTCCGGTGACACCGAGAACTGGCCGTTGGGCGCGCCGTGCAGGGTAGGGAAGACCGGCGGATCGACCGAGATCTCGTCCCCGTTCCGATCGGCAAATGTCAGCGTGAAAATGTGCCGCCCGCCCTCCACCTTGTGATTGGAAACTCGAAAATAGCTGATGCGCGGCAGCGTACTCTCATCGGCACTCACCTTCAACAGGAACGACTCCTTTGCACTCCCGCCGTCGTTGCCTTCGGCGGTCAGCGTATACTCCGTATCCTTCGTCGGCGACACCTCGACGCACCGGCTCAACGCAGGCGACACGCCCTCGACCTCCGGCACAATGCGCACGCTCTTCGCGTTGAGCACGCCATAGCACAGCACTGTCGGACTGCCTTGGATCAGGTTGCCTTCACGCGCGTAGAACTGCAGAATTTTCACCTGCGTGCCGCCATATCTGCGCGTGAACTCGGCATTGCGTCGCGCCTGCTCTTCGTCCCTGACCGGCGCCGGGTGGTGATGGCTCCAGTATCGCGACAGAAAGACCCAGCTCACGTACACCACCGCGATCGCGGTCATGACGCGGACGACGGATCTTACTAACGACCAGGACACCATCCGCGTCCATTATACTTTCAGCAATGCTCAGAGATCTGTCGTACGCCATCCGCACCCTGCGCAAGAGCCCGGTGTTTTTTGTCACGGCCGCGGGCACCATCGCGCTCGGCATCGGCGCCAGCACCGCGATCTTCAGCGTGACCAACGCGGTACTCCTGCAGCCGCTCCCGTACAAGGACCCGGACCGACTCGTGCTCGCCTGCGGCGACATGCGCAAGCGCAACGTCAAAGACTTCCCGTGGTCCAACGCCGAGTACTTCGATTTCCGCGACTCCGCCACGACCTCGTTCGAAGATCTTGCGGTGGTAACCACGGGCCGCGCCACCATCCCGCGCGACGATTCCACCTCCATGCGGGTGCGGGTCGCCGCCATCTCGCCGAACTTCTTTCGCATGATGGGCGGTCGTGTGACGCTGGGCCGCGACTTCAACGATGGCGACGGCACGCCCCAGCCCGCCCCGCCTCCCAATCAGGCCGCCGGCGCCCCTGCTCCCCCACGCCTCCCGGTCGCGGCCGTGCTGAGCTACGGGTTCTTTCAAAAGCGATATGGCGCGGATCCTTCGGTGCTGGGCCAGACGATCTTTCCGAACGGTCCGACCATCGTGGGCGTCCTCGCGCCCGGCTTCGAATTGATGTTTCCGCCGGATGCCAGCATCGAGCAGTCGCCCGACTATTGGACGGCGGCGCGCATGGCTTACGATGCGGCCAATCGCAACAACGTCCAGTGGCGCGTGATCGGCCGCCTGAATAAGGGCGTGTCGCTGGAGCGCGCGCAATCGGAAGCCGACGCCGCATCGCTCGCCGAACAGCAGCGCGACGCCATCCTCCGCACCGCCGATTTTCACGCGCGCCTCGAGCCCATGCAGGCCCACATGGTCGCGGAGGTCCGTCCGGCCATCCTGGCGTTAATGGGCGCGGTCGTGTTCCTGCTGTTGATCGCCTGCGCCAATGTCGCCAATCTGATGCTCGTGCGCGTGTCCCTGCGTGAGCGCGAACTGGCGGTGCGCACCGCCATGGGCGGCAGCTGGTTCCGCCTGGTCCGGCAGATGGTAGTGGAATCGATGCTGTTGGCCGGCGTCGGCACGGTCCTGGGAGTCGCGCTCGCGGCGTTCGGCATTTACGAACTCCGGCAGATCGCGCCCGCCAGTTTGCCGCGACTCGATGCGATCCGGCTCGATCCGCAAGTGCTGCTCTTCTCCGTCCTGGCCGGCCTCGGCGCGGCGGCGATTTTCGGAGTCCTGCCCGCGCTGCGCACCACGCGGCCCGATGTCATCACGGTGTTGCGCGCCAGCGGACGCAGTTCGAACCTGAGCGGCGCGCGCGTGCTCCGCAATTCGGTAGTCGTGTTGGAAGTCGCGCTGTCCTTCGTGCTGCTGATCGGGTCGGGACTGATGTACCGCAGCTTTGTGGCTCTGCAGCACATCGATCCGGGCTTCGATCCGAATCATATGCTGACGTTCCAGGTGCTCGCGCCCGCCGGTCGTCCGAATGCGCAGCAGGGGGCGGAGCAGCGCGAGTTGCAGACGCGCCTCGCGTCGCTGCCCGGCGCGCAGGGCGCCACCGCGTCGTTCCCATTTCCGTTGACGGGACAGTTCACGCCCATCCGCTGGGGTCTGGAACCGGCGCTGGCGGATCCCAGCAAGTTTCTCGCGGTGGATTGGCAGGTCGTGTTGCCTGGGTACTTCCACACCATGGGGACTCATATTCTCGACGGCCGCGAGTTCACCGATGCCGACAACGTACCCAACCGCAACCTGGTCATCATCGACAAGGTCCTGGCCGAGAAGGCCTTCCCCCGGCAATCCGCGGTGGGCAAGCGCATTCTCTCGCGCATCATCACTCCGCAGGCGCAGTGGTACGAAATCATCGGCGTCGCCGCGCACCAGCGTCAGAGTTCGCTGGCCGACGCCGGCCGCGAGCAGATCTACTTCGTCGACGGCTATTTCGGCAACGGCGTCGCGAACCGGTGGGCTCTGCGCACCTCGGGCAATCCGGGCCAGTACGCCGCGCAGGTCCGCGCCGAAATCGCACGCATCAATTCCAAGATGCTCGTCACCGAGTTGGAGCCCATGGACGCAATCGTGGACAAGGCGCAGGCGGGCACCCGCTTCTCGCTCCTGCTGATCGGCGTCTTCGCGACCGTCGCGGCGCTGCTCGCGGCAGTCGGATTGTACGGCGTGCTCTCGACCGTGGTTCGGCAGCGGACGGCCGAGATCGGCGTGCGCATGGCGCTCGGCGCGGCGCCCGGATCCATCTTCCACCTCGTCGTCGGCCAGGGACTCCGTTTGAGCGCCGCCGGCATCGTCGTGGGCCTGCTCGCCGCCCTCGCATTGACCCGCGTCATGACCACCATGCTCGTCGGCGTCAAGGCTACCGACCCCCTGACGTACGCCGCCATGGCCGTCCTGTTCTTCGCCATCGCCGCCCTGGCCTGCTGGGTCCCCGCCTGGCGCGCCGCCGGCCTCGATCCGACCACCGCGTTGAGGGATGAATAGATTCTTCTTGTCTTCTTTGCGGCTCTGGAATACCAGGTTAAGCCTGGCTTGATCTTGTGAACTGAAAGGAGTTCACCAGAGGATTGCTCCTATGGGTTTCGTCCTGGACGCTCGGCCCACCAGGCGCTGGAGGAGATACGCGGGCACATTAAGGCCGGGTATCAAGCGGTGTATGACGCGAAGCTGAAAGCCTACTTCGATACGATACCCAGGGACAAGCTGATGGCTTGTGTGCGCATGCGAGTAGCGGACCGGAGTGTTCTTCGCCTGATTCGGATGTGGCTGGAAGTTGAGTCGTAGAAGAGGGCAAGGGAGGCAAGCCGGATGAATGGAGTTGGCCGCGCAAGGGGACTCCCCAGGCGGGGTGATCTCTCCTACTCTACCGTGAAGCGCGAAAACCGCACACTCTCTCTACCGGCAGCTATTCTCGACAGCCTTCGGTTTCAGGAACGCCACCGCTTCCGCCGACACGTTCAGGTTTCCGCCGTGCGATGCGCGGATGACGTCGACGAAGCGGGGCAGGAACCGGCCGTACTTGGCCAGCGCGCCGACATCGCCCGCCGCCAGCGCCGTTTCGATCGTCTCCCGCATGGCGGGCGAGAGCACCTCGACGCGCCCCACAAACACGCGTACCGTCTGCTTGGGCGCGGGCTTCACATCCAGTGGCAGCACGCCATCCACAAACGCCCGCGGCACCAGGCAGAACACGCGCATGCCTTCCTCGAACCACGAGTCTCCCCATGTCGCCAACATGGCCTGCGCCTCCTTGGGATACAGTCCCATTTCCTCCAAAGCCGCCGCCAGTTGTGCGCGCACGGCCGCGGCGTTGGACGCCAGATTCGGCGCGTCCAACGAAACCTGCCCGGTCAGCCCGCGCACCACCCGATACCCCATCGCTCCCCCGCGATTCTCAAAAACCAGCGCCACGGGAATCGGTGCAGACCCGGTGTTCCGCAGTCGCAGCGACGTGCCCTCGAATACCGGTTCGACCGGCACATCGAAGTCGCCCACCCCGCGATAGAAGAGCAGTTTCTCGCGCTCCTCGCCCACCTGCAGTGGCGCAGCATCCGTCGCCCGGGCAGCATAGTAATGGCTGGGGCCCTCGCCGGTCGCGAACTGCGAGTCGCCGGGCGATACCTGCACGTCCTGCCAGTCGATAGATTTCTGCACGGGGCCGGCCGCCTTCGGATACCACTCGGTGATCAGCCCGGCCGGAAATCCGACATGCACGCTCACCGTCTGCGGCTTGGGCGTGTAGAAGTACAGAACCGGGGTTTCCATCCTCACCAGGCTGTACATCGTGGACTTCGGATTGGGATTAACCCCACCCCGGTGCACGAAGCAGGGCAGATCGGACGGCCCCGACAGCGGCAGCCATGCGATCGCATTTCCGAGAGGTCCGGCAATCGATGTGAACGTGCCCCATTCATGCACGATCAGGGTGCCGGGCGCCGGTAAGGTGCTGGCGGCAAACGACGAAGCGGTGAGTACAGCGGCGAGCGCGTACCTGGAAGACAGCATAGGACCCTCCTTGCTGCCGGATAGACGGTATGGCGGCCCGAAGTGTTAGCCGCCTATCTTGCTGCCGTCGATTCGCGCGCGATCAAGGTGGGCTCGATCAACAGGGTGGACACGGGCTTCTTCCGCTTCGCCCCGATGGCCTTGACCAGCATCTCGGCCGCCTGCTGTCCGATGCGCGTGCTGGCCTGATCGACCGTCGACAGCGGCACCCGCAGCAGGTCGGAATAGTGGACATTGCCCGCGCCGATCACCTTGATCTGTTCCGGAATTCGTATCCCGGCTTCCAGAATGGCCTTCAGCGCACCCGCCGCGGTGGGATCGTTATACCCGAAGATCGCGTCGGGCGGCGTCTTCAGCGACAGCAGCCGGCGCGTAGCTTCATATCCGCTGGCATCGTCGGTGGCCGCCACGATGTACGACTCCGGCACGGAAATCCCGGCCGCCTGCAGCGCCGCGCGATAGCCTTTCAGTCGGCCGCTCCCGGGATTCGGCTGCGGACCCGAAATGTGGGCAATGCGACGGCAGCCGCGCTCGATCAGGTGATTGGTGGCGAGCATGCCGATGGCTTCATCGTCCGACCCCACATACGAAGTGCTGCGATCCGGAAATCGCCTGTCGATCAGAACGTACGGAACACCGCGCGCCTCGATGCGATCGAACACATCGGTGGCGGTCGGGCGCTGCGCGGATGCCAGAATCAGGCCGTCGACCTGCCGCCCCAGCAGCCGGTCGATCTCGCTGGCCTCCACCTCCGCGTCCTCTTCGGAGTTGCAGATCACCGCGTCGTAACCGCGCGGTCGGATGGCGGCAGCGATCCCCTTGGAAATCTCCGCGAAGAACGAATGCATCAGATCGGGCACGATGATCCCGATCATGAACGTACGCCGTGCGGCCAGACTGCGAGCCACCCAATTGGGCTGGTAGTTGAGTTCTTTGATGCGAGCCAGGACCCGGCTGCGCGTCTCGGCTCCGACGTCCGCGCAGTTCCGGACCACCTTCGAGACGGTCATGACAGACACGTTCAGATCTCGCGCGATGTCTTTCAGACGTACCGGTGCGGTGGGCGTGTTGGACATGAGTGAGAAGCCCAATTATAGGCCTCGAAGTTTATGTTACTGGAAATCGCACACGCTGTCGAACATCGCAAACTGGTACAATCTGCTAAACCATATGGCACCGGAAACTCGCTACTGTTCCGAATGCGGGCGCGCCACCGCCGCGGACGAGCTGGCCCACTTCGGCGATCGACAGGTTTGCGCCTACTGCAAGGCCAATTATGCGCAAAAGCTCCGCGAAGGAGTCGCACCCGTCGGGGTGGTCACTTACGCCGGATTCTGGATCCGCTTCGTCGCTTACATCATCGACGCTCTCATTTTGGGAGTCGTCATGGGGATCATTCAGTTCGCCATCCTCGGCAGCTTCTTGAGCATGCCGCATTTCGATGCGACGACCCGTCCCGAAATGCTGATCGGGCCCATGCTCGGCATGATCGGTATCGCCTCCCTGATCAGTATCGGACTCGGTTGCGCCTACGAGACTTTCTTCATTTCCAAGTACGGCGCCACGCCTGGCAAGATGGCCCTCAGCCTCAAAGTGGTCCGGCCCAACGGCGGTCCGGTCGATGTGGGCCGTGCGGCTGGACGGTACTTCGGCAAGATCCTGAGCGGCCTCATCCTCTACATCGGGTTCATCATGGCAGGCTTCGACGCCGAAAAGAAGGCGCTGCACGACATTATTTGCGATACCCGAGTGATCAGGACCCGGAGCTGATCGCGCCGCATGCCCCTTCCGTGCGCCCGGTGCCAGACGCCTCTGCCGAAATGGGAATTGACCTCCGGCGAGCGCGCCATCTGCACCAACTGCGGGTCGGAAAACACCGTCCGCGTCTTTCCCGCTTTATTCGCTGGTGAAACCGCCGCGCGGCCGGAAGCCGCCGCCGAAGGCGAAGCCGCCTGCTTCGACCATCCGGCCAAGCGCGCCGTGGGCGCCTGCCGCCAGTGCGGACGCTTTGTCTGCCAGCTCTGCGCCATCCAGTTCGAAAATGAAACGTGGTGCCCCACCTGCGTCGCCGCGGGAAGCGGACAGGCGCGCGCAGCCAATACGGAAACCACGCGCACGCTCTACGATTCCATTGCGGTAACAATCCCGCTGGCGTCCTTCATCTTCTGGCCCATGACCATCCTCACGGGTCCCGCCACCGTGGTGTACGCGCTCATGAAATGGCGGCAGCCGCT
>Ga0105240_10007809_pt1 | contig 15451 bp, 10 predicted proteins | sample KBSC54metaG_FD_80426 | JGI IMG/M metagenome (GOLD analysis project Ga0105240, IMG submission 80426) | Corn rhizosphere microbial communities from Kellogg Biological Station, Michigan, USA - KBS C5-4 metaG | ecosystem: Host-associated > Plants > Roots > Rhizosphere > Soil | place: Michigan, USA... | reverse complement strand
GCGTCGAGATTGTAGCCGCCGACGCGGCGCTGCACTTTTGGAAACTTCTCGGCGATCTCGGCGGCTTCGCGCTCGCCGAGATCAAGCATGTCGCGAAACAGGTCGAGGCCGCTGTCGCTCGAATTCACCTGCGCGAGATCGCGCGGCACCTCGCCGAAATGCAGCAGGGTGCCGTCGGCAAGGGCGGCGTCCATCGAGCGCGTGTTGTCGCGCATGGTGCCGTAGCGCAGCGAGCGCCCGCCGCAGGAATTGTTGCCGGCCATGCCGCCGATGGTGGCGCGCGAGGCGGTGGAAACGTCGACCGGAAACCACAGGCCATGTTTCCTGAGCTGCCGGTTGAGGTCGTCGAGCACGATCCCCGGTTCGACCACGCAGGTACGATTTTCGACGTCGAGCGAGACGACGCGGTTCAGGTGCTTGGAAAGATCGATGACGATGCCGTCATTGACGGTCTGGCCGCATTGCGAGGTCCCGCCGCCGCGCGGCGTGACGATCCGGCCGTCGTCGCGGGCGATGGCGAGTGCCCGCAGCGCTTCGTCGATGGTTCTGGGGACCACGACGCCCAGCGGCATGACCTGGTAAAACGAGGCGTCGGTCGCATAGCGGCCGCGGTTGAAGGCATCGAAAAACACGTCGCCGGTGGTGTTCGACCGGAGCCGCTGTTCAAGCCGCCGGAAGCCTGAATTCGACATCTGGGACCCCAGTCAGCCGCTACAAACGCTTGCGATTGCGCTGCCTAATTCGAAAGCAAAGGAAGTGCAATTGTTTTCGAGCTTTTTAAATTTTTGAATTCAAAACAGAATAGGCCGGGACCGCGGCGGGTGGAAGCGGATCATGCCGGAACGGGCGAGGGGAGAACCGCGTCCACTTCGCTCAAATGCGCGATCGCGGCGGTTCGCTTGTTGCGCAGATGTTGGAACAGGATGTCGCTGAGCTCGCTGCCGGCCCGCCGCCGCAGCGCGTCCAGGATCATCTCATGCTCGCGCATAGCCTCGCCCCAGCGCTCGCGCTTGCGGGCAAAATTGGCGGAATAGCGGATGCGCCGTATCCGGCCGGCGAAATTGGCATACGTCGCCAGCAATGCAGCGTTGCGGGACGCCTCGACAATTTTCTGATGGATGAGCTGGTTGATCTGGAAGTAGCCGTGCATGTCGCGATGCAGGTAGAAGCCGTACATTTCGTAGTGCAGCCGCTCGATTCCGGCGATTTCCTCATCGGTGATGTTTTCGCAGGCGAGACGTCCGGCAAGACCCTCCAGTCCGCCCATCACGTCAAAGAGCTCGCCCAGTTCGTGCTCGCTCAATTGCCTGACGCGCGCGCCTCGATTGGGCAGCAGGTCGACGAGCCCTTCCGATGCCAGAACCTTCAAAGCCTCGCGCAGCGGGGTGCGGGAAATCCCGAACATGGCGCACAGCTGACGCTCCGGCACACGGCCGCCATCGGGGATGTTGCCCTCCACGATGTGGTCCCGCAATCGGGCGAGGATCTCGCCGTGCAACGAGGATTCCTCGCGGCCCGCATCGGCGACGGCCCCGGTTTGGACCGGCAGGGAGGCCGGGTCGGTCGGAATCACCGGTTTCATGAGCGAACAGTAATAGGCAGGGCCGGGGATGTCGACCGAAAAATGAACGCAATAAATTGATTGTATCGGCAAAAATTGAATGCAATATATTCTCAACAACCGCCACTCGTGGAACGGAGGAAATCATGACCAAGCATCAGGGACGCCACTTCCTTCAGATTCCCGGTCCGAGCCCCGTCCCCGATCGCGTGCTCCGGGCCATGGACATGCCCGTGATCGACCACCGCAGTCCGGCATTTGCCGAACTGGCCAAGGCGGTTTTCGAAGGCAGCCAGAAAATCTTCAAGACCGCCGGACCGGTCATCATTTTTCCATCCTCGGGCACCGGCGCCTGGGAGGCTGCGATCGTCAACACGCTCTCGCCAGGCGACAAGGTCTTGATGGTCGAGACCGGCCATTTCGCCACGATGTGGCGGCAGATGGCGGCGCGCTGGGGCATCGAGGTGGATTTCATGCCTGGCGATTGGCGCCACGGCGCCGATCCCGCCGCGATCGAGGCGAGGCTCGCCCAGGATTCGTCGCATGCCATCAAGGCGGTCATGGTGGTGCACAACGAGACTTCCACCGGCGTGACCAGTCGCGTCGGCGACATCCGCGCCGCGATGGACAAGGTCGGCCATCCCGCGCTGCTGCTGGTCGATACGATCTCCTCGCTGGGCTCGATCGATTACCGGCACGACGAGTGGAAGGTCGACGTCACCGTCAGCTGTTCGCAAAAAGGCTTCATGCTGCCGCCGGGGCTCGGCTTCAACGCGATCTCGGAGAAGGCCCGCGCCGCGGCCAAGACCAACAAGATGCCCCGGTCTTATTGGGACTGGGAGGAAATGCTCAAGCCCAATGCAAACGGCTTCTTTCCCTACACGCCCGCCACCAATCTGCTTTACGGACTTCGCGAAGCCATAGCGATGCTGCACGAGGAAGGGCTGGATGCGGTATTCGCCCGTCATCAGCGCCTCGCGGCTGCCACCCGCGTGGCGGTGCGGCATTGGGGCCTGGAAGTGCTGTGTCTGGAGCCTTCGGAATACTCTCCGGTTCTGACGGCCGTGCTTATGCCACCCGGACACGACGCCGACCAATTCCGCAAAACTGTGCTCGACAATTACAACATGTCGCTCGGCTCTGGCCTGACCAAGCTCGCCGGCAAGGTGTTTCGCATCGGTCATCTCGGTGAGTGCAACGAACTCACGCTGTTGGGCGCGCTGACCGGGGTCGAGATGGGATTGTCGCTCGCCGGCGTACCGCATCGCGCCGGCGGCGTGGCGGCGGCGATGACGTTGCTCGAGGAGCGCTCCCAGTCCAACGCGTCGGCGCATCTCAAGGTGATATCGAGCTGAGCCACGGGGGTCATCGGCACCCCCGGGATCGGCCAACCGGTCGCGGTGCCGGTGGCGGCGATCCGGGAACGATAGCGCGCCGCGGAGTAACCCCCAGGCTGCTGTCAGGCAACGGGACAAGGCTGCCAAAAAGTGTTATCCGGGCGCCGCGATCGCAAAAATCCCCCGGGGAAGGACGCCACATGACCGTGCATACTGGAAGGCATTTCCTCCAGATTCCAGGACCGACCAACATACCCGACCGGGTGCTCCGGGCCATGGACATGCCCGGCATGGATCATCGCAGTGTTGAATTCGCCGAGATTGGCTTTGCGGTGATGGCGGCCTCGCAGCGCATTTTCCGCACCAAACAGCCGGTGATGATCTATCCGTCGTCGGGGACCGGAGCATGGGAAGCCGCGATCGTGAATACGCTGTCGCCCGGCGACAAGGTGCTGATGGCCGAGACCGGCCAATTTGCGGTGCTGTGGCTCGGCATTGCCGAGAAATTCAAGCTGGACGTCGATTTCCTGCCGGGCGACTGGCGGCGCGGGGCCGATGTGGAGCAGATCGAGGCGCGGCTTGCGGCCGATCGCCAGCACAAGATCAAGGCCGTGATGGTCGTGCACAACGAGACATCGACCGGCTGCTTCACCCCTCCGCTCGAGGTCCGCAAGGCCATGGACCGGACAAAACATCCGGCGCTGTTGATGGTCGATACCATTTCCGGGCTCGCTGCGCTGGAGTACGAGCACGACGCCTGGGGCATCGACGTGTCAGTCGGCGGCTCGCAAAAGGGGCTGATGCTGCCGCCCGGCCTCGGCTTCAACGCCGTGTCGGAAAAGGCGCTCGCGGTGGCGAAGGCCAACCCGTCCATGCGTTCGTATTGGGATTGGCAGGAAGTCATTGCCTTCAACAAGGTGGGCACCTGGCCCTACACCCCGGCTGTCAACCTTCTCTATGGACTTAAAGAAGCGATTGCCATGCTCGAGGAGGAGGGGCTCGACAATGTCTTCGCGCGCCACAAGCGCCTCAGCGCGGCGGCGCGCGCGGCGGTGAAGGCGTGGGGACTGGAAACCCAGTGCCAGGATCCATACGCGTATTCGCCCGCGCTCACCGGCGTGGTGATGCCGGAAGGTCATGACGCCGACCATTTCCGCAAGGTGGTGCTCGATAATTTCGACATGTCGCTGGGCACCGGCCTGAACAAGATCAAGGGCAAGGCGTTCCGGATCGCCCATATCGGGCATTTCAACGATTTGATGCTGATGGGTACGCTGTCGGGCGTCGAGATGGGTCTCGATCTCGCCAAGGTGCCGCATCGCAGCGGCGGCGTGCTGGCTGCCATGGAAGTCCTGAAAGGCGACGTGGTGCCGATGTCGAAATCAAAGGCGGCCGTTGCCTAAAGCCGGTATGAAACCCTTCCCAAGCGTGCGCAGATCAGCGCGTTTCGGAAGCCCACCTGCGTGCAAGAACAGAAAGAGCGTGCCATGAACGCCCCGATACCTGCCACTGAAGACCTGCTTTATGATGTTGAGAATGGCGTTGCCCGACTGACCTTCAACCGTCCGCAAGCGCGCAACGCGCTGACGTTTGCGATGTACGAGCGCATGGCGGTCATCTGCGAGACGGTGAACGCCGATCGCTCGATCAAGGCGATGATCCTCACCGGCGCCGGCGACAAGGCGTTCGCGTCCGGCACCGACATCTCGCAATTCCGCGCCTTCAAGACCTCGCAGGACGCGCTCGACTATGAGGCCCGGATCGATCGCGTACTGGGTGCGCTGGAACAGGTCAGGGTGCCGACCATCGCGGCAATTGCCGGAGCCTGCACCGGCGGCGGGGCGGGGATCGCCGCGTGTTGCGACATCCGGATCGGTACAGCCGCGACGCGGATCGGCTTTCCCATCGCGCGCACGCTCGGCAATTGCCTGTCGATGTCCAACATCAGCCGGCTCACTTCACTGATCGGGCCGGCGCGGACCAAGGATTTGATTTTTACCGCCCGTCTGATCGAGGCCCCCGAAGCGCTCGCGCTCGGCTTGCTCAACGAAGTGGTGCCTGACGTGGAGGCGCTGCAGCGCCGGGCCGGCGAAACCGCAAAGCTGGTTGCCGGCCATGCGCCGATCACGCTTGAGGTCACGAAAGAGGCGGTGCGGCGTATCCGGCGGACATTGTCGCGCGACGAGGGCGAGGATTTGATCCTTCGCGCTTACATGAGCGAGGATTTTCGCGAGGGGATGGATGCCTTCCTCAACAAGCGCACGCCGAACTGGAAAGGCAAATAGGGTTCCGACTTGGAACTCCTGTTCACTTCATGTCCGTAGTGCTGTCCCAGCGCCGCGAAATAAAATCGCCAAGCGCGAATTGCACAGATTTATTTCAAATGATTCCGGAAAGATCGTGCGGATTTTCATGCGCGCCGTCGGGCGCAGCACGTGCATATTGACGTGACGACGACCTCAGGAATATGATCGCACTAGTTGCGATGTACTGTCTCATACTTTTTGCCGATAAATCGTCAGGAACAGGGTCAAACTTCGTCGTGACCGATCGGGTCGCAACTGCAAGTCATTAAACTGAAAAACTACCACTATAGATTCGATTTCGATAACGCAATCGCCCGGCATTTATCACCGCTCGCCCTCCTTCAGGCCGAGCGCGTTTCGCGAACTGGCCAAAATTAATAACCGCGCCGCGGCCTAAGCGCAGCGGCGCTTGTGTGGCAAACGCAGGCAGGGGTTTCTCATGACCAATCATGTGCCGATGTTCACCTCTTCGTCCGTAAATGACAGCTTCAGCGAATTCGCCGACACCACGGGTTCGACCGGGCTGCACCAATTATCGGGCACGATGAATTTCAAGGACAGCGACCACAGCGATACGCATACGACATCCGCTACGCTGTTTTCTGCTGTGTTGTCGAGCGGCTCGATCATTCCGGCTACGTCGCTGGCGGATTTCAGCACAGCCATGACGTCTCAGATCCTGAGCGACAGTAACGGGTCCGGCACGCTGGCATGGTCGTTCAGCGACGCCGATGACGATTTCGATTTTCTTGCCAAGAACCAGACGCTGGTTCTGACCTACGACATCACGGTTTCCGACAATCACGGCGGAACCGCTATACAGACCGTGCAGGTGACCATCACTGGAACGGATGATCAGCCGACGATCAGTATGGCTGCGGTGGCCACCGTGACCGAACAGTCCAACCAGACCCTGTCGCTCTCGCCGGATACGGCTCACATCGCGCTTAATTTCACCGATGTCGATTTGACCAACACCGGATACACCGCGAGCGTGATCGCGGCTTCCGCATCCGGTACGACGAGTGGAATCCTGCCCGGTTCGTTCGGGACCGCCGAATTGATGTCGTTCTTCCAGGTCGATAACGTCGTGAAGGCGTCCGGATCGAGCACCGGTACCATCAACACGACGTTCTCTGCACCAGACCTTTCCTTCGATTATCTGGCGGCCGGCGAACACCTCGATATAAACTACACGGTGCAGCTCAATGATAATGCCGGCGGCATCACCACCCAGAATGTCGTGGTGACGGTAATCGGCACCAACGACAAGCCGGTCTATCTTAGCGGACCGGAATCGGCACACCTCACCGAGGACCAGAACGTCTCGCCGGCCGGCGATCTCACCGCGCATGGCGATCTTTTCTTCACCGACGTCGATCTGTCCGATACCCACACGGTTTCGACCACGGTTACGGCGGTGCGTTCGGGCGGCGGCTCGATCCCTCTTTCCGATGCTGCGCTGCTTGCGGCGTTCGCGACGTCGATGGAGGATTCGACCGGGCACGTGCTCGGCGAGGTCGACTGGAACTTCGCGTTGCCAAATAACATGGCGAACTTTCTCAGCGGCGGCGAGACGCTGACGCTCACCTATCATGTCACCGTCAACGATCCCGCAGGTGGAACGGCCGTGCAGGACGTCACGGTGACGATCCTCGGCACCAACCACCCGGTTGTGATCACCAGCGGGCCGGAATCGGCGTCCGTATCGGAGCTTGCGGACACCACCGGCTCGGCGGCGATCGACACCACGACCACTGTGCCGGCCGGCACGCTGAACTTCACCGATACCGACACCGGGGATACGCACACCGTCGCGGTGACGCTTGACTCGACATCGTGGTCGGGCGGGGGAAGCGTCCCGGCGGCGACGCAGGCGGATCTCGCGGCCGCAGTTACCACCACCTTGCATGATTCCACGGGTACCGGCACCGGCAGCGTGGACTGGAATTTCGGGATTCCCGACCAGGATCTGGATTTTCTTGCCGCAAACGAGACCTTGACGGTCAATTACAACGTCAAGGTCAGCGACGCCTCGACCAACGCGACGCAAACGGTTTCGGTGACGGTGACGGGCGCCAATGACGCGCCCGCGATCACCAGCGGACCGGAGTCGGCGTCCGTAGCCGAGCAGCCCGATATGACCGGGTCGACGGCGCTCGACACAACAACCCCGGTCCCGACGGGAACGCTGGCTTTCACCGATGTCGATCTCAGCGACACGCACCAGGTTAGCGTTGCGCTTGATTCCGCCGTCTGGTCCGTCGATCCATCTTTCGTGCCGCCGGCTACACTGGCCGACTTGCAGACCGCGTTGACGACCACGCTGCATGATTCCACCGGTTCTGGAAGCGGCGGTATCGACTGGACCTTCGGCATCCAGGACAAGGACCTCGACTTTCTGGGTTCCGGCGAGACGTTGACGGTGACCTATGACGTCACCGTGTCAGATGGGACGACAAGCTCGACCCAGCAAGTGACAGTTACCGCGACCGGGGCCCAAGACCCGCTGGTCGTGAATCCGGTAGTCGCGTCCGCAGCCGACACGGCCAGTCCGGACACCGGCAATTTTATTGCGGTCGGCAATCTGATCACCGACGGAGGGGACACCACCGGTGATGCAAGCGTCTTGGCCAGCATCGCGGACGTGAATGGCCAGGCTTCCAATGTCGGCGCATTTGTCGCCGGCACCTATGGCGATCTGCTGGTGTTTGCGGACGGAACCTATCTGTACCAGGCGAACGCCAATGTCGATCCGCTCCAGGTTGGCGATCATGTCAGCGATCAATTCAATTTCACGGTGATCGACAGTCTTGATCGTACGGTGTCGACCACGCTGACGCTTAATATCAGCGGCGCGGACGACGCGCCGATCATTACAGGCGGCAGCACGTTCGGATCGCTAACGGAAGATGCCGGGCCGACGGTCGCGGTCAACGGTGGATTCGAGACCGGCGATCTGACCGGCTGGTTCTCATCCGCAACCGTCTCCGTGGAAAATCTTTTCATCGGCGGGCAATTCGGCAATTACACAGCGAACCTGGCCAGTTCCGGTTTCCTGGAGCAGGACGTCGCGACGACTGCCGGACAGCACTATACGCTGAGTTTCTATCTGGCGGGCGATCCCGAAGCCAACAGCACCTCGTTCACGGCGTTCTGGGATGGCGTGCAGATTCTTGATCAGACCGACGTCGCATTCGGATTTCATCAATACACGTTCGATGTGGTCGGCGATACGCTGGATCCGACGACGCAACTGTTCTTCGATTTTTCCGGAGACGGCACCGGTTTGCTGGTCGACCAGATTTCGGTTACGCCGACGCCGGGTCCTGCGACCGAAACGACAAGCGGAAGCATCGCCTTTTCGGACATCGAAACCGCCGATACGCATACCGCGAGCTTCACGCCGCAGGACAGCGGCTACGTCGGAACGTTCTCGCTCGACCCGGTGACGGAATCGGGCGGAAGCGGCTCGGTTGCCTGGCACTTCTCGGTCGATAATTCGGACATTCAGTTCCTCGCGCAGGGCCAGACCCTGGTCCAGACCTATACGGTGTTTGTGGCTGACGACCATGGCGCCGTCACGCCGCAGCAAGTCAGCATTGCTATTGACGGTTCCAACGACGCGCCGACCGCCGTGAGCGAAAATGTCATCACCGACGCCGGCCCGAGCGGAACGGTCGATATTCCGACATGGGCGTTGGCTGCGAACGATACCGATCCGGATACGACGGACCACCTTTCCGTCAACAGTATCCTCTCAAGCACCGGCGGCACCGCGACTCTTTTTGGCGATGCTTTCTTCACCGACGACGCGACGCCGGGCGGCTCGTTCACCTACAACTCATCCGACGGGATCGCGGTCAGCAGCAATGCGGCCACCGCGACCGTCATCAACAACGCCACGAACGCCACGGCCCTCACCGGCACCAGCGGCGATGACATTCTGATCGCCACCAACGGCAGCGAAACGCTCGATGGCGGGGCCGGCAATGATATCCTGATCGGCAATTCCGGCAGCCATGTCACGACCGGCGGAAGCGGCAACGACACCTTTGCGTTCCTGCACACCACCGACGGCCCGGGCACGATCACCGACTTCAACAACACCACCGAGCAGGACCATATCGCGATCTCCGCCAGTGGTTTTGGCGGCGGGCTGACTGCCGGCATGGACGTGACGCCGATCTTCGAAACGTCCGGCGATAATCAGTTCTCGGGGTTCGGGGCCGAATTCCACTTCGATACAGCAAACCAGACGCTGTATTATAGTGCGGACGGAACGCAGGCCTCGGCGATCGCGGTAACAACGGTTCAGGCTGGCGTAACGCTCAATCCGCACGATCTGCTGATCGTCTGAGGAGGTTTTGGCGGCCGAGCTGGCGGCGCGGGCTTTACCAACAGCCTGCGCATCCCCGGCGGTCTATATCCGGGCCTGCGGTTTCTCGCGGGCGTGGCCGCTTCTACGCATCTCCCAACAGCAGCACGCCGAATTTTGCTGCGACGGTCGGGCCAGCCGCTCTCCGTCAGGCCTTCCATACGGCGTCGACGCCCCTTCAATCAGACGCCGAACCGGCGGGGCAAGAATGGGCCGCGTTAATGGCTTGCAATCTAGTGCGAAAGTCATAAGCGGCGCGGCCGAGACCTGCTTGAACTCACGCTCATTAGTCCGCACTATGCGGCCAACAAGGACTTGCCGGGCCAACGCCGCGCCGGAACAAGCAATATAGGGAAGAAACACGTGCGAAATACCGTGAAAACCGCAGCTGCGCTGGCGGCTGTGCTGGCGAGTGCGCCGGCGACCGCCGCTTGGGAGCCGACCAAGCCCGTTGAAATCGTAGTCGCGGCCGGGGCCGGCGGCGCCTCCGACCAGATGGCGCGGATGATGCAGGCCGCGATCCAGAAAAACAGTCTGATGAAGCAGCCGATGGTGGTGTCGCTCAAGGGCGGAGCCTCCGGCGCCGAAGCACTGATGTACATGAAATCCAGTGAAGGTGACCCCAACAAGGTGCTGATCGCCTATTCGCTGATCTATATGCTGCCGTTGTCGGCGAAGATTCCGTTCAACTGGCGCGAGCTGACGCCGGTATCGGTGGTCGCGCTGGATCAGTTCGTGTTGTGGGACAATGCTGCCGGGCCGAAGACCGTCAAGGAATTCATTGCCGCCGCGAAATCCGCGAGTTCGCCGTTCAAGATGGGGGGCACCGGATCGAAGCGCGAGGATCACGTACTCACGGTGTTCATGGAACAGAGGACCGGCGCGAAATTCTCCTATCTGCCCTACAAGTCCGGCGGCGAGGCCGCGACGCAACTGGTAGGCAATCACACCGAATCCAACGTCAACAACCCATCCGAAAATCTCGAGGTCTGGCGCGCCGGCCAGGTCCGCGCGCTCTGCGTGTTCGACAAGGAACGGATCTCCTACAAGACCAAGGTGACCGACACGCAGTCGTGGAATGATATCCCGACCTGCAAGGAGGAAGGCCTCGACGTCCAATATCTGATGCTCCGCGCCATGTTCTTGCCCGGCAAGGTCACGCCGGAGCAGCAGGCGTTCTACGTGGATTTGTTCCAGAAGGTGACGCAAACGCCTGAATACAAGGACTACATGGAAAAGCAGGCGCTGAAGCCGATCTTCCTCACCGGTAACGACATGCTGAAATTCCTCGAGGAAGACGATGCGCTCAACAAGTCGCTGATGACCGAGGCGGGGTTTGTGGCGAAATAGATGATGCTGTCATGCGCCGCGAAAGCGGGGCATCCAGTACTCCGGGCTTTCGCGACCACAGCTGGCGACACGGAATACTGGATCATTCGCTCTCGCGGATGATGACGGTGATTTTTGGCACCGTTCAACGAAATAATCGCCGAACCCAGACAAGAAACGTTCATGCCGGAATCCGAAATTGAAATTGTCGTCGACGATCCGACCGCGCCGGAGGCCGACTCGCCGGCCGTGACCGATACCCGGGTCGTCGACGTCACGGTTTCGCTGCTGCTGCTGGCATTGGCGCTGACGCTCGGTTTTGACAACTGGCGCACCGGCATCGCATGGGATTCGACCGGCCCGCAAGCCGGCTATTTCCCGTTTTATCTGTCGGTGATCCTCGCCGGCGCCAGCCTCTATGGCCTCGTTACCGCCTTCCTGGCGCGCAAGCAGGCCTCGGAAACCTTCGTCACCCGTGCGCAACTCCGGCGCGTCGTGGCGGTGTTGGTTCCGACGCTGCTGTTCTGTCTGGCCACGCAATTTCTTGGGCTTTATGTCGCGAGCTTTCTGCTGATCTCCACCTTCATGCGAATGGTCGGCAAGATCGCCCTGTGGAAATCGCTGCTTACCGCCTTTCTCTTCACGGCGATCATGTTCGTGACCTTCGACATCGCGTTTGACGTCATCATGCCGAAGGGACCGCTGGAAGCGGCCTTCGGCTACTAGCGCGTGCGCAACCTAGGATAGGTCTTCGATGGAAGCCTTCGGTCTATTGATGCACGGCTTCGCCGTCCTGCTGACCTGGAAAACGCTTGTCCTGATGATGGTTGGCCTCGTGCTCGGCATTTTCGTCGGCGTGCTGCCGGGGCTCGGCGGCCCGAACGGCGTCGCGATCCTGCTGCCGCTGACCTTCACCATGGACCCGACCTCTGCGATCGTGATGCTGTCCTGCATCTATTGGGGCGCATTGTTCGGCGGCGCCATCACCTCCATTCTGTTCAATATCCCGGGGGAGGCGTGGTCGGTTGCGACCACTTTCGACGGCTATCCGATGGCGCAGCAGGGCAGGGCAGCCGAAGCGCTGACCGCGGCGTTCACCTCCTCGTTCATCGGCTCGCTGGTCGCAGTGCTCCTGATCACCTTCCTGGCTCCGTTGATCTCGTCATTCGCGCTCAAATTCGGGCCGCCGGAATTCTTCGCGGTCTATCTCTTGACGTTCTGCTCCTTTGTCGGCCTCGGCCGCGAGGCCAAGCACAAGACCATCATTTCGATGTCGCTCGGCCTGCTGTTGGCCGGCGTCGGCATGGACACCGTGTCCGGCCAACTGCGTATGACCTTCGGTTCCACCGACCTGCTGCGCGGTATCAACTTTCTGGTCGCGGTGATCGGCCTGTTTGGCATCAGCGAAATCCTGCTCACTATGGAAGAGCGTCTGGCGCTGCGCGGCCATGCCGCCGGCATCAGCCTGCGCGTGGTGCTGAAAGTATGGAGGGAATTGCCAAAATACTGGGTGACGCTGCTGCGCTCGTCGTTCATCGGTTGCTGGCTCGGCATCACGCCGGGCGGCGCGATCGCCGCTTCGTTCATGGGCTACAATCTCGCCAAGCGCTTTTCCAAGGATCCGGATAGTTTCGGCAAGGGCCGCATCGAGGGGGTGTTTGCGCCGGAAACCGCGGCGCATGCATCCGGCACGGCGGCGCTATTGCCGATGCTGGCGCTCGGCATTCCCGGCTCCGGCACCGCGGCGATCCTGCTCGGCGGGCTGATGGTATGGGGCCTCAACCCCGGCCCGCTGCTGTTCGTAGAGCACAAGGATTTCGTGTGGGGTCTGATCGCTTCGATGTATCTCGGCAATGTCGTTGGCCTCGTGCTGGTGCTGACGACGGTGCCGATTTTTGCCTCGATCCTGCGGGTGCCGTTCGCCGCCGTAGCGCCGATGATCGTGGTGTCCTGTGCGATCGGCGCTTATGCGATCCAGAATGCGATGTTCGACATCTGGCTGATGCTGGGATTCGGCGTGGTGGGATATGTCTTCAAGAAGGTCAGCATCCCGCTGGCGCCGTTCACCCTGGCGCTGGTGCTTGGCAGCCGCGCCGAGGACGCGTTCCGGCTGTCGATGATCGGCTCCGGCGGCGACATGAAGGTGTTCTGGTCAAACGGTCTGGTCGGCTCGATCACGACATTGGCAATCATGCTGCTGTTCTGGCCGCTGATCGATAAGGCGTTCGGTAGCGTGGGGCGGCTGTGGCGACCGGCGAAGGCGTGACCCTCGCACCACCTTGTCCCGCCTCAGTGCTGCGATCTCGTCCGCGGTGAATCCGAACTCGGCAAGCACCTCGTCGGTCTGCTCGCCGAATTCCGAGCCGCGCCGCCATTTTACTCAACGCTCGCGACAGGGTCACGGCAGGCCGACCAGACGGATGTGGCGGTTCTCGGCATTCGGCCCACCTTGCGCGATGCCGAGGTGCGGCAAGCTGCCGCACCAGGTCGGCCCGGAGCGAACGCGGCCAAGATCGAGCACGGTGAATTGATGAAGACTTTCGAAAGCGAACAATTTGCCCTGTAGCGGATGTCGTCGGGAGCCTGACGTTGGGCTTTGACGGTCTTTCGACAGGCTACCTACCGGCCGTTGACGGCCAGCAAAGACAGCCGCACGCCCCCTCCTGCTCCATGCACCCGCGGAAATCCGAGTGTTGGCTCCACTTCCGGTTGCGTGCCAGTTACCCTTGCGCAGATTCGATCAACAAGGGTGACAATCTCAAGTAGAATTTTTCCGGCATGATTGAACCTGCGGCTCAAACGTGCGACTAACGAATGGGGGGGAAGCGGGCTGCTTCATTTAAATAAATATTTCCCTGCCCGACGAAATGGCAAACGCCACGGCGTCATGTGCGCGTCGTGTCGCTACACTACCCTGCGCATTTTATAGCAGCGCAGTACTACCTGGCGTAACCGCGTCTCAGTTTCACTACCTCCTCATCGTCGCATGCCAATTACGGCATTGTAAAAATAGCTTCCAGCTCTTTGAGGGCCTCACCATGAGAAAAATTGGCTTACCACTCATCCTTTTCGGGCTGATGCTCGTCCTTTCCCTGCACACGACCTCGGCTTATGCCCAGGCAACCCGGACGTGGGTTTCCGGCGTCGGCGACGACGCCAATCCGTGCAGCCGCACGGCGCCATGCAAAACGTTCGCTGGCGCGATCTCGAAAACCGCTCCGGCCGGCGAGATCAACGTTCTCGATCCCGGCGGCTTCGGCGCCGTCACGATCACGAAGTCGATCACGATCCGATCGGATCATATTGAAGCCGGCGTTCTGGTGTCCGGGACGAACGGCATCGTCGTCAGTGCGGGGCCCTCGGACACGGTCGTGCTCGAAGGACTCGACATCGAAGGGCTGGGAACCGGCCTCAATGGCGTGACCTTTCTTGCCGGCGCCAAGCTTCACATCATTCGGTGCAACATTCATCACTTCACGCAGAACGGCGTCAATGTGGCGAGCAGCACCAGCGGCGGGCACGCCTTCATCACTGACTCCTACATCTTCTCCAATGTCGGCGGTGTTAACGTAGCGGGCACCTCAAACGTCGGGTCCATTACGAATACTCTGATCCTCTCCAATACAAGCTTCGCCGTGCAGGCGAATGGCGCCGGCAACATCGTCGGCGTGCAGACCAGTGTACTCAACGATAGTCCGGCGGGGATCAGCTTGCTGAATAGTGGGCAGGCTATTTCGGTCGGCCCGAGCAACCTCGTGACGGGCAGTGGTGCCTTCAGTTCGACTCTTGTCTTCAAGTAAGCCAGGATATCGCGCAGGCTCCCATTGGGAGCCTGCGCACAAATTGCCTATCGAGCGCTGTTTTGCAAAAATCTGCGCGATTCCAAGAGATCCTGGCCTTTTCTAATCACGTCGCGTCGCCGCTGCTTTATAGCCTTAGCCGGTACCCCGCCATACATGGTCCACGGTTCGGTCGATCTTCCGATCAAGCTCAGTGCGCCCAACACTGATCCCTCGGCCAGTGTCACTCCAGGTAGAACGATCGCGCCGGCACCGATGTTCGCGTGCTCTTCCATGAACACAGCCCCGGGACTTAGGCTAAGGAGATCCGCTGGGATGGTCGGCCCCATTAAATACTCGCCAGAATAGTCATCATTGACTGTGTAGATGCGCGCGCCATGCGCGATATTTGCAAAGTTCTTCATTTCGAAACCGGCCTTGGCACCAATAAATACGCCGGGGGCGATATGCGTGTAGCATCCGATCGTCAGCGGCCCGGTTGCAAGCAGGATGACATCTGGATCAATTCGCACGTGCGAACCAATCGAGATATTTTCAATGCCGACGAGTGTCACACGTTCGTGGATCATCACGTCATGCCCTAGTGATTTGAAGGGCATGCTGGATAGGGCTTCATGGGTCAGGTAATCAGCGCGATAATTTGTCATCCAACCCTCTAACGTCTTCGAATTCCGTAATGGCTGCTATCACTCCGACAATCGTGAACGTCAAGAGTCAGGAACCAGCGGATTCGCATCTTG
>Ga0105240_10007808_pt1 | contig 15453 bp, 16 predicted proteins | sample KBSC54metaG_FD_80426 | JGI IMG/M metagenome (GOLD analysis project Ga0105240, IMG submission 80426) | Corn rhizosphere microbial communities from Kellogg Biological Station, Michigan, USA - KBS C5-4 metaG | ecosystem: Host-associated > Plants > Roots > Rhizosphere > Soil | place: Michigan, USA... | reverse complement strand
TATTCATACGCAGCACCGCAAGTAAGACAAACCTGATAATGCTGGCCGTTGTCGCCGAGTCTTGGCCATGTAAAACGATGAGAGCAGCCTCTTTTGAAAACTAATTTTAAAAAACTCATTTGCACGTTACTCCTCACGGGGAATCCGTCGCTGCCTTCTCTCGGGAAAAGGGCTCGTGGCGATGCGGTATCAGTCAGGCTCGATCTGTTGAGAGGCGCATTTCCGTCCGTGAAAGGGCCAAAAGTGTGCCTATCGAAGTGGCGGCAATTGGAGTTAAGCACCGTATCGGAGTGCTTTCAAATTACGAACGGTCAATCGCCTATAGCCGATCAGATTTCCTGGACATCTTGAGCCGTCTTTCGAGTAAGCAAATCCGCTTCACAAGTTGCGGGCGCAGCATAAGCAAAAGCCGCGAAAGACTAGGAGTGTGGACGGAAATTGATTGCTGTTGTTGCGTCGGTCTTCTTGTTGCTATATGTGCTCGTTCCAGGGGTAATTTTTCGCCTGCTGGCTTCAATTAATCTTCCCATCAAAAAATTTCAAAAAACTAAAAGCCAAGAAATTACCTTCGCGGTAGTGTCCACATTACTGCCGTTTTGGCTCACAGTAATTCTTGTGTGGAGCGTTGCGAGTTGGCCTTTTCCTACAAACGAGGACAGCACACATCGCAGAATTGCATATAGGACTGCATACGCATCCCTTTCCAGTGACAAACAGCTGGACGATGCTGTGAAAACAGGGATGTACTGGCCCTCGATATTAGTTTCGGGGTCCATTCTTAAAGTCCATAAACTCAATTTTGATCGACACAAGCAGGCGCGTCAGCTGTTCGGGTACAGCATTGCGGCCAAAAGATACGCGATTTATACCAAGACGAAAAATGATATTGAAATCCTGGAACCCAAATCACCCGGACGATCTCGATGCGGCCACACTCTATGCAGAGAGCCTAATGGATCTCCACCCCTGGAAACTTTGGAGGCTCGACGGCCATCCGACCGAAGGTACGGAACAGATTGTTGCCGTCCTGGAATCAGTTTTGCGCCGCGATCCGTATCACATGGGTGCTAATCACTATTACATCCATGCAGTGGAGGCGTCTCCCCACCCTGAGTGGGCGCTGGCGAGCGCGAGGCGTTTGGAAACTCTGGCTCCGGCCGCGGGTCACCTTATTCACATGCCCGCGCACACCTATATGCGTATAGGAGACTACTCGGCAGCCGCCAAAAGCAATGCGGCCGGGGCCAATGCGGACCGCGCATATCTACGGGAGAGCGCCACATCCGGCAGCATGTACGACATGATGTATTACTGTCACAATCTGCACTTCCTCGCAGCCTCCGCTAGCATGGGGGGCGACTTCATTCGCGCCAAGCGGGCCGCTGATGAATTGGCTGATCATGTCAGCCCCATGCTCAACGACATGCCGATGGCAGAGGTTTACGTGCCTACTCCAATCTTCGTACTCGTTCGGTTCCATCGTTGGGATGAGGTCGTGAGGCTACCCCCACCGAACCCCAAGCTGGCTATGACAACTGCATTCTGGCATTTCGCCCGCGGATCCGCATTTGCCGCAAAGGGCCAGATTGCGAAGGCAGAGGCTGAACGTAGAATTCTGGAAATTGCGCGCAAAGAAACTCCTGCCGATCTGGAGTTCAGCTCCTATTCCAACAAAGCCAACGCTTTTCTTGTGCTCGCTGCCAATATCCTGGATGCCCGGATTGCCACCGCACAGGCCCACCCTGCGCGGGCAATCCAGTATTGGGAGAAGGCGGTTGAAATCGAGGACAAACTTAATTACGGCGAGCCACCCGAATGGTTTTATCCGGTCCGGGAGTCCCTCGGCAGTGCATTGCTGTTGAACGGCGACGCGGGTCGGGCGGAGGCGGTGTTTCGTGCCAATCTCGAACAGTACCCCCGAAATCCCCGGTCGTTGTTTGGCCTTCTGAGGGCTTTGGAAGCTCACCAGAAAAACGCCGATGTGGAAGAAGTTCGAAGAGAATTTGAGGCCGCCTGGAAAAACGCGGACAGGCCACTCGAACTCGGAGACCTGTAAAAAACGTCAACTGCTGAAATCAGGCGATTACACTCATTGACCTCGGAATGAGGATTTTGAGTGTAATGATTCCATAAACGATGTCGGCTCCCAGGCCCGAGTAGACTTTGGAGGCGCAAACCAACCAAAGGGCTCGGAGGAAAGGAGCCGAACATGCTGATTATAGGTTGTGACTATCATCCGAGCGTGCAACAAATAGCCTTCGTGGACACCGACACAGGTGAGCTGAGGGAACGGCGACTCGGGCATCGGGAAGAAGCCGAGCAGTTTTACCGGGAACTGAAACAGCAGAATCTGACCGTGCGAGCGGGGATGGAATCCAGTGGACACTCGCGCTGGTTTGAGGGTTTGCTGCAGGAGCTAGGGTTTGAGTTGTGGATCGGTGATCCGGCCGAGATTCAGAGCAAGCGGGTACGGAAGCAAAAGACCGATCGTCAGGATGCGCAGCTGTTGTTGCGGCTGATGATGGAAGATCGTTTTCCGCGGATCTGGATACCAGACGCGGTCAATCGGGACCTCCGACAGCTGCTGTGGCATAGGCACCGCCTGGTGCAGATGCGCACGCGAGTGATGAATCAGTTACATGTGGTCGCTCTCAACGAAGGCCTGCGACGCAAGAAAGCCTTGTGGCGGCCGGCGGGTCGCACTGAGTTGGAGGCAATTGCGTTGGCTCCGTGGGCCACGCGCCGACGCCAGGACTTGCTCGACTTACTCGACCAACTGACGCCAAAGATCCAGCAGTTGACGCAAGCCCTGGAAGAGGAAGTGGAGAAGCGTCCGGTCACGCGCCTGCTGAGGACACATCCCGGAGTTGGTCCGCTGACGGCACTGGCTTACGAGTTGGTGATCGGAACTCCGGAACGCTTTCACTGCGGAAAACACATCGCCAGCTATGTTGGTCTGGTTCCGGAGGAAAAGTCCAGCGGCGATCGGCGCCGACTGGGACACATCAGCAAACAAGGAAACGTCCTGCTTCGGTTTCTTCTGGTGGAAGCGGCACAGGTCACGGTTCGCAGTGATCCCCAGTGGCGCAGTAAGTTCTTCCACCTTGCCATGCGGCGCGGGCGAAAAATCGCGAAGGTAGCGATGGCCCGCAAGCTGGCGGTGCATCTGTACTGGATGTGGCGGAAGGGCCATGACTACGGCCAGTCACAAAAGTTCGGTTCGCACGCGGGAGAGCCCGGAAATCGCGATGGTGTGCAGTAAATCACCGACGTAATGATTGGGCATCCCGCTCCCTCTGCTGAGGGAGTTCGAACAAGTAATCATGATCGCAGTTGGTGATCGAAGAGATGGCTGGGTCGGACTGAGTTCCAGACCCTAACGATTAAGAAGCGAGCCTAGGTTGGAAAGCGCAAAACCATCCACGAGAGCGAAATGGCGCTCTTCTCGGAGTGCATGCCGTAGTGCGCTCCAAAGTATGCTTGACACCGCCGACATTGTTAGAGATCGCGATTTATCAACAGTTGCCCACCCCACGTTGCGCCGCTAACGATTCGGCTAACCATTATTGAGCTTTTTTTCGCGTCGACCGGGCCTTCGATTTCTTAAAACTTATGGGTGCAATCTCATATGCATAATCGAGCTTTGCTCGAGCCTTTGGGTCGAAACGGAATCTTTTCTCGACGGCCCGTCCGAAATACTGCGACCTTTGTGATTAAATGGCGAAACGAGGCGGTATCATTCATTGACCCTGTTGAGACGGCGATTGTTGCCAATTACCTTACGGGGCCGAAAACTTTAGCGACTTGAGACTGTCCTCCATTTCGCTCAAGCGTTCCGCTGAGTTGGACACGAAAACCAGTGTCACGAGCTGTCCCTTGCAGCTAGTGGTGTAGAGTTTCGCATGCTTCAGGAGCGGAGGTTCACTCTGCTGAAACTCGGAAACTACAAAGTTATGTCCTGCTAAAACGACACCATGCGGCGACCCTACAGCAGTTGATCGTGGCCCCGCCAGTACCGTATTCATCTTGGCATCCGCAGCCGACTCGCTCAGGTTCGCAAGTGCAGCGCGAGGACGAAGAAATATCCAAAGTTGTCGCCAGTTGGGAGCAGTATCGCGTTCATGCGACGCCATATCCAGAATCAGAACGATTCTGCTGTTTGCCAGAGCATGTTTTCTCGCCTCTTTTCCGCTGGGCGAAGTCCCATCGAGAATTCCTGTTGGTGGAACGTACTGGATACCAAGGTCTGGAATGGAAAACAGTTCTTGCGCATTTGCGGATCCGGGGACGCTTGCAGAAATGACGCTGACCAGGGCTAACAATAGAATGGCTAATCTCTCGATCATGTCGCGTAATTTTACGCCGTTAGAACTTCACTTTCCAAAAACTTGGTTTTTTCCGTCAGTTGGCGCCCGAGAGCGTCTTTGGAGCATTCAAATTTTGTTATGCGGGGCTTTGAAATACGGGATTCGGATGTTGATTACAGAAATCAGGCGATTTCACTCATTGACCTTGGAAATGGGGTTTTGAGTGTAATGGCGATTTTATCAACAGCTGACCTCTTGTTATCTTTGTTACCTCAATGGGGTTCTATGAGGCCCGTGGCATGGGCTGGCAGTGCAGTTAACCGCGATACAGAAACATCACGAGCAGTACTATGCTCAGCGGCCATGCTATCCAATGTATGTAAACTGGCCAAATCGGCAAACTGCGAGAGCGTGCAAGGTTCAGATATTCACGCATCCACGCGGCCTGAGACCGGTGGAATGGGAAGAATTTCTCAAGACGCTCGTTAGTCTTGCCAAGTTCCCCACGAGCGCGCCGGTACATGTAAGTATCGGACAAGAGGCTGAGAGTGACAGCCGCACCGAGCAGTTTGGCCAACATGGTCACTTTTTATGACCCCTTTCTATCTGCTTCCCCGAAATCGGGATCAATGAGGGTAATGGCGATGTTATGCCATCCTGGCCGATCAACCGTCGCTGCGGCCAAATTGACATTGCGATGAGATTGTAGCGTCTTTTGTCGAAATCAGGCCTGGTTACCCTAATTCATCTCAATTCGGCCTCAGGTTTTCTCTGTAGAATCCCAAAATGAACTCAGCTCTGATTGCGGTACTCTTGGCTGTATCGGCTATGGCCGTAAACGCGGTGGGACAGAGCGCAGCCACGCCTGAGTCGGCATGTGGCAGCGAAACAGCCGAAAGTCGCCTGAAAGACTCACCCAAAGCGATGGCTTTCTTTGAAAAGCTTAGGGCAGCCGTTGAACGAAACGACAGGAATGCGGTAGCTGAAATGGTGCATTTCCCACTGCGTGTGAATGGCAAATATAAAGTCGCAAACCGGAAGGAGTTTCTTCATGTGTATCACCGGGTGTTCGACGTGAAGGTACGAAAAGCAATCAAGCAACAACGCACCGAATGCATATTTGGCAATTGGCAAGGTTTCATGGCTGGACGTGGCGATGTCTGGTTCGAATACACGCTTAAGGACACGGACTTCAAGGTCATCGCAGTCAATAACGACAGTTGGGGAGCTGGCACTGCCGACCATTAATTATTGTTAAATCGCGATAACACTCATTGACCTTCACGCGACTTTTTGCAGCGCTCCCAGTGCAAACCGCTGAAACTTGCGCCAAGTGCCGACTTCAAGCCCAATTTTCAGCCGTTATGCATACTCGACGTTGAAAACGAGGAGGAGGTCAGGGCATGCCAAAAATTGAAAGGGTCGCGACTGTGGGTATGCTCCAGCACCGGCTCCTGCGAGGAAGCCAACAGCGTGGATGCATGTACCGTCACGACCCTTGATGTGATCACGGCTTTCGCGGTTCAACAGGGTTAATTGAGTCTACTTGGCCGGGATCAGATCGAACTTGCCAGAGGTTTCGCTGTAAAACAGGGCGCCTTCCTTCTTGTCGCCGCCGCTCCAGTGTTTATGGCCGCCGGGGACGCGGAGAAAGTCGCCTGGGCCAACGCGCTTCTCGCCGGCTTCGTCCTTGTAAAGATAGGCACCTTTAATGCCTACGATCCATACATCGGAGGTATGGGTATGCCAGCCAGCATCCCATCCGGGCACGAACTTCGTGTAGGTGCCGGCCGCGCCGACATTTGGGTCTCCCCAAAGCGTCGCAGAGGAAACACCTGTTCTGCCGGCATTCGGCATTTCAGTGAAAGTCGCGTGCTTCGGATCAGCGAAAGTAACCTTGTCCCCTTGCGCCTGAAGGCGTCCGATGGACCATGCCATGCAGAGCCCCACAGCGATTGCCAACATCCACAGTGATCGACGCATATGTCCTCCTTGTCTTTTATTGATTGTTAGTGATGCGGACGCATTCTACACCTCGGCGGGTGCGAGGCGAGTGCGAAGGAGTTCTCCACCGTCAAGGGCATGGTTGACGATAAATCTCCATATCGCTTATTGAGGGGCTTGGCGGGTCAATGTGTGGCATCGCCTGTCATCGACAGCTGGCTCGCGTGGGAAGTTTCCGGGCCATCACACGTTCCCGGCAGTACGCTGATTGCTCGTGCAGCCCGGGCACTGGCCATGATAGGTGTTTCCTTTGTAGTTCAGTTCTTTGAGGCCGTCCGCAGAAGTGTAGTATCCCAAAACGGCTTCTTTGCGTATCAAGTCGAAAAACTTGCGGAGCGGAGTACCGACTTGATTAGTACGAATAAAATCAACCAACTCCATTTGACGCGGTTCACTGATTTGTAAAAAACGGTTGCCGTAGCGCGCGGTTGAAAGCTCCTGCAATGCCGCGATGCCTTGGTGCGCGACTACTTGAGGATTGGAAGTTTCCAAGTCTTTGACTATTGCTTCGCCGTAGTAAGCCACGGCAAGGGATCGATGCAAGGGGTCGAGCTGTTGTGCTGCCTCGAGTACTCCTGCGGAAGAGTAAAGCCACAAATCCAACCACTGGGCAGGTTGAGACAACGCGGCGGCACTAACCTCGCCAAGAATAATCTTCACAAGCCTCGTAACGATTTGAAACTCTCGCTTTGAGAAAAACTGAGGCTCATGTGTACCCGCAATGAGCTGCACGTATTCCGTCTCACTACCAGGTCGGTTAACATGACCGTGACTGGCGGCCTTCAAAGCATGCGCCAGATGATCCGGAGAAGGCAGATATAAACCGGGCGGCAAAGCAACCGCACCTGGAGTATTCGTGCTTATGAGGCTCTCGGCAATAGTCTGCGGGACCACTCCACTGACCCCAGCAAGCGCAACCGCCTCGCCCAATTGCAATAACCATCGACGACGAGTAATCAGATTGGCCAATTCAGGTGAGGGCAATTTGCTCACAATTCACCTCGACGAAAAGTTTGCGCAATATGCTCCCCAGCCCGAGCTGAAACTGCCATGATCGTGAGCGTGGGCTCGTAACAACCCTGAGTGACAAATATCGCGCCATCGGTCACGAAGACATTAGCAATATCGTGCACCTTGCAATCAGCATTCACGACGCTTTTCTTCCGATCAATTCCCATGCGAGCCGTCCCACATTCATGGATGTTCTTACCGAATATGCTCAGTTCAGTGTTGGGAGGCGTGACGTCAGTGAGCTTCATCTCATCCAGAATGGCCGTAATATCGGCACGCATAGCTGCGGCCATAGCCTTTTCATTCTCTCCGTAACTTGCCTCAATGTGTAGGACTGGAATACCCCATGCGTCCTTACGATTGTGGTCCAATGTCACTCTATTTTCAGGCCGCGCCAGGCATTCGCCTTGAGCTTCGATCGCAAAATAGTACGGAATTTCATCTTTCACCCGCTTGCGCAATGCGTCACCCAGCTCTGGCATGAGAAAAGCGTGAGCATACAATTCCTGGCTGCCATCACCATCGAACCGATAGCCCCTCAGAAAGCTAGGATCTTGTCGTTGGTTGCTGCTATTCACGTACTTCGGAATGAGGAATCCGCATGGTCGTCCACTCTCCTCTCGCTGTGAGGAGCGCAAGCTCGGAATACGTCCGCCGGCTCCTTCTATCGTGAAATGGTCCATGAGGTACTGGCCAACGATGCCTTCGGAGTTCCCGACACCTTGCGGGTATGACGAGGATTGCGAGTTCAGCAAAATGCGAGTTGATTCCAAAGCTCCGGCGGCGAGGACTACCACTCGCGCATTCGCTTCCCGGTGCTGGTGTGTAACACGATCAATATAGTGCACGCCTTTTGCTCGTCCATTTGGCCCGATAATCAGATCACTAACAATTGCATCGCTTACTAGCGTAAAGTTTCCAGTCTGTGCCGCCGCGGGAAGCGTTACAGAAGGACTGTTGAAATACGAAGCTGTAAAGCAGCCACGTTGGCACTGATCGCAGTAATGACAGGCTGGGCGCCCGCGGTACGGGATGGTCAAATTTGCGACACGATCCGGAATGACTCGCCAGCCAAACTTGTGCTCAATTACTTCTTTCGCCAACATGGCGCCGCAGGAGAGCTTCATTGGCGGCAAAAACTTGCCGTCGGGAAGCTGCGGCAGTCCTTCATGAGACCCGCTCACTCCAATAAATTCTTCTACTCGGTCGTAATAGGGTTCTAGTTCGCGATAGCTAAGCGGCCAATCTTCCCCGTACCCGTCACGACTGGCAGCCTTGAACTCGTTGTCGCTATAACGATAACTTTCACGCGCCCAACAGAACGTCTTTCCGCCCACTTGGCGCCCGCGAATCCACATGAATGGCTTGTCCGCTGGGAAGGTGTACGGATGCTCGAGGTCGTTCACGAAAAATTGATGGCTGTATTCGTCACAGGCGTAACACAAGCGTTGCACCGGCTGTGAACGAAGTAGTTCGCGCTGGTTCCCAAACCCGCGGAATTTTAGCTGGTAGGGCGAAATGTGCTCGGTGAAGTCACGAGTTGGAATGCGTGGTGGTCCGGCTTCCAACATGACAACCCTAAGACCGCGCTCCGCAACTTCCTTAGCAACCCAGCCGCCGCTCGCGCCAGACCCAACCACGAGAACGTCGTGAAGTTCTCTTTTGCGAAGTGCCATGCGCCACAGAGTTTAACAAACACAGTGACGTACACGTCCAGGCCCTCAGGAGGGTCAATTGACACAAAATCGCTATTACACTCATTGACCCCGTTGTGGAGTGTATTCCGGTGTGAAGACTTCTAGCCGGTCCTACCCGCCGTACACAGATCGTGTGAGCTATTCGTCGCCAGCAAATCGCATCAGCCACGCCCCGAACGTAGCGGCATCTGCCGCCTCGAAGTGAATCTGAGGAATACGATCCGAGGAGTGGTTCTTCACAAGATCTCCGCCGACCCGGATGGCCTCGGCGCGGCTGACCTTAATGGCGCCAATGTCGGGTTCACCGGAAACTAGAAATTCGATAGTGACCATCAGCCCGTCCACAGCTGCAACCACTTTGACATCTCGATTGATTTGCAACTCGGTGATTTGACCGAACATCTTCCGACCTCCACCTCAAACGATAGCACCTACGTTCGGTAGTAGTGCAGTTTGAGAATCAATCGGCTTCATTGAGGAATTTTATCGAGCGCCAAGGTATAGAGGCCAAGCGCAAACCGCTCGCGACCTGCGCCAAATCGACGGAACGTAAGGTGCGGTCTACGCTGTACACGGTAAACGTACCCTCGCTCAGCGTTGTCGTAACGCGGTCACCTTTTTTAGGTGTGCGCTTCTTTTTCTTAACCACGGCAGTTTCCCACAGGCACGGACAGATTCATAGCCCTGTATAAAAGTGAAGAGTCTTGAGGGAACGATACGCTGTAGAAAAGAACCTCGCAATGAACTGGGACCACCGGAAACTGGGCAAGCTTCTCTCGGGGGAGGGGCTGCCCCCGTTCCGTTTGCATAAGCCGTTGGATTTACTTTGATCCGTTCGCGCCCCCAGAATCCGCACAGTGCTGGGATCATCGTTTCTCGCCCGGCTTGAAGAAAAGATACAGGGCGACGGCGGCGGCAAGGCTATAAACAAAAACCTTTGTTAAGTTCTCCGACATATGCTTTGTGTGACTCTCGAAAATAAAAACGCCCATCAGAGAAGTTGTCTTTGACGGGCATTTTTGGGGAGCTGCCTTTGTTTTGTATGAAACGATATTCGCAGCAATCGACTGCGGGTTAAAGATAACCGTTGTAATAAGGTGAAAAGCCGACCTTGCGGCACGCGTCCCTTAGGGTCAACATTTTCCCATGCCCCGCCGTAGCAAGCTGACACTCGATGCGATCCGTTCAGTAGGCAATGTTGAATGCCCTATGCACGACCCCACCTGTGGTCACGCTTTCCGATATTCCAACACTCTTGTGGCCACCGAACGGAAAAATGATGCCGGTCACCGCTTCCGGCACTATCACCGACACCGGCTGCACCATAAAAACCGCAGCTTATGCGGTGAAAGATGAATATGGCGAGGTGCAGCCCAGCGGACCAGTGACTTTGGGTGTCGACGGCAAGTGCGGCCACCTTCTCGGCCGTTACCTTTGGCACCAGTTCGGCGATACGACCCGCGATCTCGACTCCATCCTCATAAAATTGATTCTCCCAGAGCAGGCAGGCGAGCGCAGAGCGCCCCAGCTGCAATTCGGGCGAGATGTGACGCGCCGGTGCTCCCTCGTGGGTGCGAGGTCCAAGGTTGAGATTGAGTGTGTTTAGTCGGGCCATCAGTAACCTCCTTCTTAAGTCGCCGGGGAATGTAGCGACGACGGTATTTGCCCGCTGCTCTACCGCTGAGCTACATGACCGCAGCCATGGCAGGAGTCGAACCTGCGACCGTCGGATTACGAAGTAACCCTCGTCTTCACCACCGGCGAAACTTCAAGCTGAAACTTTACTTCCTAACTCAGCCAAATCAATTCGTGCTTCCCCCTGCACCAGACCGAGCAGCATGCCTTGAAACTCGGTCATGGTCTCTGCAGACCGTGAGGCTTCGACAAACTCTCGGGCTTCAGTATCCGATGCGTGCGGAAAGAACCTACGGTAGAGTTCAACTTTCTGCCGATCGCTTGCCTTTCCCAAGTACAGCCGATAATCGATGCGTCCTGGACGGAGCAGGGCTTGGTCCAACTTCTCCACGTGGTTTGTGGTCATCACAAACAGCACGCCAGTTGGCGCATAGAATCCGTCCAAGACGTTGAGCAGTCCGGACAGCGTAATGCCATTCTGAGGCGAAGAATTCTGCTTCGTGTCCTTTACCTCTGAATCTACTCGCGACTGACTGCTCTTCATGCAATCGATGTCCTCAAACAGCAAGACCGAATTGGCGGGCACCAGACTAACTGCCGACATCAGGCTACGATCGGTGAACTCAGTCAGATTGGCCGTATAAATGGACAATCCAAAATGCGCCGCCAAGGCTGAGACCAGCGAAGTCTTCCCCGTTCCAGGCGGTCCGTAAAACAAGTAGCCGCGATGGTACGGAGTTCCCAAACGCTGATACCGCTGCTTCGACTTGCGAAACTGTGCAATGTCCTCCATCAGGTGTTCCTTCTCGCCGGGCTCTAGAACCACAGAATCGAGTAAACGCGGCGCGTAGCCCTCGACGTAGTCCCAACCATCGTTGTAGGTGTACAGATATGACTGCACTCCCTGCCGTCGCAAGTGGCACGCAACTACATCGTCAACGAACTGCTTCAACAGAGCGCGCTTGCGTCCCAAGGTACGGAACGTCAGTGACTCAATCCGACGCGCAACACGCTCGTGAGCGGTTTCGGTGCGCGAGAACCACACTTCGAACGGCCTTCCTCCGTACCAGAACCAGTGCTTTCCGGGAGCAGGAATCATCGCAATGCGCTCGTTGCGAACCGTCGTGTCCAGGTCGAGATTTCTGATTCGCGCGAGAAACTTCTGCTCCAAGAACCACTCCTTGACCCAGACGAATGCTGCATCATCGTCCGTGACGGTGACGATCATGGTGGTCTGGCGGACGATCCAGTACCAGATGGTTTCTGGCACTCTGCGCAGCCAGACGCTCACTCCGCCGATGATCATCAGCAACAGACCGCCAGAGGCGAACTGGTTCTGGCCGCTGAAAAAATTGTTTAGCAGTTCGTGCATTGCGTTTCTTTTCTAACCGGCCAATGCCGGAGCTCCGCAGACAAGAGTGTCCGCACCACGCGTTTTGTTTAGGCCGGGGAACATGCGACAACGGACATCAGGCGTCTTCCCAATTCGACTACACGGGCGTAGTTCCCGCGGCAGGGTTCGAACCTGCATCTCCCGATTTTCAGTCGAAGTAACCGTAGTCTTCACCACCGGCCAAGTCTTCGGCAGCTCGGACTGCAATGTCCGAGCACGTTCGTGCAAATTTATGGTCAGGGAACAAGCGGTCACGGCAGGGCTTACGCCCATGAGGATTCGAACCTCACAGCCCGAAGGCTGTTTCTGCCAGAGAAGTATCCGCAACCAATCACCACTGACCGTGTAAGTTAAAGCTGGGGGAATGAGCAGCAGCGGTATTGCCGATTCACAGTCGAAGGAACCGCAGCCTGCACCACCCAGCTAAGTTAAGTTTTGCGGAAAGAGCGCCGAAGACCGGCTGAGAAAGATCGCTTAACGCGACCCGAGCGACGCCCTATAGCAACCTCGGCTACTTATTGGCCGATGTTGCCCGCTTAGCGTTTTAATTTTTAAATCCGCCAATTTGGGCGTCCTTTCGTAAGAAGATAATTCAACATGCCATGAATCAAAAACTTTTGCAAGATGAAAATTGCAGATTTGCTAAAAAGCTTTCAAGATATTTTCATGTAACCAAATTGCAGATACCTCAACTTATGAGTTACTAGCACTTAGTCACCTGCGAGATACTCAGAGCAAACTATCTAACACTAAAACAAATTGGTCCGGGTGGCAGGAGTTGAACCTGCGTGGACATGTGCCCAAGACATGTGGGTGGCCGCTACCCTACACCCGGATGTTTAGGAGAGAGCCTTTCAGCTCTCTCCCGTTTTAGCCTTTCACGCACACCACCTGGCGCAACGTGTGTACCACGTCCACCAAGTCGCGCTGCGCTTCCATAACAGCGTCAATCGACTTGTACGCCATCGGCGTTTCGTCGATGACATCCGCGTCCTTACGGCACTCGACGCCGGCTGTTGCCTTGGCGTGGTCATCCAGCGTGAAGCGGCGCTTGGCCTCCGTACGCGACATCGCTCGTCCGGCTCCATGACTACAGCTCATGAAGCTTTCCGGATTGCCTTTGCCGCGCACGATGTACGAGCGCGCGCCCATGCTGCCGGGAATAATTCCCATGTCACCTTCTCGCGCACGCACTGCGCCCTTGCGAGTGATGAGCACGTTTTCGCCGTAGTGGTGCTCCCAGGTCACATAATTGTGATGGCAGCTCACGACTTCCACATTGGCTTCGAACGCCGGAACTTCTCCCGACCCTTGTACGGCCGCAATCACGTTGCGCATCATCAGATCGCGGTTCGCCAGGGCATAGTCCTGCGCCCAGTGCACCGCACGGACGTAGTCCTCGAAGTGCTCTGTGCCTTGCGGCAGATAAGCGAGGTCCTTGTCCGGCAGGTTGATCATCCACTGACGCATGTCGTTCTTTGCCAGCTCGATGAAAAATGTGCCGAAGCGGTTCCCGACGCCGCGCGATCCCGAGTGCAACAGGAACCACACGTTCTCGTTTTCATCGAGGCAGACTTCGATGAAGTGGTTGCCGGTGCCGAGCGTCCCCAGGTGATTCACGCGCTGGGCGTGATTCAACTTGGGATACTTCTCGACAATCGCCTGGTAAGTAGGCTCCATCTTGGCCCACACCTCCAGATGCCGCGCAGGAGCATTCGCCCAAGCGCCACGATCATTCTTGCCGCCGTTGTCGGTACGCCCGTGCGGCACCGCCTTTTCAATCGCCGTGCGAATGCCGTGCAGATTGTCCGGCAGATGGTTGGCGTGCAAAGAAGTCTTCACGGCCATCATGCCGCAGCCAATGTCCACGCCGACCGCTGCGGGAATAATCGCCCCGCGTGTCGGAATTACGCTACCCACGGTCGCGCCAATGCCCCAATGCACGTCGGGCATCGCCGCCACCCACTTGTAAATGAATGGCAACTGCGCGACATTCAGAAGCTGCTGGCGCGCGGCGTCCTCGAGCGGAACTCCCTTGGTCCACGCCTTGATAGGCGCTCCGTTCTCGGTCTTCAACACGTTGTAAGTTGTATCTGTCATCGTCTTTTCCTCAATCGAGCTATTTAGCCACTACCTGTGCGTAAAGAATTCGCCCATGCTTGCGTTCATCAGATGCGGCAGTGCATACCCATTCCTGATCGATGCACCGAAAGCCATAGAGCGTCATTTGGTGAGACGTCAACCACGTTGTGTGGATCGCCGCCTGTTTATGTCGTGCAGTGCGCGCTGGGACAGCAACGCGCAACACGATCTGTTTCTTGCCGGAGAATCTATCAACTCGCTTCCAACGTTTACCGTCGAACGAGAGAATTACCGACCAATCAAATTCGGGCAGTCCGTTCGACCAGCCAGCTGCACCCTTGTATCCGATGGGTAAGGCAAACTCGCCTGCCGCAAGCCAGCGGCTTTGGTGTGGCCGCACCCAATGCGAACATGCCCCAATGCGCAGGAACCATGATTCGTTCTCGTGTTGCTCGGCGCGATATCGCTGCAAGAATTCTTCGCCCAGCACACCGAGAATCTCCTTCCAGGCTCTGGGATCATCTTGCGTGGTCAGTCTGTCTTCAACATGGTTCATAGAGATCAGTTCGTTAGTCACGGTCATCTCCTCGTAATTAGTCTTAATTACTTTGGCGGGGAGCCTCACAAAGCATCCGCCTTAAACCAGCGAGAGCACTCCCCGATACTTGGTGGCTCGGCACGGAATTGAACCGTATCCACTGGCTTTTCAGACCAGCACTCTGCCGTCGAGTTCCCGAGCCAAACTTGCTGGACGGTGCGAGACTCGAACTCGCATTTCACGGTTGCAGGCCGTGGGTAATTCCCTTATACGAACCGCCCAATTGGGGCGAGATGAGAGAATCGAACTCTCGTGACTGGAGCCACAATCCAGTGCCTAAGCCATTCGGCCAATCCCGCCATAAACACATCTGGAGCTGGTCGAGTGAATCGAACACTCGTCAGAGAGGTACAAGATCTCTGCACTGCCACTGTGCTAGACCAGCAACCTGTGGAGCTGGCACGCAGCCTCGAACTGCGGTCGGGCGCTTACCATGCGCCTGCTCTTCCCGTTGAGCTATACCAGCGGAGCTGGCGCGGCGATTCGAACGCCGATCCCGGAGTTACGAGGCCCGTGCTCTTCCCACTGAGCTACACCAGCGCACCTTCTTCAAACGATCTGGAGGCGGTGGGGAGAATTGCACTCCCGCTTGTCTGCTTTGCAGGCAGATGCCTTCCTGTCTTGGCTACACCGCCTCTAACTGACTTACTAACTTGGAGCGGAAGGCGGGGCTCGAACCCACGGTCTCGTTCTTTAGCCTGCCCTGAGCAACTTCGCAAGGCGAAG
>Ga0105240_10007806_pt1 | contig 15453 bp, 18 predicted proteins | sample KBSC54metaG_FD_80426 | JGI IMG/M metagenome (GOLD analysis project Ga0105240, IMG submission 80426) | Corn rhizosphere microbial communities from Kellogg Biological Station, Michigan, USA - KBS C5-4 metaG | ecosystem: Host-associated > Plants > Roots > Rhizosphere > Soil | place: Michigan, USA... | reverse complement strand
CTTCTGTAAGAAAACTTTTGGGCGTGGGCGCTGCGGCCCGACCTCACCTTCGCTCGTCGCGCGGGGCGCGTTTGCCGTCCTGGCCGCGGCCCTTCTGCTCCTCGCGGCCCTTGACCCGCCGCGCCGCGTACAGCACCCTCTCCCTGCCACGCTCCTCGCCTCGATCCGACGCGCCGCCCGCGTTGGCCGCGCGAACACCGGCGCGGCTCGGTCGCGGGCCGCGGCTGGCAGCCGGACGCATTGCCTCCCGTCGCCTCGGTTTGCGCTGGAAACAATCGCGTCCCGCTGCCTTGTGCGCGATGTTACTGAGGAGTAGCGAGAACGGCAGCCTAGACCTTAATTCATCACCGGTCGTCACCTTCAGCGGAACAAGCCAAGCATGTAGGCGATGAGGAGAATCAACAATATTGTCCCCAGTCCTATACCGGCACCGCCGCCGGGACCCCAGCGGGTATGGCCGTAGTACCCTCCACCGCCGCCAAAAACCAACAACAAAATGATGAGGAGTATCAGCATTGTCATTGTCATTCTTCCTTTGTTCTGAATCTTGAGCCGCGGCCTGGCCCGGCGGAAGCTATTTTCTTTTTCCTGCTACGAGGAGTATAACGCCGCCAATAAGCGCCACTGCGCCTGCGATGGGAGGCAGCGGAACGTTATGTGTCTTTTCGCGAGTAGCGTGAATCGGTCCGATATCGACGACCTTTTCCATGGTCGTGTACGTAAAACCTCCCCACGCAAGACCGAACAGGCCAAACACAATCAGGATTATTCCAAGCGTTTTGTTCACGGCGGCCTCCTTCGGCGGTAGTCCGGTGCGCCTTTTCACGCGGCATTTGCGTGAGTTCCCTCACGCTGAGAAACGAGCATTTCGCCGAGCCCGGCTTATCTACTTCTCAAACATCTTTTCAATCCGACCGCATCATAAGAAGTATCTCACCAGTTAGAAGGTTGTGTTGGTGATCATTGGTGGAGTACAGAATTATCGGAGGGAAGCCCAGCCTCCGGGGCTCCCTCCGCTGCCCTCTGGCTCCCCGCTCGCCACAGATGCTTAGAGTAAGCTGATATACACTCAGAACAAATGGACCATTGCCGGAAATAGAACTAGTACGGACGATTTACGCAGTGATCTTCACCATTAAATAGTACGTTTTGCCCTGAAAGAAAATCGCCGTTCGCGTATCTAACACGCAATGCCCACGGATCGCGGCTTTAACGCAGAAGAATTTCTCGCACTTCTCAACCTAGGCGTTTACGATCGCAGCGTGAGAGAAGAAATTGGAAAGCTGTCGAATGAGCAAGCGGGGGAAGTGGCGCTCCTGATGACGCAACAACTCAAGGAGAGGCCAAAGTAGCGAGCTGGCTCCTTGCAGCCTCAAACTGGGACATTGGCGACGCGCAACGCGGTCTTGCGTTGGCGTTCGGATGCACCCGCCTCTTCTGCCGCACTAGTCCGTTTAAAAAGTATGGGCGCCCGTACTCTTTGGGTGCGCGTAACTTTAGCATTGGTACCGGTGCTAATGTTTTGATTGGCCCCTCTGGCTGGTGGGATTTGATTCAGCAACTCGCCAAAGCGCCTGATAGCCCGCGCCTGGATGCGATCCGCCATCTGACGGAGCGCGCCGCGGGTGCGAGTTGTTGCCGCCGTGAACGTTAAAAAGCCCCGAAGGTTCGGAGGATATTCGAGGCTTTTACGGGGCCTGGCGAAGTACGTAGACAACCAACAAACGCCATCAAGAAAACGATATTTTCGCCCTGGTCGGGTCGCTTTTTTCTACGAAATAATTGCGCCCCGTGCGAGTCTGACACGACACGGGAGGCCACATGCAGCTCACCCTGGTATGCGGTCAACGGGAAGATTTCCAGCAGCGCTACCGCTCTGCCTTACAGGCTTATAAGCTTGCAGTAGGCGATCTCAACGCCGACCTGGCGAAGGAGCACTTTGAGAGCGCCCATCGAGCCGTTGACAATGCACATCGGCGCTTCGTAGCTGCGCGCGAACAGTTGCGGCAACATATCGAAACGCATGGCTGCAAATCCAGCTAGCCCCAATTCGCCACTTCTGGCGACGTTGCTGGACGCGGGGCAGCGCCTGCTGGCTAACCGGCACTTGGGCGGGTAACCGAGCCAAAGAGTACTGCTAGGACGCCCGTTATTGCCAGCGCAACGATACTGACCACCGCCGTGAGGCGCGATTCAAGATCCGACTTCGCCATGAGTTGGGGAGTCTCGATAGTGTGCACCTCAACCGCTGGCACGACACTGCGACGAACCCCACGTCCACAATTCCGGATAATCGACCAGGCGCATGGTTTGCCCTCAGACCATATTGACCTTTCCGTATTTGCGCATGCTCAGCTTCTTACAGGCTTCCATTAATCGCGGCGGAGTCACCATCTTCGCGAGAACCGGGTATTGCCCGCAGGTGGGCCCGGCTGGCCCGCACGGCCACCAAAGGCGATCCGGGTTTGTCACGTTCATCGATCTCGCGACCGACCAGAATCGGAATCTGCATCGTCTTGAAGAACCAGGGCCGAGGTGATTCAATATCCCTCTAGACCGGAATTACTGGAATTATAAATCGGAGTGCACATCTGCACATCTGGCCCCTTGCCACCGCGCGTGGGTTGGTCCATACTACAACCGGCATCTGAGCGGTCCTGTCATATGCCATGATCGCGGGTGCCAGCAAAAGGGGGTAATTATGTGTTGGTATTCCGCCGCGCACTCCGGGCAGGAATTGTTGCAGGCCGAAACCGGCCAGCGGCTCGGCGTTCGCAAAATGCATTCGGGCGTTTGTTGGGTCGTGAAAGAAAGCGATCTGGAAAAAAACAGGCCCGCGCCAGTGTGCCTGTTAGATGGAACCCGGGCCCTGTTCCGTCCCACTGAGACCCAGCAGACCATACTGCAACTCGGTTTGGAGCCGGAGGCTGTGTTTTGCATGACGGGCCAGTCGAAGAAGGACGTCTTCGAATTCCAAGACGGCCGACAAATCGAGGTCAACCAGTTGCCGACGGGTCTGATTTTCGATGTGTTATTAGTTCCGGGGAAGGAGCATTTGTCCGGTGTTCTGGACCCGCAGACCGGGCGCGAACAGTTTGACGAGGATGAGCCTTTTCTGGCGCGTCTGCGGCACTTTTTTTAAACTCTTATCCCGATCCGCCGTGGCGTCGGCGGTCTTAGCCAGAGGCGAAGCCGCATGGCGGGCATTGTCCAGAGATAAGGTGACCTGTGCGGCTCCCCCTGTGGCCACGCCGGTGGCGCGTCGATGATAACCGACTAGGTGCTTGTAGCTTCCCAGAGCGTTGTAGATGATCGGGCAAAGGGAAGCCCACCGGCAGTGGGAGGAAAGACGGCCGCCCAATGACCGCACCCCGAGTGCAACATGCGGGAAATCTCTGCACGCCTTCGGACGGGCCTGGTAAATGACGCAAAGGTTTCCATCGAGAAAGATGCAGCCGTCCCGTGTGCTTTGCAGAACTCTCCTCGTCGGTGCGTCCGAATCGGCGACCGTGTATAGCCGCTTGGCTTGTTCGCCTTCAACCCCGAGATATCGAGCAATAACGTCGATGTCAGACTCATCAACGGGAACGACCGAGTTGCGGCAGCAATTCGCGCAAGTAGTGCAGTCAATCTGTTGCTGTATTTGGGTTGCCAATACTTGAAACGGTTCGATTCGATGGTGATGAGCAGAGAGATAGCGCCGGAAGTCCTGATTCTCCGCCTCTTTGGAGATTCCCAACTGTCGGATCTGCACCAGATCCGTAACCACGCATTCAGCATACTGCTACAGGCGTGCCGGGCGGAAGCGGTTCGCAGTATTACCGGCTAGCCGTTCTACGGCGCACTTCTCGGATACAATTCACTTTAGTCGTAGAGGGCTTTCAGACAGGACCCGCTACCCCAAACACCTCAGGGAGATTCGTGCCCGTGAAGAATCGGATCATGGTCGTAATCATCCTACTGAGCATCGTTTTCTTGGTCGGCTTCGTCCCGCAGTATCTAAAGGTGAAGCGCCTGGAAAATGATCTATCCGTAGCGAGGCAGGAGAACGCCCTGGCGCAACTCCGCGATTTGGCAGGTCTGATTTTCGTTCAGGCCAGCCAGAAGAATTATGGACTCGCAGCCGGAACAAGCAATCAGTTTTTCAGCCGAACGCGCGAAGTGGCGAATCGGTCGCCGGATGCAAACAGACGCAAAGCGTTGGAAGACCTGTTGGCCTCTCAAGAGAAGATCACCGCAAAGTTGGCGAAGGGCGACCCGGAAGCTTTGGGCGATCTCCAGGTATTGTTTGAAAAGACCCGTCAAGCCGCCGGTTCCATCGACCACTAAGGCTTGCCGTTGATTGAACCAAGTGCGCATACGATGTTTTCCCAGAGCTGAGCCACAAAATGCGCGGCCGCTAAATTGTCCGGCGGTGATCCCAACCTCAGGGTGTGGACGAACCCGGCCTAGTTCCTGCCCGGCCCATTACCTTAACGTGGCAGACCTTCACGAATGCTGCAAATCAGGCGGCCTTTCCCGGCGATATGGAGGAATCCCTTTCGAAGCGGAAGACCTTACCGGAAGGGCCACGGGCAGACACATCGGCGATCAAGCGTGGAGCAAAGTGTTGAGTCTGTGGCATTGGCGGCAACCCAGAAAAATAGCCTCGTGCAGGCATCACCGTTACGGCTTCTCGTAAACGGCAGTATTGTGCATCTTTTCGCCCTTCGCGTTCGTGCCGCTGATCATTAAGGTCATCATCTTGCCGTCCTTGGACACGACGCGCCGGGCTGTGGTCACCACTTTGCCGGATTTTTCCAGAGTGGCTTCGGTGGTGTTGTCATTGATCCGCTTGAGTACGACGGGGTCAAAGTCATCCGAACCAATAAGTGGGTATCCCTTTCCGTCATATTTGGCAGTGTACGTGAACCAGGTTGGTTAATGGGCGCTCCCATCCCGTAGGAACGTATCCTGAGCCGAACTATCATCAGTTCAAACCGGCCGCATCATCAAGCTCTTTGCGATTTTTGTAACGGAACACCTGGTCATCCAGGTAGCGGAACAGGTGAGGGCTCGACGCTGATATAGGTTCCGCTGATTCCGCGCTTGAAAAGTGACCAGAAAGTTTCCATACCGTGGGGGTGGATCTTGCTGTCTACATACGCCACGGGGTGGTGACATCGCATAGCTTTGGAGAACATTCAGGGACCCGTCAATTTGGCGGGAACAACCCAGAAGTAAATGGTGCGCCCATCCAGGCTGACCTCCTTGTCCGGCTTCCAATCGCCCATGTCAAAACTATGCGAGACAATGCGAGTTCTCGGTTTCAAATCGCGCAGCAGCTTGGGCTTTAGTTGCAGGTTGACGCTGGGCAGCAGGTACAGGGTGACGACGGTCGCATCGTGAATGTCCGCATCAAAGAGATTCCCTCGCACGAACTTCACGCGGTCGGCCACGCCGGCATTGTTTGCGTTTTCCTGAGCTTCGCTGATTCGTTTTGGATCGATGTCGATACCCACCGCGCGGGCGCCGAAGTCCTTTGCCGCCGCGATAGCGATGCGCCCGTCGCCACAGCCGAGATCGTAGATAACGTCGTTTGGCTTCACCTCTGCCAGCTTCAGCATCGCCTTGACTACGTCCGGCGGGGTCGGCAGGTAGGGTACATCCAGCTTCGGCTTGGTTGCTTCGTTCTGAGCTAACAACAACTCTGCTATCAGGGCAGCGCAGACGACGATGAACGTTCTCCTCATTGATCCTCCTTCCCCATGATCATGAGCGCAAACCCAGCCCAGCGCAAGGCAGTCAGGTCACGTTGCTCAACCCAGAACTTCTTTGCTACGGTGGCCGGCTCGATGCTGGTCAGGCATTGATCGAGAGCGATACGGCTTGGCGACGAAGGTCAGTGCACAATTTGCCGGCCTTTTGACGCCGTTCAACCCTTAATGTCGGCTGCTCAACAGCCGGGCGAACCGGCTTGCCTCTCGTTACGTCTAAACAGGTATGAGATTTCCACCAAATGAACCGTTGGAGCGAGCCGCCGCGGAGCGAGAATACCGAATCGCTTTTGAAGACTTCTCACAGCAGGCGCGGATCGTCCAGCTTCTGACTGCGCAACCGAACCCGGATCGAGCAGCCGTCGATGCGGCACTCCTCGGTTTGAAGAATGCCCACTTGGCTTACACGAATCGCCGCAATATTTTGGCCAACTTTCTCCTGCCACCGTCAACTCGGGATCGCGTTGCGGAAAAAATACGCTTCGCCACGGGTGAATTCCGACCGCATCAGGAGAATCGCAAAACTGCTGTAGGAAGTTGCTGGTAACCCCGAGGCTCGACACGGGAAAAGACTGATACTGATATCGAGCCGAGGAGATTATCCGACGAGCCGTGGCTGCATAGACCTCATCCAAATTCGAGTTGAACGAGCATTTTCGACCTCGCAGGGTCATAGAAGTTTCCGCTGTCTTCAGTCCATACGTGCGCGAAAGTGAACAGGGAGGCCGTCGCAGGCGGCAGTCTGCTCGCCTCCAGCTAAGCAGCCAATTTAAACACTACGGCGTTACACGCCGGTTTTGAGGTACAGCTATTTGCTTTTCACGACAACCATCTCACGCGTAGCTATAAAACGCCACCGTCCATCTTTCTTCTGAGCGAGTTCGAAGCCCCTGCCCTTGATCGGAGGTAGTTTCCTGCCATCGGCATCTCGCGCGCCTGTGATTGTCCATGAGCCATCAACGGTCGCCAGGTCCGAGGTAATGAATCGAATCTGGTCGATCAATACAGTCTGCTGCGGCTGCCACGCGCCGGGCCTCACCATCTCGTGGTAGAACGCCTGAATCTGGGCCCTGCCTTTGATTAGTCTACCGTCGACACTGACATAATCAGCGCCTTCGTCCCAGAAATCGTCGAAAGCGGTGACATCCCCCTTGTTCAGGCGATTGATTGCCTGCTCCACTATGCTTCGGATCAGCCGTTCGCTTTCATCGTTCGCTGAAGCGGCGAACATAGTTTCGAGGCAGACCGAAAAAGTGATCACTGCAAGATAGCTCCAAGGCATGGAGATTCCTCCTGCGAGTCCCAGTGTAGCGCTGAATGCGCAGGATGCGGGTTGTGTCTGCAGCTTCGGGTTGATCTCACATATGTTGCCATGACTCACCGCTCTCTTGACGGCTCCCGGTTTCCGGCGACAGCCCGCCTGGAGACAACCCCAATCCGTTGAACAGAAGCCGCACTGTCGTATATATTCCCGTTGGTACCTTGCATGCTAATTGTTCCCTGCGGTCGTGAGCGCGAATTGCTACATGAAACCGACCTTAAGTATGCGTCTCCGAGAAGCGACGCGGACAGAGAAGCGCTCCCACAAAGCCATTGAATACGAAGTCTTGGGTCTGCCGCCGGCTGCGTTGGCGGCGCTGCAGGAAGCGCTTGCAGAAGACTAACCTGGACGGCCCAAATTGAGCAGTTGAACCCAATTTACGCATTAGACGGGCGAATCCGCGCGGGCCAGACCTGCTCACGAGAAAATAGGGGACACCCTTGAGGTTGCGGCCCGGAACCTCTGGTCATACGCCTTTGAGCTTCGCCGCGGATTTCCGAAAGCGGAAATGACGGCTCTCGCCGCTCGCAGCAGCTTTGCAGACGGAGACGAGACGCTGAGCGAAATCGGCCATCGCGGCCGGGCCGCTGGATTTTATACGCTTCTCCATGTCGTCTCCATGTAGTCACTGGGCTCGAAACACAGAGTCGCGTTGAATGTGTCGCGCGTGAGCGGAGACGCTCACATACGGCACTCCGAGGAAAGACTTGGTCGCCACTTCGTCGATTTCCAGACAATTGCATTTCCGCAACCGCGCGACTGATACGGCACGCTTCACCGCCGTGCGCATTCGCTTTTCCGGATCAAAACCGAACGCGCTAGTCCTAATCTGGGTAGACATGTAGAAAAACGTCCAACCTGCGCTTTCGAGTTGCTTCCCGAGTTCGCGGCGGGCGGGACTGCTAATCGCCGCCCAATCATCCGACTAGGGCGCGGTGTCGAGCAGTATGGTTGCCGGTAGAAGAGTGCCTCCCTCAAGCAAGAGGGCGCCTGGTGTAATTGCCGACGGCATGGTAGTCATCTTTCCCCCGCGCGGCGAAAACAGTGCGTGGTAGAGCGCAGGAACAAGATCAAGCCGACAGTGGCGACAAACAGGCTATACACATCGAAGCGGGTTAATTCCCGAGGCTCTAACTAAGTTGAATGCAAATCCGCCGCAGTTCCGCCCATAACTCGAAGCATAATCTAGTAATCCATCTCTGACCCATGCCCGCCGGACCCGCTCATAGCGGACTTCTTCTCCGGAAACTCGCAAATCATCGCTTCTGTGGTCAGCATCAGGGCGCTGATGGAAGCGGCGTTTTGAAGGGCCGAGCGGGTCACCTTGGTCGGGTCCACGACACCCGATTTCAGCAAATCCTCATACTCCCCGGTGGCGGCATTAAAGCCGTAGTTGTAGTCCTGGTTGGCGCGCACTTTCTCGATTAGAACCGCGCCCTCATGGCCCGCATTGGCCGTGATTTGGCGGAGCGGCTCCTCGCAGGCGCGCTTGGTGATGTTCACGCCGATCTGCTCGTCGCCTTCCATCTGGAGCGAATTCAGCGCAGCAGCCGCGCGCAGGAGGGCCACTCCGCCGCCGGGAACGATACCTTCTTCGACCGCGGCGCGTGTCGCGTGCAGTGCATCTTCCACGCGAGCCTTTTTCTCCTTCATCTCGGTCTCGGTCGCCGCGCCGACCTTGATGATCGCCACGCCGCCAGCCAGCTTCGCCAACCGCTCCTGCAATTTCTCGCGGTCGTAATCCGAAGTAGTCTCTTCGATCTGTGCGCGGAGTTGCTTAATACGGCCTTCAATCGCCTTCGGCTGGCCAGCGCCATCGATGATGGTGGTATTGTCCTTGTCTACGGTGACGCGCTTTGCATGGCCGAGGTCTTCCAGACGAACACCTTCCAGCTTGATACCGGTCTCTTCCATGATCGCCTTGCCGCCCGTCAGGATGCCGATGTCTTCGAGCATCGCCTTGCGGCGATCGCCGAAGCCAGGAGCTTTCACGGCGCAGGCATTCAGGGTGCCACGTAGTTTGTTGACCACCAGGGTTGCCAGCGCTTCGCCTTCCACTTCCTCGGCGATGATTAGCAGCGGCTTGCCGGCACGGGCAATCTGCTCGAGCAGCGGGAGCAGGTCCTTCATGTTGCTGATCTTCTTTTCGTGGATCAGGATGTAGGGATCTTCCAGCGCTACTTCCATGCGCTCGGGATCGCTGATGAAATACGGGGAGAGGTAGCCGCGGTCGAACTGCATCCCTTCGACGGTTTGCAACTCCGTGACCATGGTCTTGGACTCTTCGACCGTGATCACGCCATCCTTACCCACCTTCTTCATCGCTTCGGCGATGATGTTGCCGATGGTGGAATCGCCGTTGGCCGAAATTGTACCGACCTGGGCAATCATGTCACCGGAAACAGGCTTGGACAACTTCTTCACTTCCTCCACTACGACATCCACGGCCCTTTCGATGCCGCGCTTCAGCGCCATCGGGTTCGCACCCGCGGCAACCGCCTTTACGCCCTCACGGAAAATCGACTGGGCGAGAATCGTGGCCGTCGTTGTGCCGTCACCGGCCACGTCCGACGTCTTCGACGCCACCTCGCGCAGCATCTGCGCGCCCATATTTTCGAGCGGATCCTTGAGTTCAACCTCCTTGGCGACCGTGACGCCGTCCTTGGTGATCGTGGGACCGCCAAACTTTTTCTCAAGAACAACGTTGCGGCCCTTCGGACCGAGCGTCACCTTGACCGCATCAGCCAACTGGTTGACGCCGCGTAGAATTGCCTGCCGAGAGTTCTCGCTGTAAACGATGTGTTTCGCTGCCATAGTGTTTCTCCTGAGTCTTTGTCCTGTGAAAATCTTCTTAGGACGCTTTCGCTAGCTTCGTGGCGGCCGCCAGAATACCGAGCACATCGTCCTCACGCATGATCAGATACTCTTGGCCGTCCAGCTTGATCTCACTGCCGGAATACTTGCCGAATAGGATGCGGTCTCCGACTTGCACATCCAGCGGGACGAGCTTGCCGTCTTCCAGGCGCTTGCCCTTGCCCACAGCGACCACTTCGCCTTCCTGGGGCTTCTCTTTGGCGGAGTCCGGAATATGCAGGCCACCCTGCATACGTTCTGTCTCTTCAATCCGTTTGACCACGAGCCGGTCATAGAGCGGTCGAATATTCATAGCCTAACCTCCCTATTCTTTTCCTCCTCTGATGTAGATTTCTTTTTTCCGAACAGGGGGGCGGACTTGGCCACTCCCCAAAACGAAAGATTTGTTAGTGTCAGGCGACGGCCTCGAGCGGCGATCTTGTGGAAGGTCGAGTTGCAAACGTCATAGGTGCGTACCTGAGGCGTTCCCTCAACCACCTTCCCCAGGGCCTTCAGCAGTCCTGGATAGGCATCGCGGCCGTAGGCATCCGCGTTCTCTTTCTGATCCCACAAGCTGATTCCGACGGCTTCCGCGCCCCCTGGGACGACGAATGTCATTTCATCCCGGAAACCCTTTCGCTTCCGAAGCAGCGGAAGGGCTTCGTTTTCGATCAGCCGGGTGAACTCCGCAACACTATTCGGCTTCAGTTGGATGGAAACACTGCGAGCAAACATGGCAACCTCCTCGGTTGTTGTGGTGGGCTAAGAGGAAGGAAAATCAGATCACCTGACTTAGTTCAGGTCATCCACGGGTGGGCAGAAGTGCTCAGGCATCTATTAGTATGGATTAAGGATCGTTAATTGTCAAGGGAAAGTCTTATCCAATGATGAGCCTGAAACGGGAGCGTGTTATGCTCAGAGGCCTCGCCGGTGCGACGGTACAACACCACCTAGACCACGCGAACTAAAACGAAATGCAACCCAGTGAGTCTTCACCTAATCAGAGTTGAATCCCTAGCCGATCACACGGGGCATCCCCGAAGTCTTGTTCGGTCCCCAGATACGGTGTGGTCGTTTGAATTGAGGAATGGCCGAGGGCCAACTGGATCCGCTCCAGCCCGGACCCTCCATGCTGCCTATGTGCTTAATGTGACGGTGGTGCCGAAAGGGGCTCTCGCCTTCCTTACTGTTTGGCCGCCCATGTGTGGTAGGACGTCGTGTATTAAACAGGGATGCAGAGGATCGCGGGAGGAAAGATGTCCGACGTACGGTTTTGGCACAGGAATCTCCCAAACGAGGTCGACAGCCCTGCGGGTCAGACGGGGACGGAATCCGCCAATGTGGAGCCGAAAACTATCTGTGCTGAGGGGCATCGAGGTTTCTTAGGACCGGCAGCCCACGAGGTTGCTACACCAAGCTCGATGTAATCGGCGATAAGGTTGGCGCCAAACCGAAGACCGTCTTACGAAGGCGCCCGGCTTTAAAATTGAAGAAGGCCGTGGGTTTATCGAGAGGTAAGTCCCCGCTGCGCAAAGCCACGCCTTCCAAGCATTCAGGGTTTTGCTAGGCTACACTCGAGAGGACATCGCACAACCATTTGAAAACTTCACGACCCAAGGCGAAATCCGTGTCAATGAGAAGATCCATCGATTTGAAAGCCAACCTGAGGCGGTCACGTTTTCTGGATCGGTCGTTTACCCGAACGCCCGCAGTGTCTTAGATTGGTAGCCTGACGCTGAGTGCACTGTCACGTTCACTTGCCCAAAGTTGCGGGTCCGCACTTCGATCCGATCTCCATCTTGCACGGGATACAAAGGAAGCGGCGTGCCCGTCAGGATGATCTGGCCCCTCTTTAGGTGAATGCCATATAGGGCGAGATGGTCGACCAGTTGGCACAGGCTCGCAAACGGACCTCTGGGGATGGAATCGCCCCGAGTCTCGCCGAGCATCTCGCCGTTCTTGTAGACGGAGATCGGCTCTCTAAGCAGCGCATCGGCATGCGTGGCAGCGTTTTCTGCGAGCGGGAGTACCGCGCCGGCATGAATCCCGTTATTCGCGATAAGTTCTAGCGATGGATGCGCGGTTCGCAGGACATAGTTATGAAGTTCAATGACCGGGAAGAAAGCGCCTAATGCTTCATACTTGTGACTCTGTAACCATCCCGCGTCCGGTATGTCAGTGGCAGGGCGCACCGCGAACTCGCCCTCGATGGCGAGTTTCGCGTAGGATGCCGGATCGAGTTTGGCTCCGGACTCATGCAACTCGGAAGCCCAGACGTGCCCGAAAAGCACGCGATCCATTTGAAGCTGCTTGCGCACAACGTCGCCGATGCAACCGATCTTATATCCTGCGAGCCGCTCGCCGCGCGCGATGCGCAGCTTCGCCACTTCCATCTGCAGAGCGTAAGCATCGGCTTGTGATTCGATAGGCGGAGGGCCGTCAAAGATCCGCCCGGGGTCGAGGGCATCGTAGTCGGCAAGCTGCTTCAGTGCGAGCTCTTTCAAGTCGGGCATCGTTCCAACAGTAGCAATGACGTCCAGGCCTAACAAGGTGACGCATCGAGACCGACGGGACAAAAGGCCGTCCACGGTCCGACGTTAACAGGCCCGCGCTGCACGGATGGTATGCACGGAGTTCACTCTGCCACATTCGGACCGAACCCCGACCTGCTCGTGACCTGCGTTCACAACGGATCGTTTTGCGATACCACGCGAAGTACTCATCGAGCGCGGCGGCGTAAACGCGTCGGGAATGGGCTGAGGAAAATCATGGGGAACGAGCTTTAATCCCAGTCGAACAGCGTTCTCCGTACCACCGCGGAGATTGAGTGCGACGTCATCGCTTCACTGATCACCCGGTCGCCTCTCCGCAGGGCCCGGAACATCCGGCCAGACTTAAGCCCAAGTACTTTCATCTGACACCGCTCTAAGCCCACGGTCACCATCCCATCCGCCGTCGCGCAATACAAGGTCGCCCCGCACCTATCCGGCGGAAAACTTGACTACACTGCCACCTTCAATCTGATCGCGTCGTTAGGCGCATGGACTGAATCCTGCTTGGTGCCAAGATACCGTTCGGTTGTCTGGACTGACGCGTGACCGAGGAGCAATTGGATCTGTTCAAGCTCGCCCCCCGCCGCCCGGCAGAGCTTGGCACAGGTCCTGCGAAGGTCGTGCGGAGCAATGCCCGAAACACCAGCGGTCGCTGCGTATTGCTGCAGCAGTTGCCAGACAACCTTCTCACTCATACATTCACCTTGGACCTGATCCCCTCGGTTGACTGGGCGGAATGCGAATCCATCAACGAAGCTCGCTGCCGCCGTCCAGGCGTCGATTGCAACCTTGACCCAAGTCGGCATCGGAATTGTACGAAGGCGGCCCTGCTTGCCGATTAGGTCAACGATGCACCAGCGATTGTCCCTCTGCTGGATGTGCCTAAGCGTAAGAGCTGCCGCTTCAGATCGGCGCAAGCCACAACCGAGCAGGACGGCCAGCATGGCACGATCCCGTAGACCCTTCTTAGTGGAAATATCCGGAGCATTCAAGAGCACTTGCGCTTGCCGGATCGACAACCAATTCCCAACCCGCACGCCTTTGGATTTGGCACCTTTCACGCGGACGATTCCGGCGGTGAGTTCCGGCGCCAGTAGACCGTTATCGGCCGCCTCGATCGCGAGTTTCCGAACTGCGGTGATTCTGACGTTGATACAGACGGAGCCGAGGCCGCGGGTTTCAAGGGTGACGCGCCAAACGCTTACGGTGGCCTTCGTGAAGCCGGGTCGCAGTTCGAGTCCGTACCACTCGATGAACTCGTCCAGGCCGAGATTGTAGACTCTGCGAGTAATTGGAGAGGAAACGCTATCTAGAACGAGCGCCTTCAGCCTCTGCCAGTCTGCCGCCCGGTTCGCCAACACCAACTCATTCATCTAGGTCCTCTTAATGGGTAATATCGCTAGCCATTGAACATTACCTCTGGGCGGTGGAAACATCAAGCAGAATCGCCCGCGGCCAGCATATCGCCGGCCCCAAGGAATCCTCTCGCCTGCACCCTAATGTCTGCTGAACTGGGCATCCATGGTGTCGCCGCATATGTAGCAGACGAATAAGTACGAGTGGTTCTTGACCTTATTCAGCATCCGTGGCTACCTCGGATTCCCAAAGTATTTCTCTTCGGATCGTGAAGTCCTTCCGCTGCTAAGTTGTAAAGTCGGTCGCAATTAGAGAATGGCTTGCATTTCCGGAGCAGCTGAGCCTGTCTGTCAAATCCTTGCCAATATAGATTTGCCCCCAGACGGCTGGAGCGAATTCGGCTATTCTTAATAAGATAAGAGGTACTCGCCTAAGTCGGTTGATACCGGGCAGAGCCTTGCCAATAGGGATCACAGAAACGCTCGGAACTGTCCGCACTCCGGCTCAGGATCTGCAATTTGAGGCAATGGCGAGATCCAATAGACTTGCCCGACGGGACGAAATGATCAGCCGAACCACCGCAAATCCCGAGATCCGGGAGCTTGCCCAACGTCTGCTTACTCACGAAGCGACTGCGAACGATCCCTCTGAGGTGACGATGCTTCCAGTGATGCGCGTTTCTGAAAAACTGCGCCGTGCCCTCAGTACACTCGCGGGAAGCAGCGGTTTTCGGTCGCTCCTTACCCGAGCTTTGTCGCTGGCAAAGGTGGAAGTGCCTGCGCTCAGTGCGGTACAGATCAAACCGGACGGCTCGCTCGAAGGTTTGAACCTCCTTGCTGATCAGCACCATTCCGCCGAGGCAGGCGTCATACTCATCGCGAAATTACTCGGGCTGCTGATCGTGTTTATTGGTCAGAGCTTGACGCTGAAATTTGTGCGCGATGTCTGGCCGGACTTTCCGGTCGCCGATACGGAACCATTGGAGAAAAACGATCATGAGCGCGCGAGATAAAGTGAAGATCCATAAACTGCCGACTGGCGTGCCGGGTCTCGATGACATTCTGGGCGGCGGGTTCCCGGAATATTCTTTTAACATCATTGCGGGCGCGCCAGGATGCGGCAAAACCACGATGGCGCATCAATTCGTCTTCGCCAATGCCACCCCGGAGCGTCCCGCTCTCTACTTCACCATCCTCGGCGAACCTGCTCTGAAAATGCTGCGCTACCAGCAACAATACACTTTCTTCGATCTTTCCAAGTTGAACAGCTCTTTCCGTTTTATCAATCTGAGCGAGGTTCTGGAGAATCGCGGACTGGTGGGGATCCTGGAAGAAATCACGAAAGAAGTGGAAGCGGCCAACCCCAGCATCATAGTGGTGGACTCGTTCCGCACGGTGGTCCGCCACGTTCAGGAAAACGAAGTGCAGGTACAAGCGTTCGTGCAGAACCTGGGCCTGCTCCTCACCAGTTGGGAGGCCACTACTTTTCTGATCGGGGAGTATGTCGAATCGGAGCTGCGCGACAACCCCGTTTTCACCGTTGCCGATGGCCTCATCTGGCTCTACCAAACTGTGGAGCGCAATTCCGTTGTGCGTAAGCTCCAGATCATGAAACT
>Ga0105240_10007799_pt1 | contig 15467 bp, 11 predicted proteins | sample KBSC54metaG_FD_80426 | JGI IMG/M metagenome (GOLD analysis project Ga0105240, IMG submission 80426) | Corn rhizosphere microbial communities from Kellogg Biological Station, Michigan, USA - KBS C5-4 metaG | ecosystem: Host-associated > Plants > Roots > Rhizosphere > Soil | place: Michigan, USA... | reverse complement strand
GCGTGTCGACGCCGTCATGCCCAGCGAAGGCACCCATGCCGCCCACCAGCGGCTCGACCACGGTCAGGTTGCGCTTGCCGCCGTCCACCGCCTCGGCGAGCACCACCGGCACGATCACGCCCGAGGTCAGCGTCGACATCAGGTCCGGACAGGCCTGCATGATCGCGCCGTTCAGCGCGTCGTTGAAGCGCTGCGCAACTGCGTGACGCACTCCGACCGCATCGGGAAATTCTGCATTCACGACGGTGCCAGGCGGATTGACCGCCTTGATGTGCCGATAGATGCCGTAGTTGAGCGGCATCGTCTTGTCGTGGCTCAGGATGAATCGCGTCAGGCGGATGCACAGCCATGGATGGCGATCGCTGATCGTCGGCAGGTTGAACGCGGTGTTGACCTGCGGATCGGTGCTGGTCGCATCGACTTCGACTACGCCGTCCTTCACCGTCAGCTTGACCCGGAAGCGCAGGGGTATCCGCGAGTCGAGGTCATCATCCATGAAATCCCAGAACTCGTAGACACCATCGGGAATACGGCGCAGCACTTCGCGCGTCTTCGCCGCCGCATAATCCTGGACCGCCTCCTGCGCAGCCAGGAAAGTCTGGACGCCGTGCTGCGCGATGAGATCGGCGACGCGCCGCCGCCCGGTGTCGAGCGCGCCCATCATCGCCTTGATATCGGCCAGGTTCTGCTCCGGCGTACGGCAGTTCGCGCTGATCAGGTTGAGCAGATCCTGGTTGATCTCGCCTGCCTTCATCAGCTTGGTGGGCGGAACGATCAGTCCGTCGTGAAAGATTTCGCGGTTTGCCGGCGAGATGCTGCTCGGCACGCGTCCGCCGACGTCCATGAAGTGGATGAAGCACCAGCCATAGGCGACGATCTTCCTGTTGTGGAAGTACGGCATCACCATGTGCAGGTCGGGCAGGTGCGTGGCCAGCCCGCCGGAGCGATAGGGATCGTTGGTGATGATGACGTCGCCGTCGTGCAGCGGCTCGACCGCCTTGATGGTCAGGCCGCACGGGCGCTCGATCGCGCTCACGCTGGTCGAACCGGGGAACGCGAAGATGTGGCCTTCGCGGTCGACCAGCCCGGTGCCGAAGTCGCCCGCCTCTTTCACATACACCGAGCGCGACGCGCGCTTCAGGTTGGTGGTCATCTCGTCGGCGACCGCGGCGAACTTGCGGCTCATCACCTCGATGGTGACGACGTCGAGCTTTCCTTTCTTGCCGAGCCGGGCCCGCGCGCCGGCTTTCTGCCGCGCCGGGGACTCGCGCAGCGCGCCGTGACTCGAATGAGTGATGCTGTCGGGTGCTGTCATAGCCTTGCCTTCACGGTGCGGTCCCAGAGCTGGCGATACGCGCTTTCCTGCTCTGCGAGCTTCGCCCAGTCGACATTCATCGCCTTGGCGATGTTCTCCTGCTGGAATGCCGGGTCACCGGCCAGTTGCGCGGGCATCCTGACCTTGGTCGACACCGGCGCGTAACCCTCGTTCGCGCAATACTGGGCGACGCGCTCGGGCGACAGCAGCTCGTTAATGATCGCTTCGGCGACAGGACGCTGTTCCTTCGTGGTGCCCTGGACGATCTGCAGGAAGAGCGGGATCACGACCATCCCTTCCTTCGGGATCACGAAGCCGACCGGCGCGCCCGCCTTGACCATCTGCAACTGGATCCCCTTCGAGAAGATCGATATCCACGCATCGCCTTTCGCGAACAGGTTGATCGCCTGCTCGGTGCTGGTGACGAGTGTGAGGAACTGATCGGCGCCGTCGGCGATCGCCTTGAACCCTGCATCCGGCTTTGCCAGGTCGCCGCCGTTGAGCAGCACCGATTGCAGCGCGCCGTTGTACGACCACAGATAGTCGAAGCCGATCACGTGGCCCTTGTATTCCTTGTTCGACCAGATGTCGGTCCACGATGTGGGGGGCGTCTTCACCTTTTCCTTGTGGTAGAGGATGCCCACCGGCGAGACGCAGAAGATCGCGCCGACATCGTTGGGCCGCCGGTACTGCGGCAGGATGTCCTTGATGTTGGGAATGCGCTCGGCGGAGAGCGGCTCCCACATGCCATCCTTGTTGCCCTGGTAGGTGATCGGCGTGTTGAAGTAGCCGAAATTGACCAGCGGCTTGTCCGGATTCGCCTGCCTCGCAGCCTTCATCTTCGGATAGGTGACCGCGTTGCTCGACTCGTAGATTTCGATGGCGACGTTGGGGTTCGCCTTTTCGTAGTTCTTCGCGACCTCTTTCGGCAGCACCGGCTGCGTGCCACCGGCGAAAACGAAGAAAGTCAGCGCCAGCTGGCCGGCGGCGGCATGGGCCATCGGGAAGCCGAGTTGCGTCGCAAGCGTGGTCGCCGCGGCGGCGCTCATGCCGTAGCCGATCGCAGTCCGGATGAACTCACGGCGGGTGATGATGCGTTCGGGATGGTCGTCGGGCTTGCTCATCATGTCATTCTACCTCCGTGGTATTTCGGGCTCAGATTGCGAACTGATTTTTTTAACCACAGAGGACACAGAGGACACAAGAGAAAGGCAAAAGCGGGTCTCTTGATGCACTCTCCTTCTGTGGCAACTTCATCCAGAATTCCTCTTGTGTCCTCTGTGTACTCTGTGGTTTATTAAATCGTTACTCCAGATAGACCGCGCGGTCGCGGATCTCGCGCAGGATCGCCAGGTCCCGATACGAATCCCCGATGCTGCTGTCGTTCTCGGCAGTTTCTCCACGCACCAGCCGCAGGAAATGTTCGATCTCATTGGTGTACGGACTGTCGCGGGCGATAATAATTTCTTCCCATCGCGGCGGGTCGGCGGTGAAGCGTGTGATCCGCGGGAAGCGATACGGCCGATGCGGATACCACAGCTCGACGCGCAGGCTTCCGCGCGTGCCGTAGAGCGTGATCTCCTCGCCGCAATCCATGCCGCGCAACTGATGATGCGAGACCACGACCTGCCCGGGAAACTCCAGCGTGACGATCCCCAGGTTGTGGTCGTTCGCGCGATAGAGCGCGCTGTGGACGCGTACCGGATCGCCGAGCCAGAAGCGCAGCAGGTTGACGTGATGGATAGAGTTTTCGGTCAACCAGTCATCGTCGAGATCCTGGCCGGACGCAACGAAGGGCCGCTTGCCCACCGGAGCGAGGACGCGATAGTGGCTGGGCAATGCGAGACGGCACAGGCTTACCGCCGCGCGCACTTCGCCGATCGCGCCATCGGCCAGCGCGTTCCTGACCCAGCGGCAGTCATCGTCGTATCGGCGCTGATAGGCGAGCATGCAGTGGACGCCGGTCCGCTCGATGACCGCGCTCGCTGCCTGCGCCTCGGCGAGACTGTACGCGACCGGTTTTTCCAGCAGGATGTGAAGGCCGGCCTCGGCTGCCTCGGTCACGAGCGCCAGATGCGTCGGCGCGCGCGTGCTGAGCAGGATCGCTTCGATCTCCTCGTTCGCCAGCACTTCGGTGAGCGTTGCATAGGCATTCGCGCGAAACGGCGCGGCGACTGCTGCCGCGCGTTCCGCTTCGGGATCGGCGGCGGCGACGACGTCGATCGCAGGCTGCAGGCTCAGGAGCGATGGCACATGCTCGGCCTGCGTGATGTAGCCGCAGCCGATCACCGCGATACGCAAAGGCGCGCTCATCAATGCGCCCGCCGCCGCATCAGGTTGATGAGGTCCGCGTGCCGCGCGATGCGCGCGATCGCGAACACGGCAACCGCCGCCCCGGCGATCAGCAGCGTCGACAACGCGGCCATCGTCGGGTTGTCGGCCTCCTGCATGTACAGGAACATCCGGATCGGCACGGTCATGTTCTGGCTGCGCGTGAGGAACAGCGCAATGTCGAATTCGTCGAACGAGACGATGAAGGCGAAGATCGCCACTACGATCAGCCCGCGCGAGATCTGCGGCAAGGTTGCGAGACGGAAGGTCTGCCAGGCGTTGGCGCCCAGGTCCATCGCCGCTTCCTCCTGCACGCGCTGCACCTGCAGCAGGTTGGCGGCGACGATGGACACCACGTACGGCAGCAACAGCACCGAATCGGCGAGGATGATGCTGATGAACGACGGGTACAGCGACACCTTGATCGCGGCGATGAAGATGGCGATACCGATAACCAGGCGCGGCACCAGGAGCGGCGTCAGGAAGAGCGACTGTATCGTCTCCCGCCGCACCCAGCGCCCGCGCACGATCGCCAGCGCGATCGCGGTGCCGAGCGTGATCGACAACGCCATCGCACACAGCGCGATGATCACCGAGTTGCGGATCGCGACGAAGAAATCGTCGATCTTGAACAGGTTGTAGTACCAGCGCAGCGACAGGCCCTTCGGTGGAAAAACGCTGTATGCGGCATCGTTGAACGAATTGACGACGATGAAAAAGAGCGGCGCGACCATGAAGCCGAGGAACACGACGAGATAGAGGATGCCGAGCCAGCGCCCGCTTCTGTTGCCGATGCGGGTCGAGCCGCTCATGCTTGCCGATCCGTCCACAGGCCGCGCGCGCGCATCAGCCGCGAGAACATCGTGACGAGCAGCAGCGACAGGCCGAGCAGCATCAGCGACTGGACTGCGCCGAGCGGCCAGTCGAGGCCGAGGATCGAGTTGTAGATCGACACCGGCAGCACGCGCACGCGACCGCCGCCCAGTATCGTCGGCGACGCGAACGCGCTGATGCTCGTCGCGAACACGACCTGGCAGCCGGCGAGCGTTCCCGGCACGGAGAGCGGCAGGATAACGCGGCGCCAGGTCTGCCACGCGTTCGCGCCCAGGTCCTGCGCCGACTCGGCGAGGTCCTTCGGGATCTGCATCAGCACCGACAGGATCGGGAACATCATGAACGGCATCTCGATATGAACCATCGCGACGATCGTGCCCGTCCAGTTGAAGATCAGGCGCACCGGCTTTTCGGTCAGGCCGGCATTGATCAGCAGCCAGTTGAGCACGCCGGAGTCGGACAGCACATACAGCCACCCATACGAGCGGATGATGATGCTGGTAAGCAGCGGCGAGAACACGATGAGTCCGATCACCACGAACCAGCGCGTGCCGCGCAGCGACACCATGATCAGCGCCGCCGGATAAGCGAGCAGCAGCGTGATCCCGGTGACCGCGGCGCCCAGGATGAAGCTGTTGAGCACGAAGCGCCAGTGGAATGGGTCGGTGACGAAGCGCTGATATGTCGACAGTGTCCAGCCGGGGACGACGTTGCCGTTGTCGAACGCATGGAAGCTCTGCACGAAGAACAGCAGCACCGGCACCATGAACACCATCGCCAGGAAGATGGCGCCCGGCAGCAGCAGGACACGAACGCGCGGCTGCCATCGGCCGATCGGTGCGCGGAGGGACAGCGCGTGACTCATCAGGTGTTCGCCTGGCTCATCGGGATCTTCTGTTGCTCGTCGCTGGCTTATGCGTCGTCGGCTTCGCGCGCGATGCCGATTTCGGCTTCACCGTAAGGATCAGGTTGCCGATCCGATCGACCACCGCCGCCCAGCCCGGAATGATCCAGATCGTGCAGTCCTCCTGCTCGACGATCGCCGGCCCGGTCACCGTTTGCCCACGGCCGAGATCGCGCCGCAAATGCACGGGCACGTTCAGGAACCGGTTGCGATGGAACACACGCCGGCTGCTCGCGGCCACCGCGCCACCGCGCGCTGCGGCAGGCAGATCCGGCAAGCGGATCGGCGGAATCCGGCCGGTGACCTGCATCCGTTCGGTGGTGATCTCGATGGCGCTGTCGAGATCGCGAAAGCCATACATCTTCTCGTGTTCCAGATGAAACAGCTCGGAGAGTTTTGCCGCGGACGGTCTGCGGCGAAGCGTCTCGGAAATCGCGACGGGAAGATCGAACGCCTGGCCCGCATAACGCATGTCGGCAGTCGCGGCGAATTGCGGCTTGCCCAGGATGTCGCCTTCGCGCGCGATCCATTGCTGCGCTTCGGCTTCGAGCTCGCGAAACGCGTCGGCGAGCGCAGCCAGCGCCGGTGGTCCATCGGCCAGCAGCAGATGGCGCGAGCGCACGTAATCGCGCTTGACGTCGGCCAGGATCGCGCCCATCGCGCAGAACGTCGCCGGGGCCGGGGGAACCACGACGGTCGACAGGCGTGCTTCCTCGGCCAGCAGGTTGCCATGTGTCGGCCCGGCGCCGCCGAATGCCATCAACGCGAAGTCGCGCGGATCCTGGCCGCGCTGCGCCAGCGATTTGTACAGCTCCGTCGACATCATCGCGGTCGTCACGCGCAGCGCCGACTCGCTCGCCTTCACGGCAGAGTTCAGGCCGTCGATGCCGATCTTCGCTGCAATCGCGGTCATCGCGCGTTCGGCCGCACGCCGGTCGAGCTTCACGCGGCCGCCGAGGAAATGCTCCGGATCGATCAGTCCGATCAGCAGGTAGCAATCGGTGACTGTCGGCCGCGTTCCGCCCATCCCGTAGCACACCGGGCCCGGATCGGCGCCCGCGCTGTGCGGTCCGACCTTCAGCACGCCTTGAGGATCGACCCAGACGATCGATCCGCCGCCGGCGCCGATCGCCGACACGTTGACCACCGGCAGCACCAGCGGAAAATCGCCGACGTGCGTAAGCGTCGTGTATTCCGGCACGCCGCCCTGCGTGACGGCCACGTCGCAACTGGTGCCGCCCATGTCGATGGTGATCAGCTTCGAGTGACCGGAAACCGCGGCAGCCTGTGTCGCCGCGACCACGCCCGACGCGGGACCGGAGAGCACGGTATCGATCGGCCGCTCGCGCGCGGTCTCGACGCTGAGCGAGCCGCCGTTCGACGCCGTGATGTAGAGCGGCGCTGCAAACCCGAGTCCCGAGATCCGCGCCGTCAGCTTCGACAGATAGGCGTCCATGATCGGCTGAACGTAAGCATTCATGATCGCGACCAGCGCGCGTTCGAACTCGCGCCGCTCCGGCCAGATCCGCGCCGATGCGGTGACCGGAACACGCGGCAGCAGCCGGCGCAGTTCCGCGGCGAGCTCAGCCTCGAGCGCAGGATGCGCGTACGAATGCAGCAGCAATACTGTCAGCGCTTCGATGCCTTGCGCGTCGCATGCAGCGGCAATCGCTGCGAGCTCATCCGGTTCCGGCCGATGCAGTGTCGAGCCATCGGCGGCGCTGCGCGCGCTGCTCTCGAAGATCAGGTTGCGCGGCACCAGCGGCTCTTCCTTGCGGATCATGAAGTCGTACGAGTTCGGCAGTCGCGACCGGCCGATCTCCAGCACGCCGCGATGACCTTTGCCGACCACCATCGCGACCTTGGCGCCCTGACGCTGGATGATCGCGTTGACCAAGAGAGTCGTGCCGTGCACGATCAATTCGACTTCGTGCGCGCTCACGCCGGCACGCTCGATCAGCGGCTTCAATCCGCGCTCGACCGAGGCCGAAGGGTCGCTTGGAACGCTCGGCTCCTTGTAGCGCGTCAACTGGCCGGTCGTCATGTTGGCGAGCACGAAGTCGGTGAAGGTTCCCCCGACATCGATGCCGATCCGGCATCGGTTGTTCGGTTTCCGGCCAGATGTCATCGTGATTCCAGTTTGCGTGTGAAGCAGCGCGCCGATGGTAGTGGTTGCCCCCTGTTCTGTAAAGAATTAGCATGGACGCACACATGGAAACTTCCCGTCATCGCACGATTGCGCCGGAGAATGGACTCGCGCCGCAAGGCGGCGTGGCCATGGCAGCCGGAGTCGCCCGCGCATCCGGCGTCTTCGCCAAGATCCGTGTCGATCCCGCCGTCGCGCTGATCGACGTGTCGCGACACGTGCGCCTCTGCGGATTCGCCGCGTCCGGCACGGTGACTGTCGACGCACAACTGCGGCAGTTCGACGGCACGACGTGGCGCAGCGAGGCGACATTCGTCGCCGATGCGCAGGGCGAGATCGATCTGGCGCGCGATCAACCGGCGTCCGGTTCCTGGCACGGCGTTGCGCCGATGGGCCTCGTCTGGTCGATGCAGCGCGAGGTTGCATCCGCGGGAGAAGGCGGCCAGTTGAACAACAGCGCGGGCGACGACAAACCGAAAGGCCCTGTCGATCCGATCATCGTCCACGTGACCGCTCGCGGCGCCGATGGGCGCGCGGCCGAATCGCGCTTCGAGCAACACTTGATGGCGCCGGGCGTGACGCGGCGCGAGATCCGCGACGACGGCCTGGTCGGGACGCTGTTCACACCGGCCGGCGCCGGCCCGCATCCAGCCGTCATCGTGTTGAGCGGCTCAGGCGGCGGACTGATCGAGCCGCGCGCCGCGCTATGGGCGTCGCACGGCGTGGCTGCGCTGGCGCTGGGTTATTTCGGCGCGCCGGGACTGCCGGATTACATTTCCGAAATTCCGCTCGAGTATTTCGAGAAGGGCCTGAACTGGATGCGCCGCACGCTGCGGCCCGCCGGCGATTTCGTCGCGGTCTCCGGCCAGTCGCGTGGCGGCGAGCTGTCGCTGTTGCTGGGCGCGACGTTTCCCGACCTGGTCTCGGCCGTCGTCTCGTATCTGCCGAGCGCAGTCACCCATGGCTCGCTCTCCGCACGGCCGAAAGGCGGCGATCGCAATGCGACCGCGTGGACTTATCGCGGCAAGGCGCTGCCGGTGTTCGGGCTCGGCAACAATGCGATGGATTGGGGACTGGCCGACAACGCGCCCTCGCCGCGGCGGCAGACGCCGGTCTTCGTAGCCGGGCTCTCGGATGCGCAGGCAATCGAACGCGCGAGCATCGAGGTCGAGCGCATCGAGGGACCGGTCATCATGATTTCCGGCGACGATGACGGCCTGTGGCCGTCGACCCGGTTCGCCGAGATGGTGTGCGAGCGGCTGCAACGGATGCGGCATCCATTCCCGGTCGAGCACGTGCGCTGCGCAGATGCCGGCCATTACATCCTGTTCCCGTACGTCCCGGCGACGATGGCCTCGAAGATCCACCCGGTGTCGAAAGTCGAGCTGGTAGCCGGCGGTACTACCGAGGGCCGGGCAATCGCCAACGAGCATTCGTGGTCGCGCGTGCTGTCGTTCATGCGGGCGGCGATTGCCGCGCACGCCGGCACCGCTGCGAAATCCGATTCGAGAGCGGTCATATCGTGATCGCGAAAGTCGCGCGCGGCGGAAAGGCATTGTACGGCGCGCCCCTCGGCATCCTGATGCTCGAGGCGCGCTTTCCGCGCATCCCGGGCGACATGGGCAATGCGACGACGTGGCCGTTCCCGGTGCTCTATCGCGTCGTCCGCGGCGCCACGCCCGAACGCGTCGTGCTGCAAGGCGCGCGCGGGCTGCTGCCCGATTTCATCGAGGCTGCGCAGGACCTCGTGCGGCTGGGCGCCGAAGCGATCACGACCAACTGCGGATTCCTGTCGCTGTTCCAGCAGGAACTGGCCGCTGCCGTCGGCGTGCCGGTCGCGACGTCGTCGCTGATGCAGGTTCCGTGGGTGCAGGCAATGCTGCCGCCCGGGAAACGCGTCGGGCTGGTCACGGTCAGCGGCTCGACATTGACGCCGCAGCATCTCGCCGCTGCCCGCGTGCCGCTGGATACGCCGCGCACCGGAACCGAGAACGGCCGCGAATTCTTTCGCGTGCTGATCAAGGGCGAGTCCGACGACATGGATGTCACCCTTGCCGAAGAGGACGTGGTCGGCGCCGGCAAAACCTTGGTGGCGCAATATCCCGAGGTCGGCGCCATCGTGCTCGAATGCACCAACATGCCGCCTTACGCGGCGGCGCTGCAGGCGGCTGTCGGCCTGCCGGTCTACGACATCTATTCGATGATCACGTGGTTCCATGCGGGACTGCGGCCGCGGGTGTTCGCATAATGCATGCGAAGACGATGCAGCCGGCCTGACACGCGCGCCGGCGCCGCCCGCACGATGGCGGCCCGCGTTATCGCGGCGCCAGGTACTTCGCCAGACGCGACAGGTCGGGCTCGAGCCCCAGGCCGGGCGCATCGGACAACGTGACCCAGCCATCGTCGATCGCGAAGCGGAACACTTCTTCGCGCAACGGATTTGGATTGGCATCGACTTCGGCATGGCCATTCGCGTGTCCGCTGCCGGCCAGCGCATGCATCGACGCGGCGAGTCCGACGCCACCGGCCAGCCAATGCGGGCAGTAGGCGATGCCGCGGTCGGCGGCGTGCCGCGCGACTGCCAGGCCGCCGCTGATGCCGCCCCACTTGCCGACGTCGGGTTGCACGTAACGGAGGTAGCCGGCATCGATCGCTTCGTCGAACGATTGGCGCCCGCGCAGGTTCTCGCCGGCCGCCAGCGGGATCGCGCTCTCGGCTGCCAATGCGCTCCACGCCCCGTGCGCATAATCGGCGGGAATCGGCTCCTCGATCCATAGCGGCCGATACGGCGCCAGTTCGGCAATGCGCGCCGCCGCATCGTCGGCGCTCCAGGCCTGGTTGGCATCGCACATGATCGTTGCCGCATCACCCAGCGCGGCGCGCAGCGCGGCGAGATTCGCGATGTCCTTGTCGGGGCCGAATCCTACCTTCAACTTGAACGCGCGATAGCCTTCCGCGCGCTTCGCGAGCGCGGTCTCGACAACGTGCGCCGGCCCGATTCCGCTCGCATATACCCGCAGGCGCGCTTGGCCGCCCAGATGCTTCCACAACGGCACGCCTTTGCGTCGGGCGGCGATGTCCCACAACGCCTGGTCGACAGCGCCGGCGATCTGCGCGAACGGACCCGGTTCGCCGCACTGGATGGCCATCCGGCGCGTGCGCTCTGTGAGCAATGCGCGCACCGGTTCGGGATCGTCGGCCGCCACGCCGACAAGGAGCGGTGAAAAAATGCTGTCGACCAGTCGCGCGCGATGCTCGGCGCCCACTTGCGGGAAGTTGCTGAACACCTCGCCCCAGCCGCACGCGCCATCGCTGGCCGCAACGCGCAGGAAAACGGCCGGGCGATTCGTCATCGCGCCGAATGCGTTCGCGACCGGTTCGGCAATCGGCGCACGGAACACCCAGCATTCGACTCTCTCGATCGATGTAGTCATGTGAATGGTCGTTCGGCGATTGCGATTCGCTGCCGGTCGTCTCGCTCAATGCGTTGCGAAAACATACGTGTCCAGAAACCGATTGCGGAATCTGCCCTGCGGATCGTATTCCCGCAGCAGTTGCTCGAAGTCCGGAAGCTTCGCATACAGCGATTGAACGCGCGCCGCCGGCATCGTGAACAGCTTGCCCCAATGCGGCCGAGCCGCGAACGGCGTCAGCGCCTCCTCGATCGCCGGCAGCAGGCGGCTGACAGCAGGCCAATCCGGTTTCCACGTGAAATGCAGGGCGATGCTCGCCTGCTGGTAGAACGGACTCATCCACAAGTTGTCCGCGGCGATCGTCCGGATCTCCGACATCTGCAGGTGCGGCGCGATACGGTCGCGCAATCGATCGAGCGCCTGGAGCGCGGCAACGGCGTGCTGCCGGGGCACCATGTACTCGCTTTGCAGCTCCCGGCCCTGCTCCGGCATGTACGCCATCCGGAAGTGCGGCAATCGTTGATGCCAGGGACCGGGGATGCCGAGCTGCCCGGTGCACTCGTCGCCGGCGTTGCCGACCGGATCGAGCTGGCGCCTTGCGCGCGTCGCCTCGAACCACACCGGTGGCGCATCGAGCGCGGCGTTGTCCGCGATACGGCGCTTGAGCCAGACCTGGTTGATCCTCGGGCCGCGCCAATCGGTGAAGAGACTGACGCTGTAACCCGCCGCGAAGATCGCGTCCAGGTGCTCGAAGACTTGCGCCAGCGGCAGGTTCTCGTAAACGTCCTGGCGCATTTCGAACGCCGGCTGGATGTCGAGCGTCATTCTGGTGACGACGCCCAGTCCGCCGAGTGCTACGACCATTCCGTCAAACTGCTCGCCATGTCGTTCGCGCGAGAAATCGACCACGTCCCCGTTGCCGGTGACAACCTCCATCGCTGCGACGGCCGTCGAGAGGCAGCCGTTGCCGTCGCCCGACCCGTGCGTGCCGGTCGCGCAGGCGCCGGCGACGGTGACGTGCGGCAACGAAGCCATGTTGTGCAACGCGTAGCCGGCCTGGTGCAGCTTCCCGCACAGATCCTCATAACGGACGCTGCCGGAAATCGTCGCGGTGCGGCGTGTCGCATCGACGGCAACTGCCGGCTCGAAGCGATCGAGCGAGACCAGGTCCTCCGGCGAGTCGGCAATGTCGGTGAATGAATGGCGTGCGCCGATCACCTTGAGCTTGCGCCGGCGGGCGATGAGTTGCTGCACTTGCGCAACTGATTCGGGATGGTGCAATCGGGCGGCGCTGTAGGTGATGTTGCCCGCCCAGTTTCGTGGTGTCTCGATCATCGCTGGAAACTCCGTTGACTCACTGATGCACGTCGCATTGAAAGGCGCGGTGTTGTGCCGGCGCCGACCCGGCCAGTATAGTCGGGCCCACAACCAGGGGAGTCACCATGAAATTACGTGCGGCCGCAGGACACGCGGTCATCGCATTGCTGCTGCTGATCGCGTCCGCTCATGCAGGCGCACAGCCATATCCGGCGCGGCCGATCCGGCTCGTCGTGCCGTTCCCACCAGGCGGCGCCGTCGATTACTACGCGCGGGTCGTCCAGCAGCCGCTGTCGGAGGCGCTCGGCCAGCCGATCGTCATCGACAACAAGGCCGGAGCGAGCGGCATGGTCGGCGCGGACTTCGTCGCGAAGTCGCCGCCCGACGGCTACACGCTCTTGCTCGGCAACATCGCCTCGCTCGCGATCAACGCCGGCCTCTACCCGAAGATGCCATACGATCCGCTGAAGGATCTCACCGCGATCGTGCGCACGGTCGACGTCAATTACGTGCTGGCCGTCCATCCGTCGGTTCCGGCGAACACCGTGCAGGAGCTCGTGCGCTATGCGAAGGCCAATCCGGGCAAGCTTTCATATGGCTCGGCAGGCAGCGGCAGCCTGCCGCACCTGGGTGTCGAGCTGTTCAAGGCGCAGACCGGCATCGACCTGCTCCACGTTCCGTACAAGGGCGGCGGTCCGATGGTTGCAGACCTGCTTGCCGGCACGGTGCAGGTGGTGATCGCCGATCAGGCGAACCTGATGCCGCAGGTGCAGGCGGGCAAGCTGCGGGCGCTGGCTGTCGCGACGGCGAAGCGCTCGCCGAATTTTGCGGACCTGCCGACGATTGCCGAATCAGGTGTCGCCGGTTTCGACTCGACCGCATGGCAGGGTCTGGCCGGTCCCGCAGGCCTGTCGCCCGAGGTCGTCAAGCGCCTCAACGATGCGTTCAACGCGGTGATGGCGATACCCGCCGTGCGCGACAAGCTGGCCGGTGGCGGTCTCGAAGTCGTGGGCGGCTCACCCGAGCAGTTCGCGCGCTTCATCGCGGCGGAAATCGCCAAGTGGACGAAGATCGCGAAGGACGTCGGCGCCAAGGTGGACTGAAGCTTTCTTTTCGCTGAGCCGGCAATCTTCTGTCAAGATGGCGCCGCCCAAACTCCGAGGTCGAACCCGATGGCGCTGTTACAACTCAACGACGAGCAGATCAGCACCTGGACGCGCGCGCAGAAGGACGAGTGGTGGCTGAAGAACGTCTATCGCGGCGACATGCCGCAGCTCACCGTGCGCTCGGGGTTGACCGGCTTCCTGCTGGGCGGCGTGCTCTCGGCCACCGCGCTGTATATCGCCGCCAAGACCGGGATCACGATCGGCGTGGGGCTCACTTCGGTCATCCTCGCCTTTGCGATCTACCGGATCATGAACAGCGCGGGGCTGGCGCAGGACTTCACCATCCTCGAGAACAACTGCTCGCAGTCGATCGCGACTGCCGCGGGCTACATGGTCTCTCCGCTGATCGCAGCGCTCGCGGCGTACATGCTGATCACGAATCACATTCCGCCGTGGTGGCACCTGATGCTGTGGATGTGCGTGACGTCCACGCTCGGCGTGCTCCTCGCGTTTCCGATGAAGCGCCGCTTCATCAACGACGAGCAGCTCCCATTTCCCGAGGGACGCGCGAGCGGCGTAGTGCTCGATGCGCTCTACACGGGCGCCGCCGGAGCCGGCATGTTCCGCGCGAGACTGCTCGCGTTCACCGCCGCGGGCACCGGCTTGTACCAGTTCCTGATCAGCGACGGCTGGATGAAGCTCCTGCAGTTCAAGATCCTGCGCATGGACCAGTGGGCCGGCATGAAGGAGCCCTGGACCTTCCACGAGCGCCTCGACAGTTATTACTACGCGGTGTCGACGTACGTTCCGCGAATTCTCGGCACCGACATTCGCACGCTGGGGCTGCGGCTCACGCTCGATGCCGCGATGCTGGGTATCGGCGGACTGATGGGCGTCGCGGTCGCGACGAGCTGCCTGCTCGGCGCGTTCGTCAACTTCGTGATCCTGGCGCCGATCATGATCCAGAGCGGCGACATCGCCGCGCGCGTCGCGCCAAACGGCGCGATGGTTGCGATCTCGCGCGCCGAGATCGTCAACCAGTGGTCGCTGTGGTGGGGCGTCACGATGATGGTCGTCGGCTCGCTGGTGAGCCTGCTCGGGCGGCCGGAGATCTTCGTCAAGGCCTTCAAATCGATGCGCAGCAAGAGGGAGCCGATGGGCACGGACGTGCTGCGCCATATCGAATTTCCGCTGTGGATTTCCATTGCCGGCATTCCGATCTTCAGCGTGCTCGGCGCCTGGGTCTCGCATTCGCTCTTCGGCGTGCCGTGGCTCCTCGCGTTCATTTCGTTGCCGCTCATTTTCGTGCTCAGCATCATCTGCGCGAACTCGATGGCGCTCACGTCGTGGACCCCCACCGGAGCGCTGTCCAAGATCACACAGTTCAGCATGGGCGCGATCGACCGCACCAATCCCGCGAGCAACCTCATTCCGGCGGGCATGACCGGCGAGATCGCATCCAATGCGTCCAACCTTCTTTCCGACATCAAGCCCGGCTACATGCTGGGCGGCAAGCCCCGCCAGCAGGCAATCGGACACGTGATCGGGATCCTCGCCGGCGCGCTGACCTGCGTGCCGCTGTTCTTCCTGCTCTTCCTGACGCCCGATGCCAACGGCGTGCGTTCCACCGCGACGATCATCTCGGAGCAGTTCTCGATGCCGGCCGCGATCCAGTGGAAGGGCGTCGCGGAGATCATCACCAAGGGTCTGAGCGCCCTGCCCTTCAGTGCCGTCGTCTCGGTGATCGTGGCAGCGGTATGCGCGACAGCGATCGAGGTCGCGAAGATCGTCACGAAGGGGCGCTTCCCGCTCTCTGCGGTGTCGATCGGCCTCGGCGTGATCCTGCCGCCCGAGTCGACTTTCATGATGTGGGTCGGCGCGATGATGTTCTGGTGGATGGGACGGCGCAACCAGGCTCCGGGGACCAGGGGGCACGAGGCATGGGTCAATGGTTACGAGGCGATTTGCGCCGGCCTCATCTCCGGCTCCGCGCTGATGGGGATCGGCAACGCGATCGTGAACGTTCTGTTGTAGCGTGGGAGCCGGGCTGTTGACCGGCACGATTGCACCACGCATACTCATTCGCACTGACAAAGTGCCT
>Ga0105240_10007798_pt1 | contig 15467 bp, 12 predicted proteins | sample KBSC54metaG_FD_80426 | JGI IMG/M metagenome (GOLD analysis project Ga0105240, IMG submission 80426) | Corn rhizosphere microbial communities from Kellogg Biological Station, Michigan, USA - KBS C5-4 metaG | ecosystem: Host-associated > Plants > Roots > Rhizosphere > Soil | place: Michigan, USA... | reverse complement strand
GAATGCCGCGAGGTCACGGGCCAAGCCGAGGTCGTGGGTCGCGTGCGTACGCCGTTCGCGGGTTTTCTCCAGCGTGTAGGCGACCTCCTTCAGGACCGCGAGCGCCTGATCGCCGCCCCGTACGGCCGCGGTGAGTTCCTCGTCGGTGAGGGCGTCGGCAGCCGAGATCAGCGCGATATTGGCCACGTTCAGGTCGCCGGCATTGGCGTCAGCTTGGCCCTCGGGCGTGCCGAGATAGCTACTGACATCGCGGCCGTGCGCCAGGATCGCTTGGCGAAGCGCTTCGAGCGGGTGGGACGGAATGGCGTCGGGCATTGGACCTCCTGGCAAGATGTTCGTCTGTCTTGAGCGTGGCGGACAGCGCCCCGCGCGGGCGAGCGTGGACGCCCGAGCAGGACCACTTCCAGATTGTTATCGCCCTCCGATAGAATTGCAAAGGTAGATTATGCTAGTGATGGTTGAGGGACTAACGTCGAGCCCTCCGGCGGGTCTCCAGCGCCTGCATGGGCGCTGTGGATGGCTTGAACGGCAGTCGGGACTCGCGCTTGGCTTCGTCTGGGTGTGTGGTCGCGATGAACAGCGTCCGCGGACCCGACAAAATGTCGCGTCGACGCGTTTCGAGACGGGGATTTGAATGCCCAACCTGCTCATGGCCACGGGAATCGTTCTCGCCGTCATCTTGCTCGCGACCGCCTTCTACGCTTGGCAAAGGCTGACCACACCGGCGGACGCTGTCGTACGGCGGCTCGAAGAGCACTTTAAATCGGAAGGCGAGATTCTTGCCGTCTACCGCGTGCCGCTGGTGCGACCGGCCGCTCGGGACGGTTCTCATTTGTACCGGGTGGAGATTCTAACCGCCCTGGGCTCCACGGTGACGCACACCGTCCGCGCCTCTCCGCAGTTTGTCGGGACGCCCTGAGGCGGTTCTCTGGCCTGGCGTTCTGGCGCCGCGCCAACCCTGCAAGACTCGAGCAGCGATCCCGGAGCCGCGTTGGGCCTTGACACAGCCCTTCGTGCGGCCGTCGACGACGCGGCGCCGGCCGGGCCGCCGGTCTGGCGCGGGACTCTCCCGGCCGCCGTCTTTTCCACGCTTACGCGCCAAAACAGGCCTTGACTTTCGTGCCCGTGGAACGCGTCGTCTATATGTTTGCAACTCGGAGATGTCGAAATGAGACCCCTGACAAAGCAAGACTTGGCCCTGGTCACAGGCGGCTCGAACAGCCTGTCGTCCTCGCCCTCGCGATACACGACCAGCTTCCCATCGTTGCAGTTCTCGTCTTCGCCGGTGTCGTCCGGGCCGCTGTCTTCCTGCGCGGCCGCGACGCTGGTGCAGGATCGCGACGCCAACCGGAAGGCGGCCGAGGACGCCCGGGAGCGGGCGTGGGATGCCGCTCAGCTGGCGACCGACGGGTCCACGCCGGAGGACGAACGCTCCTTCTACGCCTGGGAATCCCTCTTCGACACCGCGCTTGCGTACTGGTTCGACCACTTGGCGGACCAAGACCAAAAGCGGATCGACGCGGGTCAACACTAGCGGGCTGGCCGGGGCGCTTGGGTGGCGCTCCGGCCACACCCATGTTCAGTCTGCCGACGCGTTGGGCTCCCAGCGCGTCTAAATCGCCGCCGACGCTGTCGCCATGGCGCTGGTCAAGGCTGAATGGTCAGCAGATCGCCGCGAGGTCCACGCGCTACGGCGTATCGGAGTTCGCGGGTCCGCCCCGTCGCGGGTCTTTCGAAGAGTGTCACGGCGCGGCCATACGGTGCTTTGCGCGTCCCATGCAGGACTTTGCTCCCGCGGCGCAAGCCGCAGATCGCGTTCGGCGGGTTCGCCGCGCCCTTGAGCAACACCCCGGCAAGGGCATAGAGAGAATCAGACGCTCGCCGCTGCGAAATCGGTCCGCTATCTGAGGGCGAACGCCGGACGTGGCCCAATTCTTGAAAAGAACGACTTTGTCAGCCAAGGCATCCTTGGGAACCGCGGGGAGTCACCGAATGCCGCTGCAAGTCCGCGTTGCTCGCCGACTCGCGGCTCTGTTCAGGTTCGCGGACAGCGGTCATGTTGCGTGTTTGCAATATCATTTCATACTGCAACGTTATAAGCACGCCAGACCATGAAGCCTGAACAATTTGACTTGGAGATCGGTGCGGCCATCCGCCTGCATCGCAAGCAAGCTGGAATGTCCCAGGTTGAACTCGCCGAAGCCTGTGGTGTGACCTTCCAACAGATCCAGAAGTATGAGAACGGCGCGAACCGCATCTCATTTTCTCGCCTCGTACTTGTCGCCCATGCCCTCGGATGCCGGGTCGGCGAATTGATCGGCGAGATCGACAGTACTTCGGGCCTGCCGGTCGACACGCGCGAGGCCTTGAAGCGAGTCGGCATCCCTGGCGCCCCTGATATGCTGCAGCTCTACGAAGCCCTGACGCCGCGCTTCCGGCGCACCGTCCTCCTGTTCATGCGGTCATTGGTGGACGATCTTCAGGAACTCTCGATGGAGCACCTCTGAGCTCCGCGTTGCGTATGCAGGCGCGACTATGGCGGCGGGTAGGCGTCAGTCGCCGGTCCGACGACCCCTTGATCCGCGGCGGCGAAGACGCTCTCGACCGCGCCCCGGTCTGCTGACCCAACGCAGATTTTCGCAGGCCGGCCCGCGACGACGACGTCAAATTTTGTCCGTCGAAGGTCAACACCAACTTCTCACTCAAGGGCGCGCGTACCGCGGGCCGCGCGGACTCCGGTTTTCGGCGTCAAATCCAGATTGTATAAGATTCAAATGCGCTCTATCCGTGTCGTCACGAGTGAGGCGGTAGGTTGCAATTCGAACGCACAATTCCGAATGACTGCAACCGCGAGGCGGTCGGCGGGCGAGACTTGGACTCGCTTTGGTCGCGGTGTGTCCAGGCGGTCGCGCGTTGGCATCGGATGGCGACGGAGCGCCCGGTCGCCCGCAACCTCCAAATTGAGACGCAGGAGTGCGGCTTAGCGTGCCTTTCGATGGCGGCGACCCTTGTCGGCGCCCGCATCGACCTGGCTGCGATCCGCCGCCGCCGCCCAGCCACGGCCCACGGCATGTCGTTGCAAGAGGTCATAGACGCGGCGCGTTGGGTCGGGTTCGAGCCATCTGCTGTGCGCTGCAACGTGCGAGAGCTCCGGTCGCTGAAGAAACCCGCGATCCTTCATTGGAACCAGCGCCACTATGTGCTCCTCACACGAATTCGCCGAGATGGCGTCACGGTGTTCGATCCGGCGCTCGGCTGGCGAGACCTCTCTACGAACCAGCTGGCCAACTGCTTCTCTGGGGCTGCGGTGCTTCTGACGTCCACGATGGGGGGCGACGCCAAGCCTGCGAAGCGAGCAGGCCTGTTGGCGCGAGTCGCGGGCTTTCGGGCCAGCGGGCGCGCGCTGGTGCTGGCGGGCTCCTTGCAGACGTTGTTCCTCGCCGAACCCTGGGTCGCAGGGCGCCTCGGCGGCGATCTCGCCGCGGGCCGGGGGCTTCTGGGCTGGGGCCTGCTGGCGGGCCTGGTCGCCGTGATGGAGATCGGCCTCGACGTGCTGCGCGTCCACTTGATCTCGGCGTCCGCGCGGCACGTCGGCCAAGCGGCTGGGCGGGCGTTGTTCCACGGTCTGGCCACGGCGCCCATGCTGTGGCTGCTTCGTCGGCGTCCGGGGGACTTGATCGTCCGGTTCGACGCGCGCGCGGAGAGAGCCAGTCCCGCGCGCGCGTTCGCCGCGGCGGGGGTCGGCGATGCGGTCATGACCGCGGCCGCGCTCCTCGCTGTGGCCTGGCGGCAGCCTGGCCTGGCGGCCATCGCCGCGGCTGGCTTGGGCGTCGCGGTCGTTTTCGACCTGATGGCGCAACGGGCGGGAGCCCGTCGGGGCCTTGAAGCGCGCCGGTCCGCCGCGGTCGAGCGGACGGTTCGCCGACACATCTGGCGCGCGATCGAGAGCGTCCGCGCGACCGGCGCCGAGGCGCGGCACGAGGCGGTCTGGTCGCAGCTTTGGGCCGAGCGGTTGACGGCGGCCGCAGCCTTGGCGGGGTGGCGCCACATGCTCGGCGCGTTGCGGCGCGCGGCCCTGGGGCTGGCGGTCACGGTGCTTGGCGTCGTCAGCTGGCGGCTGGTCTTCGCGGGCCACTCAGCCCCGGCGGACGCGGTGGCGGTCGCCTTCTGCGGCGCGCAGTTGCTGCGACGTGGCGGCGTGGCCATGGCGGCGGCCGACGCCCTGCGCACGCCCGCCCGCGATGCGGCGGGCCTCGGCGATCTGCCGCCCGCGCCGTCGCGTCGGCCGACCAGGTCATCCTCGCGGCTGGACACCTCTGGCATGATCCTGGAAGGCGTTCGGTTCCGGTATGGCCCCAAGGACCCCGAGGTCATTTCAGACGTCTCGCTGCATGTGGAACCGGGGGAATTCATCGCCGTCGCCGGCCCGCCCCGCAGCGGCAAGACGACCTTGGCGCGACTGATGGTTGGCCTATGTCCGCCCAGCGCTGGCCGAGTGACCTGGAACGGCGAGGAGCTTTCGTCGCTGCCGACTGCGCAGCGAAGCGCCCGGGTCTCCGGCGTATTGCAACGCGACGGGCTGTTCCGAGGCACTGTCCTCGAGAACGTCTCGGGATTTGCAGAGGCCCCTGACGAGGGACGCGTGTGGGAGAGCCTCAGACAAGCGCAGGCCGAGCGGGCCGTACGGGCGCTAGCCGACGGGTTGGCGACCCGCGTGCGCACGATTGATCTTCCGGCTGGACTGCAGCGTCGCCTGCAGCTGGCTCGCGCCTTCTACTCCGATGCCGAGGTGCTTGTGTTCGACGATCCGGGCCTCCACCTGGGGCCGCAGCAGGCCATGGGCGTCGCCGAAATGCTAACGCGAACGGGGCGCACGCAGATCGTCTTCACGCGCCATAGGGAGATTCTTCAAGCGGCAGATCGGGCTTTCTGGCTTGTCTCCGGCAGGTTGCGTGCCGCGTCGCGAGCCGACGGCATTCCGATCCGACCCAGCGCCAGCGACGGGTCGTGACTGGCTCCTGCGACCCCCAGGACGGGACGCAGGGCCTGGAGCCGGCGATCTCATTGGCCGTCGCGCCCCTCACGCTGCCTCGCTTCGTGGATCTGCCACGGCAGGCTCGCGCCGATCTCATGCACCTTGAAGATCGGTGGCGATCCCTTGACGAAGCTCGGTTGCTTCAGCTGCGCATATGGCTGGCGACCGATCTCGCCAGCCGGACCGATCGGTCGGCGGGGTTCGAACGGTTGGAACACCGCCTCGTGGCCGAGCTCGACCCGCCGCCAGAACCTCGGCCCTGTCAATCGCTTCGAGAATTGCGGGTCCTCGAGTCCGGTCGGTTCAAGGCTCTTGATACGATCGAAAACGGAGCGGAAGAGCTGGTGGCGCTTCTTGTGGGATTTTCGGAAGGGGCGGGCGGCGCTGCCGCCTTCCGCGAGCCCGGCGTCGGTGTCGGCACCGCTTGCGACGCGAGCGGACGACGCCGGCGCTTCCCGCCCCCAAAAGGCGCTCGTCGACGCGTAGAACGCCTCCATGCCTTCCTGAGGCGCTCCCGCGCCGCACCCGCACCCTTCAGGGCTGTCGTTTCGATGGCGGCGCTGTTGAACGCGCATCCCTTCGCCGATGGCAACGGTCGGGCGTCGCGACTCCTCTTCAACTACATTCTAAGGCAATCCACAGAGGTGCCGTACTATGTGCCGCTCTACGAGCTCGCCTGGCTTTCCCGCGGTAGCTTTGTGCTCTGTGTGCGCGAGGCTGAGATGCTGGGGAACTGGGCGCCGCTTTGCCGGTTCCTGGCGACGGGCTTGGACCTGGTCCTCGACGCGAGCGCAGCGTGACGCGCGCTTGGCCTGGCGAACCCAAGCCGCTCTCGCCGCCATTTTCGTCCTGGGCGTGAACTTGGCGCCGCAAGGCGCGCGCGCCGCGAGTTCGGTGGGGGGCGACGTCGTAGCCGATCCGGCGGTGCGACTGGGCGTGCTGCCAAACGGATTGCGCTACGCGATCCGGCGGAACGGCGTGCCCCAAGCGGGGCTCTCAGTGCGGTTGGCGATTGAGACGGGCTCAATGCAGGAGGCTCCGGCGGAGCAAGGGGTCGCCCACCTCATCGAGCACATGGCGTTTCGTGGCTCGCAGAGCTTCGCCGACGGCGAAATGATGCAGGCGCTGCAGCGGCTTGGCGCACGGCCCGGCGCGGACGCCAACGCCGAAACCGATGGTCGCTCGACCAGCTTTCAGTTCGACGTCGCCCGCAGCGATCCGGAGGCGCTTGACCAGGTTCTCGCGATCCTCCGCGATATCACGGGACGACTGACATTCTCCCCAACCTCGCTCGCCGCCGAACGCCAGGTGGTTCTGGCGGAGGCGCGCGGTCGCGCGGGACCGGGCGCCGAGGTCGGCGCCGTTCTGAGGCGTTTCGAGTTCGGCGCGCATCCCATGGCACGGTCAACGACCGCACGATCCGAGATCGTGGCCACGGCGACGCCGACCCTGTTGCGCAGGTTCTATGACGCCTTCTACCGACCGGAGCGCGCGATTGTCGTCATCGTCGGCGATGTCGACCCGGGCATCGTGGAGTCGGCGCTGCGGAAGGCCTTCGCGGACTTCGCCGGCCGTGGGCCCGCCGGCCGCGATCCGCAGCCCGTCGCCGACGATCCGGGAGGCGCCGCGATCCAAGTCGCCAAGCTCGACGGCGTCTCTGGCAGCAGCCTCTATCTCCTCTGGCCGGAGCCTTTGGATCCCGGTGACGACCTCCCGCACCGGCGGCGCGCCATCCTCGAGGCCCTTGCGGGCCGGATCATCGATCGGCGCTTCGCCGATGCTGCGCCCGGCGCGGAACGGCCCTTCCTCACCGGCGGGCTCTATGCGGTTGGAGAAATCGGGGTCGCACGGGCGCGGGCCATTGAGCTCAGCCAGGTGACCGACCCAGTCTCCGCGATCAGCGCCGCCGTCGGGGTGCTTCGGCAAGTCGGTAAGTTTGGCGTAACCCAGGCGGAAGTCGATGCCGTGGTCGCCAATCGCCGAGCGGCACTGCAGGCTGACGTTGCGTCGGCGGGAGCCCGCTCGAACACTCAGCTTGCCGACGACCTGGTGTCGGCGGCGCTCGACCATGCCGTCTTCACGACGCCTCAGCAGCGCTTGGCGGTCTTCGAGTCTGCAGTGACGGGGCTTACGCCCCGGCAGATCAGCGAGGCGCTGCAGCCGATGATCTCGCGCGCGCCGCCGCATCTGTTGTTGGTCGAGCCGGCCCGCGCCGCCGTAGAGGGCGAGCGCTTGGGTCAAGCGCTTGCGATGGCGGAACGCGCGCCCGCGCACGCGGTGACCGACAGGACGCCGACGGGTTGGAAACCCCCTGATTTCGGGCGGCCAGGCCGAGTCGCTGAAGACCGTCGCGTCGACGATTTGGGTGTGCGCCTTGTGCGATTCGCCAATGGCGTGCGCCTGACCGTGAAGTCCACGACGTACGCACCGGGCCAAGTTTCGATCCGCGTCCGGTTCGGCCATGGCCTGCTGGATCGCCCAAGCAGCGGCCCGACCGCGGCTTGGCTTGCGACGGAAGTGCTTGCGTCGGGCGGCTTGGCCGAAATGTCGATCGAAGACCTTGCTCGGGCGCTGCGAGGAACCTCGTTGTCCGCCTACGCCACGACGGACCCCGACGCGTTCGTCCTGCGGCCCGTCATGTCGTCGATGCCGGCTGCCGACTTCGACCGAGAGATGGCGCTGCTCGCCGAGCTCGCGACGGAGCCGGGCTGGCGGCCGGACCTTTGGGCGCCCCTGCAGGCGACGGCTGTCGCCAGCGAGTCGCGGGCCAGAGCCTCGGCGCGCGGGGTCCTGACCCGCGATCTGGGCGTCCTGTTGCACGGTGGGGACACCCGGTGGTCATGGGCGGACGCGGCGCAGGCGAGGACCTGGACCCCGGCCGAGGCCAGGGCCTTCCTGCAGCCGATCCTCGCCACATCGCCGTTCGAGATCGTCGTCGTGGGGGACGTGACGCCCGACGCCGCCATAGCTGGCGTCGCCCACACCTTCGGCGCGCTGCCGCCGCGCCCGGAGCGGGTTGAGCCTCCGGGCCTGCGCAGCGTCGCTTTCCCGCCGCCGACGGCGCGGCCCATCACACTGCATCATCGCGGACCGGTCGATCAGGCGGCTTACCTCGTCGCATGGCCCGCGACCGGCCTGTTTGCTGACCCAAGAGAAGCGGCGGCGGCGACCGTCCTCGCGGAGATTTTTCGCGAGCGGGTCAGTGACGCGCTGCGCTCAGGCTTGGGGATCACCTATACGCCGCAGGCTGCGGCGGCGTTCGCCGCCGACCTTCCGAGCTACGGGCAGATCACCGTTCGCATCGAGGCCAAGCCTCAGGATATTCCGAAGGTGGCCAGCACGATCGACATAGAGGCCGAGGCGCTGCGGGCGAACGCGCCGTCTGCCGACGAATTCGGACGGGTCGCGAAGCCTCGCGTTGAAGGCTTGCGGCGCATGATGCAACTCAACGCGACGTGGTTGAGCGCCCTCGCCGGCGCGCAGTTGGACCCGCGGCGCTTGGACTACCTGCGCACTTTCGTCTCGGACACCGAGACGCTGCAGCCCGATGACATCGTCAAGTCCGCGCGACGATGGCTGGATCCGGCGCGTCGCTGGCGCTTGCAAGTGACGCCGGAATCGACCGGGATGGTGAAGGCGGAGGCTCCGCCGCAGCCCGACTAATCTGCGCCGACGCGAAGCGCGGGCGCCGCGACGGGGACCGCGTGCCGCCGGCCGGCGGCGCGGAGGATTCGGTCGCGCATGTCCTCCAGCGGAGGCGCGAAGTCGCCGACGATGTCCTCTTCCGGCTCGGCCTCCGCACTGCGGTGGATGAGAGTCACGGAGGCCGACGTGACGCCGATCAGCAGGACTTCGTCGCGCCAAACAACCGTCACCAGCCGCTCACGTGCGCCCAGCGGCAAGGCCCGCACGAACCGCAACTCGCCGTCGCTGCGGGATGTTGGCTGGAGCTGGCGGAGCCCCCAGAGTACGCCGTACGCGAGGCCCAGCACGAGGGTCAGGGCCAAGCTGGTGCCCAGCAGGGACGAGAGCCCTTCGCTCTGAAGCGGCGCGCATCCTGTCAGCAGGCCGCCCGCCGCGAGGGCGACGACAGGGCACGGGCGGCGGCTCACGGCCGCGCCCAAGCGGCGGCTTCCGCAGCCTCCGGCCGCCGCGGTATCGTCCTGGCCCAAACGATGACTTCTGCGACCGCATTGAACAAATCTTCCGGCACAATGTCCTCCGTCTCGGTACGCTCGTAGAGGGCGCGGGCGAGGGTGATGTTGTGTGCGATCGGCACGCCAGCGTCCTCCGCCTCCCGCTTCATTTCCATCGCGACGTGGTCTTGCCCTTTGGCCGTCACCACCGGTGCGGCGTGTTCCCTCGGGTCATAGTCCAACGCGATCGCCAAATGCGTCGGGTTCACCACGACAACGGTTGCATCGCGCGCGGCCGCGCCGGCGCGTTGGTTGGCCCACTGCCGATGCAACCGCCGACGTTCGCGCTTCATGCGCGGCTCGCCGTGTTGCTGCTTGCGTTCCCGGCGGCGCTCCTGGACCGACATCCGCTGGCGCTTGGCGTAGGCGATGCGCTGATAGAGTAAATCGCCCGCGCCTGCCGCCACGGCGACAAACGCCGCGGCGCCGGCGAAACGCAGCAGGCCCCGCGCGAGGGTCTGGAGAATCTCGCTGGGCGTCGCCGCCGCCCAAGACGGGGCGCCAGCGGCTTCATCAAGCACCAGCCAGGTGACGATGGGGACGAGAACGCCGGCCTTTAGGATCGACCGAATGAGCGCCGCGATCTTTTCCGCGGAGAAAGCCTTCAACAGGCCGTTGATAGGATTTAAGCGGGTCGCCTTCGGCGCCAGCGGCTCAAGGCTGAACACCGGACCCACCTGCAGGAATGTCGCGACGAGGGCGATGACCGCGACCGGCCCGACGAGCCCGATGATGAGTCCCGTCGTGAGCCGCGCGGCGGCGCTCAACAGTTGGAGCATCGCCGCTATTGAAGGCCGCGTCGCCGCAAGCAGATCCTCGCGGAGGAAGTCCGCTGCGGATCGCATGAACCAACTCGCCTCGACCAATCCCACGATCGCGTAGGCTGCCATGACGGCGGCGCCGGTGAACTCGGTGCTGCGGGCGACATCGCCGCGCTTGCGCGCGTCCCGAAGCTTCTTCGGCGTGGCGTGCAGCGGCTTTTCCTGACCGGTCTCGGTCATTGCGCGGCTGCGTGTTCGGTATCTTCCGACGACGGATGATCGCTATGCCGCATTCCACCGCCCCTGGGGTGCCGCCCAAGACCCATGGAATTTACTCGACCGGTAATTGTCAATATCATTTCTGCGATCAGAACACGAAACGTCAATTGACTCGCGCCTCGCTCTGCCTACCCTAGACTATGCAATCGGGGGTGGCATGGTCTGGGCGGCGACTCTACTGGCTATCGAAGTCGGCTTGGGCGCGCCCGGCGTGAGCGGGGCGGACCTTGCGAGCGCTCAGCGCGCGGCCTTGTCGACAGCGGCCGAACGGGGCCCCGGACCAGACTCCCGCGCGTATCGCGCGCAGCAGCTCCGGCTGTTCGATCAACCGTCACCGGTTGTCCGCATCGCCTTGCCGCAGCAGCGGATGACGGCCGCGCCGGACAGCCGAGGCGTCTGTCGGTCTCCCTCGCTCCAATCGCCTTTCCGCATCACCGCCGCAGCCTATCGCCTCGATCCACGGCTTCTCGATGCGGTAGCCGCGGTCGAGTCTGGCCGGAATCCCGGCCGCGTCTCGAGAAAGGGAGCCATCGGCCTGATGCAAGTAATGAGCGGCACGGCGTCCGCTTTTGGGGTCACGCCGCAGGACCTTGAGCATCCTCGTGTGAACCTCGCGACGGGGGCGGCGGAATTGCGCCGACTTAGCGACGCGTTCAACGGCGATCTCGTCCTGACCCTGGCCGCCTACAATGCGGGGGAGGGGGCCGTGCGGCGCTATGGCAATACGCTACCGCCCTTTCCAGAGACGCGCGCCTACGTCGCTCGGGTGCTCAATGTTTACGATCGCGCGCAGCGCGCCGAGCTTTGTTGAGGCGCCGCGTGGCTCCCGCCCCCAACGCACTGGCATCCGGGCCGCGCCGCCGCGGCTGGCGCGCCGACGAGATGGCCCTGGTCGCCGTGGTCGCCGGGGTGATCGGTCTGATGATCCTGCCGCTGCCGACGGTGGTGCTTGATGCGCTGATCGCGGTGAACATCACGGTCGGCCTGACCTTGCTCCTGCTCACCGTCTACGTGCCCGCTCCGGTGGATCTGTCGGTGTTTCCGAGCCTGCTGTTGATCACCACGGTGTTCCGCTTGTCATTGTCGATCGCGGCGACCCGGATGATCCTGACGGAAGGCCAAGCCGGTCGCATCATCGACACCTTCGGCGCCATGGCTGCCGGCGGGAACCTCGTCGTCGGCCTCGTGGTGTTCCTGATCATCACGATCGTGCAGTTCGTCGTCATCGCCAAGGGCGCGGAGCGCGTGGGAGAGGTCACGGCCCGCTTCAGTCTCGACTCCCTACCGGGCAAGCAGCTGTCCATCGACAGCGATCTGCGCAGCGGCCTCATCGAGAAGCAGGAAGCCCGGGCGCGTCGCCGGACCCTCGATCTGGAAAGCAAGCTGCATGGCAGCTTGGACGGGGCGATGAAGTTCGTGAAGGGCGACGCGATCGCCGGCATGGTGATCGTTGCCGTCAACCTGATTGGCGGTCTGCTGATCGGCGTGTTGCAGCGTGGCTTGTCCATTGACGAAGCGGTCCACACCTACTCCCTGCTGACCATCGGAGACGGACTGGTCACTCAGATCCCTGCCTTGCTGATCACGATGGCGGCAGGTCTCATTGTCACGCGAACCACGGACGAAACCCGGGATTCCGACTTGGCGGCCGCCATCGGCCGCCAGCTGACCGCCCAGCCTCGGGTGCCGTTCATGGTTGGTGGCCTCTGCTGCGCGGTGGCGTGGGTGCCGGGGTTCCCTTCGGCGGTGTTCATGGCGCTCGGCATAGCCGCCATCGCCGCCGGCGTCGGCCTACAGCCAAGGCTCCGGCAAGCCCTCGCGCGGCGATTTCCCGGCTCCGCTACGCGCTGGCTCGCGCCGGCTGACGAGGACGCCCTCGAGCCCATCATCCGCGCCCTGGTCCCGCCACGGCCAGCGCCCCTTCGGTTGGAAATCGCCGGGGGCAGCGCCGATGCCGGGCTGCGCGAGGCGTTGCGTCGGATGCTCGGCGATCTCGAGGTTGAGCAGGGGTTGATCCTGCCGTCGATCAGCTGCGAACCCCCGGGCGATTTCGCCCCTGGGCGCTGGCGTCTCTCAGCCTACGACCTGGTACTGGGTGAGGGCGCGCTAGATGCGGCGGCGCCGGTTGATCAGGTCGCGTCGGCGGTACGGTCGGCGCTTCGGCGCCACTTGGGCCGCTTCATGGGCATTCAGGAGGCCGCCGCGCTCATGGCGCGGATTTCCGACACCCATTCGGAAGTGGTCAAGGAGGTCGGCCGTGTCAGGACGCTGGCCAAGACGGCCGAGGTTTTGCGGCGTCTGGCCGAGGAGGAGGTGTCGCTCCAGAGCCTGCACCTTGTGCTGGAGGCGCTTGCCGGCGCCGATCCGGGTGAGAAAGACGGCGCCAACCTCGCCGAAATCGTGCGCGTCGAGTTGCGTGAGCACATCCTGCAGCGGTACGCCCCTGATGGCGCGTTGCGCGCCCTCTTGCTCACCCCCGCGACTGAAGCCCTGATCCGCAAGGGTCTGATCGGCGCCGGCAGCGCCCAAAAGGCGGCGCTCCCGCCCACCGCCGCCAAGGCGCTCCTGCTCGATGTCGCCGCCAAGAGTGGCTTGGCGCGCGCGTTGGTGGTCAGTCTCGACCTGCGTCGGCATGTTCGCCGGATCATCGCGCCCGAGGCGTTCGATCTCGCGGTTCTCTCCTTCAACGAACTGCATCCGCGGGTGCGGCTGGATCTGGTGGGCCGGGTGAACGTCGCCGAGCCTGACGCGGCGGCGGCATGAGAGGCTCGGCCTTGCGTCACCCGGTTGCGGTCGCACTCGGCGTCGCCGCCATCGGAATGGGCGGACCTGCCCATAGCGCCGCGCCGCTGTCCGGTCCGCCCCTTGATCTGGTGGCGCACAACCAGCCGCTGGCGGGTTTCCTCCAGGCCCTGGTCGCCCGCGACGGCCTGCATGTTGTCCTCGATCCGAAGATCCACGGGGCCGTGAACGGCGCGTTCCACGGAACGCCGGCGCAGATCCTCGAGCAGGTTATGGCGGGGTTCGGGCTCTTCGCCTACACCGACTCCAATACGGTTTTCGTCCAGGCGTTGGCCTCGATGCGTACGGTCGATATCCCGCTCGCGCCGGCCCAGGCGCGCGAGGTGGTCGAGCGCCTGCAGCGGCGGGGCGCCACCGATCGGTACGATCGGGTCGAGGCACGCGACAATGGCCTCAATGCGCGCGGCTCCGAGGCCTTTCTGAGAGTTGTGCGCTTGGCCGTCCGGTCGTCACCGCCGCCGGCCGCCGTCGCTCCCGCCGAAACCGTTGCGGAGAGCCAGACAGAATACCGTGTCTACTACCTGCGCTACGCCTGGGCCACGGACCAGAAGGTCCGCTCCGCCGGCCAGTTCGTAACCGTCCCGGGTCTCGTCTCCGTGTTGCGGCCTCTCATAAGCCAAGTGTCTGCGGGAACAGGGCCAAGCCGTTCGATGGCGCCCGCCACGCAACCGCGGTTGGGGGGCGGCGGCCTCATCGCCCAAGCCGACAAGCCGCCTTCGCCTCTGAGCGTCGCGAGCCTTGGGGCAGCGCTGGCCGCCGCGCGGGCCGATCCGCCGCGCCCGGCCGAGGCGCCCGCACAGACGACAGCGGGCGAAGGGGAAGGGCCGCGACTGGAAGCCGACCCGCGCCTGAATGCGATCGTAATTCGCGACACCCCCGCGCGTCTGGACGCCTACGGCGCGCTCATTAAGGCGCTCGACGTTGAACCGCAGCTCGTCGAGATCGAGGCGCAGATCATCGATGTCGATATCGAACAGGCCGCCCAGCGCGGCTTCAGTCTCGACTTCCAAGACCGATCTGGACGGACGAGCATCACCCTAAGCCCCGGGCCCCCCGGTCTGACGGCCCCGGGCCAGGGCGGGGTTCTGTCGACGGTGATCCGCGCCGGCGGCAATCTCAGTCTCACTCTCAAGGCCTTGGAAACCTCCGGCGTCGCGCGCGTCACCTCGCGGCCTGCCGTGCTGACTCTGTCGGATGTGGAAGCCGTGTTCGGCGATAGCCAGACGTTCTTCGTCCCGGTCGCCGGGTCCCTCAATTCCGACCTCTTCAATGTGACGGCGGGAACCACGCTGCGGGTCATGCCACATGTTCTGCGCGACGGCGGCCCGGCGCGAATCCGCATGCTGGTCTCAATTGACGACGGCAAGGTCGGCGACCGGAATGTCGCCAATATCCCCGTCGTGGACAATGCCGAGCTCAACACCCAAGCCATGATCGAAGAGGGCCAGAGCCTGCTGGTCGGCGGCATGGTCGTGCAGAGCGATAGGCGCGTCGCCGGCAAGGTTCCTCTGTTAGGCGACCTCCCCCTTCTGAGGTCGCTGTTCCGATCCAGCGACCGATCGACCAGTCGCGTCGAGCGTCTGTTCCTAATCACGCCACGGCTAGCAGATCCCGGTCACTCCCCGCCGACGCCGGGGGAGCCCCAGACCAAGCCAAGCGAGCCGGCCCCATGAGCGTCAACGCTGTCCTCATCGACGCCGCCTCGCCGATCGTTCTGCGGGTGCTGGCCGGGCGCAGCAAAGGTGCCAGCCTCGCGCTGCCGCCGGACGCCGTGACCGGCATTGGCGACCAGTTCACCAACGATGTGGTGCTGTCTGCGGCGACCGAAGGGCTCCGCCTCGAGCTCGAACTCCATGGCGATCTGGCGCGCTTGGTGGTCGTCGATGGCGAGATTGAGCTTCTGGGCTACCGCATCGGCGCCCCCGGCGTGGCGTTGCTGCCGCCTTTCGTACCGTTTCGCGCCGGCGACCACATCCTCGCGTTCGGCTGCGAGGGACACACGCGCTGGCGCGAGGCGGAGGATTTGACGGCGGTGCTTCTGGCCGCCGCCCCGCCCGAGACGCCTCCGTCACCTCCGGCGGCGGCCCTACGGCTTCGCACCCTCGCGTTTCCCATCGCCAGCACGGCTGCGGCCGCTACGGTCGCCGTGGGACTGGCCGCGGCGGTTGGGCTGTTCACATCGCCGCGCTCGCCGGCTGTTTCGGACGTCCGCCGCGCGATGGATAGGGCTGGGTATGGCGCTCTTGGTCTTGAATCGCGGCGCCCCGGGCAGCTGATCATCACCGGCGCGGTCCGCGACGATCACGCGGCCGCCCAACTCCTACAGTGGGTGCGCGCGAGCAAGCTGCCGGTCGTTGTGTCTGTCGTCAGCGACCAACAGCTCTCGCGCGATCT
>Ga0105240_10007797_pt1 | contig 15467 bp, 20 predicted proteins | sample KBSC54metaG_FD_80426 | JGI IMG/M metagenome (GOLD analysis project Ga0105240, IMG submission 80426) | Corn rhizosphere microbial communities from Kellogg Biological Station, Michigan, USA - KBS C5-4 metaG | ecosystem: Host-associated > Plants > Roots > Rhizosphere > Soil | place: Michigan, USA... | reverse complement strand
GAAGTCTTTGCCGAGAAAAGCAAAGACGACTAGGAACAAGGCAGTAACTGATCAAGCCGTTGCGTCGTAGATGTAGCGGCGCGATTGGGGCAGGACGTCGGCGTGACGGTTGGATTTGCCGCAGATGACCTGATACAGCGAAATCCAGTCCTGATTGAAGCCGTGCGAGCTGCCGGCGAGATAAACGCGCCAGATACGATAGCGCTTCTCGTCGGTGATCTTGCGAATGTCGTCTGCCTTTGCTTCAAAATTGTCTGCCCAGATGGCACAGGTCTTGGCGTAGTGCTTGCGCAGATTTTCGACGTCAAAGGCTTCCAGCCCACCTTGCTGCATGGCTTTCAGTACCAGACTGATGTGAGGCAATTCACCTGCGGGGAAAACGTATTTGTCGATGAACTCGCCACCACCATAGGGTGATTCGCCGTTTTCAATATCCGTCGTGGTGATACCGTGATTCATCGCCAGACCATCATCGGCGAGCAGGGCGTTGATGCGCGCGAAGTACATCGGCAGATTTTTGAGACCGACATGTTCGAACATGCCGACGCTGGTGATCCGGTTGAAGGTGCCGGTGACATCGCGATAGTCCTGCAAACGGATTTCAATGCGGTCGCTCAGACCGGCTTTCTCAACACGTTCCTTGGCCAGTGCATATTGATTTTCCGACAGCGTGATACCCACGCATTTGGCGCCGAATTTCTGCGCCGCGCGCAGCACCAGTGCACCCCAGCCGCATCCGATGTCGAGCAGCGTGTCACCCGGGCGAACCTGTATTTTGGTGAGGATATGATCGATCTTCTTGATCTGCGCCATCGCGAGGTCTTCGTCGCCATTTTCAAAGTAGGCGCAGGAGTAGACCATATTCTCGTCAAGGAACAGCTTGTAGAAGTCGTTGGAGACGTCGTAGTGGTAGCGGATGGCCTCCGCATCCTTTTCCTTGCTGTGACGGATAGAGCGGGCGATGCGCGCCAGTTTGCCTTCCGCCTTCAATGTCTTGGCCGCGAGAGTATTAGCGACGCTGATGATACTGGCCACCGGACCATCGACGTCAATCTTGCCTTCGACGTAAGCCTCGCCGAGATTAGACAGAGATGGCTGGAACAGATAAGTCAGGGCCGATACATGAGGAACGCGCAAGGTGACCTGCGGAGCGCCGTCGCTGAAGTCGAACTGTCGGCCGTTCCACAGTTCCAGGCGCAATGGCAACGCCGTTGCATGACGGATTTCCTCTACCCAAGCTGCGAGCTTCTTTTCCCAAAACACGATGTTTCCCTCCGTGCAAGTGATGTGATGCTGTACGCAGCCCTGACATGAGTCCTGGTCAGGGTTGCAGGCGTTGCCGGTTCCAGGCGCCGTCTGCAGTGCGTGTATAGATCACGCGGTCATGCAGGCGCGAGCGACGGCCTTGCCAAAATTCCATCTTCTCCGGCACAACGCGGTAGCCACCCCAGTGTTCGGGGCGCACAGGCTGCGTGCCGTACTTCGTTTCTGCAGTGGCAAATTGCGCTTCCAGCGTTTCTCTCTTGTCGACCGGTTGGCTCTGCTCAGAGGCGATTGCACCAATCTGACTCGACAAAGGACGACTCGAAAAATACGCATCGCTTTCGCTGGCCGTAACTTGCTCGATTTTTCCTTCGATGCGCACTTGACGCTCAAGTTCTACCCAGTGAAAAAGCAGCGCGACATAAGGATGTTGAGCGATCTCACGTCCTTTGCGACTGTGATAATTGGTGAACCATGTGAATCCGGCAGCATCGACTTGCTTGAGCAGGACAATACGCGAGGAGGGCTTGCCGTCGGCACCGACGGTAGCAACGCTCATCGCATTGGGTTCTGCGATCTCTGCTTTGATGGCTTCATCAAACCATGTTGAAAATTGAACAATAGGATCGGCGGCGACCTCAAGTTCAGACAAACTGGCGCGGCTGTAATCTTTGCGAAGATCTGCTATCGACATGTTGCATTTATCCTTAATCGGGACAGCGCTAGATTAGCGCGTTTTTAAAAAGCTTGCAGGGAGTGGCTCGAAGCGTAGCCGCCAAGATCAGGCTGGTGGCCGCTTTCAAACGCGAGCCATTATGCGGCAGAACATCCGGCGTGAATATGATGCAGAACAAAAAAAGCCGATGCACATGACATGCATCGGCCTTTTTGATGGAAGCGAAATCAGTTGTTCTTGATCGCTTCGACCTGAATTGCCAGCTTTGTTTCAGGCGAAAAACGCGGTACGCCGTAGCTCACGCCAAAATCAGCGCGATTGAAGGTTGCGGAGGCATCGGCGCCGCACACTTCGCGCTTGAGCATGGGGTGTTGAATGCAAGTGAACTTGCTGATTTGCAATTGAACCGGCTTGGTCACACCATGCAAAGTCAGTTCGCCATTTACAGCAACAGGCTTGTCGCCATCGAATTTAATCGAAGTGCCTTTGTAGGTGGCGGTTGGGAATTTTTGCACGTCAAATACTTCAGCAGACTTGACGTGTTCGTTCAGCTTGGCATGACCGAAGTCGATCGACGATGCGTCGATAACGATATCCATGGTGCCGGTTTTGGCAGCACGATCCAGTGTCACAGTGCCGCTGGTCTTGGTGAATTTGCCGCGCCAGACCGAGATGCCCATGTGATCGGCTTCAAAGCTTGGATAGGTGTGGCTTGGATCGATGGTGTAGGTGTCGGCAGCCAGAGCGGTGGTCGAAGCAGCGCCGGCGGCGAGCAAGGAAATCAGGGCGAATTTCAATTTCATGGGACAGTCCTTTGTAATGATCTGTTGAGCGTTAAAACGAGTTGGTTTTATTGTGAATTACGGTGCTGTTACGACGTGAAACTTGATGGTGACTTCGTCGGCGACCATGCCGGTATCTTTCCACTCACCTTCACCGATGTTGAATGTGAGGCGCTTGATTGGCACGGCGCCGTCAAAGACTTGTCCGTTGCCTTCTTTCTTCACGGTCAATGGGAAACGCACGTCAGCAGTTTTGCCCTTGATGGTCAGCTTGCCTGTGACGTCATATTTAGTGCCGGCAGGTGCGCCGGCAGCAGCCTTGATGGAGCTGGAAACGAAACTGGCCTTGGGAAATTGTGCGGCGTTAAACCATTCCTTCTTCAGCACTTCCTTGTTGTATTCAGCATCACCCAGGTCGAAACTGGCAATGTCGATGTCCACGCTGGCTTTGGCGGCGTCGGGTTTGGCACTGTCGAAATCGATTTGTGCGGTGAATTTCTTGAATTTGGCCTCAACCGGGACATTCAATTGCTTGAACACGGCACTGACGGTGCTTTTGCCGGCGTCAACCTTGAGCGGTGCGGCAATCGCGGACGAAGCCAGGCTAAAGGCGGCGATGCCGCCGATGAGAGCGCTGGTCAATGTGGAACGCAGGATCATGAAATTTCCTCGAAAAAGATAATCAGGGCAGGATACGTTTAAGTACGCCGTCGCGATCGATGAATTGATGCTTCAGCGCAGCCAATACATGCAGGCAGAAAGCGGCTAGCAAAGTCATGTTCAGCCAGTAGTGCACCAGCTTGAGCAAAGATTTGAGTTCCGGATTGGGATCGATGAAAACCGGTAGCGGGTAAAGGCCCAGATAGACGACGGGAACACCCGCGGCGAGACTATAGAAATACCCGGAAATTGGAATCGCAAAAATCAAGATGTAAAGCAAACCGTGCAGCGCATGCGCGGCACTTTGCTGCCAGCGCGGCATGTGTACCGGGTACGCCGGAGCGGCATGCGTCAGGCGCCAGAGCAAGCGAAGACACGCCAAGGCGAGCACGGTGACGCCCAGCCATTTGTGCCAGGAAAAATACTTCAGCTTGGTCGGCGTCAGGCCCGGGATGTTGACCATTGTCAGGCCGAGCGAAAAGGCGGCAATGATCAGCAGGGCGATCAGCCAGTGCAACAAAATCGCAGGTTTTGTGTAGCGTTCCATGGCGGTTGCTGGTGGAAAGTGTAAGGAGAGGGGCGGCAAGCGAGTGCTTACTTTGGACAAAGCAGGTATTGCATGCCGCCGGCCGTCATTGCGACATCGGTAGCTTGGGCGAAATCTCTATTCAGCACAGCAACCATGCTTGTTCCTTTGTGATCGTTTGAAGTGATCGTTATATAAGCCGACTCGCATTTTTGATGCAATGCCGCAGCATAAAGGCTTTTCTAGATTCGCAATAGATCAGTAAAACTGATTTCACTGATCCATTTACGTTAACAATCGATCTGTTGATCTGTTGCCGCGCTGTTGGAGAGATCTGGCGGCTTTGGGTTCCGCCGGATTTCCTCGTACGCTTAAATATTTTTGGCCAAGGTGATTGCTTCGCCGATGTAATTGGCCGGCGTCATGGCCAGCAGGTGATCCTTCGCATCTTGCGGGATGGCGAGGCCGTTGATGAAGTCGCGCAAGGCGTCTTTCGAAATGCCCTTGCCGCGGGTCAGTTCCTTCAATTGCTCGTAGGGATTTTCGATGCCATAGCGGCGCATGACGGTTTGCACCGGCTCGGCCAAGACTTCCCAGGTATTGTCCAGATCTTCGGCCAGGCGCGCAGGATTGACTTCCAGTTTGTTCAGGCCGCGCAGGCAGCTGTCATAGGCCAGTACAGCGTAGCCAAAGGCCACACCAATGTTGCGCAGGACGGTCGAGTCGGTCAGATCGCGCTGCCAGCGCGAAACCGGCAGCTTTTCGGACAAATGCTTGAGGACGGCGTTGGCCATGCCCAGATTGCCTTCGGAGTTTTCGAAGTCGATCGGATTGACCTTGTGCGGCATGGTCGAGGAGCCGATTTCACCAGCCTTGGTGCGTTGCTTGAAGTAGCCAAGGGAAATGTAGCCCCAGACGTCGCGGTTCAGATCCAGAAGGATGGTATTGGCGCGTGCGACCGCATCAAACAGTTCAGCCATGTAATCGTGCGGTTCGATCTGGATGGTGTAAGGGTTGAACACCAGGCCCAGGCGTTGCTCAATGACGTTTTTAGAAAATGCCGCCCAGTCGGTTTCTGGATAAGCGGACAGATGGGCGTTGTAGTTGCCGACGGCGCCGTTCATCTTGCCGAGGATTTCGACGGCGGCGATGCGCTTGACGGCGCGTTGCAGGCGCGCGACCACATTGGCGATTTCTTTACCCAGAGTGGTCGGGCTGGCCGGCTGGCCGTGGGTGCGCGACATCATCGGCACGGCGGCATGTTCATGCGCCAGCTCGGTCAGTTTGGCAATCAGGCCTTGCAGGGCCGGCAACACGACTGTGTCGCGCGCCGCCTTGAGCATCATGCCATGGGACGTGTTGTTGATGTCTTCAGAGGTGCAGGCGAAGTGGATGAATTCGGACGCGGCAACCAGTTCCGGCACGTCTTTGACTTTTTCCTTGAGCCAATATTCAACCGCTTTGACGTCATGGTTGGTGACGGCTTCGATTTCCTTGATGCGCGCGGCATCGGCTTCTGTGAAATCCGTTGCCAGCTTGTCGAGCAGCGCGCTGGCGTTCGCCGAGAACGGCTTGATCTCAGCAAACCCCGCTGCCGACAAAGCTTGCAGCCAGGCAATTTCTACTTTCACCCGATGGTGCATGAAGCCGGCCTCGGAGAGGATAGGGCGCAGCTTGTCGGTTTTGGCTGCGTAGCGGCCATCGAGAGGGGAGAGAGCGGAAAGTGCGGTGAGGGACATGATAGTAACGGGATGAAGGATGAAGATGACGGAAAAACGGCGTTGAAACGACGGTGCGCAATTCGGATTCGGAGCGCTCATGGAAAGCGGCAGCCGAGGCGAAACTGCATTGACTCGCGATTTTACCATTGCGGGGCGACGGAATCAGGTTCATTACGCATGTCGTCGCAAGTAGGCCTTCGGGCGTTGATGGAGAGTCCCCGATGCTATAATCGGGCCGGATTATTACAAAAATTGCTATGAAACTAATCGCCTCACTGGTAAGCCCCTACGCTCGCAAAGTTCGCATTGTCATGGCGGAGAAGAAGATCGATTACGAGCTGGTTCTGGAAGATGTATGGAGCGAGACGACGACCATCCAGCAATTCAACCCGCTTGGAAAAGTGCCCTGTCTGATGATGGATGACGGTGGCGCCATGTTTGATTCCCGCGTGATTTCGGAATATCTCGATATCCTGACTCCGGTCGGCAAGCTGATGCCTACCGGCGGTCGTGAGCGGGCGGAAGTGAAATGCTGGGAAGCTTTGGCTGACGGCATGTTGGATGCGGCAATTCTGGTGCGTCTGGAGAAGGCTCGCCCGACACGGCAGCAAAGTCCGGAGTGGATCAAGCGTCAATGGAGCAAGGTTGATGCATCGCTGAAATCCATGGCATCAGGATTGGGCGAAAAAACTTATTGCGTTGGCAATCACTATTCACTGGCGGATGTTGCTGTCGGCTGTGCTTTGGGATGGTTGAACTTCCGCTTTCCCGAATCGCAATGGAAAGAGAACTATCCTGAATTGCTGCGTTTGTTCGAGAAACTGTCCGAGCGGCCGTCCTTTAAGGATACAGCGCCGAATTAATCATTCGGGGCCGGGGCTGATGACAGGCCTCAAACAAAAAGCGCGACCTGAGTCGCGCTTTTTTTATGCCAGCCGCATCGTATGAGCGGCTGGTAGATGTAATTACTCTGCAATGATCTGTGTTTGCAGGTAGTTTTGGATGCCGATCTTTGTGATGATATCGAGCTGAGTTTCCAGCCAGTCGATATGCTCTTCGGTATCGTCCAGAATCATCTGGAACAGTTCACGGGAGACGTAGTCACCGTGGGTTTCGCAAGTCGCGATGCCTTCTTTGACGGTCTTGTGTGCTGCTTTTTCCAGCTTCAGGTCGCATTCCAGCATCTCTGCTGTATTTTCGCCGATCATCAGTTTGTGCAGTGCTTGCAGGTTTGGCAGGCCGTCGAGCATCAGGATGCGGTCGATCAGCTTGTCGGCGTGCTTCATTTCGCCGATGGACTCTGCGTACTCTTTCTTGGCAATCTTTTCAAAGCCCCAGTGCTTGTACATGCGGGCGTGCAGAAAATATTGATTGATGGCTGTCAATTCGTTAGTCAATTGAGCATTGAGCAGCTTAATGACCGCTGGATCGCCTTTCATAGGAACCTCTGAGAATAATAGTGGGAGAAGACAGGCTGGTAGGCAGAGGGGATCTGCACAGTCGTCCAGCCGCGTGAACGGACGGATCATAGCGCAGCCGATTCCGGACTTCACTATAAATTAGCGCGAATCATTCTTACTTTATTTCTATGGAGCAGCACCGGGCTTATCGCATCCGCACGGATAGCTTGCCACAAGCGGGTTTGAGCGAACAGCGCTCAAAACAACAAAGCCTCCATTCCCTGAAGAATGAAGGCTCTGTGACGTAGCGAGCGTGACGGCCTCGCCAGCTTAGGAGATGACTTACTTTGCTTGCGGATCGGTGACGAAGCCAATCTTGGATAGACCTCCAGATTGAGCCGCAGCCATCACTTGCGCTACTTTCTCGTACTGCGTCGTACGCTCGGCGCGCAGATGCAATTCCGGTTGAGGCTGCTTTTTGGCAGCTTCGGCGATACGCAGATTCAACTGGTTACTGTCGATCTGCTCGTCGTTCCAGAACACCTTGCCACTCGCATCGATCGACAGATTGATGTTTTGCGGCTTGGTTTCATCCGGTTGATTAGTCGCGCGCGGCAAGTCGATCTTGACGGCGTGATTCATGACCGGAATGGTGATGATGAAGATGATCAGCAGCACCAGCATCACGTCAACCAGCGGAGTGGTATTGATCTCCGGGTTGAAGTCGTCGTCCGAGTCGGACAGGGAACCCATCGCCATTACGCTCTCCCGACGGCCGTCAGTTTGGCGCTTTTGGTGGTGCCTGTTTCTGTGTCCTCGGTTGCAGAACGTGCACCGGTAACAAACAGGGCGTGCAGATCAAAGCCGAACTTGTTCAGTTTGGCGATGGTGGTCTTGTTGCCGCGAACCAGGGCGTTGTAGCCGAAGGTTGCTGGAATCGCCACTGCCAGACCCAGAGCGGTCATGATCAGCGCTTCGCCGACAGGACCGGCGACCTTGTCGATGCTGGCCTGACCGGAGGTGCCGATGGACACAAGCGCATGATAGATACCCCAGACGGTGCCGAACAGGCCGACGAACGGTGCTGTCGAACCAACCGATGCCAGAACGGCCATGCCGGTCTGCAGCTTGCCGGACGCTTCATCAATGGCTTGGCGCAGCGAGAGGGTAACCCAGTCGCTGACCGACAGTTGATCGTGCAAATGACCCTTGTGGGCAGTGTGATGGCTCATCGAAGTCACGCCGGCCTTGGCGACTTCAGCAAACGGGTTGTCGGTGCCCAGTGTCGCAACGCCCTCAGGCAGGCTGGTGGTGTCCCAGAATGCATGGCCAGCAGCGTCGGAGGCGCGTCGGAAGCGCAGTAGTTGCAGCGCTTTGGTGACGATCACATACCAGGAGGCGATCGACATGGCGAGCAGCAGTACTGCCACGCCCTTGGTGACGAAATCCCCTTGCGCCCACAGGCTTTCCAATCCGTACGGACTAACTTCCATGATGACTTCCTTTTATGACTGTAGTGAATGAATTAACTGATTTTATTCCGCATGTCCGCTGCGATCAGCGGTCCAGTTTGAATGTGATTGCGCCGGTCGCAGACACGACGATGGGCTTACCGTCTTCGATATAAGGCTTGAACACAGCGCGCATGACAGCGCGGCGAGCCTCGTCATCCAGGCGGGACGAACCGGATCCCTTGAGAATATCGACTTTTTCCGCCTTACCCGATGTGTTGACTAGCACGCGGAACTGCACGACGCCTTCTTCGCCCATCCGTTTGGACGCGGGCGGATAGTTCGGACGAGGTGCTTCAATGTATTCGATACCGGAGGTGATTTGCTTCGGTGGTGGCGGGCCTGGCGGCGATGCCGGCGCCGGTGCGGGCGCTGCAGCCGGCGGCGATGGCTCAGCGGGCTGCGGCGGTGTCGGTGGCGCCGAGATTGCAGTTGGTGCAGGCGCCTGCGTGACCGGAATCGGTGGCGGCGGTGTGACGGATTTCTTTACAACCTGAACGACCTTGGGTGGTGCCGGAGGTGCTTTTGGCGGAGCTGGTTCAGGTGCGCGCTCGGGTGTGACAAATGTGGCGATGACTTCTTTGGGAATCGCGTTCGCGACCTGGTGAATCAGCCCGCTTTGCAGCGCATAGAAGAATGCAATATGCAGCAGAATGATGAGGCCCAGCGGGCCGATTTTTCTGACCTGACGCCAGACGGTGCCAACGGGATTAGACGAGCTGCTACTCATAGTAGGCGATAAGGCGTTCATAAATAATCTTTATGCAATAGCGGTGTTCGCGTGGAACACCATGACTTGCACTGTATTGCGTGTTTGATGGGAATTGCTCAGGCATTCGCGCAGGACGTGTTTGGCGCAGGTATGGCATTTGCCGCAGCAAGTACCAACACCGAGCTCCTTGCGAAGCTCGGACATGGAGGTCATGCCTGCGTTCACTGCCTGATGAATCTTGCCTTCAGAAATGTTGTTACAAACACATACGATCATTGTACGCCTTGCTGCCTGGGTATGTAGGCTCTTAAATGGATCTCGCTCCTGAAACGATGCGAGCAAACAAGTTAAATTTCTCGGGTTGCGGCATGGTACGTTCCACTACGGTTGCCCACTGTTCCGACAATTGTTGGCAGGTTGCCCGCAATACCGGAGCCAGATTCGGCAAATCCGCCAATGCTTTCAGGTGCCGTTCAATCACTGACGCCAATTTGACGCAGCTTTTGGTTTCCTGATTGCTGGCAGTGTAGTGAGACATCAAATGCAGCACTGCTGAGACCAGCAGCTCTGGCTGTGCCGGCGCGCTATTAGGTTCTACGAAAGCAGAATCCATTTTTTCGGTAACCATCAAACTCTCCTTAATCGGCAAGCTTGGCTGGCTAACGACTAACGCTGTGGCATTACCGTTGGCTGGCTGGTTTTGTACCATCGTTCAAATACAAATTCTTTGAGATGATTTTATTTTCGGGTTACGCGGTCGGACTCAGGCCGTCAGAATCAGCTTGTTCAGCTGAGTCAGACGCAGTTTGTAAATACGCCCGCCGTGGTCGATCTCCAACTCGCGCATCTGCCGGAACAAGTCCTGGCTCTTGATGCGAGTGATGGGGGAGCCATTTGCTGCAGTGGCTGGCTTGTTACGACGTTCACTTCCGTGCTCGATCAGTTGGTTCATCATAACCTCCTATTAAATGCGAACAATTCTTATTTAGATTATTCGTCATTTAATCCAAGATTGCAAGCTCTTTTATGTTTTGTTGCGACTTTCTTTCTTGCCGGAAATGACGGGAAATGAATTTTGTTGCCAGAAAAGAAAAACGCCCCGCTGCACAGGGCAGACGGAGCGTTTTTTGAGCGATTCGACGGGTTTTATACCGATTCGATAATCCCGCCGCCGAGACAGACGTCGCCCTGATACAACACGGCGGACTGGCCAGGTGTGACCGCCCACTGAGGATCGCTAAAGCGCAGGTCGAAACGTGCACCGTCGTCATTGAAGGCGCAGGGCACATCGGCCTGGCGATAGCGTGTCTTGGCACTCAATGCTTCCCTGTCCGGCGCTTCGCCGGCGACCCAACTGATCTGGCTGGCGCCCAATTGCGACGAAAGCAGCCATGGATGATCGTGGCCTTGCACGATATAGAGCGTATTGTTCTCCACGTCTTTGCGCGCCACGTACCAGGCGTCGCTGTTACCGTCGGCGTTCTGATGCGCCTTGATGCCGCCCAGGCCGATGCCCTTGCGCTGGCCCAGCGTGTAAAAACTCAGGCCGACGTGTTCGCCGACGATGTCGCCTTCCGGAGTTTTCATCGGGCCGGGTTTGTACGACAGATAGCGATTGAGGAATTCGCGGAAAGGGCGTTCGCCGATGAAGCAGATACCGGTTGAATCCTTCTTGGTCGCGTTCGGCAGCTTCAGTTGCTCGGCGATCTTGCGTACTTCGGTCTTGTGGATCTCGCCCAGAGGGAACAGCGTCTTCGACAATTGCGCTTGATTCAGCCTGTGCAGGAAGTAGCTTTGGTCCTTGCTGGCGTCGACCGCCTTCATGAGTTCGAACTTGCCGACCGGATTCTCACGCACCCGCGCGTAGTGGCCGGTGGCAATCAGATCCGCGCCCAATAGCATGGCATGGTCGAGGAAGGCCTTGAACTTGATTTCGGCGTTGCACAGCACGTCCGGGTTGGGCGTACGGCCGGCCTGGTATTCGCGCAAAAATTCAGCGAACACGCGATCTTTGTATTCCGCGGCAAAGTTGACCGCCTCAATGTCCACACCCACGACATCGGCCACGCTGGCTGCATCAATCCAGTCCTGGCGGGTCGAGCAGTATTCGGAATCGTCGTCGTCTTCCCAATTCTTCATGAACAGGCCGATGACCTCGTAGCCTTGCTCTTTCAGCAGCCACGCGGACACGGACGAGTCGACGCCGCCTGACATGCCGATGACGACTTTCTTCTTAGCCATGTGTTACTCCAATTGCTCCAGTTGCTTCTTTGACGGCAGCCGTGGTCACGCTGGCGTCGGTATACAGTAAAGACAGCGGCGCGCGTTGGCCGCTGAGGTAATCGTCGATGCAACGCAAGACCAGCGGACTGCGATGGCGCTCGGCGCACGCAGCGATTTCGTCGCGTGTCATCCATAGCGTGCGCACGATGCCGGTATCCAGCGGGCGATCGTGTTTGTCACCCAGTTTTCCGGCAAATGCAAAACGCAAGTAGGTGGTATCCGTACCGACGCGTGCGGACGATACATTGCGCGACATATACATGCCGATTAAGGCAGTCGGTTCGAAATCGTATGCGGACTCTTCCAATGCCTCGCGCACCACTGCTTGAGTCAGTGCTTCGCCTTCGTCAAGATGGCCGGCCGGCTGGTTCAGGCGCAAGCCGTCGCCGGCTTGCTCTTCAATCATCAAAAAACGGCCCTCGCGCTCGATGATCGCAGCGACAGTGACGGAGGGCTTCCATACTTCAGTCATCATTATCCTTAACCTACAACAGCCGCCATTTTACCGTGGCTGGGCAAAGCCTTCAGGGGACGCGGCAAAGATGCGAGTTGGCATTGCGAAACAGGGTGTTTGCGCAAAGTTGTCGATCTCTAAATTTTACGTGTAAGATTCCGGTAAGAAATTACAACTACAGGAGCTCTGAATGAGGCTAGGCATCCCCGTCGAAAGTCGGGACGGAGAAACACGCGTTGCGGCAACCCCGGAAACAGTCAAAAAACTGATCGCCGCCAAACATGAGGTGCTGGTCGAATCAGGCGCCGGTATCAAATCCAGCATCACCGATGAGGCCTATGTTGCCGCCGGGGCTGTGATCGCAGCGGCAAGCGACGTCTATGCCGCCGATGCGCTCCTCAAAGTGCGCGCTCCCAGCGCCGACGAGCGTGCTCGTCTGAAGTCAGGCACGGTGGTGGTCGGCATGCTCAATCCTTTCGATGCTGACAACATCGCCGCCATGGCGGCGGCAGGGCTGACCGCCTTCGCACTGGAAGCCGCGCCGCGTACTACGCGTGCGCAGTCCATGGATGTCTTGTCTTCGCAAGCCAACATTGCCGGTTACAAAGCCGTGTTGATGGCTGCCAATACGTATCAACGCTTCATGCCGATGCTGATGACCGCCGCCGGTACCGTCAAGGCTGCGCGCATGCTGATCATGGGCGCCGGCGTCGCCGGTTTGCAGGCGATTGCCACTGCCAAGCGTCTGGGTGCCGTGATTGAAGCCTCTGATGTACGTCCTGCGGTCAAGGAGCAGATCGAATCGCTGGGTGCGAAATTCCTTGATGTGCCCTTCATCACCGATGAAGAAAAGGAAATCGCCCAAGGCGTCGGCGGCTATGCCCGTCCGATGCCGGCCGACTGGATGCGTCGTCAGGCCGAGCTGGTGCATGAACGCGCCAAGCAAGCCGACATCATTATCACCACCGCGCTGATTCCGGGCCGCAAGGCACCGGTGCTGATCAGCGAAGAAACCGTCAAGGCCATGAAGCCCGGCTCGGTCATTCTCGACATGGCGGTCGATCAGGGCGGTAACTGTCCTCTGTCCGAGTCCGGCAAGACGGTGATCAAGCATGGCGTGCACATCATCGGCGAGGGCAATCTGGCGGCGCTGGTGGCGGCCGATGCATCGGCGCTGTATTCGCGCAACGTACTCGACTTCCTCAAGCTGATCGTCGATGGCGAAGGCAAGCTGGTCATCAACCGCGAAGACGACATCGTCGCGGCGACCTTGCTGTGTTCGGGCGGCGAAGTGCTGCGGAAATAAGAATTCAAGAAAGCGGAGAACTCACATGGAAGTCAGTCACACCATCATCAACCTGATCATCTTCGTGCTGGCGATTTACGTCGGCTACCACGTGGTCTGGACAGTCACACCGGCATTGCACACACCGCTCATGGCGGTCACCAATGCCATCTCGGCCATCATCATCATCGGCGCCATGCTGGCAGCCGGCCTGACCGAAGGACCGGTCGGCCGTATCGCCGGCACGCTGGCGGTTGCTTTGGCCGCGGTCAATGTCTTCGGCGGCTTCATGGTCACCCAGCGCATGCTGGAGATGTTCAAGAAAAAAGAACCGAAGACCAAGACAGACAAGGCGGGGGCATCAGCATGAGCATGAATCTGGTAACCCTGCTGTACCTGATCGCTTCGGTCTTTTTCATCCAGGCATTGAAAGGCTTGTCGCATCCGTCGACGGCGCGCCGCGGTAATGCCTTCGGCATTGCCGGCATGACGATTGCCGTTGTCACCACACTGGCGCTGATCATCAAGCTCAAGGGCGACATGCCAAGTTCCGGCATCGGCTTCTGGCTGGTGGCAGGCGGCGTGGTGGTCGGCGGTGGCATTGGCGCCTATCTGGCCAAGAGCGTCGAGATGACCAAGATGCCTGAGCTGGTCGCGGCGATGCACTCGCTGATCGGTCTGGCGGCAGTCTGTATCGCCGTCGCGGCAGTCGCAGAACCTTGGGCGTTCAACATCGCCGCACATGGCGAAGCGATCCCGCTGGGCAATCGCGTTGAATTGTTCATCGGTACCTTCGTCGGTGCGATCACCTTCTCCGGTTCGGTGATTGCGTTCGGCAAGCTGTCGGGCAAATACAAGTTCCGCCTGTTCCAGGGTGCGCCGGTGAGCTTCTCCGGTCAGCACATGCTGAACCTGTTGCTGGCGCTGGCGATGATCGGCTTCGGCGTGATATTCGTGCTGACGCAACATTGGTTGCCGTTCATCATCATGGCGGCGATTGCCTTCGTGCTGGGCGTGCTGATCATCATCCCGATCGGCGGCGCCGATATGCCGGTGGTGGTGTCGATGCTCAATAGCTATTCCGGCTGGGCGGCAGCGGGTATCGGCTTCTCGCTGAACAACTCGATGCTGATCATCGCAGGCTCCCTGGTCGGTTCCTCCGGTGCGATCCTGTCGTACATCATGTGCAAGGCGATGAACCGTTCGTTCTTCAACGTCATCCTCGGCGGCTTCGGCGGCGACCCTGCTGCTGCAGCTGCAGGTGGTGCGCAGGCGCAACGCAACGTCAAGTCGGGCTCGGCTGATGATGCGGCCTTCTTGATGGGCAACGCAGAGACTGTGATCATTGTTCCTGGTTATGGTCTGGCGGTGGCGCGTGCACAGCATGCACTGAAGGAGCTGACCGAGAAGCTGACCCACAAGGGCGTGATCGTGAAGTATGCGATCCATCCGGTCGCGGGTCGCATGCCGGGCCACATGAACGTGCTGCTGGCCGAAGCGGAAGTGCCTTACGACCAGGTCTTCGAAATGGAAGACATCAACAGTGAGTTTGGTCAGGCCGACGTGGTGCTGGTGCTGGGCGCCAATGACGTGGTCAATCCGGCGGCCAAGGATCCGAAGTCGCCGATCGCCGGCATGCCGATTCTCGAGGCCTACAAAGCCAAGACAGTCATCGTCAACAAGCGTTCGATGGCTGCCGGTTATGCCGGTCTGGACAACGAACTGTTCTACATGGATAAAACCATGATGGTGTTTGGCGATGCCAAGAAGGTGATTGAAGATATGGTCAAGGCAGTTGAGTAAATCGCCTTGATGTATCAGAAATAAAAAAGCCGCCGGGGTCAGATCCGGCGGCTTTTTTATGAGGTGGAAGAAATTACTTGGTGCCGAAAATCCGGTCACCGGCATCGCCCAGGCCTGGCACGATATAAGCATGGCTGTCCAGATGCGAATCCAGCGAAGCGACGTACAGCTTCACGTCCGGATGCGCGTCATGGAATACCTGTACGCCTTCCGGCGCCGCCACCAGCGCGACGAAAATGATGTTTTCAGCAGTCACGCCGCGTTTCTTCAGGACATCGACGGCATACACGGCGGAATTGCCGGTCGCCACCATCGGATCACACAGGATCATGGTGCGGTCTTGCAGGTCGGGCAGGCGCACCAGGTATTCCACCGGCTGATGCTGGTCGTT
>Ga0105240_10007796_pt1 | contig 15469 bp, 12 predicted proteins | sample KBSC54metaG_FD_80426 | JGI IMG/M metagenome (GOLD analysis project Ga0105240, IMG submission 80426) | Corn rhizosphere microbial communities from Kellogg Biological Station, Michigan, USA - KBS C5-4 metaG | ecosystem: Host-associated > Plants > Roots > Rhizosphere > Soil | place: Michigan, USA... | reverse complement strand
TCTTCGCGGTCTTTTTCTTCGCGGTCTTGGGCTTTTTCGCCATACGTGAGTGTGCGATACTGCCTGCGCCGGGATCGCTCCACGGCGCCCCGCTTCACCCATGGAATATAACACCCTCGGCGCGGTCGACCTCGGCAGCAACAGCTTCCACCTCGTCATCGCGCGCGTCGCCGGCGACCAGCTCTATCCCCTGGATTCGCTCAAGGAGACGGTGCGCCTGGGAAGCGGCCTCACGCCGGACAAGAACCTCGACAGCCTCGCGCAGGACCGCGCCAACGCGGCGTTGAAGCGCTTCTCCGAGCGCCTCGCGGGCATGCCGCGCGAAGCGGTGCGCGTGGTGGGCACGAACGCGCTTCGCGTCGCGAAGAACGCGAAGGCGTTCCTGCGCCAGGCGGAGGAGACGCTGGGCTTCCCGATCGAGGTGATCCCCGGGCGCGAGGAGGCGCGGTTGATCTACCTGGGCGTCGTGCATTCGCTCCCGATGTCCCACCAGAACCGGCTCGTGGTCGACATCGGCGGGGGATCCACCGAGTGCATCATCGGCAACCGCCTGAAGCCCAAGGCGATGGAGAGCCTCTACATGGGCTGTGTCAGCTACACCGCGCGGTTCTTCCACGACGGCCGGATCGACAAGAAGGCGTTCAAGCAGGCGCAGTTCGCCGCGCGCGAGCAGGTGCAGGCGATCGCCGCGCGCTTCCAGAAGACCGGGTGGAAGGAAGCCGTGGGCTCGTCCGGGACCGCGCGCTCGATCGCCGAGGTGCTGGTGAAGAACGGGCAGGCCGCGCGCAGCATCACGGCGCCGGGACTCGAGTGGCTGAAGGACCAGCTCGTCGCCGCCGGCGATTTCCGCAAGCTCTCCATCGAGGGATTGCGCGAGGACCGCGTGCCCGTGGTGGCGGGCGGCGTGGCGATCATGTCCGGCGTCTTCGACGAGCTGGGGTTGGACGAGATGACCGTCGCGGAAGGCGCGCTTCGGGACGGCGTCCTCTGGGACCTCCTCGGCCGCGTGCACCATCGCGACATCCGCGAGGTGACGATCGAGCAGTTCGCGCATCGCTACCACGTCGACGCCGTGCAGGCGCAGCGCGTGGGGACGCTCGCCCACGAGCTCCTGAAGGAGCTGGACGACAAGGCGGGCGACCTCGTGCCGCTCGCGGGATTCCTCGACTGGGCGGCGAAGCTCCACGAGGTCGGCATCTCGATCGCCCAGGGCGCCTACCACAAGCACTCCGCGTATATCCTCGCCAACGCCGACATGCCCGGCTTCTCGCGCCAGGAGCAGGGCTGGCTCTCGAACCTCGTGCTCGCGCAGCGCGGGAAGCTCTCGAAGATGCGCCCGGCCTTCGAGGACGACCCGCGCCTCGCCGCCCTCGCCTTCTGCCTGCGCCTCGCGGTGATCTTCTACCGCAGCCGCAGGACGTTGAAGCTCCCGAAGCTGCGGGTCGCCCGGAAGCCCAGGGCCTTCCGCCTGGAGGTGGACCCCGCGTGGCTCGCCGAGAACAGCCTCGCGGCGCTCTCCCTCGAGGCCGAGCGCGAGCAATGGGCGAGCGTCGGCTACGCCCTGGAAACCTGACCCGCCCTAAACCGGGGACAGACCACATTTTTCATTACGCGATCCACGTCGTCCAATCCAGAGGACGGTGCGTTGTGCGCGTATTTGCGGCATCTCCTCAACCATGCCACGCCGTTCCCGTTGCCAAATTGCCGGCGTTCCGATGCATGTCATCCAACGTGGCATCGATCGTGTTCCCTGCTTCCATGCCGACCCGGACCGAAGTCTTTACCTTGGCTTACTGCGGGAGCTCTGCGACCTCTATGAATGCTCGGTGCATGCATTTGTGCTGATGACCAACCACGTCCACTTGCTCGCGACTCCCGGGCATTCGGACAGCATCTCCCTCGTCATGAAGCACCTGGGGCAGCGCTATGTGCAATATGTGAACCGCCGGTACGCGCGAACGGGAGGCCTTTGGGAAGGGCGGTTCCGTTCATCGATGGTGGATTCGTCCGGCTACTTCTTGTTGTGCCAACGCTACATCGAGCTCAACCCGGTAAGGGCCGGCATGGTGAAACGTCCTGGCGAATATCCATGGTCCAGCCATGGAGCAAACGCGCTCGGCAAGCCGTCGGATCTGGTCGTCCCCCGCGCCGAATATCTGTCGTTGGGCGAGACAGACATGGACCGGCAGCGCGAATATCGAAGACTATTCGAGACCGACCTGCGCGAAACGGAGCTTGGGGCGATCCGCGATGCAGTCAATGGCGGATTCGCCTACGGAGGGCCGGCTTTCATCGAATCGGTCGAAGCTCAGCTGCACCGTCGCGCGATTCGGGGCAAGCCGGGAAGGCCGGCGAAGCGCGAAAATTCGGGCCCCGATTAGTTTCGCACTTTGGAAAATGTGGTCTGTCCCCGGTTTAGGCCGGGTTAGGCCGGCACGCCGTCCTTCCACGGCAGGGCGACGGGGTAGGGCTTCAGCAGGCAGTCGTCCGGGAGGCACGCGATCGGCGTGAAGTCGCGGTGGGCGATGTATTCCGGGCGCTGGAAGCGGCGGATGTGGTTGGAGACCGCGCAGAGGCTCAGGTAGACGGAGACGCGGTTCCACGGCGAGAGGTTCGAGGTGGACGCGTGCACCAGGCACGAATGGAAGAGGATCATCGAGCCCGCGGTCCCCTTGGGCGCCACGATCCCGCCGCGATCGACGAGCTTCCGGATCACGTCGTGGTCGATGGTCCACAGCGGGTAGCTCGTCGTGCTGGTGTCGTGGGCGGCGTCGAGCGCGCCCAGCTTGTGGCTCCCGGGGATGAACATGAGCGGGCCGTTGAACTCGTTCACGTCGTCCAGGAAGATCGCGACGTTCATCGCGCGCGCCTCGGGCATCAGGTCGTCGTTCTTCCAGGTCCCGTAGTCCTGGTGCCACTGCCAGACGTCGCCGTCGAAGGCCATCTTCCCGTTGATCTTGAACTGGTGCATGTAGACCTCCTCCTCGAAGATCTGCATGACCGGGTCCACCATGCGCGGATGCCGCGCGAGCCGCGCGAAAGGCTCGCTGTACAGGTGCGCGGCGAAGTTGGTCCGCACCGCGCGGCTCCCCTTCTCCCGCACGTTCTCGACCCGGTCCTGGGCGTAGAGGCGCGGCACTTCCTCCAGCAGCGGGCGAAGCTCCTCCGCGCGGAAGAGGCCGGGGAAGAAGAGGTAGCCCTCGCGGTCGAAGGCGGCCAGCTGCCCGGGGCTCAACTTCATGGGATCCTCCTTCGGCGGATGTCGACCGCCATTTTGCCGCGAATCCGGCGCTCACGTCCCCAGGCGGTCCGGATCCATCACGCACTTGAGGACCGCGCGCCCGTCCCGGTCCTCGAACCACCACGCGGCCGCCTTCCGGAATGCCATGTCCTCGCGCGTGCCGAGAAGCTTCGCCGCGACCTCGCCCAGCGTGGGCTGGTGCCCCACCACCACGACCGAGCGCTTGCCGCCCGGCCACTGCGCTTCCCGCAGGATCGCGGCGACGGAGGCGCCGGGTGCCAGCACGGGCCGCTCCTCGAACGGCATCTCCAGGCCCTCGGCCGTCTGGACCGCGCGGCGGGCGGGACTCGAGAGCACGAGCCAGTCGCGGCCGATATGCCCCCGCAGCCACGCGCCCATCCGCTCGGACTGCTTGCGCCCGCGCCTGGTGAGCTCGCGCGCGAGGTCGCCGCCGGCCGCCGCCTCCTCGGCGTCCGCGTGCCTCCAGAGGATCAGGTCCATGGCGCTTCGATCGCGAGGCCGCGCGCGCGTTCCGGCCGGGCGCTCACTCCGGCCCCGGCTCCGGCACGGGCACGGCCCGGCGGCCGCGCGCGGTGAGCGCGATGCCGGCCAGGATGAGCCCGATTCCCGCGACGTGGAACCCCTGGATGCGCTCGCCCAGGAAGATCCACGCGAGGAGCGCCCCGAAGAGCGGCATGAGGTGCATGAAGATGCCCGCGACGTTCGAGCCCACCTCGTGCACGCCGCGGCTCCAGAAGACGTAGCCCACGAACGACGGGAAGATCCCGACGTAGACCATCGCGGCCACGGTCGCGGCCGTCACCTCGACCCGGCCGCCCATGAACGCCATCTCCGCGGCGAAGAAGGGCGCGAGGAAGACGAGGCCCACGCACGCGCAGCAGAAGAGGAGCGCCAGCCCCGGAAGCTCCGGGGGCTTCATGCGCAGGAACACCGTGTACGCCGCCCAGCACGCCATGCCCGCGAGCACCACGAGGTCGCCCTTGTTGAGGGTGAAGCGCGCGAGCGCCGGGAGATCGCCGTGCGTGACGATCGCGAGCACGCCCACGAGCGACACCGCGACCCCGGCGGCCTGGACGCGCGTGATCCGGTCGCGATACACCGCCCAGCCGAACACGATGATGAAGACCGGGACGGCGCTGTTGAGGATCACGCCGTTCGTGGCCGACGTGTACTGCAGGCCGTAGTAGGCGAAGACGTTGTACGGCCCGGTGCCCCATGCCGCGAGCCACACGATCCGCTTCCAGTGGCGGCGGATGGCCGCGCGATGCGCGCGAACGAGCGGCCAGGCGAACGGCAGCATCGCCACGATCGCCACGCACCAGCGCACGAAGGTGAGCGCGACCGGCGTCACGTGGCCCGCGATCGCCCGCCCGATCACCCAGTTGAGGGACCAGAAGAACGCGGTGAGGCTCAGCAGCAGGTACGGGGACGCGTGGAACGAAGCGGCGCGGGACGGCATCGAAGGCGGTGGACTTCCGGGCGAGGCGCGGCGGATCGGAAATTATACGCAGGTGGTACGCTCGACCCTCCCGCGGGAAAGGATCATGGCAGCCGAGGACATCGCGACACCGGACGAGGCGAAATGGGGCGAGCCCTCCGCCTGGGCGCCCCTGCGCGACCGCACCTTCCGCATGCTCTGGCTCGTGTGGCTCACGGCCAACATCTGCGCGTGGATGAACGACACCACGGCCGCGTGGGTGATGACGACGCTCACGGACTCGCCCACCCTGGTGGCGCTGGTGCAGACCGCGTCGTCCATGCCGGTCTTCCTCCTGGGATTGCCGAGCGGCGCCTTCGCCGACATCCTCGACCGGCGGAAGTACTTCATCGCCACCCAGTTCTGGGTCGCCGCGAACGCCGCCGTGCTCTACGCCGCCTCGGCCTTCGGCGCGCTCACGCCCTCCGTGCTGCTGGCGCTCGTCTTCTCGAACGGGATCGGGCTCGCGATGCGCTGGCCGGTCTTCGCCGCGATCGTCCCGGAGCTGACCCCGCGGACGCTCCTTCCCGCGGCGCTCGCGCTGAACGGCGTGGCGACCAACCTCTCGCGCGTCGTGGGACCGCTCGCCGCGGGCGCCATCATCGCCTCGATCGGCAGCCGGTACGTGTTCGCCCTGAACCTCGTGCTCTCCATCGGCGCGGGCCTGACGCTCTTCCGCTGGCGCCGGGAGAGCAAGCCTTCGGTGCTCCCCGGCGAGCGCTTCCTGGGGGCGATGCGCCTGGGATTCCAGTACGTGCGCGAGTCGCAGCGCATGCGCGATGCGATCGTGCGAAGCACCGCGTTCTTCATCAACTCGACGGCGATCCTCGCGCTCCTGCCGCTGGTGGCGAAGCAGGTGCACGGGGGCGATGCGCGGACCTACGCGGTCCTCCTCGGGTCGATGGGACTGGGCGCGGTCGCCGCCGCGACGCAGCTCCCGAGGCTTCGCGCGCGCTGGACGAGCGACCAGCTCATCGTCGGAGGCTCGGCGATCCATGCCGCCTCGACGCTCGCCGTGGCGCTTTCGCCCAATCCCTGGCTGGCGGCTCCGGCGATGCTCCTGGGCGGCTCGGTATGGATCACGGTCGCGAACACCGTCACGATCGCCGCGCAGCACGCGCTGCCGGACTGGGTCCGCGCGCGCGGGATGTCCATCTACCAGATGGCGATCATGGGGAGCTTCGCCCTGGGCGCGGTGGTCTGGGGGCGCCTCGCGGAATGGAAGAGCGTCTCCACGAGCCTCGTCTGCGCGGCGGCGAGCATGATCGTGTGCCTCTTCCTCACGCGCGGGCGTCCCCTGCACGGCGTCGAGCACATCGACCACACGCCGATCCACCCGTGGGAGGAGCCGGTTCCCGCCCACGAGGTCGACCCCCACGAAGGTCCCGTGATGGTGACGATCGAGTACTTCATCGAGCCCACCCGGTCCGCCGACTTCGAGGCGGTCATGGGCCAGAGCCGGAGCGCCCGCCTGCGCGGCGGGGCCGTCTCCTGGGGCCTCTTCGAGGACGTGCTCGTCCCCGGTCGCTACGTCGAGTACTTCGCCTGCGACACGTGGGCGGACTACCTGCGCCGCTTCGACCGCTTTTCCGCGATGGACGTGCGGCAGCAGGAGGAGCGCTTCGCGTTCCACGTGGGCGAGCACCCGCCGAAGATCACGCGCTACATCGCGCGGCACCCGCCCTGATTGCGGCGAGACCCCGGTTCTAGCCGGCCTCGCGAAGCGTCTGCATGGGCGGCGCCGCGACGGCGCGGCGGGTGCCGATGAGCCCGGCGATCGCCACGCCCGCGCCGCCGAGGAAGAGCCCGGCGAGCGGGATCTTCCAGTGGAACTCGTACGCCACGCCGAGCACGCGGTCCGAGAGCACCATCGAGAGCGCCACGGCGCCGGCCGAGGCGATGACGCCGGCGAGGAGGCCGATCGCGAGGAACTCGGCGAGCTGCATCGTGGCGAGCTGCCGGCGGCTCGCCCCGAGCGTCCGCAGGACCGCCGCCTCGAAGACGCGCTCGTCCTGCGTCGCGCTGATCGCCGCGAAGAGCACCACGAGGCCCGCGGCGATCGCGAAGAGGAACACGAGCTCCACCGCCCGGGACACCTGGTCCGTGATCCGCTGGAACTGCTCCATCATCGCCGTCAAGTCGATCACGCTCACGTTGGGAAAGCGCTGCACGAGCCCCGTCACCACGTCCTCGCGGCCCGCGGCAAGATGGAAGCTCGTGATCCAGCTCGCGGGATACTTCCCGAGGAGCGAGGGTGTCGCGATCACGAAGAAATTCGGCTTGAACGAATCCCACTCGACCTTCCTCAGGCTCGTGACGGGCGCCGTGAAGCGCGTGCCCGCGACGTTGAAGTCGAGGGTCGTGCCCACCGCGATGCCGAGCGTCTTCGCGAGCCCCTCCTCCACCGAGAACTGCGGGTCGCGGGTCCCGGGGCTCCAGAACCGCCCGGAGACCACGCGGTTGTCCGCCCGCGCGCGATCGGCCCACGAGAGGTTGAACTCGCGCTCGACCAGCCGCTTCGCGCGCTCGCCCTCGTATTCCGCCGGCGAGACCGCCCGCCCGCCGATCGCCATCAGCCGGCCGCGCACCATGGGGTAGAGGTCGGGCATCGCGAGGTGCATGCCGGCGAAATACGCCTTCACGGCATCGAGCTGGTCGGTCTGGACGTTGATCGCGAACCGGTTCGGCATGTCCGGCGGCATCGATTCCTGCCAGCGCGTGATGAGCTCGCCGCGGACGAGTGTCAGCATCAGCATCGCCATGAGCCCGATGCCCAGCGCCATGATCTGCGCGAGGCTCCCGCCCGCGCGCCGGCGCAGGTTCGCGAGCCCGTAGCGCCACGGGCCGGGGGCCGCGCCGCGCGCGCGCGCGACGAGCCGGATGAGGGCGTAGCCCAGGAGCCCCGCGGCGGCGAGGGCGCCCGCGAAGCCGCCCAGCGCGATCGCGGCGAGCTTCAGGTCGCCCGCCTGCCACGCGATCAGCGCCGAGAGCGCGGCGAGCCCCGAGGCGAACGCGCCCACGGCGCGAGGCTCGGCGAGCGCCATGTCGCGGCGAAGGACGCGCAGCGTCGAGACGCCGCGCAGCCGAAGCAGGGGCGGAAGCGTGAAGCCCAGGAGGAGCACGAGCCCGATCACCGCGCCGCGCAGCGCGGGCCACGCGGAGGGCGGCGGCAGCGCGACCGTGAAGAAGGAGGAGAGCGAGTGCGCAAGGAGCGCCTGCGCGGCGTATCCCGCGCCGCAGCCGAGGGCGGAGCCGGCGAGGCCGAGGAAGCCGAACTGCCAGGCATGGAGCGCGAAGATGTCCGCCTGGCGCGCCCCCAGGCAGCGCATCATCGCGGCGGCGTCGACCTGGCGCTCCGTGAAGCGGCGCGCCGCGAGGGCGACCGCGACCGACGCCAGCACCACGGAGAGGAGCGACGCGAGCCCGAGGAAGCGCTGCGCGCGCTCGAGCGCCGTGCGGACCTCGCTTCGCGCGTCGCGCACGCCTTCCATGCGCTCGCCGCGGCCGATCCGCGGCGTCTCCGCCGCGCGGAAGCGCGCCACCGCCTTGTCCTCGCCCGCCACGAGCAGCCGGTAGGCCACGCGGCTTCCGACCTGGATGAGCCCCGTCGCCGCGAGGTCCGCCTCGCTCATGAGCACGCGCGGCGCGATCCCGAAGTACTCGAGCACGCTGTCCGGCTCGCGCGCGATGACCTGCGCCACGGTGAGCTCGGCGCGGCCCACCTTGAGACGGTCCCCGGCGTGCAGCCCCAGCCGGCCCGCGAGCGCGGGCGCGATCCACACGGTGCCCGGCCGCGGCGCTTCCTGCGCGACCCGGTCGGGGCCTCCCACCGCGTCGGCGATGCGGATGCGCCCGCGCAGCGGAAAGCCGGGCGACACCGCCCGGATATCGGCGAGGTTCACGCCGCCCGCGGACGACACCATGCTGGGGAAGGTCTGCGCCGTCGCCACCGCGAGGCCCTCGCGCCGCGCATCCTCGGCGAAGGCGGGCGGAATCGGATGATCGGCGATCACGACGAGGTCGCCGCCCAGGAGCTCGTTCGCCTGGCGGTCGAGCGCCGATTGCACCCGGTCGGCGAAGAACCCGACGGTGGTGACGCTCGCCACGGCGATGAAGACGGCGAAGAGGAGGACGCGCAGCTCGCCCGCGGAGGCGTTGCGGCGGAGCATGCGGATGGCGAGGCGGAGGTTCTTCACGCTTCGCGTCCCGATCCGGGTAACCACAGATGAACACAGATGAACACGGATGAGCCGTGCAAGCGGCAAGCCGTCACGGTCGCATCGATATCCGGCCTATCTGTGTTCATCTGTGTTCATCTGTGGCTGATCTTGTAGTCAGTCTTCATGCGTGATCTCCCCGCCGGAGATGTGGATCCGCCGGTCGCAGCGCCGGGCGAGGTCCGCGTCGTGCGTCACGAGGACGAGCGTCGTGCCCCGCTCGCGCTTCATCCCGAGGAGGAGCTCGATCACCTGCTCGCCGGTGGCGGAATCCAGGTTCCCGGTGGGCTCGTCCGCGAAGAGGAGCCGCGGCTGCGTCACGAACGCCCGCGCCACCGCCACGCGCTGCTGCTCGCCGCCGGAGAGCTGGCGCGGATAGTGCCCGAGGCGCTCTCCGAGGCCCACCCGGCCCAGCACCTCGCGCGCGCTCGCCGCCGCCCCGGAGGCGCCCGCGAGCTCGAGCGGCAGCATGACGTTCTCCAGCGCGGTCAACGCCGGCAGGAGCTGGAAGGACTGGAAGACGAACCCCACCATGCGCGCGCGCAGGCTCGCGCGGCCGTCCTCGTCCAGCGCGAAGAGGTCCTCGCCGTCGATCCGCACGCGTCCCGCGGTGGGAACGTCCAGCCCCGCGAGCAATCCGAGCAGCGTGGACTTCCCGGAGCCGGAGGCACCCAGGATCGCGACGGCCTCCCCCGCCGCGACGGCGAACGTCGCGCCGCGGACGATGGTGAGGACGTGGTCCGGCGTCGCGACTTGTTTGGTCACGCCCTCTGCCGTCACAATGGTCCTCTTCGCCGCCGATTCCGCCTGCAATTGAGCCCTCCACTCGTCGTCCTGCGCGCGCTCCTCGCCGCCGCGCTCCTCTTCCTCGCGGCGCCCGCCTTCGCCGCGGGCACCGTCCTCGTCTTCGGCGACAGCCTTTCCGCCGCCTACGGGCTTTCCTCCCGGGAGGGCTGGGTGAGCCTCCTCGCCGAGCGCCTCGCGAAAGCGAGCCCGCCGTGGCGAGTGGCGAACGCGAGCGTTTCGGGAGAGACGACCGCCGGCGGATTGAGCCGCCTCCCGGCGGAGCTCGCGCGGCACCGGCCTGCGATCGTGGTGCTCGAGCTGGGGGCGAACGATGCGTTGCGCGGACAGCCGGTGGCCGCGATGCGCGCGAACCTCGAGCGCATGATCGCGCTCGTGCGGCGGGCGCATGCCCAACCCGTGCTCGTGGGCCTCATGATCCCGCCGAATTATGGCATCGATTACACACGCGAGTTCCGGGCGCTCTATCCGGACATCGCGGGGAAGGAGCACGTGCCGCTCGTGCCGTTCCTGCTGGCCGGCGTGGTCGAGCACGACGACCTCTTCCAGCCGGACCGGCTCCATCCCACGGCCGCCGCGCAGCCGCGGATCCTCGAGAACGTGTGGGCCACGCTCCAGCCGCTCGTCCGGAAGGGCAAGCCGTGACGGAGCTTCCCTTCCACCGCGACCGGCCGGGTGCGGTCGCGGCGACCCCGCTCACGCTGGCCGAGATCCGCGCGTTCGATGCGGTGCTCGACGCGCGAAGCCCGTCCGAATTCGCGGAGGACCACCTTCCCGGCGCGGTGAACGCCCCCGTGCTGGACGACGAGGAGCGCGCGCTCGTGGGCACGGTCTACAAGCAGCGCTCGTCCTTCGAGGCGAAGCGGCTGGGCGCGCCGCTGGCGGCCCGGAACATCGCACGCGCGATCGAGGAGCGCTTCGCGGGGGAACCGCGCGACTGGCGCCCCCTCGTGTATTGCTGGCGCGGCGGCGGACGTTCCGGCTCGCTCGCGCACGTCCTGCGGCAGGTGGGATGGAACGCCGTGCGGCTGGAGGGCGGCTACAAGGCGTTCCGCCGCCAGGTCGTGGCCGACCTCGAGGCGCTCCCGGAGCGCGTGCGCTTCCAGGTGATCTGCGGGGCCACCGGGACCGGGAAGAGCCGGCTCCTGGAGGCGCTCGCGAAGGCCGGCGCCCAGGTGCTGGACCTGGAGGTCCTGGCCGCCCACCGCGGGAGCGTCCTGGGCGAGCTCCCGGACGCGCCCCAGCCCTCGCAGAAGGCGTTCGAGACGGCGATCTGGACCGCGCTCTCCGGCTTCGATCCGGCGCGTCCGGTGTACGTCGAGTCGGAGAGCCGGAAGGTGGGCGATCTGCGCGTCCCGGAGCGCCTCATCGAGCGCATGCGCGCCTCGCCCTGCCTGCGGCTCGAGGCCTCGCAACCCACGCGCGTGGCGCTCCTCCTCGAGGACTACGCGCACTTCCTCTCGGACCCGGAGCGCCTCGCGGAGAAGCTGCGCTGCCTGGCGCCCCTCCACGGCGCGGCGCGGATCGACGCGTGGATCGCGCAGCTGCGGCGCGGGGACTGGAACGCCCTCGTGGCCGACCTCCTCGAAAGCCACTACGATCCCGCGTATCGCCGCTCGCTCGTGCGCAACTACCGCGAGGCGGCCTGCGCCCCGCCCGTCCCCGTCGACGATCCGCGCCCGGAGTCCTTCCGCGCCATCGCGCGGGCGATCGTGGGCGCGCGCGAGTGAGGCGGTTCACGGCCCGCGGAGCAAACCGTCAAATGGCGCGCCCAATCGGTTAAACTGCCGCGAAAGCGCCATTCGCGCGCGCCACTCCCCCGCCGCCGTGCCCGAGCGCCCACACAAGATCGGCAAGTACAGCGTGCTGTCCGAGCTCGGACAGGGCGCCTCGGCGGACGTCTACCTCGCGGAGGACCCGTTCAACGACCGCAAGGTCGCGATCAAGGTCGCGAAGAGCGACGCGGACATGGGCGAGGAGGAGGCCAAGCGCTTCGAGAAGCTCTTCCTGAACGAGGCCTCGCTCGCGGGGAAGTTGAACCACCCGAACATCGTGGGCGTGTTCGACGCGGTGGTCGACGGCGACCAGCGCTACATCGTGATGGAGTACGTCCCCGGCGGCTCGCTCAAGAAGTTCTGCACGGAGACGAACCTCCTCCCGGTGCGCCAGGCCGTGCTCGTCACCTTCAAGATGTGCCGCGCGCTGGACTACGCCTTCCAGAACGGCGTGATCCACCGCGACATCAAGCCCGCGAACATCCTCCTCTCGGACCGCGACGACATCAAGATCAGCGACTTCGGGACCGCCAAGATCTCGCACGCCACGCACACGCAGATCGACGGCTTCCTGGGCTCTCCCGCCTACATGTCGCCGGAGCAGATCAACGAGGAAGGGCCCAACGTCCAGTCGGACATCTACTCGCTGGGTGTCGTGATGTATGAGCTCCTCACCGGGAAGCTCCCCTTCCGCGCGGAGAACTCGGTCGCGATGATCAACAAGATCCTGAACGAGGACCCGGTCCCGATCGAGTCGCTGCGGCCGGACCTCCCGGAGAAGCTGGTCGAGATCGTGAAGAAGGCGATGCACAAGGACCCGAAGGTGCGCTACGGGTCCTGGTTCGAGATGGCGAGCGAGCTCGCGAACACCTTCCCCCAGCTCGAGCGCTATTCCCACGAGATCAGCTCCACGGAGAAGTTCAACAAGCTGCGCTCGCTCCCGTTCTTCCGCGAGTTCCGCGACGCGGAGCTCTGGGAGGTGCTGCGCGGGGCGGTCTGGGAGACGCATTCGCGCGACGAGAACCTCCTCCTCGAGGGCGAGATCGGCCAGGCGTTCTTCATCATCGTGGCCGGCCAGGTGAAGGTCGTGAAGGACGCGAAGCTCCTGAACGTCCTCAAGGAAGGCGACTGCTTCGGCGAGATGGCCTATCTCTCGGGCGACCGGGCGCGGCGCTCCGCCTCGATCATCTCGGTCTCCGAGGTGCAGCTCCTGAAGATCCAGGCGACCCACCTGGAGTCCCTCTCGGAAGGCTGCCAGCTGCGCTTCAACCGGGAGTTCCTGAGGACGTTGATCGAGCGGCTCACGTGGACCTCCTCCGTCCTCGCGCAATTCCGGCGCTGAGGGCGGTCCGGCTGCCGGCCCCCGCGGCTCAGTAGGTGATCGTGAGCGTCCGCGGCTGCGAGGCGGCGCACGTGCCCGTCGCGCACGTCCCGGGCTGCCCCGCGGCGATGCTGCCGTTGATCGAGTAGGTCTGCAGCGCCCCGGTGCCCGCGCCGCTCGCCGCGCTCAACGCGAGCGTGTAGCTCACGCCCAGGACCGTCCCGCTCGTGGCGTCCAGGGCCATCGTGTACGGGAGCGTGCTCGTGCAGGTCACGCCGAAGCTCGTGCTCGCGTTGACGACGGCGCCGAAGGCGACGTAATTGAACACGATGTCGGTGGGCGCGTTGGTGAGGTTGCACATCGCGTTGGTGGTGATCGAGACGGGGAAGGCCGTCGTCGCCGTGCTGTTGAGGTTCCCGTACGTGAGGGTGAGGTTCACCGAATCGGTGAAGGTGCCGGCGGGGAGCCCGGTCTGCGACGCGGTGATGCAGCCCCAGAACTGCGTCGTCACGGACGCCGAGGTGCTCCCCGCGAAGTTGAGCGTTCCGTTGATGGTCTGCGGGCCGCGCCACTGCGTGCCGCACGCGGAATCCTTGAAGAGGTCGTAGGCGATGCGCGAGGCGCCGAACGCCGCGCGGTTGTGCGTGCCCTGGGCGTTTGCACCGTTGTCCGCGGCGACCGAGTAGCTCATGGTCGTCGCGTCCGAAAGGGCCCGCGTGCAGGTGACGGTGTAGCTCGTCTGCACGATGGTCGTGGTGGGCGAGGTCGCGACGTAGATGGCCGAGAAGCCGCCCGAGGAGATCGTGCAGCTGTAGGCGGCCGAGGCGAGGCCTGGCGCGAGAAGCGCAAAGGCCAGGAGCCAGCCGCGCAGGAAGGTTTTCATCTTGGGACTCCCTTGCAGGTGAAGGGCCCCAGCCGCGGGATCCTGTCCTTGTCCGGCGGCGGAAGCTTCACGTCGAAACGGCACTCCTGGCCGTCCCAGTTGAGGATCAGGCGGTTGTCCGACTGGAGGCCCGTGAGGTAAGCCTCCCCGCGCCGGGCCACATAGAACTCCTCCTTGTCGCCCTCGATGTGCACCGTCGCGCCGGCCGGGGCGATTCTCCCGTCTTCCAGCGCGATCTTCACGAGCGCCCCGCGGCCGCTCCTCACGGGGAACTTCACCTTCACGGCGCTCCGCCAGGCGGGCACCGCGTTGATCTCGATGGTGTCCAGCTCCGCGCTCACGGGGAGCTCCTTGGGGTCGAGCCGCACGGGGTTGTTCTGGTACGGCAGGAGCTGCGGGACGAGCGCGATCCCGTTCGCGTCGGTGTGCGCGAGCACGTTGCTTCCCAGGCCGATCCCGATGTCGCCGTAACCCGGGACCTCCGCGATGGCGAAGCTCTCCTCGAGCCTGCGCGTCGCAAAGAGATGGCCGTCCGTGAAGACCACGCCGCCGTTCGCGCCCAGGCGGACGGTCGCCTGGTCCGCGGACGCGACCGCGTCCACCGTGCGGTTGCCGTGCGCGCCGAAGTAGTAGAGGCCGCCCTCGGCGTGGCCGTGGTCCTGGAGCTGGCCCGCGAGCGCGCGCCATCCGAAATTCGAGTCCGGCCGCGGAGTGCCCGAGACGCTCGCGTAGAGGTCCTGCTGCCCCGTGCGCATGTTCGAGGTCACGGTCGCCACCCGGTACTGGTCGAGCGGCACGATGTAGTTGAGGGCGACCGAGGTGCCGCTGCCGCCGTCGATCGCGCGGCTCGCGGTGGCCGCGATCGTGCCGCCGGCACCGACCCGCATCGAGTAGTTGGCCGAAACGGTGGTGATCTTGTCCGCGTCGAAGCGATGGATGGTCGCGAAGCCGAAGCCGAAGGTGCCGAGGCTCTCCGTGTAGTAGCTCACGTTTCCCGCGATCTGCAGCTTGATCGCGGGCTCGATGTCCGGGTCCTGTCCCACCTGCCGGAAACGGCGCGAGGCGCCCTGCGCCTGCAGCGAGGCGCTCAAGCGCGTGCCCGCGTACTCGAGGCCGGTGAGCCAGAGGCCGCCGGACCGGCCGCGATCCTCGCTTCCGGCGAGCGCCATCTTCGCGACGATGGGCCACGGAAGGCTCGCGACCACGCCGCCGCCCAGGAGGCCGAACCGGCTCCCCAGCTCCCCGCGCCCCTCGAGCGTCACGGAGTTGGTGAACCCGTGGCGCCAGGTGGCGGCGCCGAATCCCTTGTCGTAGTGGTTGCTCTCGACGCCCAGGTCGCGGCGCACGGAACCGCCCTCGACGCTCCAGTCGTCCAGGCCCTTCGCGAGGAGCTGGCTCGTGGTGAAGAACGATTGCACGATCACCGTCTCGCGGCCCAGGAGGTCGCGGACCACGAGGCGCGCCTCGCCGTTGCCGGTGAGCACGGGGAGGTTGTCGATCGCGAAGGGCCCGGCCGGCACGTTCGAGACCTGCCGGAGGACGTCGTTCACGTAGAGCTCGACCGTGGAGGGCGCGGCCGAGAGCCCGGAGATCGCGGGGAGCGGCTGGCTCACGAAGCCCGGGGTGAGGGCGAAGTTGGTGCCGTAGCGGAAGCCGCCGAAGTACACGTCCCTCCCCCACATGGGCGCGCGGGTCGTGGTGTCCCCCACGCGCAGCGTCCGGTTCTGGTC
>Ga0105240_10007793_pt1 | contig 15473 bp, 12 predicted proteins | sample KBSC54metaG_FD_80426 | JGI IMG/M metagenome (GOLD analysis project Ga0105240, IMG submission 80426) | Corn rhizosphere microbial communities from Kellogg Biological Station, Michigan, USA - KBS C5-4 metaG | ecosystem: Host-associated > Plants > Roots > Rhizosphere > Soil | place: Michigan, USA... | reverse complement strand
GTATAAACCACTGCCATACCTGCAAGCAGCATAATAGAAAATAGAGCTCTTAATTTCATTTGGGAGAATTAAAATTGTGATGAAGTAAACATTAATCTTTCGTGTTGTAAAGGTCGGTAAAAAAATTCCATTCAAACCTTTTCGACTTGTTTCTTTTTGTCAACACATCGTTACAAAACAAAAATACCGCCATTGGGGCACACCGCACATATCGGCATTGTCAAATAAAAAAGTATGTGATAATGGGAAATATTTTCCATACCCTGTTCCCCATTTCTACAATTAAATAAACGCTTGTTCGCCATAAAAAAGCCCTTACCGCATTTGCAGAAAGGGCTTTTTCTACTTCAACATTTATCTGTTAAGCCGGCGTTACACTACCGGTTAACAAATCAATAAGATATACCTTGCTCATGAATGTTAATTTAGCTTTATGATTACCCAGGAACTTGATCGTACCGCTGTAATCCCATGCGCCCGTGCTGCTCTCGCCAATTGACTCGAAAGTTGCACTACCATCAACAATATCATAATTGTCAGCAGCATGAACCTGTGCATCAATAAAGTGGAAAATATTATGAACTGAAGATGAGGTTTCTTTTTTTGTATAGCTAAAATCCACATATGATTTTAAACGGCCATTTAAAGTAAAGTTTGAGTTGTCAACATTTAAGCCGCGTACTTTAAAGTCCTGTACAAGTGCAAAAAAGAATTCATAACCAGGGCCTTTGCCTGTGGTTGATAATGAATCGTAAAGATTGTAGCCAGTGGTCCTTTGGTTGTTGCAAAGAAAGAAGTAATTAACGGAGCCCACAGTTTCCGATTTAAGGGTGTCGCCCTGGTTAAATTTAAGGTCGAGGCTATTGTCGATAAAAAATCCGCAGCCAATTTCTGATTGTGTTTTAAGTTTTGCCGATGAAGCTGTGATAGTCGCCGATGGAGCAACACCATCTTTAATGCTGGCACCACCATATGCACCTGATAACGACTGCACAAGGTTTTTAGCAATTGCTGCACTCACTTCGTCACTGTGCGAGCCCGAAGCCGGTTTATTTTCGGTTTTTTTACAGGCCGAGTAAAATAATGCCATAACGATAAGCAATGGCAATGTGCTGCGTAGGTTTAGTTTCATAACGATTATTAATTTGGTTTTAATTAGTATTTGGCGAACGTGTTGCAATAAGCATACCATTTTACCAATAAGCAGCCAGAGTTTGGGGAGTCAAATTCTCAAGACAGGTTGCTGAACTCCCGAGTTTCTTAAATGCCGGAACTGTTAGCCTTTGTATTATAAGATACCTCTTTCAAGGCGAACCATGTATATATAGAAGCCCCTGCCGTTTTTCCCGCAAGGGCTTCTGTATTTTTAATTGATGCTGATTAAGCAGGGGTTACATTACCAGTTAACAAATCGATAAGATATACCTTGCTCATGAATGTTAATTTAGCTTTATGGTTACCCAGGAACTTGATGGTACCGCTGTAATCCCATGCACCTGTGCTGGTTTCGCCAATTGACTCAAAAGTTGCATCCCCTGCCACTATATCAAAGTTATCGGCAGCATGAACCTGGCAATCAATAAAGTGAAATATGTTGTGAACCGATGACGAGTTTTTTGGCTTGGGTTTGTAATCAAAATCAACGTATGATTTTAAACGGCCATTTAAAGTGAAGTTTGAATTGTCGACATTTAAACCGCGTACCTTGTAATCCTGCACAAGTGCAAAAAAGAAATCGTAGCCCGGGCCTTTGCCTGTTGTCGACAGTGAATCGTACAAGTTATAGCCGGTAGTCCTTTGGTTATCGCAAAGAAAGAAATAATTTACAGTACCAACCGTATGCGATTTAATAGAGTCGCCCTGGTTAAACTTAACGTCTAAGCTGTTGTCAATATAAAAACCACAGCCAATTGCCTGGGTTTTTAGTTTAGGCGAAGCAGCCGCAATTGCCGATGAAGCACCTACACCATCTTTAATACTGGCGCCACCGTAAGCACCCGACAATGATTGTACAAGGTTTTTAGCGATAGCGGCCCCAATTGCGTCGGTAGTGTTGGTTGTAGCTGCCGGCTTATTTTCAGTTTTTTTACAAGCCGAATAAAATAATGCGACTGCCATTAGCAATGGCAATGCTTTGCGTAGATTTAGTTTCATACCCGTTCCGGTTTAAGATTTGTTGTAATAATTTATCGAAATAAAAATAACTATAAACCCATAGTATCTATAAATTATCTGTAAAAAATGCTATATAATACTTAATAATTATAACATTTAACCGACAGGTAACCAATGTTTTACTAATGGGAAAACAACTTGGGTAGCTGGCAGTTGTGATCGGGTAGCTGGCAACAAAAAACATTGCAGGACAGGATTACATGGTCAGAAAATACATTTAAAATACTGTCTATCAGCACCAAAAAATAAAAAAACACAACAAAACCAATTCAGGGGACTACTGACCTATGACCAGCTTTAGAAAACACTAAATTTGTAAAATGAGCAGCATCTATAATTTTAAGCACGTAAACAACTCGCTGGCCTGTGCCGGGCAACCTACCGAGGCGCAACTAATGCAACTGGCTGATGAAAACTACCGGGTAATAATAAACCTGGCGATGCCAACAGGTAAGTTTGCTTTACCGGGTGAGGAAACTATTGTTGCCGGGCTCGGAATTGATTATATACCAATTCCCGTTGTGTTTGACAACCCGCAGTTGAACGAGCTGTTAGCCTTTATTAATTATATGGAACTGCACGCAGGCGAAAAAACAATGGTGCATTGTGCAGCAAATTACCGTGCATCGGCATTTACAGGCCTTTATCTTTTCAACAAAGGAGAACTGGATGCCTCACAAATGCAATCGTTTATTGAAGACGTTTGGCAACCCGACGATATCTGGCAGCAATTTATTGATGAAAGTCTGGAATATTTGAAGGAGGTGAAAGGCGAAAACTGAAAGGCAAAAGGTAATGCGGAAGTCGAAATGCCGAATGCGGGATAAAATTAAAAGTATAAATTCGGCTTTTTCTTTCAGACTTTCCGGACTTTTCTGACTTTCGGACTCAAATCCTACCAAACTAATAGGGATTTTCTTAATTTCGCAGCCTCATACGCGTAAATAATAAAATGGACTATCAATTTAAAGATATAGAGCAAAAGTGGCAAAAGTTTTGGGCTGATAACCAAACCTTTAAAGCCGACGATAAAACCACGAAACCCAAGTACTACGTACTGGATATGTTTCCCTACCCTTCGGGCGCCGGGCTGCATGTGGGCCACCCGCTGGGCTATATCGCCTCCGATATTTTTGCGCGCTACAAAAGACTAAAGGGTTTTAACGTGCTGCACCCCATGGGTTACGATAGCTTTGGCCTGCCGGCTGAACAGTATGCCATACAAACCGGGCAGCATCCGGCTATAACCACCGAGGCAAATATAGCTACCTACCGCCGCCAGCTTGACCAGATTGGCTTTTCGTTCGACTGGAGCCGCGAAGTACGCACCAGCTCGCCCGATTATTATAAGTGGACACAATGGATTTTTATGCAGCTGTTCAACAGCTGGTATAATAAGGATGCTGATAAGGCCGAAAGCATTGATAAGCTGGTAAAACATTTTGAACAAGATGGATCGGCCGGCATAAACGCCGTGTGCGATGACGAGATACAAAGCTTTACTGCTGACCAATGGAAAGCGATGAGCAACCAGGAGCAGCAGGCTGAACTGTTAAAATACCGTCTTACTTATCTGCGCGAAAGCACCGTAAACTGGTGCCCTGCACTTGGTACTGTATTGGCTAACGACGAAGTAAAAGACGGCTTTAGCGAACGTGGTGGTTACCCGGTTGAGCAAAAGAAAATGATGCAGTGGAGCATGCGCATAACCGCCTATGCCGACAGGCTTTTAAAAGGCCTTGATACCATTGACTGGCCCGAACCTTTAAAAGAAATGCAAAGGAATTGGATCGGGAAAAGTGTGGGTGCTTTAGTAAGATTTCAGATATCAGATGACGGAGGTAAGAGATCTGACTATATCGAGGTCTTCACAACAAGGGCAGACACTATTTTCGGGGCGTCGTTCCTGGTGCTCGCACCTGAGCATGAGTTAGTAGCCGGGTTAACAACCGCTGAACAAAAGGCAGATATTGATAACTATATCGCCCAGGCAAAAAAGAAATCGGAGCTGGAGCGTATGTCAGATGCTAAGACTGTATCGGGCGCGTTTACTGGCAGTTATGCTATAAACCCGGTTGATGGCGCGAAAGTGCCTATCTGGATTGCCGACTACGTACTGGCTGGTTATGGAACAGGTGCTGTTATGGCCGTACCATCAGGCGACCAGCGCGATTACCTTTTTGCAAAGCACTATAATCTGCCGATCATACAAATCATCGACATACAAAAAATAGAAACCGAGGCCGACCCGACTAAAGAAGGCCATTATGTAAACTCCGGTTTTATAAACGGTTTAACTTATAAAGAAGCTACGGCAGCTGTTATTGCGAAACTGGAAGAGGTTGGTGCAGGTAAAGCAAAAGTAAACTTCAGGATGCGCGATGCCATATTTGGCCGCCAGCGCTACTGGGGCGAGCCGGTGCCTGTTTATTTTAAAGATGAGCTGCCTTATTTGATTGCCGAAAAAGACTTGCCTTTGGTATTGCCCGAGGTAGACAAGTATTTGCCAACAGAAGACGGCGAACCACCTTTGGCGCGCGCAAAAGACTGGAATTATAATGGCAATGAGTACGAACTAAGCACCATGCCCGGCTGGGCCGGCAGCAGTTGGTACTGGTTCCGTTATATGGATGCGCAGAACGATGAGGCCTTTGCCTCAAAAGAAGCAATTGAGTATTGGAAAGACGTCGATCTCTACATAGGCGGCAGCGAGCATGCCACTGGCCACCTTTTGTATAGCCGTTTCTGGAATAAGTTTTTGAAAGACATCGGCCTTGTTGCCGTGGAAGAACCATTCAAAAAGCTGATTAACCAGGGGATGATACAAGGACGCAGCAATTTTGTATACCGCGTAATTGACGATGAAGGCAGGGGCACCAATACTTTTGTTTCGTTTGGATTAAGGAAGGAATATAAAACATCGGATATCCATGTGGATGTTAATATAGTTGAGAACGATATCCTTAACATCAATAAATTTAAAGCATGGCGGCCCGAGTTTGCTGACGCAGAATTTATATTGGAAAACGGGAAATATGTTTGCGGCGTGGAAGTTGAAAAAATGTCGAAACGGTATTACAATGTGGTAAATCCCGACGATATAGCCACCCGGTACGGCGCCGACACCCTGCGCATGTACGAGATGTTTTTAGGCCCATTGGAGCAAAGCAAGCCATGGAACACTAACGGTATTGAGGGTGTGTTTAAGTTTTTACGCAAGTTCTGGCGCTTGTTTCATAACGATGCCTGGGAATTCAGCGTGTCTGGAAACGAACCATCAAAAGCCGAGCTGAAATCGTTGCATAAAATAATCCGTAAGGTTGAAGAGGATATCGAGCGCTTTTCGTTTAATACTTCCGTATCAAGCTTTATGATAGCTGTTAATGAGCTTACCGATCTTAAATGCAATAACAAAGCGATACTGCAGGATATGGTTATCATCCTTTCGCCATATGCGCCGCATATTTGCGAGGAGTTGTGGACTTTGTTAGGTAACGAGGCGGGAACTTTATCCTATACACCATTCCCAAAATTCAACCCTGCTTATTTGGTGGAGGATGAGTTTGCCTATCCGATATCGATAAACGGCAAAACCAAGCTGAACCTTAACATTCCGCTTAGCCTTGAAGGAGCTGATGTGGAAGCATTTGTTTTAGCCAGCGCCGATGTACAAAAATACCTTGACGGCAAAACACCAAAAAAAGTGATTGTAGTTAAAGGCAGGATTGTAAATATGGTGGTATAATATTTTTACCGGGCGGCAAACTACGCCCGGTAAAAAATTTCCGGGCTTTGTCCTGTTTGGCTTGCTCCATTTGTATAATAGTTATTAACTCAATTATCAAAATGGAAAAGAATCAAACAAACAGGTTCGCCGGAAAAATGGCAGTATTTCAATCGTTAATTCGCGGCTTATTTGCCTGTTACGTATATGGTTAACGCAAAAATTATTTGTATAGTACGGCAAAAAAAATATAGTTTAAAAAGCTGCAAAAAGTAAAAACCCATGAATATTTTTGGCAAATAAACCCCTTTAAAGCCAATGTTCATGACTCCCGGAAACAACAAAAATCAAGTAAACAAAAAGTTCAAATTATCTTTAACCCGCGGCTAATGCTGTATATCAGACACTAAGCTTTGCAACTTAGTTGTTACAATTAAAGGCACCTATAAAATAATCGCCTTTTGCCTGTAACATTTCATCTATTTTCGCCTCCAATTACCAAAATCATTAAAAAATGAAACGTTTTTACATAATTATAGCAATTTTATGCTCTTTTATCACCGCTAAAGCCCAGATAGGCCTGGGTGGTGGCGGGTCGACGACGGTCGGGAAGATTTCCGGCAACGTAATCGATTCCCTTACCAAAAAACCGATGGACTACGCATCTGTTGGTTTGTACCGCAGTGGTGGTAAGGCGCCTATTACCGGTGTAATAACCGACGAAAAAGGTAACTTTAAACTTGACAACGTTAAACCCGGCTCATATAAGCTGGTTATTACGTTTATCGGCTACCCCGATAAAGTTATCGACCCGGTTGTTACTACCGCCGCAAAACCAGATAACAATGTTGGCATTGTTTCCGTACCCCCAAGCTCAAAAGTGCTTAAGGAAGTTCAGGTTAAAGGCCAGGCTGCGTTGATCGAAAACAAAATCGACAAGATTGTTTACAACGCTGAAAAGGACATTACTGCAGCAGGTGGTAACGCTACCGATTTATTGGGTAAAGTTCCGTTGGTAACGGTTGACATCAATGGTAACGTATCCGTACGCGGGGATGCCAACGTACGTGTGCTTATCAACGGCAAACCGTCAGGCGCTACATCAACCAGCTTGTCTGACGTGTTGAAAGCCATCCCGGCCTCGCAAATCAAAAGCATCGAGGTTATTACCTCGCCATCGGCAAAGTACGATGCTGAAGGTTCAGCAGGTATCATCAACATCATAACCAAACAGAAAAATGTTTCGGGTATTAGTGGTTCGGTTAGTGCAGCCGTAGGTACCAGGCAGAACAACGGTAACTTTAACCTTGGTTATAACAAAAACCGCTTTAGCCTTAACGCTAACATAGGCGGTAACTTAACCTGGCCACAAACGTCAACCATCGACCAGATGATTGAGCTTGGTGATGCAACCAACTCAACCTCGCATGGAACAAGCAGGGTTACCAGGCATGCCAGCAACAGCTCGATAAGCGCTAACTATGAGTTTAACGCCTTTAACAGTATCAATTCATCGTTTAAGTTGCTCGACTTTAACTTTAACACTAATAGCAATACCCATACCAGCGGCGCAAACCCATTCCTGGGACAGTATGCCTACGATTTAAACTCGAACGGGCACAACGAGTTCAGCAATTTTGACTGGAACTTTGACTATACCCACAAGTTTAAAAAAGAAGGCGAAGAGCTTGATTTATCAACACAGTGGAGCCACGGCACAGGTACTACAAACTATACCAATATCTTTTCGACTACATTCAACCCAAATGTAAAAAACAATATTGCCGGTCTTAATAATGAGTTTACCCTGCAAGGTGACTATACCTTGCCGATAAACAAAGTTTTTAAATTAGAAGCAGGCGGTAAAACCATTTTCAGAAGGATAAACAGTACGTCGGACTATTACACGTATGATTATAACGCTGATAATTTCTTCTTTGATAATGTATTGTCAAACATTTACAAATACAATCAAAATGTTGTTGCCGGTTATTCAGTTTTCACCATCACGCTGCCTAAAAAATGGTCCATATTGGCCGGTATGAGGTTAGAGAACACCAGCATTCATGGCGACCCGCAATCACAAAGCCAGGAGGTACAACCATTTGACCAGAGTTACCTTACAGTGGTGCCAAGCTTGACTATACAAAAACAGCTTACTACTACGCAGACTATCAAGTTAGCTTACAGCAAGCGTATTACACGCCCAAGCCTGCAGTTCTTAAATCCGTTTGTTAACAAAAGCAACTCACAGGCATGGAGCGTGGGCAACCCACAGCTAAGCCCGGAAGTTTCACAAACGTTAGAGGTTGATTATAACTCGTTTATCGGCACCTCTATTTTAAATGTGTCGGCATATTACAAACACACTGCTGGCCTGATCGAGGGTATTGGGGCGCCGTACCAGCCATACGGACCTGATTCAACTACCATATCGTTAACCAGGTTTCAAAACGTAGGTGTCAATAATTCGTTCGGTGGCAGCATCTTCGGTACTATTAACCCGTTCAAAGCATTGACCATTATTATGAACGTAAATGCTTATACTTATAAGCCCGATCCTACCGGTTTATTCAGCAAGGATAAATCGCAGAACGGCACTTACATACAGTATGGCGGATTCGTGAGGGCAAGCCTTAACCTGCCAAAAGACTATGTGGTTGAAACGTTTGCATTCGGCAGCTCGCCAAGGCATACGCTACAGGGAACTACATCAAACTTCAGCATATTTGGTATAGGCGCCAAAAAACAGCTGATGCAAAAAAGACTGGCTATTGGGGTTAACGTAATCGAACCATTCCACGAGAACAAAAACTTCACTACTAACTTGAGCAGCCCCGGTTACAAGCAGTATAGCAACTTCCAGTTGCCGTTCCGCTCGTACGGTATAACATTCAGCTACAGCTTTGGTAAATTAAGCTTCAGCAACCCTAATGCTCCGAAGAAAGGCGTTAACAACGACGACTTGAAACAAGGCGACCAGGGTGGTGGCGGCGGCGCACCAGCCGGCGGCGGAAGATAATTTCGAAGAAAGAGTCAAGAACCTAGAATCAGGATAAAAAAGCGGAAGGCCGGGGAAATTTCTCCGGCCTTCTATTTTTAAAAGGTTTTCAATTAGGTGTCCAAGGAAGGTGATATTTTTGCTGTATAACGCACTGTCAGTAAATTCATTTAAGAATGGACCAGGAAGCAATCATCAAACAAATTTACGATGCCTTTAACAGGCGTGATATCGATGCAGTATTAAAGCATTTTCATCCTGCTGTAACATGGCCAAACGGTTGGGAAGGCGGCTATGTGCATGGGCACCGCGAAGTACGTGATTATTGGACGAAGCAGTGGAAAGAACTTAACCCTGTGGTTACCCCTGCTAAATTGGCAATAATTGATGAATCAACTATCGAAGTTGGTGTACACCAACTGGTAAAAAATCTAAACGGCGATGTCGTAGCAGATGAAATGGTAAAACATACCTACAGCTTCGGGAACGGTCTAATTAAAAAAATGGAAATTATGGGTCTGGCTTAACATAATGTCTTTCCGACTTCCGACTTCCGACTTCCGACTTCCGACTTCCGACTTCCGACTTCCGACTTCCGACTTCCGACTTCCGACTTCCGACTTCCGACTTCCGACTTCCCCTACTCCTCTCCCACGTCAATCCCAATCTGCTTTAGCAACAGCGAGGCATTGAAGGTTTTACACTCGCCATCTTTAATTTTATAATCGAAAACCATTTCGCCGCTTATAACTTGTATGTCGAAGTAAAAGTTGCGAACATAATCCGGGTGGGCCTGCTCAAGTTCGGCAATCTGCAAATCGTGGGTGGCAACCATGCCAACGCCTTTCTTTTTTATCAGCTGCTCAATAACAGCTTTCGAGCCGCGATATTTGTCAACGGAGTTTGTGCCGCGCAGCATTTCATCTATCAAAAAGAAAACTTTGTTTTCCGTCTCCACGGCACCCAGCAACATTTGCAGACGGTCCAGCTCCGCTTTAAAGGTTGATGTGCTTTCGTTCAGCGAATCCTTTATGCGCATGTAGGTGATAACAGTAATTACCGATACCTGCATCTCATCAGCGCAAACCGGGGCTCCGCAAAGTGCCAGCACTGTATTAATACCTATGGTACGTAAAAAAGTACTTTTACCGGCCATGTTTGAGCCGGTGATGATATCTATTTTAAATGTATCTGTAAGTTCATAATCGTTGGCCACACGTTTGTCCGCGTCTATAAGCGGGTGGGCCAGGCTTTTGGCTGTAAGGGTATAACTTTCGCCTTCAATAATTTGGGGGATGCACCATTCCGGGTAGTTTATTCTCAGGCTGGCGAGGCTTATCATCGCTTCAAATTCGGCAACAACATTAAAAGCTGCTTCAATATGCACCAGGTTGTTCCGCTTCCAGTTTTCAATGGCTATCAGTTGGCGAATGTCCCAAATAAAAACCACGTTCAAAATAAACTGCATGACCATGTTAAGCCGGTAATTCAATTTATTTATCAGTTGCGAAAGCTGCTCTACCTTGCCTGATATGCTTTCTCCATTGTCGTTTTTTATTTGTACCGCGAGGTTTTTAAGATATGGTGACTGCCATTCTTCGTTTTCAATACTCTTAAAGGCCAGCACAAAATGGTGCAGCGTGGTTCCTATTTTGCCGGCAATTAAATCGGCCTTTTGTACCAGCAAGGCTTTTGAAGTTACCAGCCTGAAATTAAACAGCATTAAAAGCGGCGTAATGTAACGCGCAGGCGCATAAAATATACTGGTTACAATTAATGCCAATAACAGGTAAGGCGACACCTGGCAATAAATGGCCAGCAACTTTTCGTCCTGCAAGGTAACCGGGATTTTTAAATAAGCTACCAGATTTTTTATTTGTTCGCGACTTTGTTTTAGGGAAAACAAGAGGTGCGCCTGTATATCCAGCTTCCAGTCGTTTTTACCGGCAATTTCGTTTACTGCCAGCTGGCGATCAATTATAACCTCTTTAACGGCAGGCTGGTGCAACCACGAGGCCAGCTTAACCATACCTGGGAAGGTTGCAGCACGGTTTACCAGTTGGTATAACGAGTAGCTGCCAAATATATCGAGGTCGGCGGTGTAAATATGTTTGTCATCGTTAAACATCCCCCCATCGTCATAAATATTTTTACAGCTTTCAATCGAATCAATTTCATTCTCATTAACCCGTTTGATATCTAAAAAATAGTTCTTCAGGGTTTCAAAGCCGTTTTGCTTGTTCACCAGCCAGCTGAAGCAAAATACTAAAACAATAAGCGCCCCCACTACTATTGCAACTTCATCGGTACTTACAGCTATACAAACCGCAACTATAAAAAGGCCAAAAGCCACCAGCCGGAGCAACGAGTAATTATTGGCCAGCTCTTTATATTTATCGGCTTCCTTTTGTGCAAAATCGGCGCGTTGCCGGTAGTTGGTTAGTATGTCCATTTTTTTGTTGAAAGGTTGAAATGTTACAAGGTTGTAAGGTTTTAGCCCCTTTTATTACCTTGAAATATTCGAGGCGCAATTTATAACATTCCAACTTTACAACCTTACAACATTTCAACAATATCTTAACTTTACAACGTTTCAACTTTACAACATTTCAACATTTCAACATCGCAAATGAAAATCACTTTCCTTACCGTTGGCAAAACTGAAGACACTTACCTCAAAGACGGCATTGAAAAGTATGTAAAACGTTTAAAACATTATACAAAGCTGATATTTGTTGATATTGACGAACTTAAAAATACCAAAGCCCTAACCCAGGAACAGCAAAAAGCCAGGGAAGCCGAGTTAATACTAAAAAAAATAACAGCGCTTGATTATGTTATCCTGCTTGATGAGAAAGGTATGCAGCTCACGTCGCAGCAATTTGCTGCTTATATTGATAAAAAGGCGGTTAGTTCGGTCACCAGTCTTGTCTTTATTGTTGGCGGTCCGTATGGATTCGACCAATCTGTTTATGCCCGGGCCAATGATAAGCTGTCGTTATCGGCCATGACCTTTTCACACCAAATGGTACGGCTGTTTTTTGTCGAGCAACTATACCGCGCTTTTACCATTATTAAAGGCGAACCTTACCATCATTCCTGACTTATATCGCCAATCAGTCAGTAAACTGTAAAAAACGCACTAATTACGGGCAAATATGCCCTCTGTGTAGCGTATAGCCCTATTTTTGGTAAAAAATGCGTTACACCTATGCAGCATCTTCTCATTGAACTTGTTTCGTTCAAGTTTATATTGTTCTACATATTAATCATTTCAACCATAATTGTTCATTACCGCGGCAAGGTAAGGTTTAAATTTTTCAGGCAGCTAACTGATCATTCTACCTTTATGGCGCCGATAAATATGCCCATGTATGCTTTCTCGGCGGTAGAGAATAAACCTTACATAGCTGCCGATAATTTCCCGCAGCTAAATCAACTTAAAAACAACTGGCAAACCATACGCGACGAAGCCTTGCAGCTTGAACGCGAAGAACTGATAAAAGGCTCGGATAAGTATAACGATATGGGCTTTAACTCCTTTTTCCGCAGAGGATGGAAACGTTTTTATTTAAAATGGTATGATGATTTTCATCCGTCGGCCAAAAAATACTGCCCGCAAACTATCGAGCTGATAAAAGGAATTCCCGAAGTAAAAGCCGCTATGTTTGCCGTGTTGCCTGCCGGCAGTGAGCTATTGATGCACCGCGACCCCTATGCCGGCTCGTTACGTTATCATTTAGGGTTGATAACCCCCAACTCCGATGCCTGTCATATTGTAGTTGACGGCCAAAGCTACGCCTGGCGCGATGGTGAACACGTACTGTTCGACGAAACCTATATCCACTACGCTGAAAACAAAACCGATACAGACCGCATCATACTGTTTTGCGATGTGCAGCGCCCGGTGAAAGGCATATTTGCCCGTGGCTGGAATGCATTTTTCGGCTGGTTTATTATGGCTGCAGCAGTATCGCCAAACATGGGCGAGGATAAAACCGGTAACATCAATAAGGCGTTCAGGTATGTATACTCCATACGGCTGCTAGGCAAACGTATAAAGGCTTACAACCGCAATTTGTATTATGCGGTTAAGTATTTACTGATGTTAGGGATATTGTATCTAATCTTCTTTTAAGTATTCATCTTTTCAGAACCAAGAGTCAAGAAAGAATTTATGCGGTTCATTTCAGATTATTACGTTGACGTTTCTCTACTTCCCGTTTTTTCTCTTGATTCTTGACTCTTGGCTTTTGGTTCTCACCTCAGAATTCTTAATTTTGCGACATGTCAGCAGGTCACGATCATTCAGGTCACCACCATCACGATCATGCCCCCAAGCTTGATCATCTTAACGCCGCCTTTATATGGGGCATCATTCTAAATTCGGCATTTGTTGTTATCGAAGTGGTTGCGGGTTTGTACACCCATTCGCTGTCGCTATTAACCGATGCCGGCCATAATTTAAGCGACGTAGCCAGCCTGGCACTTGCTTTATTAGCTTTTAAGCTTACAAAAGTAAGCGCAACCGATAGATACACTTACGGCTATAAGCGCTCCACCATTATAGTTTCCTTTTTTAACGCAGTAATACTGTTTGTAGCGGTGGGGTTTATTATTTACGAGGCCATTATGCGCTTTATGCATACCGAAACGGTGGCCGGTGGCACCATGGCCTGGGTAGCTTTTATTGGCATAGGTATAAATGCCTTTACCGCCTGGCTTTTTGTTAAAGATAAGGATACCGACCTGAACGTTAAAGGCGCCTACCTGCACATGGCAGTTGATGCCATTGTATCGTTTGGGGTGGTAATATCAGGTCTGATAATTTATTTTACGAAGTTATACTGGATTGACAGTGCAGTATCATTGATTATAGCCATTGTTATTTTAAGGGGAACCTGGAGCCTGCTTAAAGACAGCCTGCGACTGGAGATGGACGGCGTGCCCAAAGAAATGGAGCTAGAAAAAATTAAGGCCGAACTGATGAAGTGCAAAGGCATTATCGATGTGCACCACATGCACGTATGGGCCCTAAGCACCACTGAAAATGCACTGACCGCCCACCTGGTAATAAAGCCCGAGTTACTGCCAACCTTCAACAGCATCAAAAAAGACCTAAGGCACCGCCTGCAGCACATGGATATTAACCATGCCACCTTCGAGCCCGAAATTGAGGAAGAGGACTGCAAGCAGTTGAATTGTGATTAGATAACACTTCTTCCCGCGCGTCATTGCGAGGAACGAAGCAACCTCTGCACATGCAAATCAATGAAGTAAAAAACTTAGTGTTGACCTATCAGCCGCTTTTAAGGGTTTGTAAATATTGGGGGCCCTGATTGTCCTGCGTAGAGGTTGCTTCGTTCCTCAGCAATGACGATGTGATAAAATAAAAAAGCCGGAGAAATCCCCCGGCTTCTTCAATAAAGACACAAGTATTGTGTCTCTACAAAATAAATCTCTATGCTTTTTTCGCGGCCGCCTTTTTAGCTTTTGGCTTTGCGGGCGCTTCTTCGGTTGCTGCAACTGCTTCAACCGGTGCCGCAGGTTCTTCTACAGCAGGCGCTGGTTCAGTTGCGGGATCAGCTTCGTTAAATAAAGGAAAATCCTTTAATACCTGGTACCAGCTGATAATCTTTTTCATATCAGATGCATACACTTTTTCCTCGTCATGATCTGGCGCTACTTCGCGGAAGAAGGTACGTAATGCCTTGCCATCAGCCTTGGCATCCGGTATGCTTGCAGCGGTTTTCATCCGCTCAAAAACATCAACCAGCTTAATATCGTCCTCAAGCCCGAAGATGGTTATCTCGTGCAATGCAGCAAGCTTGGCAGTTGATAAGTTGGCGATCAACTTGGCGCGCTGTGCATCTAAACTCTCTAAAATATAGCCCGTTTTATTTTGTGCCAAAGCTCTCCACAAACCAGGCTTACCTGATACAGCTACAATTCCCTGTAAATTCATTCTTTTTTGTTGTAAATGTTGTTGTAAGAGTTGTAAAAGTTGTAAGAGTTGTAAAGGTTTCAACAACTACAACTTTTACAACACCTGCAACCTCTTCAACTATTAAAAACTATTCCTCAATAACGTCGATTCCTAATATTTTGTCACCCTGGCGAATGGCGTCAACCACTTCAACATTTTCAACCACTTTACCAAATACGGTGTGGTTGCGGTCTAAATGGGCAGTATTATCGCGGCTGTGGCAGATAAAAAACTGCGAGCTGCCGGTGTTGCGGCCTGCGTGGGCCATCGATAAAACGCCGCGATCGTGGTATTGGTTATCGCCTGTAAGTTCACAGTCGATACGTTTGCCCGAGCCACCTGCACCTGTACCTGTCGGATCGCCGCCCTGTATTACGAAATTAGGGATAACCCTGTGGAAAGTCACGTTGTTATAAAAGCCCGACTTTGCCAGGCCCAGAAAGTTTGCAACTGTGTTTGGTGCATCCTTGTCAAAAAACTCAACGGTCATGTCGCCTTTTTCGGTTTTGATAATTGCTTTGCTCATCTTTTTTAAAAATAGTAGGCAAAGGTAGTAAAAAAGGTAAAAGGAGGAAAGGTTTTTTGGG
>Ga0105240_10007792_pt1 | contig 15477 bp, 10 predicted proteins | sample KBSC54metaG_FD_80426 | JGI IMG/M metagenome (GOLD analysis project Ga0105240, IMG submission 80426) | Corn rhizosphere microbial communities from Kellogg Biological Station, Michigan, USA - KBS C5-4 metaG | ecosystem: Host-associated > Plants > Roots > Rhizosphere > Soil | place: Michigan, USA... | reverse complement strand
TTCTTTCCGGGTGGGGGGGGGGGGGGGGGGGGGGGGGGGGGGGGGGGGGGGGGGGGGGGGGGGGCCGTCTCGGCCAGGTACTCCTCGACGATGCGGCGGCCCACGTAGGCTGCCTTGATGCGCCAGGAGGCCTGGTTGCCGATCACCACCGCGAAGGCGATCTTGGGGTGGTCGGCGGGCGCGAAGCCGACGAACCAGCTGTAGCCGAGGTACCCCTTGTCGGTCTGGGCCGACAGCGTGCCGGTCTTCCCCGCGACCGAGACCGGCAGCAGGGCGTGGCCCTTGCGGTCGTGGAAGGCGCCCTTGGCCGTCCCCATGCGCGTGGTCAGCTCCATCATCTGACCGACCTCGCGCGCCACCGCGGGGGTCATCACCGTGCGACCGCGGCGGGCGGGCAGGGACAGGGGCTGCCGCTCGGACCCGACCGCGCGCTCGACGAGGTGCGGGGACGGCATCGTCCCCTGGTTCGCCACCGTGGCGGCCAGCAACGCCCCGTGCATCGGCGACAGCGTCGAGTGCCAGAAGCCGGCCGCCGTACGCGCGAACTCGAGGTGGTCGTCGGCCGGCACGTCGATGTGGGAGGGCTCGAACGGCACGTCGAAGGGGATGCTCTCGCCGAACCCGAAGGCGTGCGCCATCCGCTCCAGCTTGTCGGGCGTCAGGTTTCGCGTGGCGAACTTCGCGATGATCGCGTTCTGGGACTTCCCCAGCCCGTACGCCAGCGTGGCGCAGCTTCGGTCGATGCGCGGGATGTCGACCAGGTTGTCGGGCAGGATGGAGGACACGCCGCCGTGGTAGCAGGTGCGGGAGGTCGCCGTGATCCCGCCCTCGGAGAGCAGCGCGGTGGCCGAGACGACCTTGAACACGGATGCCGCGGGCGCCCAGGCGTGGAGCGCCAGCTCCTCGGCTCCCAGCTCGGGGGAGACGGTCGAGCGGCCCGCCATGGCCAGCACGCGTCCGTCCGGGATCGAGATCACGACAGCGCCGGCGTAGGGGAGCTGGAAGGTCTGGAACACCTCCTCGGCGGTGTCTTGCAACCGGGGATCGAGCGTCAGCTCGGCCTGCGCCCCACCCACCAGCCGGGCGGTGAAGGTGTCCCCCTGCCGCACGATCGTGTCGAGGCGGACCTGTCGCGACGACGCTGGACTCGCCACCGCCGGAGGGGCGGTGGCGGCCGCCGCCCGTTCGTCCGCGCGAGCCCTGGCACCTGGCTGCAGCAGGACGGCCAGCCCGAGCCCCAGAAAGGTCCAAGATCCGCGCGAAAAGACAGACATGAATGTAACAATCATACATGTAGGTGCATGTGTCAAAGAAACGTCTTCTTTACGTATAAATGCGGATGGCCTACGCTTTTCCGCGACAGCCTTGCCACGTAAGCCCTTCGATCCGAACGACGCGTCGGACTCCGACCACGTCCGGGCCAAGACGGTCGTGACGGCCATTAGCCGTCTGTCCGATCGACCGCCGGGTAACGAGGCATGCCTGGTGGTGATCTACGGGGACGAGCTGGGGAAGAAGTACAACCTGAACGCCAGCTCCCTGCTGGTGGGCCGGTCTTCGAAGTGCGACATCCAGATCGACCAGGAGTCGACTTCGCGGAACCACTCGAAGATCGTGAACACGGGGAAGTCGATCCTCATCCGCGATCTGGGCTCCACCAACGGGACTTACGTGAACGACGAGCCGATCGAGGAGCACGTCCTGCGCGACGGCGACTTCATCAAGATTGGCCGGACCATCTTCAAGTTCCTGACCGGCGGCAACATCGAGAACGCGTACCACGAGGAGATCTACCGGCTGACGACGGTCGACGGCCTGACGCAGATCTCGAACAAGCGGTTCTTCATGGAGACGCTGGAGCGCGAGATCGCGCGCGGCGTGCGCTACCAGCGGCCGCTGTCGCTGGTGATGTTCGACCTGGATCATTTCAAGGTCATCAACGACACCTACGGGCACCTGGCGGGCGACTACGTCCTGAAGTCGCTGGCCTCGGCGGTGAAGCAGCGCATTCGTCGCGAGGACGTGTTCGCGCGCTACGGCGGCGAGGAGTTCGCCATCGTGCTGCCGGAGATCGCGCTGTCGACGGCGCTGACCTTCGCCGAGAAGATCCGCCAGCTGGTCGAGCAGCACGAGTTCCGCTTCGAGAAGTCGCGCATCCCGGTCACCATCTCGGTGGGCGTGGCGGGCACGGAAGGGCAGCAGGTCGACGCCGAGGCGCTGATCAAGCAGGCCGACGAGCACCTGTACGCCGCCAAGGCCGGCGGCCGCAACCTGGTTCACGGCTAGTCGCGCGGACGCTGCTGCCGCCGGCGAGGCGTCAGGGGACGCTCGTAGGCCTTCACTGTCCGGGGACGGCCCGGTTCACGGCGCGCCGGCCGGCCCCGTCACTTGAAGTCGGGCTCGAGCACGGCGTCGCCGTCGAGGGGCAGCGGCTTGTGCTCGGGCTTGCGCCCGGCCTTCGCCTCTTGTTCGTCCGCCTCGCTGGTCTTGCTGGCCTTGCGTGGCGACGACTTTCCGCGGGTGCGCGGCGGACCGAGCAGCTCGGCCTCGGACGCCTTCACCTCGGGCTGCAGGGCGGCGAACAGCGGCACGGGCAGATTAGGGACCACGAACAGCATCTTCGGCGCGTAGCCGGGCTTGCGCAGCACGAACTTGTCCGGCGAGTTGCTGTACGCCACCTCGATCGACAGCGGCGTCACGCCCAGCTCGGCGCCGTCGCTCTCTCGGGTGACGATGGCACCGTCGGGATCGGACGCGAAGCTGAGGCGCACGGTGGCCGGGGTCTTCTCGCTGTCGCGCAGGGTGCGCGTGGCCGCCTCGAGCCGCGCGGTGTGATCGGGCTCCTTGAACAGCCGTCCCACGATCGACAGCGTCACCAGCGCGGCGGCGACGCCGGCCAGGATCCCCAGCACCATCTTGCGCTGCGACTCGGGCTGGGTCAGCGACTTCTCGACCTGTCCCACCGCGTGCCGGAACGTCGACGACGGGCCCGGCGGCGTGATGCGATCGACCATCGCCGGTTCGTCGACCGGCGGCGGGGTCACCCGCATCGCGGCGGGTGGCATGTCTCCCCGGGACATCGGGGCCGCCATGCGGGTGACGCCGGTCAGCTCGCCCGGCAGCTCGAGCTCGGGCGCCCCCGTCACGTACGCCTCGGGTGAGAGCAGCGCCTTGCGCAGGTCCTGCATGGTCTGGAAGCGCTTCTCGCGCTCCTTCATCAGGGACCGGTACAGGATCATCTCGACCGACGCCGAGATGGCGGGGTTGATCCGGCGCGCCGACGGCGCCTGGTGGGTGATGTGCTTGACGATGATCTCGCCGTAGCCCTCGCCGCCGAACGGCACCTTGCCGGTCAGCATCTCGAACAGCAGGATGCCCAGCGAGTAGATGTCGGCGCGGTGATCGATCTCGATCTTCCCTTCGCCCTGCTCGGGGGACATGTAATACGGGGTGCCCATCACCGAGCCGGCGCGGGTCTTGTGCGTGACGCGCTCCTCGACCTGCGTCAGCTTGGCCAGGCCGAAGTCCAGCACCTTGACGAAGTCGGGGTCGCCTCGCCGGGTGATCAGGAAGATGTTCTCGGGCTTCAGATCCCGATGGATGATGCCGTGCTCGTGCGACGCGCCCAGCGCGTCCGCGATCTGCGCCGCCACGTGCAGCGCGCGCGCCTGCGACAGGCGCACCTCGCGCTTCAGGCGATCCGCCAGGGACTCGCCCTGGAGGTACTCCATGATGAAGTAGAACTCTTCGCTGGCCGTGGTGCCGAAGTCGCCGATGTCCACGATGTGCTCGTGGCCGATCTGATTGACCGACTTCGCTTCCATGATGAAGCGAGAGACGACCTCGGGGTTGCGCGCCAGCTCGGGATGAATAACTTTGAGAGCGACGCGCTTCCCGATCACCGGATGCTCGGCGAGGTAGACGACGCCCATGCCGCCCTCACCCAGCTTCGCCGTGATCTTATAATTTCCAACGACCTGACCTAGACCAAGGGCAGATCGCGGCGTCGAGGTCATCTGAATAGGCCCCTACTCCCCTGTTCCTGTAAGTAAGTGTAGGAACAATAATCGGATGTGGTGGTCAGTGCACGTGAAATCGACAGGCGCGCACTGGATATTGAGCGTTCTTCGCGGAAAAACCAGGGGTATCCGACGACCAGACGGTGGACGCGGGCGGCCGGTCAGCCGAAAAAGACCGAGCGGCGGTGCGTCAAGATCTCGGAGATCATGGTGTCGATGTGGGAGCGAATCTGCTCCGCGGTCTCGGTTATTCCCGCGCCGGCGCTGGCTTGCCCGCCCGGCCGCACCGGCTCACCGATCTGGATTGTCCACTTGCTGGGTAGCGGCAGCAGGCCCAGCGGCCCCAGCCAGGGGAACGTCGGCGTGATGGGGATGTAAGGCAGGCCCATCGGCTCGGCCAGCGTCGTCACCTTGGCCAGCACCGGATGGATCTCCTCGGCGCCTACGATGGCCACCGGGATGATCGGCACGTCGTTCTCCACCGCCAGGCGCACGAACCCACCGCGCCCGAACTTGTGCAGGCGATAGCGCTCGCGGAACAGCTTGCCCACGCCGCGCAGCCCCTCGGGGAACACGCCCACCAGCTCGCCCGCCTGCAGCAGGTCACGCGCCGTCGTGGCCGCCGCGCGCACGCCGCCGATGCGCGCCACCACGTTGCGCATCCACGGCGAGCGGAACGCGAAGCTGGCCACCAGGGGGCGCAGGCGGCGGTGCTGCGGGTGGTTCCGGTAGATGCCGTGGATCAACAGGGCGCCGTCGTACGGAATGCCGCCCGAGTGATTGGCGACCACCACGGCGGCGCCGCTCGCCGGGATGTTCTCGAGGCCGCGCAGGTCGACGCGGAAGTACTTCGAGTAGAGAAAATCCAGCACCGGACCCACCTCATCGAGGAAGTGGGGGTCATGCCCCTGATCGGGGAGATCTTCCGGGCGCGGCGTGGCGGGGTCGTAGCCGGCGCGCATGGCCGCATAGACGGCCGACAGCGCCGCGCGCAGCCCCGGGGAGTTCGGCGGGAGCATCAGCGGCGCTCTCCTTGCGGCGCGCGTGGACCGGGCCCGGGGGGGCCGCGCAGGGCCTCGACCACCCGCTGGAACTCGGGGGGCGGGGGCGCGTCGAAGTCCAGGCGATTTCCGCCGACCGGGTGGTCGAAGCCCAGGTGCGCCGCGTGCAGCAGCATGCGTTCGGCGGGCAGGGGGCGGCGCTCGGCGCGCAGGAGATCGCGGCAATACACCTGATCGCCGACGATGGGGTTGCCCGCCTCGGACAGGTGGATGCGGATCTGATGCGTGCGGCCCGTCTCCAGCCGCACCCGGCACAGCGTCGCGCCGCGCAGGCGCTCCAGCACCTCGACGTGGGTGACGGCGTGCTGCGCCTCCCGGTCGCGGTGATCGCGCGTCGACCCACGCAGGCCGTCGCCGCGGTCCTGCACCAGCCGCGACTCGATCCGTCCCGGCGTCACCTCACCCTCGGCGACCGCCAGGTAGAAGCGCGAGGCGCGGTGGCGCTGGAAGATCTCGTGCAGGCCGCGCTCGCCCGCGCGCGTCTTCGCGAAGCACATCAGCCCCGACGTCTCCTTGTCCAGGCGGTGCACGATGTACAGCGGCTGGCGCGTGGCGGCGCGGCCCGCGGCCCGCCAGTCCCCGCGGATCAGATCCATGGCGGTGCCCGTCTCCTTGTCGTGGAAGGGGACGCTGGAGACGCCAGCCGGCTTCTCGATGATGATCAGGTGCGGGTCCTCGTGGACGATCGAGAACCCCGGCACCGTGGGGCGCAGGCGCTTCGCCGCCACGTCGAGCGCGATCTCCACGTCGGGCCGCAGGCGGACCGCCGGATCGGTGACGCGCTCGCCGTTCACGTGCACCTTGCCCGTCTCGACCAGCCGGCGCACGGCGTTCCAGCTCTGGCCGGGCAGGCGCAGGCGCAGGGCTGCCGCCACGGTGGTCTCGTCGTCGCTCGGCGCCGTGCGGAAGGTCAGGGCTAGCGGCAGCGGAGCGGGGCGGGGGGCCTGACGCTCAGCCACCGACCAGCTCGAACACGCGCGCCAGCGCCGCGTCCAGGTTTTGCGGCTGCGTGCCGCCGCCCTGGGCCATGTCGGCGCGCCCGCCCCCCTTGCCGCCCACCTGCTTGGCCACCTCACCGACGATCTTGCCGGCGCTGAAGCGATCGATGAGATCCGGCGTCACCATGGAGACGAGGGCGATCTTGTCGCCCTCGACGCCCGCCAAGACCACGATGCCCGAGCGCAGCTTGCCCTTCAGCTGGTCGGCCACCTCGCGCAACGCCTTGGGATCGGCCACGTCGGCGCGCGTGGCCAGCACGCGCACGCCTCCCACCTCGCGCGCCTCGCTGGCCAGATCGCGCCCGCCGCCCGAGGCGAGCTTGCGCTTCAGCTTCTCGATCTCGCGCTCGCGCTCGCGGCTCTCGGCCTGCAGCTTCTCGACGCGGGCCGCCACCTCGAAGGGGCCGGCGCGCAACTGCTCGCCGGCGGCCGACAGCTCGGACTCCAGGCGACGCACGTGGTCCAGCGCCCCCTCGCCGGTGACGGCCTCGATGCGGCGGACCCCCTGGGCCACCCCCGTCTCCTCGGTGATCTTGAAGAAGGCGATGTCGCCGGTGCGCGCCACGTGGGTGCCGCCGCAGAACTCCTTAGACTCGCCCATCGACAGCACGCGCACGGTGTCGCCGTACTTCTCGCCGAAGAAGGCGATGGCGCCCGCCTTCTTGGCGTCGGCGATGGGCAGCACCTCGGTGACGGCGGGCAGGTTGGCGCGCACGCGGGCGTTCACCAGGTTCTCTACGGCGTGGCGCTCGGCCAGCGTCAGCGGCGCGAAGTGCGAGAAGTCGAAGCGCAGGCGGTCGGGCGCCACCAGCGAGCCCTTCTGGGCGACGTGCTCGCCCAGCACCTGGCGCAGCGCCCAGTGCATCAGGTGCGTGGCCGAGTGGTTGCGCCGGATGGCGTCGCGGCGCCCGGTGTCCACGCCCAGCGACACCTGGTCGCCGACGCGCAGCTCGCCGGACGTCACCTGGCACAGGTGCACCCACAGCGTCGACACGGGGCGCTTCACGTCCTCGACGGACAGCTTGGCCTTGTCGGTCTCGATGGTGCCGGTGTCGCCGGTCTGGCCGCCCTGCTCGCCGTAGAAGGGGGTCTCGGCGGTGATGACGGCGACCTTCTTCGAGAAGGGCCCGACGGTGTCGACCTCGGCGCCGTCGGCCAGCAGGGCCAGCACCTTCGACGTGCCGCTGGTGGCCTCGTAGCCCAGGAACTTCGTGGGACCGACGCGCTCGGCGATCTTCTGGAACACGCCCTCGACGGCGACCTCGCCCGAGCCGTGGAACTCGCTGCGCGCGCGCTGGGCGGCCATCTCCTGCTCGAACCCGGCCTCGTCGACCTGCCAGCCGCGACCGCTGGCGATCACGCGCGTCAAATCGAGAGGGAAGCCGTAGGTGTCGTAAAGACGAAAGGCCAGGCTGCCGTCGACGGCGGTCGTCTCGCCGCGCATCGACTCGTCCAGGATGCGCACGCCGCGATCCAGCGTCTCGCGGAAGCGCTTCTCTTCCTGGTCGGTGACCTCGACGATGGTGCCCCTTCGCTCGCGCAGCTCGGGATAGGCGGCGCTCATCAGCTCGATCACGTCGCCGGTCAGGCCGGCCAGGAACGGCTCGCGGATGCCCAGCAGCCAGCCGTGATAGACGGCCCGGCGCATGATCCGGCGCAGCACGTACTCGCGCCCGGTCTTCTCGGGAAAGACGCCGTCCGCGATCAGGAAGGCGGTGGCGCGGGCGTGGTCGGCGATGGCGCGCAGCGAGGCCGAGTGTCCGCTGTAGTCAGCGGGCTGGAACGGCTTGCCGGACAGCTTGCTGGCGCGATCGATCAGCGGGCGCAGCAGGTCGGTCTCGTAGTTCGAGCGCACGCCCTGCAACACCGCGCACAGGCGCTCGAGGCCCATGCCGGTGTCGACGGACGGCTTGGGCAGGGGACGCCGCTCGCGGCCGGGCAGCTGCTCGAACTGCATGAACACCAGGTTCCAGATCTCGATCCAGCGATCGCAGTCGCAGGCGGGGCCCTGGCAGGCGCGGCCGGCGGCCTCTTCGGCGCAGGGGATGTCGTTCCCCTGCAGGTAGTGGATCTCGCTGCAGGGGCCGCAGGGCCCCGTCTCGCCCATGGCCCAGAAGTTGTCCTTGTCGCCCAGGCGGATCACCCGGTCGTCGCCCACGCCGGCGATGCGCTTCCACAGCGCGTGCGCCTCGTCGTCCGAATGATGCACGGTGTAGATCAGGCGGCTGCGATCGATGGCGTAGTCGCGCGTCAGCAACTCGAAGGCGAAGGCGATGGCGTCTTCCTTGAAGTAGTCGCCGAACGAGAAGTTGCCCAGCATCTCGAAGAACGTGTGGTGGCGCGCCGTGCGGCCCACGTTCTCGAGGTCGTTGTGCTTTCCGCCGGCGCGGACGCACTTCTGCGACGAGGTGGCGCGGGGCCGGGGCCGCCGCGCCTGACCGGTGAAGACGTCCTTGAACTGCACCATGCCGGCGTTCGTGAACAGCAGCGTGGGATCGTTCGAGGGAACGAGCGACGAGCTCGCCACCTCCTCGTGACCACGGGCGCTGAAGAAGTCGAGGAAGCGGCGGCGGACGGCGGGCGACAGCGCGCCGGGAGAAGGCGAGGACGACATGGGGCCGAAGAGACTAGCAGCCTGCGACGTGGGTGTCTTGCCCAGCGGGCCGCCGCGCCGGTTCCCAGTCCGAGGTCCCAGGACGTGAAGCAGAGGCCCCCGCCGGGCGCGGTCGGCCCTACGGAGCTGTTCCGGCGGTCCCGTCGAGGTAAATTGTTCGTTTCCCCCGAAAGGAGTCCCCTGATGCCGCGCCGCGCGTCCCTGCTGCTGCCTGCGCTCTCCCTGGCGTTTCTGGTCTGCTGCTCGTCTGGGGCTCCGGCAACGGAAGCTCGGGCTCGGGCGGTCAGGAAGCGAGCGGCGGCACCCGGGGCAGCGGTGGCGCGGGAACCGGCGGCGGGACGGGGACGGGCGGGGCGTCGACCGGGGGCGCGTCCGCGAGCGGCGGCCGCACCGCCACCGGCGGCGTCACCGCGACGGGCGGGACCGGATCGGGCGGTCTGACCGCCACCGGGGGCGTGACCGCGACGGGTGGTCGCGCGGCCAGTGGTGGCGCGGCACCGACCGGCGGCGCGGCGGGAACGACCTCTTCGGGCGGCGCGCCTGGCAGCGGCGGGCGCGCCCAGGGGGGAGCGGGCGGCCCGATCGGCACGGGCGGCGTTCGCGGGGGCGGGGGAGCTTCGGGCAGCGGCGGCTCGGGCGCCGGCGGGACGGCGCCGACCGGCGCCCGGTGCCCTGACCCGACCTGGAAGCTGGTCTGGGGCGACGACTTCGAGGGCACCGCCGGCACGGCCGTCAACGGCAGCTACTGGGTGTATGACACGGGGCCGAACTGGTACAACGGCGAGCTGCAGGACTACACGTCGGGGACCACGAACGCGTCGCTCGACGGCAGCGGCAACCTGGTCATCGAGGCACGCAAGGAGGCGCGCGAGGGCCGGCAGTACACCTCGGCGCGCATCAAGACCGAGGGCAAGAAGACGTTCACCTACGGCCGGATCGAGGGGCGCATGAAGATGCCCTACGGGCAGGGCATGTGGCCGGCCTTCTGGATGCTGGGGGGAGAGAACTGGCCGACCACCGGGGAGATCGACATCGTCGAGAACCTGGGGAAGGAGCCCTCGATCGCGCACGGGACCATGCACGGCCCGGGGTACTCGGGGTCGGCGGGCCCGACGGCCTCCTACACGCTACCCGGCAACGCCAAGTTCTCGGATGACTTTCACGTGTTCGCCGTCGAATGGGAGACGAACGCCATTCGCTGGTACGTCGACGACACGCTGTACTCGACGAAGACCCCGGCCGACACCAACGGCAACAGCTGGGTCTTCGATCACGGCTTCTTCATCATCCTGAACCTGGCCGTGGGCGGCGACTGGCCGGGCGCCCCGGACAGCACCACGGTCTTCCCGCAGAAGTTCGTGATCGACTACGTCCACGTCTGCCAGAAGTAGGGCGGCAGGCGACCGGCGCCGGCGTCAGGGCTTGCGCCGGCCGACGGAGGTGGAGAACGACACGTCGGTGCCGTCGTCGTCGAGATCCAGCTCGCCGAACGTCGTGGTCGCGGCGCGCGACGCGGTGGTCCGTCCGGGCGAGACCGCCGGATCCACCTCGTCCTCGCCGCGCTGGATACCGCGGTGATGCAGGGCCAGATCCTCGGGGCGGGTGGCCTGAGCCAGGGCGTCCTCGTACTTCACCAGCTTGCGATCGATCAGGTCCTTCAACGACTGATCGAAGCTGACCATCCCGTACGGCTGGCTGCCGGTCTCGATGGCCGCCAGAATCTCGCCCGAGCGCTTGGGATCGATCAGCAGCTCGCGCATGCGCGGGGTGTTGACCAGGATCTCGACCGCGGGCACCATGCCGGCGCCGTCGGCGCGGGGCAGCAGGCGCTGCGAGACGATCCCCGACAGCACGTGTCCCATCTGGATGCGGGCCTGCTGCTGCTGGTGCGGCGGGAACAGCGAAACCACGCGGTTGATCGTGTCGACGGCGTCGGCGGTGTGCAGGGTGGACAGCACCAGATGGCCCGTCTCCGCCGCCTGCAAGGCGATCTCCATCGTCTCGACGTCGCGGATCTCGCCCACCATGATGACGTCGGGATCCTGGCGCAGCGCCGCGCGCAGGGCGCGGGCGAAGGACAGGGTGTCGAAGCCGATCTCGCGCTGGTTGACCACGCTGCGCCGGTCGCGAAACACGAACTCGATGGGATCCTCGATGGTCACGATGTGGCAGGCGCGGCGGGCGTTGATGGCGTCCAGCAGCGCGGCCAGCGTGGTGGACTTTCCGGCGCCGGTGATGCCGGTGATCAGGATCAGCCCGCGTTCGTTCTCGGTCAGGTCCAGCACCGGCTTGGGCAAGTTCAGCTTCTCGAACGCGGGCACCTCGGGGGGCACCACGCGCATGGCCAGGCCGATGTGCCCGCGCTGCTGGAAGACGTTCACGCGGTATCGCCCGCCGCCGGGCGCGGCATAGGCCAGGTCGACGTCCCAGGTGGACTCGAACTGCTCGCGCTGGTGCTCGCTCATCATGCTCAGCGCGAAGACCTGCACCGCCTCGGGCGACAGCGGCGGCACGTCGCGCACGGTGCGCAGCTCGCCCTTGATGCGGAACACCGGCGGAAGCCCGACCTTCAGGTGAACGTCCGACGCGCCCAACTGTCGGGCGGCGGCCAGGACGCGGTCGAGAATCGAGCTCACGAGAGACCTTCCTGGTAACGATATCACGGCAGAGAGGGGGGGCGCGGCCGGGCGGGCCCCTTCCGTGGCCCCGCCGGCCGCGTTAGCCTGTGCGACGTGAGCCCACTGACGCCGCATTTCGCCACCGGGCAAGAGGTCCTGGTCGTCGACAAGGACCAGCGGGTGACGCGCGGTCTGGAGTCGGTCCTGGCCAAGCTGGGGCTGGTGGTGACGGCCACCGCCGATCCCATCCGCGCCCAGGACCTGCTGCTGAACAAGTTCTTCGCGGTGGCGCTGTTCGACATCGACACGCCCGAGACGGGGGCGGGGATGGAGCTGCTGCGCTTCGCGCGCGAGCGTTCGCCGCTGACCAGCATCCTGATGATGACGGCGCGCAAGGCCTTCGACATCGGCGTGGCCGGTTTTCGCGGCGGCGCCACCGACGTCGTCATCAAGGAGCCGGACTCGGTCCCTTATTTGAAAGAGCGCGTGGTGGCGGCGGCGAACGACCTGGCCGCCACCACCGATCGCAACACGCTGCTGGAGGAGATGCTGGAGACGCACGAGAGCTTTCTTCGCCGCATGCGCGACCTGTCCCGGCAGAACGTCGACCTGGAGGACCGGCTGCTCGGCCGCGGCAACCCGACGGGCGGGGCGGGGGACACCTGCTCGATGCTGGTGGTCGACGACGACGGCGACACGGCCAAGCGCTTCGAGGGGCTGCTGCCCGAGGCGGGCGGGTGGCGCATCACCGCGGCCTTCACCGGCGGGGAAGGGCTGGACTTCGCGGCGGAGTTTCGCCCCCAGATCGTGCTGGTGAGGGATCCGCTGCCGGACCTGCCGGCGCGCATGGTCACCGGCAACGTGAAGAAGCTGTCGCCCGACTCGATCTCGATCATCTACCGCTTCGACCGGCCCGGTGTTCCCGGCGAGGTGTCGCTGGTCGAGGGGAGCCGGCCCATGTCGCTGCTGACCGACGGGTATTCGGACCCCGAGCAGCTGGTCAGCACGCTGGTCGAGATCCGGGAGGGCATTCGCCAGAAGGTGAAGGAGCGGCGGTACCTGCAGATCTTCCGCCAGACGAACCTTGAGTTCCTGAACCGCTACAACAACGTCCGCACCCGCGTACAGACGCTGATCGCGCGCACGAAGAAGCAGCAGGCGTAAGTCCCGGGGGCTAGCCCGTTATCACGCCGATGTACGGCAGATTCCGGTACAGCTGCCCGGCGTCGAGGCCATAGCCGACCACGAACTCGTCGGGGACCTCGAAGCCGATGAAGTCGACGGGCACCTCGATGCGCCGGCGCGACGGCTTCGACAGCAGCGCGCAGGTGTGCAGGGAGGCGGGGCCGCGGGCGCCCAGCAGGTCCACCAGGTACTTCAGCGTCAGCCCCGTGTCGACGATGTCCTCGACCAGCAAGACATGGCGGCCCGCGATCGGTGTGGAGATGTCGCGCGTGATCTCGACGACCCCGGACGAGACGGTGGCGTCCCCGTAGCTGCGCACGGCCAGGAAGTCGCACGTCATGGGGCGGGGCACGGCCCGCACCAGATCGGCCATGAAGATGAAGGCGCCCCGCAACACACCGACGACGGTCATCGGCCCGGGGGGCAGGCGCTTGTCTATGTCGCGGCCCAGATCCTCGACGCGGGCGGCGATGGCGGCGGAAGAAATGATCTCGACCGGGGGTTTCATCGTGCTGCCTCTACCCTCTGACAAATACGTTCCACTTTCAATTGGGAACCTGGCGTACCGGATGTTGTCGTTCAGAATCAAGGAGCTCCGCATGCGCACAAGGTCGTTCCGTTCCCCACTCCTGCCGCTGGCCCTGTTTCCGGCCCTGGCCCTGGCCGCCGGGTGCGCCCACCCGGGCGCGGCCGGTCCGGCGAACCCCGCCACCGCCACCGGTGCCAAGGTCACCGAGATGGAGATGGAGCCCATCAAGATCGAGGCGACGAAGGGGGCCGACGGTGCCATCCAGATCGAGAGCTTCGACGCGGCCGACCTGTTCGAGCAGGGGGGCAAGGCGCTGGGCGAGAAGCGGTTCGACGACGCCATCGCCGCCTACGATCGGCTGCTGAAGGAGTTCGACGACACCCACTACAAGAAGGCTGCCCTGTACAACGCCGGTCTGGCCTGTCAGGGAAAGAAGGACTGGGCGGCGGCGGTGGCGCGCTTCAAGGCGCTGGTGGACGGCTATCCCGACGCGAGCGACGCCAAGGACGGACTGTTCCAGCTGGGGGCGACGTACGCCGAGATGGGCAACTGGCCTGCCTCGGCCGAGGTCTTCGCCCGCGTGCTGGAGCGGTCCGATCTGACGGCCGACGATCGGCTGGAGGCGCTGGGCCGCCGCGGCTTCGCCCAGTTCCAGCTTCACGATCTGGACACGGCCGAGCGGACGTTCCACTCGTCGGTGGCCTACTACCACCAGATCGAGAAGGAGGAGCGGCTGGAGACCGACTTCTTCCTGGCGCTGGCCCTGTATCACATCGGTCAGATCTCGCACGAGCGGTTCCGCGCCATCCCGCTGCGTCTGCCCGAGCAGCGGATGAGCGCCGATCTGGACGAGAAGGCACGGCTTCTGCTGCAGTCGCAGCGCCAGTACATCGACACGATGAGGCTGGGGAACGCCGAGTGGGCCGCCGCCTCGGGCTTTCAGGTCGGCACGCTGTACGAGGAGCTGTACGACGCCTTCATCCACGCCCCGGTCCCGGCCGAGCTGCTGTCCGCCCAGGCGGCCGAGAAGCGGGAGGTCTACTACGACGAGCTGCGGAAGAAGATCCGCGTGCTGCTCGAGAAGTCCGTCCACTGGTACGACGAGAACCTGAAGATGATGGAGCGCCTGGGCGTCCAGGGCGAGTGGCGTGACAAGTCCAAGCTGGCCTACAACAAGCTGCAGCAGCTGCTGGACCCCAGCTACCGCGCCGAGTTCCAGCCGCCGGGCGCCACGCCTGCCCCCGCCGCCGAACCCCAGCTACCCGCGCCGCCCCAGCACAGCGACACCAATACTAATGAGGGCGCCCCGCGCCACCCCACGCCCGGCATCACCAGGCAGATCCTCTGATCGGCTCAACTAGCCGAGATCATTGACGAGCGAAGGGAGGGGCGACCCTCCCTTCGCACTTTTTGCCCCGCGATGGGCCGGCTGCCTGAGGCTCCGTCGCGCGAGCTCCCGCCGCGCCCCCGCGGCCTCCGGCGAGCCGGCCGCCCGTCGGACAGGGCCGTCGCAGGGGCGGGGCCAGCGACCGCCGACCCCCTTATCCCTTGACAGGGGGGCAGGTTCGAAATATACATCCGCGCTCTGCGCGCGCCGGGGGACCTATGCCGACCCGCGCAGGTGTCCGAACTAACGAGAATCACAGGATATCAGCGCAGAAGAAGGGGACACGGAACGAAATCACAATCGGTGCTGGCGTAGCTCAATGGTAGAGCAGCTGATTTGTAATCAGCAGGTTGCGGGTTCGATCCCCACCGCCAGCTCGGTGGACAGAGACAAAGACTCACACGCCCGGATGAAATCGCCTGCTGCGGTCGATAGCGAACCGAACCAGGGGATAGCAGCTCGGAGGGATTCCCGAGCGGTCAAAGGGAACAGACTGTAAATCTGTCGCCACTGGCTTCGAAGGTTCGAATCCTTCTCCCTCCACCAAGAGCCTTCAGAAGACCTTCGCAACTCATCGTCTGATACCCAGATAGCCACTTCAAAGGAGAACAGCAAATTTGCGGGAGTAGCTCAGTTGGTAGAGCTCCAGCCTTCCAAGCTGGTTGTCGCGGGTTCGAGACCCGTCTCCCGCTCCGGGGCCGCTAGCCAGAACCGAGAAGACACCGAAGGCCCATAGACGACAGGCCAAAACAGGCAAGAGACACGGAAAAACGCCCACGTAGCTCAGTTGGCAGAGCACGTCCTTGGTAAGGACGAGGTCACCCGTTCAATCCGGGTCGTGGGCTCGAAGGTGAAGTCGAAAGAGACCCGAAGGTCAGGAACAGGCCGCAACGATCAACCTCCCCGCGAGGGGCAAAGGGACGGATAGGAAGATGGCGAAAGAGAAATTCATCCGAAATAAACCGCACCTGAACATCGGGACGATCGGTCACGTCGACCACGGGAAGACGACGCTGACGGCGGCGATCACGAAGGTGCTGGCGAAGAAGAACTTCGCGAAGTTCCT
>Ga0105240_10007789_pt1 | contig 15482 bp, 11 predicted proteins | sample KBSC54metaG_FD_80426 | JGI IMG/M metagenome (GOLD analysis project Ga0105240, IMG submission 80426) | Corn rhizosphere microbial communities from Kellogg Biological Station, Michigan, USA - KBS C5-4 metaG | ecosystem: Host-associated > Plants > Roots > Rhizosphere > Soil | place: Michigan, USA... | reverse complement strand
GTCCGATCCTGCGTACCTTGCTGCTCGAATTATACAACGCTGCGCGCCGCGCCTCGCGCGGGCGCTTCGGGCATCTGCGTCAAGCCGTAGCTGTTATTGGAACCGACCACGGCGCGTTCCAGAAGATACCCCGCTCGAAGGCCGGCTCGCGATGGATGGAGATATTGGAGAATCCCGCCTCGGAGAGATGTTTGCGAAGCGCCGACTCGGAGAACAACCGCATCTCGAGCGTGCTGCCAGGTCCTCCGTGAAAGCAAAGCCCGTCGAATGCCTGCAATCGACCATCGGAGGTCGTGTTGTGCAGGACATACCGATCATTCTGCTTCGCGAGGCGGTAGTCGAACAGATCCGGAAAGTGTTCGACCGTGTCCCCCTCGGTGGCAAATGGCACCGTAAGGAGAAGCATTCCGCCGGGGATCAGCACGCGATGCAGGTTTCGAAAGGCATGGTCGACGGGTGGGGCCACGTGTTCGAGTACGTCGGAACTGATCACGAAGGCGAAACGGCGCTCGTATTCCGCCGGAACGTTCTGAATGTCGAAGCGCGGTTCCCGATGATAGTAAGTGTTGGTGTAGGCCAGACGTTTTGCGAGCCGCCTGGCGTACTTGTCCGAATCGCTCATTCCGATGCCGGCCAAGCGACGGGCATCTTCGGGAAATTCATCGATGCAAAGGCTGCGTCCGAAGAGGCCAAGCGACAGATGATGAATCACCGCCCGATAGCGCATGCTCGCGTCGCATTTCGGGCAATGCGCGCTCTCGCGCTGCAGGTTTTCAACGAGTGTCCTGCAGATCGCGCCGCAAACGTTGCAGCGGAAAACGAGGGTTCCCGGAGGCAGGCCATGCGCGAACGGCTCGAGCAACCTGTGGACGTCCGGTACGGCCAGACGTGCGAGACGCCTTCTTATCCGTGAAATGGCAGCCACGATGGGCAACCCGGCATTCAGGTGCTGTGAGGGCCGGCGGGTCGACCGCGGCACGCTCGCGCAGGTTTTTCCGGCATCTCAATGCGCCAGGCCCATCATGCGGTCGGGCAGCAAAGTGGCGATCCCGGGGAACGCGCACAGGATGACGATCGCGAGGATCATGCAGCCGACGTAGGGAATCGTTCCCCACATGATGCGCGTGACCGGTACGTCGGGCGCGATCGCGCTCACGATATAGATATTGAGCCCGACCGGCGGATGGATGAGCCCGATCTCCATGTTGATGGTCAGGATCACGCCGAACCATACCGGATCGAAGCCGGCCGCCTTGATGATCGGATAGATGATCGGCGACGTCATCAGGATGACCGCTGCGGGCGGAATGAAGAATCCGCAGACGAGCAGGAACACGTTGATCATCGCCATCAATACCCAGCGATTGACGTGCATGTCGGCGATGGCCTGCGCGAGCGTCTGCGTCAGGTAGAGTGATGTCAGCATGTAGCCGAAAACGGCGGCGGCCGCGATGATCATCAGGATCATCACCGACTCGCGCGTCGTGTCGCGCAGGATGATCCACCAATCGCGCGGCGCCCACATCCGGTAGATGACGACGGCGAGCACGACGCACAGCGCCGCGCCCACGCCGGCCGCCTCCGAAGGCGTCGCGACTCCGCCATAAAGCGCGTACATCACGCCGATGATGATGACGATGAACGGCGCGATCTTCGGAATCGACTGCAGCTTCTCCTTCCAGCTATACCGGAAATCGATGGCATGCGAGCGAAAGCCCCGTTTCCAGATGATGAACAGCGTCCACAGCATGAACAGCCCGGTGAGCATCAGGCCCGGGAACACGCCGGCGAGAAAGAGGCGTCCGATCGAAGTTTCCGTCGCGATGCCGTAGAGAATCAGCGTGATCGACGGCGGAATCAGGATGCCGAGCGTTCCGCCGGCGCAGATCGATCCCGTCGCGATGTCGTCGGGATAGCCGCGCCGGCGCATTTCCGGAATGCCCATCTTGCCGATCGCGGCGCAGCAGGCCGGCGACGACCCCGTCAGCGCCGCGAAAATCGCGCACGCGCCGAGATTGGCGAGCACCAATCCTCCCGGAAGCCGGTACAGCCAGCGATCGAGCGCTTCGTACAGGTCCTTGCCCGCCGGCGACGATCCGATCGCGGCCCCCATCATCACGAACATCGGGATCGACACCAACGTGAAATCGTTGAGGCCTGCGAAGAACGTCTCCGCGACGACGTGCAGGGCGCCAAAGCCCTGGAAGATCGCGATGAAGATGATCGACAGCATGCCGAGGCCGAACGCGACCGGTGCGCCGGAGAGCAGCACGAGCAGCGTGACGACGAGCACGATCGCGCCTTGCGTCGACGCGCTCATCGGTATGCGCGCGAGATTGCGCGTCGGGATAGCGCGCTCACGCTCATTCGGGATGGCGCTGGACCGCGATGCCGAAAGGCGGCTCGCGCCCGGTCACGAGCAAAAGGAATTCGACGAGGTACTGCAACGTGACGAGCCAGAGGCCGATCGGCATCGAGGCATACGGTATCCACAGGCGCACCCGCCACATGGTGTTCGAGAGCCAATGCTCGTTCCACGCCTCGAGCCAATACAGCGACGTGAGGATCGCAAGGACGACGCAGAACGTCATCGCCAGAAGCATCGAGGCGACGGCGAGCCAGAAGCGCGGGCGCGCGGTCAGATAAATCGGCAGCACATCGACATTGACGTGTCCGCGGAGCATGAGCACGTACGGCGTGCCGATGAACGTCGCCGCGACGAGACTGTAGGTGACGAAGTCGGTCTGCCAGATCGTGTTCTGGTTGAGGACGAACCGAACGAACACCATCTGGCAGACGACACAGACGCCGATGGCGATCAGCGCCGCGGCCACGTAGCCGCAGAGCCGCGATATGTGCCCAACGCCCCGGGCAAATCTGTCCATACCGTGCTCTCCGGCGCCCGCCGTCACATCGGGGGGTGCTTCAAGACGAGCAGCCGTCGGCGGACGGCGCACGGAACGCGCGCCGTCCGTCCGCATGCCGCATCGGCGAAGCGTTATTTGACGCTCAAGGCCTCGTCGATGAGCTTCTTGCCGTCCGGCACGTCCTTGGCGAACTCGACGTACGAGCTTTTCTTCGCGACATCGAGCCAGGCGTTGTACTGCGCGTCGGAGAGCGTCTTGACCTCGACGCCGTGGTCCTTGTACGCCTTGATCGTCGCCGCATCGACCGATTCGGCCTTGTCCTCATAGTATTTCTGGGCCTTCCTGCCGGCCGCGAGCAACGCCTCCTGCTGCTTCTTGTCGAGCCGGTCGAAGCTCTTTTTCGACATCAGCACCGGCTCGTACATGAACCAGAGCGCGTTGTCGCCGGGCGCGGTCATGCACTTCGCCTGCTCGTAGAGCCGGAACGACAGGAAGCTGCCCATGCTGGTGTCGGTGGCCTCGGCCACACCGGTCTGGAACGCGTTGTAGATCTCGTTCGACGGAATGGAAATGATCGAAGCGCCCGCCGACTGCCACATCTGCGCGAACGTCGGTCCCGCGGCGCGGAACTTCAATCCCTTGACATCGCTGGGCTCGAGAATGCAGCCGCGCTTCGAGACCATCCCGCCGCCGAACCACGCATCCGACAGGACGATAACGCCCGCCTTCTCGATATGCGCCCGAACGTCCTTCATGAACTGCGAGTCGTTGAGTCGCTTGGCCCGGTCGTAGCTTCGCACCAGGCCGGGCATCAGCGTGGCGCTGAATGCACGCACCTGTCCGCTCGCGTAGTCGAGCGGGAACAGCGTCATGTCGAGTTGGCCGTTCACCATCGCGTTCCACTGCTGCTCGGGCTTGAACAGCGACGCGCCCGGATAGACCTGTACATCGAGATCGACGTTCGCCGCCTTCGCGTCGCGCGCGATCATCTGCACCATGTCGTCGCGGACGTCACCCTTGCCGCCGGGAAACTGGTGCGACGCACGCAACACGACCGGCGCGGCACTAAGCGAGCCGCTGATCATCACGAGCGCGATGGCGCTCAGCATGCCCACCGGCATCAATCGTTTCATTTCACTCCTCCAGTCAGGTCGATCAATCGGAACGCCGCACCGTGCGGTCGATTGACTTCATTGTGTGCTGCGTGTGCGATGCGAGCCCGGTGCGCCGGTCATTGTAATCGCGAATCGGCAGAAAAAACCCACCGCCAAACGCGGCGGTGGGTTGTATCGGCGACCTGTTCGCTAATTGCAGTGAGGAACGGCCGGGTACTTGGGCTCGCGACCGATAGGCGCGGGAACGCCGGCCGCCAGCCCGGCATCGATCAGCCGAGTGACGTATGCGCTGGTGTCTTCGCAAAGCATCAGCCGGTTCTTCACCAGGTCGTCGACCGCATTGACCACCGCGCTCCGGTACTGGCCAAACGACTGGTAGCGCTCCTCGACCGACGGCCGCGGATCGCCGGTCGCGAGTCGCTGGGCCCTGGTCGTTGCGAACGGAATGTATTGCCCCGAACTTTCGCACCCGTCGTTGGCCCACACCCCCGAACGAAGCGCCCAACCCGTGTACGTGGCAAGCGGTACCGTAAGTTCGGGGAGCCTTATGCCCGCGATGTCGTTGCCGTCGCTGTCGACCTTCGGTACGAAGCTCGGGTAGATCGGGCCGAGCTGCGGGTTGTCCTCCATGATGCCGTTGAACCCCCCCGGAGGTATCGGCGGGTTGATCGTCGGAATGAACGTGCTATAGAAATTCGCGCCGTAGTTGAAGCGATAGCGCGTCGTCTTGAGGCCCGTGTACGTCACGAACGGGATACCGACGTAGTGGCCGCCGGTGAGCGCGGCATCGGGGGGCGGGACGAGCGTACCGTCGTCGAGCCGCGGCACACGCGACGACGGAGGAGCGACACCTTTCGTCGACCATGCGTCGAGATCCTCCCACAGCGCGCGTTGCACCTGCTCGGATGGCAGCGGATTCAGAAACTGCTGGCACGATCCCTTCGATTTCGGATTGCCGGGACCGCCATGCTGCTTGCTCGAGAGCAGGTACACGCGCGACTCGGGCTGATCGGGCAGGTCGAACGTCCCGGTCGGATCGGTGCTCATCAACGAGCCGGCCTTCACCCAGAACTCGTTCGCCGAGTAGAGCTCCGTCGCCAGCGGGCAGGTGTTGGTCTCGGTGCACTTCTTGTAGCGGCCGTCGGTCTGCCCCGAGATCGGATCGGTCGTCGTCTGGTTCGCGAACGGGAAGAGGCCCTCGAGGTACAGCTCTTCCTGGCGGTTGCGCTCGGTGCGTTTCGTCTGCGACCAGCGGTAGTTCATGTTGAGACCGTCACCCGCGCCGATCCATTGCATCATGCCGTCGAAGACCTTGTTGCCGTTTTCGTCCTCGTTGAAGCCGAGGTGGGTGAAGTCGTTCAACGTGCGCGCCGGCTGCGATGACGTTTCCGTGTAGATGCGCGTTACGTCGCCTGCGAGCGGATTGCCGTCCGCGACAGACCCGTACTTCAGGAACGAATTGAAGTCGCGAATGGCGGCGAGGCCGAGGCCGTTCACCGTCGGATCCTTCGCCGTGTAGGAAAGCTCGTAGATGTCGTTGTTGACGAAATTGCCGGACTTCAGGCTGATCGATGTCCCCGCCGCGTTGTAGCTCCACGCCGTTGGATCGAGCGGCACGGCAGGATCGTCGAGATGTACGCGATGGGTGAGCTTTGCCTGCGTCGTGTCCGTCGTCGCGGCCGGATAATTCAACGCGAACGAGCTTGCGCCGGTGACGATGTACTCGTACGCGGGCCCGGTAATCGTCGCGCCGCCCGGGCCGTGCACAACGGGCAGGTCCGCGGTCGCCGTCGTCGTGTTCGGTGTCGTCGTCAGGTTCGCGAGGGCATTCTCCCAGCCGCTCCATACCGTCGTGTAGCCGCGCGTCCAAAGGAACGAATTGTCGAGCTCACCCGGATTACTGGTGTCGTTGAGCGCGGCAGGATCGTTCGTACCATCGGGCGTGCGATTGAGCTCCTGATACGTTTTGCGGCCGCGGTTCGGCGGCTCATACATCATCTTGTGGTTGCCCTTGCTCAGGTCGAGCGGCTTCAGGATGTAGAAGTTGTGGCGGTAGGCGACGTTGCCGTTCCCGTCGACCGGCGCGAGGCCAATGTCGGTGATGACAGCGTTCTGCGGATTGCTCGGATCAACTTCACCCGTCGCGATCCCGGTGATGAACTCGTACTGTCCGACGCCTGGAAACGAGTGGCCGCCGAATGCGATGCCGCGCGAAAGGATCTGGATGCTCGTCGTACGCGCGTCCGCGGCCGATGTCGCGACGATCATGCCTGCGGCGAGTGCGGTCGCGATGCTCAGTTGCAGAAGGCCGCCCGCGCCGAAGCCGGACGCTCGAGCAAAGGGTGGATCGTATTGCCTGGGTGACATGGAGCTCCTCCGAGTGGCCGGGCGGGCGCCGTCGCGAAGACGAGCCGCGCGCGGCCGGTTTATCGATGAATACACTGCATTGCGGCTCTGGCGCGGCCGCGTGCGCTCCCCGCTTGCGGCCCCGCAAACAGGTAGTCCCTTGAACGCGACGTTATTCGCAGCCGCTTTCACGGCCGTGACATATCCGGCGTGCGAGCCGTACCGCTCCTCCAGCGACGGACGCGGATCGTCGCGGACAAACGATACTCGGCTGCCGGGGGACGGGGCGTCCGGTGTCAGGCAAATTACTGTGACAATTTGTAACAGCGGCCGCCATTCCCCGTCGGACGTGAAGGAAAGCACGCGGCGCCCGCGAGCCGCGGGACGCCGCGTGATGCGCCTATTGCAGCAGCGTTTGCGTCTGCGCCGACTGCACGTAACCCGCCACATCCTCCGGCAGCAATAACCGCTGATCGACGAGCGCTTGCGCAGCCGCCTGCACTTTGGCGACGTAGTCTGCCTTGCTGCTGTAGCGCTCCGCCAGCGAGAGTCGCGGATCGCCACTCGCCTGCCGCGCAGCGGCCGTTGCAGCGAAGGGCAGCGTCGAACCGGATGAAATGCACGCTTCCCCGGGGGTGTGTCCGGCGGCACGAACGTTCCAGCTCGTGTACGTCGCGAGCGGAACGACAACATCAGGCACGCGCACGCCCGCGATCTCGTTGCCGTCGCGGTCCGTCTTGGACACGAGGACCGTGTACTTCCGGGACAGGTCGGCCACCGGGACCGCATTCGTATAGTCGGTCACCGATATCTCGTTGTAGAGGTCGCCCCGGTATGGAATGCCGGCGGACGAGAGATCGGGAAAGCCGACGGCAGCCTGGTCGGTCGGCGGCGCGAACGTACCGGCAACAACCGATGGCCAGCGCGACGCGGGTGGCGCCGTTCCATTCGCGACCCAATCGACCAGCACGGGGGCCAGGGCACGGTCGATCGTACGCTCGACGACTGCGCTGCCCGGGTACTGGCATACCGGCGATTGCGAAATGGCAGCAACACCGTTACCGCCGCCGTGACTCGCTCCCGGAACGACGTAGAGCCGAACGTTGTCGGGAATCGTCAAGTCATGTCCGGTGCCGTCGGTGGATACCAGCGAGTCGCGTGCGCCGAACGTCTCGAAACCGCCGTCGAGCTGGATGATCTTCGGGCACGTGTTGCTCTCGAGACATTTCTTCATGATTCCGTCCGTCACACCGGACACCGGATCCCGAATCACGTTGTAGGCGAATGGAAACTGATCGCCCGGCTGCCAATGATCCTCGTGCTCCTTCGACCAGCGTCCCGGCTGCGCGAAGCGAAAATCGGTATAGGTCTTGCGCGAGCCCGGAATGATCGGGAACATGCCGTTGAACACTTCGTGGCCGCGCGCGTCGTCATTGAATCCGCGCCATAGAAAGTCGCGTGTGAAACGTCCCGATTGCGAGATGCCTTCCATCACGGCGACCTCGAAGTTCGAATTTCCACCGCCATGGCATTGTTTCCCGCTTCCGATGCACGGCGCGTGCTGGAAATCGTTGAGCGGGTTGGCATTGCCCTGGGCGTCATGCTGGTCGTACTTGAGGAACGTGATGAAGTCGCGGACGGCGGCAAAGCCGATGCCCATCACGGTCGGGTCCTTCGCGGAGTACACGAACGTGAAGATCGAGCCGAGGTCGGACCCCGGCGGCATCGTGAATTGCACCTGCGTGCCGTTGTTCACGAACGACCAATCCGACGGCGCGAGTGCCGTCGACGGCGCGTTGAACGTCATCCCCGCGGGCGTCTTCCACGTCGGGCGCCAGTCGAAGGAAACCTGTGACTGGTCGAGGCTTGCCGCCGGATAGCTGAGGTTGACGAGCGCAACGCCATTTGCAGGCGTAACCCCCATGTAATCGAGGATGATTTCATCGCGGCTTCGGCCCGCTATCGCGGAGCCGTCCGGGTTCGTTGCGATCGGGAATTTCGTTCCAAGCGGTGCGATGTCCCCATGTCCGCTCTGCGCTACATTGCCCTGCCATCCACTCCAGACCATCGTATAGCCGAGGCGAAGCAGCAGGGCGTCGCCTTGTTGTCCGGCCGCGAAGTTGGAACCTGCGCCGTTGAACGTGCCGGCCGCGAGCTTGTTGCCGCGGTTCACGACATCGTAGAAGAGCACGCGTTTCGCGCTGGCGGCGCTCTTCGGACGAAGAATGACGAAGTCCTCGCTGTAATCGACGAGCCCCCGCGCGTCGCGCGGAGCGAGGGTAATGTCGACGATTCCGGCGTTCGCTGCGTTGGCGGGATCGAGCTTGCCGTGCACGATCCCGGCGATCACCTGATACGGGCCGGCGTCGCCGAACGACGCGCCGCCATACGCGTCGTACGTTGCGGTTATCTCGAGACGATCGACGTAGCCGGCCTTGCCGCCGGGAGCGCCAAATGCGACGAGCGGTGAAAGAAGCAGCGCCAGCAGCAGCCAGCGAAATGGGTGTGACATGTATTCCTCCTATGCGTAGCGAGCCGAATCAGTGGCACCTCCCTGGTCGTGCATGTGTTGTTGTTGCCTGTGCCGCGTAGGCGTGGTACGCGCGCTCATGCTCGTGTATCCCACGCCTCTGACGAAAGGAAGTCAATACCCTGGCCGCGATCTGCGTTGCATCCGGTTCGAACGCGACGAGTGCGGTCGTGAGTGTGGCCATCTTCCGGCCGCGCTGAAGCGGTGCATCGATCTCGCGCGTGCTCCCCGCCAAGCTTGGCACGCCCGACAGGACTCGAACCTGTAACCGCCGGCTTAGAAGGCCGGTGCTCTATCCCATTGAGCTACGGGCGCACGGTCTGATCATACCGCTGGCAGGGTCGCGGCCGCTGCCGTAGAGTAGCGTCGCGCGGTCATTCCCCAGGGGCTCCGGTCGTGCAAGAACATCCCGCCGTCACGACGTTCCTGTTCACCGACATCGAGGGCAGCACGCGCCTGTGGGAGGAGCAGCCCGAGCGCATGCGGCCCGCTCTCGCCCGCCATGACGCGCTCGCGCGGCGGGCTGTCGAGACGCGGCGCGGGCTCGTCGTCAAGACAACCGGCGATGGACTCCACGCAGCATTCGGCGACCCCCTGGATGCGGTCGGCGCCGCCATTGCGCTGCAGCAGGCGCTCGGCGAGCCGCAAGGCGAAGACGCCGTCGCGTTGCAGGTTCGTTGCGGCTTGCACGCGGGCGTTGTCGAGCGCCGCGACAACGACTTCTTCGGCAGCGCCGTCAACCGTGCCGCGCGCATCATGAGCGCCGCCAATGGCGGACAGGTACTGATGTCGCAGTCGGTTGCCGATCTGGTCGAGCCGCGACTGCCGGCCGGCGTAACGTTGCGCGACCTTGGCTCCGCACGCTTGCGCGACCTCGCGCGCCCGGAACGGATCTATCAAGTGGTTCATCCGGCGTTGCGCGCGCATTTCCCGGCGCTGCGCACGCTCGAAGCGATACCGAACAACCTTCCGCAGCAGGTCACGTCTTTCATCGGCCGCGAGCGCGAGCTGCGCGAGATCAGGGAACTGCTGCGCCGAGCCAGGCTCGTCACCGTCGTCGGCACCGGCGGCCTTGGCAAGACGCGCCTTTCGCTCCAGGTCGGCGCCGACGCGCTCGATGATTTCCCCGACGGCGTATGGCTCATCGAACTGGCGCCGCTCGCAGACCCGAAACTGGTGCCGCAAGCGGTAGCTTCCGCGCTGGGAATCAAGGAGGAAGCGGGCAGTTCCGTGTCGCAGGCGCTGGCCCGGCATTGCGCTGACCGCAAGCTGTTGCTCATCCTCGACAACTGCGAGCATTTGATCGACGCCTGCGCGAAACTGGCGGCGGAACTGCTGCAATCGCTGCCGGGCGTGAAGATCCTGGCGTCCAGCCGCGAGCGGTTGAACATTCGCGGCGAGACGACGTATTCGTTGCCGCCGTTCGTCGTAGCCGATCCGCAGCGCAAATCCACGTTTTCGGAAGTCGCCGAGTCGGACGCCGCACGGCTTTTCATCGAGCGCGCGGTGGCCGTGCAGCCGGCGTTTCACCTGAGCGAGCGCAACGCCCCGTACATCGCGCAAATCTGCTACCGGCTCGATGGCATTCCGCTGGCGATCGAGCTCGCCGCTGCGCGCGTGCGCGCGATCGGCATCGAGACCATTGCCGCCCGCCTGAATGACCGTTTCCGCCTGCTGACGAGCGGCGACCGGGCAGCGCTCCCGCGGCAGCAAACGTTGCGCGCGCTGATCGACTGGAGCCACGAGTTGCTGACCGAGCCGGAGCGCGTGCTGTTCAGGCGGCTTCCGGTTTTTGCGGGCGACTTCACGCTCGACGCCGCGGAAGCGGTCGCCGCCGGCGACGATCTCGACCGGTCGGACGTGCTCGACCTCATGGCGCGGCTGGTCGAGAAATCGCTGCTGCTGATGATGGACGTGGAGCGGGCGCATTACCGGATGCTGGAAACCGTACGCGAATACGCGGCCGAGCGAATGGAATTGTCAGGCGATGCGCGCGCTGTCCGCGATCGGCACTTGCGTTTCTACGTCGAGCTCGCCGAAGCAACCAACCCCGAGCTCTTCGGACCAGCGCAAGCAAAGGCGCTTGCGCGCCTCGACTTCCAGCGCGAAAACCTGCTCGCGGCGCACGCATGGTGCGACTACGCCGACGACGGCGCGGAGCTCGGCGTGCGGCTCGTGCATGCGCTCAAGCACTACTGGATCAATCGCGGGCTTGCCGAGCTGTTCCATCGGCTTGCCCTGGAAGCGCTTGCGCGGACCCGGCCGGGAGAGCGGACGATCACGCGTTGCCGCGCGCTGTTCAATGCCGGCCAGATCGAATGCTGGCTCGGCCGCTACGCGGAGGCGCACGCGCATCTCGACGAAAGCCTTGCCATCGCGCGGAAGCTAGGCGACAGCAAGCGAATCGCCGCAGCGCTGCAGCCGCTCGGCATGGCCTGCCTGGGACTGCGCAACTTCGCCGCCGCGCGCGCGCACCTCGAAGAAGCGCTCGAGCTTGCCCGCAAGCAACAGGATCAGCACGACCTCGTCGCCGCGCTCAATGCAATGGCGCAGTTCCATCGCGCGCAGAACGATCTCGATGCAGCCGTGCCACTTTACGAGCAGGTCGTCGAGCTCGCGCGAAGCATCGGTGATCGCGAAAGCATCGGGCTCGGGCTTCTCAATCTCGCGATGGCGATCCTCGCCCGAGACGGGCATCGGGTCCCCGGAATATTGCTCGAGGTCGTTGCGATCGCTGACGAAACGGGCTCGAAGCCCGCCATTCAGAGTGTGCTGGAAGTGTCGGCAGGGTTCGCAGCGTGGCGGGCCGAATGGGAGCGCGCGGCGCAACTCTTTGGCGCGACCGAAACGCACGCGCAAACGACGGGCCTGCGTCGCGACCCCGCCGACGAAGCGTTTCTCGCGCCACTGATTGAAAACGCGCGCCGCGCGCTGGGCGAATCGGCGTTTCGCGCCGCTGAAGCGGAGGGACGAGCCCTTGCTCCTGAGGACGCGACCACCAGAACGCGCGCCTGGCTCGCGGCGCTTGCCGCTCTGGCCCCGACTACCCCTGATTGATGATGCCCGGATCGAACTGCGCGCACGCGACGCCGTTTTTCATCAGCTTGACGCCATAAGGGTAATACGTCGACTTGCCCGCATTCGGCGAGTTCCTGTCATGCCAGATGTACTTCCTGTTTTGCGCGGTGGGCATTCCGTTCGTGAACTGACCGTCGTTGGTCTTGATAACGATGCCGTCGCTCGCGAACGTGTACACCGCATCGGCCTCGAGGTCCCAGTGAATGTTGACCTCTCTGTTGTACACGGCGAGGTACGGCGGGTCGACCGAGATGACGCAATCGCCCGTCACGATGACCTTCACCTGGCAATCGGCGCCGTGACAATCTGCGGGAAGCGTCCCGATCCTCGACCCGGGCGCTGCGCAGGCAGCGACGACGATGGCGACCGCGACGGCGATACCTCTTGCACTCATGTCGAACCTCCGCTGGTTTTTTGGCACTCTGAAGAACTCCGTTCTATCAGTCGTTGACGATCCACGGATCGAGCGACGGGACGCCGCGCGGTCCGAACACGCCTTGCGGCACGATGACATTGATCCGGTATTTGAATACGCCGAAATCGACATGCTTGTCGGCGCAGGCGAACTCCTTCGTTTCCAGCTTGGCGCTGCACTGGAATTCACCGCTGTCGAGCACGATGCCGTTGCTCGGGAAGCTGGCGCCGGAATCGCCTGTCAGGTGCCAGACGATGTTCGTGCTCTTGCCCCGGCCCTTGACGAGGACGAGGTCGTAGTCAACGGACAATTCGCAGCCGTAAAACCGGGTGCATGCAACGTTGACCGCGATGACACAGGCGTCGCCGCCGTCGCACGTTCGTTGCTTCGATACCGTTTCGGTCCGCGGATACAAGGCGGCGCAGCCGGCGAGCAACGCGCACGCGACTACGGAGGACCACAGCGCTTTCGGCATTCTTGTTTTCCTTGCGGCGGTCGATTTGCAGCGCATTGTCAGCCAATCCGCGGGCAAATGGAATGCGAGCGTCGGCCCGCCGCCCGAACGCCTGCCGGTCTTTCGCCTACAGCGCAAGCACGCGCTACACGGCGTGCGGGCGGGCAAGGCCGACATGGGCGCCGTAGGCATATGAAAATCATGGCGTTATTGCCGGCAGGGTCCTTGCATGAGCGAACGCATCAGGGGCGGCTGCATATCGCACCGCCTGGACCGAAAGGAATCCACATGAACGCTCGCCTGCGGAATTTCGTCACCGCGCTCGGGGTTTGCACCATTGCCGCGACCGGCGCCGCCTGCGCAACGACCTCGAACAGCGTTGCGGCGACATCGGCGATGACTGACAAGATGACGCTTGCAGACGCGACATCTCCTCCGGCGACCACCGCCCCATCGACGACGACCTCCGGCGCGCCGACCGCGATGCCGCCGACGGCGCCTTCGACGCCCTCGTCACCCGCTGCGACGGCGCCAGGCGCCCCCGGATCGAGCACGGCGCCAGGAACCGCGGCGTCGACAACGGCCACCGGTACCTCGGAGAACGCCGAGGCGAAGAAGATCTTCGATGAGCTCGACACGAACCACGACGGCACGCTGACGTTCGAGGAATTCTCGCGCGCCACCATCCGGCCGAAGTGATTCGTCCGAATCCGCATCGCGGATGATGCGCTTCGACGCGCGCCGGGCATCGCCAGGCGCGAGCGTCATCGGCGTCGTACTGCCCATCGGTTTCGGCATCGCGCTTGCCCTCACCGTGGCGGGCGCGCACGCCGGCGAACGCGGCGCCGTTACCGATCTGCCGGCCGCATGGGCGGCGATGAAAGCCGAGGCGATCGAGTCGCACATCGCCGACACGCCTTCGCCCGACGTCCCGGAATCGGACCGCAGCGACGCGCCAGACAAGACACGTTCAGGCTCGGCCGACGTGCGCTTCGGCGCGCGCAAGAGCTACGCGATTCCGGCGGCGGAAATACTCGGCTTCGAATTCCTGCTGAACCAGTTCGACCGGCACGTGCTCGGCACCGATTTCGCGAGCAACGCATCGACGATCCGGCGCAACCTGCACAGCAGCTGGGTGGTCGACCGCGATCCGTTCGAGATCAATCAGCTCGGCCACCCGTACGCCGGGTCGATGTACCAGGCGTTCGCGCGTTCCGCAGGGTTGAATTACTGGGAATCGCTCGGCTACACGTTCGCCGGCAGCGCGCTCTGGGAGATCGCCGGCGAGCGCAGCCTGCCCTCGCGTAACGATCAGATCAACACCGGCATCGGCGGCAGCTTCCTCGGCGAAATCCTGTTTCGCCTGTCGAACCTGACGCTCGAGCACGAGAACCTGCCGCCGTTCTGGCGCGAAACGGCCGCCGCGCTGATATCGCCGCCGGTTGGCTTCAACCGCCTCGCGTTCGGCAATCGCTTTCGTACGATCTTCGCTGGCAACGATCCGATCTACTTCAGCCGCTTGCAGGTCGGCTACAGCGGCACCGTGCAGAATTCGGCGGGAACATCGTCGACGCAGCTTCGACGCAACGAGGCGCTGATCGATTATTCGATCGATTACGGCTTGCCTGGAAAGCCGGGCTACACGTACCAGCGCCCGTTCGACTACTTCAGCCTGCAGGCGACGGCATCGAGCGCGAACGGCTTCGAGAACCTGCTGACGCGCGGCCTGCTCATCGGCAAAGACTACGAGGCAGGTGACAACTACCGCGGCGTATGGGGACTCTATGGACTCTACGATTACATCGCGCCGCAGACCTTCCGCGTATCTAGCACTGCGGCGGCACTCGGCACGACGGCGCAGTGGAAGCTTTCGGACGCGGTGGCGCTGCAGGGAACCGGCCTCGCGGGCGCCGGCTACACGGCCGTTGGAACGACGCGCAGCACCGCCGACAACGACTACCACTATGGCATATCGCCGCAGGCGCTCCTCGCATTGCGCCTGATCTTCGGCGAACGCGCAGCGCTCGACGTTAGCGCGCGCGAATACTTCGTGAGCAACATCGGCGCCGCTACGCGCGGCGGCCACGACAACATCGTGCGCGTCGAAGCGGCGTTCACGGTGCGCGTTTACGGGCGGCACGGCGTCTCGGTGCGTTACCTCCTGAATCGCCGCGACGCCTTCTACCCCGACATCGGCGACAGCTCGCAGACGCGCGGCACGATCGGATTGTTCTATACGTACCTCGGCCACCAGAGCTTCGGCTTCGTCCCCTGGCAGCAGACAAGCGGCGCTCAGTAACGCGCGCTTCCCGGCGTCCTCGGAAACGGAATCACGTCGCGCACGTTCGACAGCCCGGTCACGTACGCGATCGTGCGCTCGAAGCCCAGCCCGAAGCCCGCGTGCGGCACCGTCCCGTAGCGGCGCAGATCGCGATACCAGGCGTAGTGCTCCTTGTCGAGCCTCGCTTCGTCCATCCGCGCATCGAGGACGTCGAGCCGTTCCTCGCGCTGGCTGCCGCCGATGATCTCGCCGATGCCGGGCGCGAGGACGTCCATCGCCGCGACGGTATTCCCGTCGTCGTTCACGCGCATGTAGAACGCCTTGATCGCCTTCGGGTAGTTCATCACGACCACCGGCTTCTTCGCGTACACCTCCGACAGGTAGCGCTCGTGCTCG
>Ga0105240_10007785_pt1 | contig 15487 bp, 12 predicted proteins | sample KBSC54metaG_FD_80426 | JGI IMG/M metagenome (GOLD analysis project Ga0105240, IMG submission 80426) | Corn rhizosphere microbial communities from Kellogg Biological Station, Michigan, USA - KBS C5-4 metaG | ecosystem: Host-associated > Plants > Roots > Rhizosphere > Soil | place: Michigan, USA... | reverse complement strand
TGGGGGCGGACGACTATCTCGTGAAGCCGCGGCGGCGGCTGGAGTTCCTCGCGCGCGTGAACGCGCTCGCGCGCCGCGGCGGCGCCCTCGAGGGAAACGGCGCGATCGAGGCTCCGCCCTACCGCGTGCTTCCCGATTCGGGCACGGTGGAGCTGCACGGCAAGCGGGTGAAGATGACGCCGAGGATGGCCGCGGTCGCGGCAGCGCTCTTCCGGAAGAGCGGGGAGCTCGTCTCCCGCGCGTACCTGTACGAGCACGCCTGGGGCCGCCGCGAGCAGCTGGACACCCGCACCGTCGACACGCACATCAGCCGGCTGCGGAGCGCGCTCGAGCTGGACGGGCGCCACGGATGGAAGCTGGTATCCGTCTACCAGCACGGCTATCGGCTGGAGAAGCTGGAGAAGGCCTAGCGGAGCTTGCGGGCGACCGCCAGGCGCTCGAGCATCATCGCGAAATCGTCGGCGGACATCGGCTCCGCGAGGTAATTGCCCTGGCCCAGCGGGCAGCCGAGGGAGCGCAGGAGCTGCAGCTGCTCCTCGTTCGCGATGCCTTCGGCCACGGCCGAGATCCCCAGCTTCGCCGCGATCTCGAGGCTCGATTCGAGCATCGGGCGCCCGGAGCCCTCCACCGCGCTCTGCACGAACGAGCGGTCGATCTTGAGCTCCGTGAACGGGACCCTCGCCAGCTGCTGCATGGAGGCGTAGCCGGTGCCGTAGTCGTCGATCGACAGGCCGAAGCCCTTCATCCTCAGGCGCGAGAGGTTCCCGAGCACGCGGGCGAGGTGGCTCGTCGCCGCCGTTTCCGTCACTTCGAGGACGACGTCCTCGGGCGCCAGGCCGTGCAGCGAGACCACGTTGTCCAGCCGGTCCGCGAGCCCCACGTCCACGAGCGAGGTGAGCGAGACGTTCACCGAGACCGTGGTCGCGAAGCCGCGCTCCCGCCAGCCGCGGCAGGCGACCGCCGCCTGCTCCAGCATGGAGAGCGTCATCGCCTCCATCTTTCCGTTGGATTCGAGCACGTGCACGAAGCTCGCGGGGAGCACGAGCCCCAGCTGCGGATGCCGCCAGCGCGCGAGCGCCTCCGCGCCGTCGACGCTTCCCGTCGTGAGCGAGATCTTGGCCTGGAAGAACGGGAGGAACTCGCGGTTGCGAATGCCGGCGTCGATCTCGCCCAGCGCGAAGGTGTGGTGCGCTTCCGCCGCGAGCGCCGGCTCACGCACGCGGGCGATGGCGCCGGCGAGCTTCTGGCGCGTGACGGGTTTGCGCAGCGCCTGCAGCAGGCGGACTCCGTAGGCTTCGGTCATCGCCGCGACCGAGGCGAGGAGGGAAGGGTCCTGCTCGCTCACCAGGAGGAAAGACGGCGCGCAGATCGCCTCGCCCACGTGCCGGATGAACTCGATGCCGTCCATCCCGGGCATCTTGAGGTCGGTCACGATCACGTCGACCGGCGGGTGCGTGGAGCGGACGATCTCGAGCGCGTGCTCTCCGTTCTCCGCCGCGAGGACCTCTTCCGCGCCCATGCCGCGAAGCATCTGCTCGAGCGTCCAGCGCTGGAAGCCCTGGTCCTCCACCACGAGGAAGCGCAGGCCTGCCGCGACGGCCTCGTAGGTCATGCCGCGGCCTTCCGCGACTCGATGAAGGCCGCAAGCCGCGTCACCTCGCGCTCGAAGGCGGCCAGGGCGGATTCGACGCCCGGCCAGTCGCCGGAGCGCGCCGCGAGCTCCGCGCGCTCGCACGCGGCGGCGAGCTGCTGCGCGCCGATCGTGCGCCCGGCGCCCTTGATGCGGTGGCAGGCCTCCATCACGCCTTCTCCCGACCGGCGGCGGAAAGCGTCGCGAAGCGCCTGCGCGTCGTCCTCGTTGTAGCGCCAGAAGCGCTCGAGCATCTCGTGGGCGAGGCGCTCGTCGCCGCCCGAGACCTCGTCCAGCGCCTGCGCCTCCACGGGGCCGCTCTGGAGCCAGCGCGTGAGCTTCCCCGAAAGCTGCGCGAGCTCCACGGGCTTCGTCACGTAATCGTCCATGCCGGCCTCGAAGCACTTCTCGTCCTCGCCCACGAGCGCATTCGCCGTGCAGGCGACGATCCGCGTGGGTGCGAGGCCCGCCTCGCGCTCGCGGGCGCGGATCGCCCGCGCGACGTCGTAGCCGCTCATGCGCGGCATGTTGCAGTCGAGGAGGAGGAGCCCGAAGCGGCGGCTCTCCCATTTGCGAAGCGCGTCCGCGCCGTCCTCCGCGATCTCGCCGGCGTAGCCCAGCGCGTTCACCTGCTTGAGGAGGACGATGCGGTTGATCGGGTGGTCGTCCACCACCAGCACCAGCCGCCCGTCGCGCACGGCGGTCTCGACCGGCGGCGGCTCGGCGCGCGCGGGCGGCGAAAGGACGGAGGCGGCCGGCCCGGCGAGCGCCTTCGCGTCCGCCACGGGAAGGGGGAGCGTGACCCGCACCTCGGTGCCCTCGCCCGGATGGCTGCGGATCTCGATCGTGCCGCCCATGAGCCGCGTGAGCTGCCGGCTGATCGAAAGGCCCAGGCCCGTCCCGCCGAAGCGGCTCGTGGTGTCCGCGCTCGCCTGGGTGAACGCCTCGAAGACACGCTCCTGCTCCACCGCCGTCATGCCGATCCCGGTGTCGCGGACCTCGAGCCGCAGCACGTTCTCTCCGGGTCGAACCTCGACCAGGCGCACCCGGATGGAGACTTCGCCGCTCGGCGTGAACTTGATCGCGTTGTTCACGAGGTTCCCGATCACCTGCTGCAGGCGCACCGGGTCGAAGAGGAGGGCGGGCGCGATCCCCGCGTCCACGTCGGCGTTCAACGCGAGGCCCTTGCGGCTCGCCATCCCCGAATAGATGTTCACCACGCGCTCGACCAGCCGCGCGAGGCTCGCGGCCTCCGGGACGATGTCCATCTTGCCGGCCTCGATCTTCGAGAAATCGAGGATGTCGTCGATGATGCGAAGGAGCGCGTGGCCGGATTCCCGGACGATCGCGAGGCTCGCCGCCTGCTCCTCGTCCAGCCGCGTGAGCGAGAGGAGCTCGAGCATCGCGAGGACGCCGTTCATCGGCGTGCGGATCTCGTGGCTCATGGTGGCGAGGAAGTGGCTCTTCGCCTCGTTCGCGGCGTCCGCCTCCTCCATCGCGCGAAGGAGCCCGCCCTCCATCTCCTTCTGCGTCGTGATGTCCGCCCAATGGCCGCTCCAGACCCGCGAGCCGTCCGGCTGCGGCGAGGGCGCGGCCACGGACCGGATCCAGCGCACGCCCTTTTCCGGATGGTGGATGCGGAAGTCGACGTCGACCGGCTTTCCGCGCGCGGTGGCGAACGCGATCGCGTCGCGGAACATCTTTCGGTCGCCTTCGTGGATCGTGTCGACCATGGTCTGCGGATCGCGCAGGGCGGCCTCCCGCTCGACTCCGCGGACCCTGCGCGCGCTGCTGCTCAGGAACTCGTAGCGCATGCGCCCGTCCGGCCACACGCGGCACTGGAACACCGCGCCCGGGAGGCTCTCCGCGAGCTCCCGCATCCGCCTCTCGGCTCGCTGCCGGGAGCGCACCTGGGACACGAAGGCCACGCCCAGCAGGGCCACGGCGCCCAGCACGAGCGCCGCCGCGGAGAGGAATTGAAGCTCCCCTCCGCTCGTCGCAGCCGCGTGGAGCACCGCTCCGGCCGCGAGCAGCAGCGCCGTTCCGATGCCGAATCCGACTAGCGCAAGGCGCCCGCCTCGCGATACCGCCCTTCCATTCCCGTAGCTCAGCATTCCGCTCGTATCGTGCCCGCCGGCGCTGGCCGGGAGCCACGACGATAAGACGAATTAACACCCGCAGCTTGCCTTCGCGCGGCGCGGCGCGCAAGCCCGGACGTGCCGGCCGGAAGCGAACTTTGCGCCCGCGTTCCGATCGGAGCGTTTCTTGCATCGCGATAAAAAGCCCGCCAATGCGATACGACGCCGTGGCGATCGTCGCCTCCACCCGCGGCCTGGGTCCCTTGCGGCGCCTGCTCGAGCGCCTGCCCGCGAACCTTCCCGTTCCGATCCTCTGCCTCGTCCTGGCGGAAGCTTCGCTCGCCGCGCGGCTCTCCGACGAGACGGGCCGCGACGTATGCTGGGCCGCTCCGGGCCAGGCGATCGAGCCCGGACGCGTGTACCTCTCCCCGCCGGGCGGAACGCTCCTTCTCGACGCGGACTACCGGATGATGGTGGCCCCCTTCGGCCCGGAGAGCACGGCGCTCCATCCGCAGGACCGCTTCCTCGAGACCATCGCCGCGCGCTACGGCTCCCGGGCGCTGTGCATCGTGCTGGGCGGCTTCGAGGAGGATGGCGTCGCCGGGGCCCGGGCGCTGAAGGGCAAGGGCGGCACGGTCCTCGTCCTCGACCGCGCGACGGCGGACTATTTGGGAATGGCCGAGCCGATCATCCGCGCGGGCGATTGCGACCGGATCCTCGCCGCCGAGGAAGTCGCCGAGGCGCTGCGCGGCTGGTTCACGCCGCGCGACGTGATCGAATGCGCGGAGCTCCAGTTCGAGCTGGGAACCCTCCTCGATTCGGCGCTGCGCATGTCCGGCACGCACATGGGCAACGTGCAGCTCTTCGATCCGGGGACGCAGGCGCTCTACATCGTGGCGCATCGCGGATTCGCGAAGCGGATGCTCGACGATTTCGTGGTGCGGACGCAGGACGAGACCGCGTGCGCCCGGGCCCTGCGCTACCGGCAACGGATCGTGATCGAGGACATCGACGCCGACGCCCAGTACGACCGGTACCGGGGCTTCGCCGCGGCGGCGGGCTTTCGCGCGGTGCAATCGACGCCGATCTTCTCGGATGCCCGCGTGGCCGGCATCTTCTCGACTCATTATCCTTACTCCCATAGCGTCGGGCCGCACGAGGGCCGGATGCTCGATCACATCGTCCTGCAGGCGCAGCCGCTGGTCGTCCGCTTCTCGGTGTAGGACGATTCCCGGGCCGGGTGGTTGCATCCGGAAAGCGGGAGGTGATAATCTTTTCACCTCCCCCTTTCCGCCGCGCCTTCCCCATGGAATCCCCCCTCACGAGCCGCCAGGCCGAGATCCTGCAGGCGATCCGCAGCCACATCGCCCAGCACGGGCGGCCGCCGTCGCGTCCGGAGCTCGCGCGCGCGCTGGGCCTCGCCTCGACGAACGGCGTGTTCAAGCACCTCGCGGCGCTGGAGCGCAAAGGCGCGATCGGCCTGGACGCCGGGCTCGCGCGCGGCATCCGGCTGAAGGACGAGGGGGGCCTTCCGCTCGTGGGCCGGGTGGCCGCCGGGAGTCCCGTCCTCGCGATCGAGAACCTCCTCGGCCGCTATCCCGTCGATCCGGATCTTTTTCGTCCGCGCGCGGACTATCTGCTGCAGGTGCGCGGCCTTTCGATGCGCGACGAGGGCATCCTCGACGGCGACTGGCTGGTCGTGCACCGCACGACCGAGGCGCGAAGCGGCCAGCTCGTGGTCGCGCGCCTGGGCGACGACGTGACGGTGAAGCGATTGAGGCTGCGCGGGCGCAAGGCCGAGCTCATCCCGGCCAATCCGGACTTCCAGACGCTGCACGTCGACCTCGATCGCCAGGCGCTCGACATCGAGGGCGTCGCGGTGGGCGTGATCCGCAATCTTTCGGCGCTCCCGCTGCCATGAAGCTCGCGGTCGAGGATCTTGCGCGCTTTCCCGGCGTCTGGCGCGGCGGCGAGCTCGAGCACGCCGTGCACGAGACCGTCCCCACGGGTTGGCCCGCGCTCGACCGCGAGCTTCCCGGCGGCGGCTGGCCGCTCGGCACCCTCACGGAGGTGCTCCACGACGGCGTGGGCCTGGGCGAAGTGCGTTTCCTCGCCGGATCGCTCGCGGCGTCGGCGCGCTCCGGCCGGATCCTCGCGTGGACGAATCCGCCCTACCTTCCTTATGCGCCCGCACTGGCGCAATCCGGCATTCCGGTGGACCGTTGCGTGGTGATCGAGCCCGCGCATCGTGAGGACGCGCTCTGGGCCGCGGAGCAGGCGTTGCGCTCGGGCGCCTGCGGAGCGCTGCTGCTCTGGCTCGCGAACGCGCTTCCGGGCGAGGCGCGTCCCCGGAGCGCGGACTATGCGTGGCTGCGCCGCCTGCAGCTGGCCGCCCACGCGGGGGGCGCCATGGCCGTGCTCTTCCGTTCCACGGCGGAGGAGGGCGTTTCCACGCCGGCGCACCTGCGGGTCGTCCTCGCGCGCCGCGGCGATGCGCTGGAGATCCGGATTCCCAAACGCCGTGGCCCTCCGCTCGCGGCGCCGATCCGCCTGCGGCTCGATCTCGCGGCGGATCCCTTTTCCCCCGAAACGCCCGCGCCGAGCCCCCGGCCGGCGCCCGTCCCCGCCCTCGCCCTGCCCGCGCGGCCGCTTCCCCGCATCGCCGCCTGAGGTCCACCCCATGCTCTGGGTCGCGCTCGAGCTGCCCTCGTTGCCTCTCCAGGTGGCCGAGCGCGGCGGCGCGTGCGCCACGCCGCTCGTGATCGCGGACGGCCCCGGGCAGCGTCCCGTGGTCCTTTGCGCGAATGCCGCGGCGCGCGCGGCGGGCATCGGCGAAGGGCAGGCGGTCGCGGCGGCGAAGGCGCTCGCGGGCGCGCTGAAAGTCGTGGCACGCGATCCTGCGGCGGAGCGCGAGGCGCTCGAGCGGCTCGCCGCATGGGCCGGCCAGTTCACGCCGATGGCGAGCGTCGACGGCGGGGGCATCGTGCTCGAGGTCGAAGCGACCCTGCGGCTTTTCGGCGGGCATGCGAAGCTCACGGCCGCCCTTCGCCGCGGCGCGCGCGAGCTGGGCTTTCGCGCCGCGCTGGGCGTCGCGCCCACGCCGCTCGCCGCCCGTCTCTTCGCGCGGGCGGAAGCGCAGGGGTTGCCGGTGCGAGGCTGCCTCGAGCTCTCGGCGCTCGAGGAGCGCCTCGCGGACCTTCCGCTCTTCCTCCTCGATTGGCCGGAAAGGACGCTCGCCCTCCTCACGGACCTGGGCGTCGTGCGGCTGCGCGATGCGCTCGCCCTTCCGCGCGAGGGCCTCGCGCGCCGCTTCGGGCCGGAGGTCGCCGCGTCGCTCGAGCAGCTCACGGGGCGCCGCGCGGACCCACGCCTGCCCTACGTCGCGCCTCCGCGCTTCCGCTCGCGCCTGGAGCTTCCGGCGGAGGCCGAAGGCGTCGAGGCGCTCGCCTTCGCGCTGCGCCGCCTCCTCGCGGAATTCGAGGGGGCGCTCCGCGCGCGGGGAGCGGGCGCGCAACGGATCGCGATGGTCCTCGAGCACGCGCGCAAGGCGCGCACGCGCGTGACGCTCGATTTCGCCTCGCCCGAGCGCGAGGCGGAGTTCATCCTCGGGATCGCCCGCGAGAAGCTCGCGCGCGTGGAGCTCTCCGCGCCCACCGTCGCGATCGAGCTCCGCGCGGATTCGCTCCTTCCCTGCGCGCCGCGCGCCACGTCGTGGCTGCCGGGCGAGCGCGAGCAGGCGCTCGACCGCGAGCGGCTCCTCGAGCGCCTCGCCGCGCGCCTGGGCCGCGAGCGCGTGTACGCCATCGCGCTGGGCGACGACCACCGCCCCGAGAACGACTGGAAACGGGGACAGACCACCTTTTCCAAAGAGCGGAATCGCAGTACGCAGGCCCGTGCCATTCCGCCCAATGAAAAAGGTGGTCTGTCCCCGGTTTCGCGGCCGGTGTGGCTGTTGCGCCGCCCGCAGCGGCTCATCGTGGAGGAGGGCGTGCCGCGGCTGCAGGGCGAGCTCGCGATGCGCGCGGGGCCGGAGCGGATCGAGGCGGGATGGTGGGACGGGAGCGAGGTGCGCCGCGACTACTATGTCGCCGCGAACGCGCGGGGCGAGCGCTTCTGGATCTACCGCGAGCATCGCGATGCCGGGGCCTGGTACCTGCACGGGGTTTTCGCGTGATTCCCGGGTACGCCGAGCTGCATTGCATCACCAACTATTCCTTCCTGCGCGGGGCGTCGGATCCGGAGGAGCTGGTGCACCGCGCGGCCGAGCTGGGTTACCACGCGCTCGCGATCACGGACGAGTGCTCGGTCGCAGGCGTGGTGCGCGCGCACGGCGCCGCGAAGGAGGCGGGGCTGAAGCTCCTCGTCGGATCGGAAATCACGCTCGCGGATGGGGTGCGGCTCGTGCTTCTCGCGGCGAGCCTCGCGGGATACGAGCGCCTCTGCGAGCTCATCACCACCGCGCGCCGCGCCGCTCCCAAGGGCGAGTACCGCCTCGCGCGCGGCGATTTCCCCGGCTCGACCGAAGGCTTGCTCGCACTCTGGGTTCCCGCTTCGCGTCCCGAAGAAGCGGATGCCGCGTGGGTCGCCGGGCGCTTTCCCGGGCGCGCGTGGATCGCCGTGGAGCTGCACCGCGCGGGAGACGACGCCGCGCGGATCGCGGAGCTCGAAGCGCTGGGCCGCCGCGTGGGCCTTCCTTGCATGGCCGCGGGCGACGTCCACATGCACGAGCGCGGGAGGAAGCGCCTGCAGGACGTCGTCTCGGCGATTCGCCTGCAATGCCCGCTCGCGCAGGTCGGGCGCCGCCTGCAGCCCAATTCCGAGCGCTACCTGCGCTCCATCGGGCGCCTCTCGCGCATCCTTCCCGCGCGCCTCCTCGCCGCGACGCTCGACGTCGCGAGCCGCTGCGCCTTCTCGCTGGATGAGATCCGCTACGAGTACCCGGAGGAGCTCGTGCCTCCCGGCGAGACGCCCGCCTCCCACCTTCGCGCGCTCACGCTCGAGGGGCTCGCCCGCCGCTATCCCGCGGGTCCGCCGGCCGCGGTCGCGGAAACCGTGGAGCATGAGCTCTCGCTCATCGCGGAGCTCGCTTACGAGCCGTTCTTCCTCACGGTCCACGACATCGTCGCCTTCGCACGCTCGCGGAAGATCCTCTGCCAGGGGCGCGGCTCGGCGGCCAACTCCGCCGTCTGCTACTGCCTCGGCATCACGGAGGTCGATCCCGGCCGCATGTCGGTGCTCTTCGAGCGCTTCATCTCGAAGGAGCGGAACGAGCCCCCGGACATCGACGTCGACTTCGAGCACCAGCGGCGCGAGGAGGTGATCCAGTACATCTACGGCAAGTACGGGCGCGAGCGCGCGGCGATCGCGGCGGTGGTGATCACGTACCAGCCGAAGAGCGCGCTTCGCGACGTGGGCAAGGCGCTCGGCCTCTCGCTCGACCAGGTGGATCTCCTCGCGAAGTCGCTCTCGTGGTGGGACAACCGCGCGGCGCTCGCGAAGCGCCTGGAGGAGGCGGGATTCGATCTCGCCAATCGCGTGGTCTCGCAGGTGGTCGAGCTCACGCGGGAGCTCGTGGGCTTCCCGCGCCACCTCTCTCAGCACCCGGGCGGCTTCGTGATCGACAACCGGCGGCTCTCGCGCCTGGTCCCGGTCGAGAACGCGTCGATGCCGGAGCGCACGGTCATCCAGTGGGACAAGGACGACCTGGACGCGCTGGGGCTCCTCAAGGTGGACGTGCTGGGCCTCGGCATGCTCTCGTGCATCCGCAGGGCCATCGACCTGGTGAATGGATGCAGGAACGCGGAGATGACGATGTCGGACATCCCGGCGGAAGATCCCCGCGTCTACGAGATGATCCGGCGCGCGGACACGATCGGCGTCTTCCAGATCGAGTCGCGCGCGCAGATGTCGATGCTGCCGAGGCTGAAGCCCGCGCGCTTCTACGACCTCGTGATCGAGGTGGCGATCGTGCGGCCCGGCCCCATCACCGGCGGGATGGTGCACCCGTACCTGCGCCGGCGCGAGGGAAAGGAGCCCGTGACCTACGCGAGCGCGGAGGTGAAGCGCGTCCTCGAGCGCACGCTCGGCGTCTCGATCTTCCAGGAGCAGGTGATGCAGCTCGCGGTCGTCGCCGCCGGCTTCACGCCGGGCGAGGCGGATCGCCTGCGCCGCGCGATGGCCTCGTGGCGCCGGCGCGGCGGCATCGAGCCCTTCCGCGAGAAGCTCGTGAACGGCATGCTCGAGCGCGGCTACGCGCGCGCCTTCGCCGAGCAGATCTACCAGCAGATCCAGGGCTTCGGCGAGTACGGCTTCCCGGAATCGCACGCCGCGAGCTTCGCGCTCCTCGTGTACGTGTCGAGCTGGCTCAAGTGCCACGAGCCCGCCGCGTTCGCCGCCGCGCTCCTCAACAGCCAGCCGCTGGGCTTCTATTCGCCTTCGGCGATCGTGCAGGACGCGAAGCGGCACGGCGTGGAGCTGCGGCCCGCGGACGTGATGGCGAGCGAGGCCGACAGCACGCTCGAGGCCTCATCCGGCGCCGATGCCGGGTCGCAGCCGGCCCTTCGCCTGGGGCTCGGCCTCGTGAAGGGGTTGAAGCGTGAGGCCGCGCAGCGCATCGTCGCCGCCCGCCGCGAGCGGGCCTTCGATTCGACGGAGGACCTCGCGCGCCGCGCCGCGCTCGACCGCGGCGACCTTTCCGCGCTCGCCGCGGCGGACGCGCTCGCGCGGCTGGCGGGCCACCGGCGCCAGGCGCTGTGGGAGACGCTCGCCGTGGACGAGCCGACCCGCCTCGCGCTTCCGTCGGCCGCCATGCCCGTGCCGCCGCTCGCGGCACCCGGCGAAGGCGACGAGATCGTGGGCGATTACGCCGCGCTGGGGCTGACACTGCGCCGCCACCCGCTGGCGCTCCTGCGCGAGCGCCTGAAGCGCCGCGGGATCCGCGACGCGGCCGAGGTGGCCGAGACGCGGCATGGCCGGAGGATCCGCACCGCGGGCCTGGTCACCTGCCGCCAGCGCCCGGCCACCGCGAGCGGCGTGATCTTCGTCACGCTCGAGGACGAGACGGGCTATGTGAACCTGGTCGTGTGGAACGACCTCGCGGAGCGCCAGCGGCGCGAGCTCCTGGGCGCCCGTCTCCTCGAGGTCGCCGGCGAAGTGCAGAGGGAAGGGCGCGTCGTCCACGTCCTCGCGCGGCGGCTCATCGACCTCACGCCGCTGCTGGGCCGGCTCGCCACCACCAGCCACGACTTCCACTAGCGGGCGAGCGCCGGCGGGTGCATTTCCAGGAGCCTCCGCGAGCCGTCGCGGTATCATCGGGACGCCATGGAACGCGCCCTTCGGCTCTTCGCCGGAATGCTGGTCCTCGCCGTTTCCGCGTCCGCCGGCGCCCAGCGCGTCGAGGCGCCGGAAGCGAGCGTGAAGGCCGCGTTCCTCTACAAGTTCGGGGGCTACGTCGAGTGGCCGCCGCGCACCGGGGGCTCGGCCGAGCCGTTCACGATCGGCGTCCTCGACTCGGAGGCCGTGGCCGAAGAGCTGGACCGGCTCGTTCCGGGGCGCTCGGTCGGCGGACGCCCGGTCGCGGTGCGCCGCTTGCGCCGCGGCGATCCCATGAAGGGCGTGCAGCTCCTCTTCGCCGGGGGCGAGTCCCCGGACCGTGACGCCATCCGCGCCGCGCAGGCCGAGGGTGCGCTCGTCGTGACGGAGAGCCGCGCCGGGCTCGCCGCGGGGAGCGCCATCAATTTCGTGATGGCGGGCGATCACGTGGGATTCGAGGTCTCGCTCGACGGGGCGGAGCGCAGCGGCTTGAGGATCAGCGCGCGCATGCTCGCCGTCGCCCGCCGCGTCGTGCAGAAGGGCGCCTGATGCTGCGGCGCCTGCGCACCTCCATCACCCGGAAGATCATGCTGCTGGTCGTGGGCACGACCGTCTCCGCGCTCCTGCTGAGCGCGGTGGGGCTCGTGGTGTACGACCTTCGCTCGTACGAGCGGCAGCGCACGGAGGATCTCCACCTGCAGGCCGAGATCATCGCCCGCGCGAGCGCTCCGGCGCTCGCCTTCGACGACCGCCGCACCGCGGAGAAGGACCTCGCGTTGGTCCGCGTCCGCCCGCTCGTGATCGCGGCCGCGATCTACACCGAGCACGGCGAGCTCTTCGCGAAGTACCTGAAGCCCGGCGAGCCGCCGGCCGATTTCCCCTCCCGGCCGGGCCCGGAAGGCTCCCGCGTGCAGGGAGGCGAGATCGTGATGTTCCACCGCGTGGTGGAGGGAACGGACCCGCTGGGCACGATCTACATCCGCGCGCGCTACGTGCCGTGGGGGCGCGTCTTCAGCTACCTCGCGATCCTGGGGATCGTCATGGTGGCGAGCCTCGCCCTCGCGACCGTGGTCTCGGGATGGCTCCAGCACGGCGTGACGGACCCGATCCTGGAGGTGGCGCGCGTCGCGCGCGAGGTCATGAACCGGCGCGACTACTCGCTTCGCGCGAGGAAGACGAGCGAGGACGAGATCGGCGATCTCGTCGACGCGTTCAACGGAATGCTCGCGGAGGCCGGACGCCGGGCGGAGGCGCTGCGCGAGGCCGACCGGCGGAAGGACGAATTCCTCGCGACCCTCGCGCACGAGCTGCGCAACCCCCTGGCGCCGCTCCGGAACGCGCTCGAGATCCTGCGCGCGGCCCAGGCCACGCCCGAGATGCACGCGCGCGCCCTCGAGATGATGGAGCGGCAGCTGCGGCAGATGGTGCGGCTCGTGGACGACCTGCTCGACGTCTCGCGCATCACCACCGGGAAGCTGGGCGTCCGGAAGGCGGCCTTCGACATGCGCGAGGCCGTTCGGGACGCGGTGGACACGGTGCGGCCGTTCCTGGACTCGCGCGGCCACGCCTTCGAGGCCCGCGTCGCCGCGGAGCCGCTGATGGTCGACGGCGACGCCGCGCGCCTGGGCCAGGTGGTCGGGAACCTGCTGCACAACGCCGCCAAGTACACCGAGGCGGGCGGGCGCATCGAGCTCGAGGCCGGCCGCGAGGGCGACGACGCGGTGGTGCGCGTGCGCGACAACGGCATCGGGCTGGACGAGCGCGCGCTCGCCAGCATCTTCGACATGTTCGTGCAGGTCGACCGCTCGCTCACGCGTGCCCAGGCCGGGCTGGGCGTGGGGCTCACGCTCGCGCGCCGCCTGGTGGCGCTGCATGGCGGGACGATCACCGCGTACAGCGCGGGCCTCGGGCGGGGGAGCGAGTTCGTGATGCGCATCCCGGTGAGCGATTCGCCCGCCGCGCGGCCGGTCCCGGAAGTCCGCCCGGGTCCGCCGCGCCCCCAAGGGCGCCGGATCCTCATCGCCGACGACAATGTCGAGTTCGCCGACAGCCTCTCGTCGCTCCTCGCGTCGCGCGGCCACGACGTGCGCGTCGCGCACGATGGAGCCGAGGCGCTGGGAGCGGTGGAAGGCTTCACGCCCGAGTTCGCGTTCCTCGACATCGGGATGCCGAAGGTCCATGGCTACGAGCTCGCGCGGCGCCTGCGCGAGCGGCCCGAGACGGCCGAGTGCGTGCTGGTGGCGGTCACGGGCTGGGGCCAGGAGGACGACCGGCGCCGGGCGCTCGAGGCCGGGTTCGACCGGCACCTCGTGAAGCCGGTGAATCCGGCCGATATCGAGAGCCTTCTCCAGTTGATGGGCCGCCCGCAAGTCGCATAATTTGTATTATGTAAAGTCGTTGGTTGCGTGTCGGTGTCCGTCCGACGTGCCCCGGAAGCCGATTACCGCCCGGCGCGGAAAGCTTTCCCCAGGCCTGGAAAGGAATCGCCTCTCCAGGCGCCGTCCCCACGGGCAAATGCGCTGGCACGCGTTGTGCGTGTACTCCCTTGTCGAACCCGAGCCGTCTCGCGCCCCGAGAGGGAATCGTCTGACACCCACCAACCGAACCCGAATGGAGATGTCATGAACAAGCTCATCCCCTTGGTTGCCGTGCTTGCCGTTGCCACCGCCGCCGTGACCGGCTGCGACCGCAACAAGACGGGCACGAGCAGCACCACGACCACGACGACCCCGTCGTCCAGCAGCGCCACGCCGTCCACGCCGAGCTCGAGCAGCTCCACGGACACGACCACCGCCACGACGCCCGGCTCGTCGAGCAGCAGCAGCTCCATGCCGCCCAGCTCTTCCAGCTCGATGAGCGGCAGCGCGAGCGGCTCCGACACGAGCTCCGGCAGCTCGAGCTCGCCGTCGTCGTCCTCGTCCAGCAGCACGCCGCCGTCCAGCAGCTCCTCGATGCCCAGCTCGTCGAGCACGACCACGACGACCGACACCACGAAGAAGCAGTGAGCACCGCAGGCGCAGTGAAGCGCGTCCTCCTGCCCGTCGCCGCCCTCGCGCTCGCCGCGTCGGCGGCGGCCGGCTGCAAGCCGCCCGTCGAGCAATCCGAATTCATCAATTCGGGGGTAAGCGCCGCGCTCGTGGAAGACGCGTCGAAGGTGCCGCCCGCATCCGCGAACTCGCAGCCGAACATCGCCGTTCCGGAGCCCCAGGCGGCCGCCGCCCAGCCGCCGTCGCAGTGACGGAAAGCGGCGCGCGCTCGGGCCGGTGGCGCGGCCGGGCGTCCCGCGTAGATGAGACGCCGCGCGCGCGGCTGGCACGGCTCGTGCTGCGGTTCTGCCCATGAGCCCGAGCGAGAAAACATTCGCCTCGAAAATCCCGCGCGCCGCGGCGATCGCATGCGCGGCGCTCCTGATGGCGGCGTGCGATCGTCCTCTCGCGCAGCCCGCGACGGCGGCGGAGACGCTTCCCGCGCCGCCGCCGGGCGAAGCCACGAAAGCCCCGGCGCAGAAGGAGAACGCGCCCAGGGCGCCGAAGCCGGCCGTCGATCCCCTTTCGGACGCTTCGATCACGGCGCGCGTCGCCTCCGGGATCCACGACGATCCCGCGCTCGCCGGGACGGACCTCACGGTCAACACGAATCGCGGGGTCGTGAGCCTCACCGGGACCGTGCAGTCGCCCGAGCAGGTGGCCGAGGCGACCGCGCACGCGCAGGCGCCGGACGGTGTCGTGCGGCTCGATACGCACGTCTCCATCGTGCCTCCGTAGGCGCAAGTCCGTTCCCCCCGCGCCCCGAATCCCCGGCCGCGCCCGTGTAGGACTCGGCCGACAGCCTTCCGCTGCGCGCGAGTTCAACATGGAAAAAACTTCGCATGGCGAAGCCATTCCTTTCCGGGGAAACCCGGTGCGCACGAGGCAGGAGACCTACGATCCATGTCACACGTCCTCATCGTCGATGACGATGCCAATACGCGCGAGGCGCTCACGGCCCTTTGCGCGGCGGAGGGCTTCACCACGGCCGCGGCGGGAAGCGTCGCCGAGGCGCGCATCCAGCTCGTGCGCCAGCGGCCGGACGTCGTCCTGATGGACCTGCGGCTGCCCGACGGAAGCGGCATGGATCTCTTCGAGGACCTCGAGGACCGCGCGTCGATCGAGACGATCCTCATCACGGGCCATGCGAGCGTCGAGACGGCGGTCGAGGCGCTCCGCCAGGGCGCCTCCGACTATCTCACGAAGCCCGTGAACCTCCAGCGGCTGAAGGCCGTGCTCTCCCGCGTGCCGAAGAGCGGCGAGCTCCGCGCGGAGATCGGCGTGCTCCGGGAAGAGCTGCGCCGCCTGGGCCGCTTCGGCCGGCTGGTAGGGCGCTCCGCCCCGATGCAGGACGTGTACGACCGGGTCACGCGCGTGGCGCCCACGGAGGCGACCGTGCTCCTGCAAGGCGAGAGCGGCACCGGGAAGGAGATCGTCGCGCG
>Ga0105240_10007784_pt1 | contig 15488 bp, 18 predicted proteins | sample KBSC54metaG_FD_80426 | JGI IMG/M metagenome (GOLD analysis project Ga0105240, IMG submission 80426) | Corn rhizosphere microbial communities from Kellogg Biological Station, Michigan, USA - KBS C5-4 metaG | ecosystem: Host-associated > Plants > Roots > Rhizosphere > Soil | place: Michigan, USA... | reverse complement strand
GCCAGCCCCTCCATCGAAAGCGCCGCCCCGCCCCCCGCGATCAGGAGCGACCGCGCGGCATCGATGGCGGCGCTGCGCAGATCGGCATCGCGATCGGCGGACCGGGGCCGCCCGGGGCGACGCGGCGCGGCGGTGTCAGGGAAAACGGCCATGCCCCGCCTGTACCCGCGCATGCCATCCGCGCCAACCTCCCTATGCACCTCTAGAATTTCTCCTTGCCGATAAATCTAAGGCATCTTAGATTAATCGAAACAGTGGAGAGAACGGATCATGGCGATCACGATGACGAAGGGCGGCGTGGGTCGGTTGGCGTGGGAAACGCGGCACGACTTCGGCGCGCGGGTCTACATCGATCCGGCCGCGCTACAGTCGGGTCTGACCGGCGATGAGGCATCCGCGCTGGCCGACCTACTCTATCGCGCGGGCTATCTGGAGTTCAGGGGCCAGTCGCTCAACGCCGATCAGTTCCGCGCCTTTTCCGGCATCTTCGGCAAGCTCCCGCCGGTCGAGGACGAGGCCAATCCGGTGCTGGCGGTGGACAAGGCGGTCGGCGGCTTCGGCACCGCCAAGCTGATGTGGCATCGGGACATGTCCTTCTCGGATCATCCGTTCGATGCGATCGCTCTCCACGCGATCGATGTGAATCCGGGGGAGACGGGCACCAGCGTCGCCAGCGGCGTGCACGCCTATCGCACGCTCCCCGAACGGACCCGCGAGCGACTGAAGGTGCTCACCACGCTCACCGCCGTATCGGGCAACATGCAGGAACGGCCGCGCTTCGAGGATACGCAATCGATCCCCGGCTGGCCGCAGGCTGTGCATCCGCTGGTGTCCCGCCATCCGAAGACCGGCGAGAAGGTGCTGCTGATCTGCCCGATGTGCACCGTCCACATCCCGGAACTGGAACCGGCGGCAAGCGAGGACATGCTGGCCGAACTCTTCGATCACATCACGCAGGCGGACAATGTCCACCGACACGACTGGTACGATGGCGACATCTTCGTGTGGGACAATTACGGTTGCGTGCACGCGCGCGACAATCTGGCGGGGGTCACGCGCCGGACGCTGCGCCGCGCGACGATCGGCGAGCAGAGCTTCCGCCAGGCCTATCCGGACTGGGACATGCGCCAGTTCACCGATCGCCATGTCGAGAAGAATTTTATGGGCAGCGGCGCCGCCTACTGAGGGGAGAGGGGCATGCTCGACGAAGCGCTGCGCGTGCCGGATGCCACGGCGCTGCCGGTCGCGCCGCTGTTCGACCCCGCCTACAAGGCGAACCCCTATCCCTGATACCGCGAATGGACGCGGATGGGGCCGTTCTGGGCCTCGGTGGCGGGCCAGCCGGCGGTAGTGGCGGCGCGCCACGCGGACGTCGCCGCCATCTATCTGGATCATGCCCGCTTCTCCTCGGTGAAGCCGCCCTCGCCGGATATGGTGCGGTTCGATTTCTTCAACGGGCTGAAGGACATGACCCACACCGACCCGCCCGATCACGGGCGGTTGCGGCGCACGGTGAATCCCACCCTCGCGCCCGGCAGCATCATCCGGCTACAGGCGGGCATCCAGCAATTGATCGACGATCGGATCGCGCCGATCCGCGCGAGCAGCGCTCCCTTCGACGTGATGGAGCAGATCGCCCGCCCGCTTTCGCTGGACGTGCTGCTCGGCCTGTTGCTCCGGGTTCCCCGGGAGGATTACGGCATCTTCCAGGCGATGACCGAGGCGATGGCCCTGCTCGGCGAGACGACGCCGGACGGCCGCAAGCCACAGGCCTATCGCGATGCCTGGGCGGCCGGCGAGGCCTATTGCCGGCGGGCGATCGCGGCGCAGGCGGAACGGCCCACCGATGACGTGATCGGCGCGGTGGTGCGGGCGTTCCGGGCCGGCACGCTGTCCGAAGCCGAAGTGCTGGTGATGGTGATCAATCTCTTCGTCGGCGGCCTCTCGACGATCGCGACGCTGATCGGCAACGCCTTCGTCCAGATCCGCTCGCTTCGCGACCAGCACGCCTTGCTCAAGGCCGATCCGGATCGCGCGGGAGATGCGACCGACGAGGTTCTGCGCTTCGATTCCCCCGGCCTGATCAACTACAAGTTCGCGGCCTGCGACCTGACACTCGGCAACCTGTCGGTGCCGCAGGGCACTGTCGTCTATCTGATCCACCAGGGCACCAGCTTCGACGAGCGCGTCTTCCCCGATCCCGAGCGGTTCGACATCGGCCGGCGCGCGCGCAACCATCTGTCGTTCGGCTATGGCGTCCATTTCTGCATCGGCGCGCATCTCGCCCGGCTGGTGACGCGGCTGGTGCTGGCAAGCGCGATGCGCGACCTGCCGCCCCTCGCTCTCGATCCCGCCCGGCCGGTGCGCTACGGGGGCTGGGAGCAGGAACGCGCGCCCCTCGCCGTGTGGATCGAGCAGGCGACGCTTGATCGGCGCCGCGAGAGGCCCCAGGAATAGGGCATGGCGCTGGACAGGGACGCGATCAGGGAGCGGCTGCGGGGGCATTATGAGCAGCACGGCGCGATCCCGCCGCTGGCGGCGCTCGCCGAACTGTGGGGCTTCGCTAGCAAATCGTCGGCCGCGCGGATCGTCGCGGAGCTGACCGACGAGGGATTCCTCGCCCCCGCGCCCGGCAGGCGGCTGCGGCCGGGGCCGGCCTTCGGCGGCGGCGAGGCGCCCGATCCGGTGGACGTGGCGGTCGATCGCTGGAGCGCGCATTATCCCGAAGCACCGATCCGCGGCTACGATATCACCTCGCGCATCCTCCATCTCGCCCGCTCGATCGAGGCCGGGGTGGCGCGGGCCGCGGCGCGCGAGGGGATCAATGCCGGCGAACTGATGGTGCTCGATGCGCTCTATCGGGTCGGGCCGCCGCACAGCGTCACGCCGACGGCGCTGCGCCGCTATCTGCTGCTGTCGCTGGCCGGGGTCGGCAAGCGGGTCGACCGGCTTACTGCGCTCGGTCTCGTCGAGCGCGTGCCCGACGAGCACGACCGGCGCAGCCAGCTCGTGCGCCTGAGCGAGAAGGGTCGCGCCCTGCTCGACCGTGCCGTCGAAGCCGACGCGCAGGAGGCGCATATCAGCTGGGCGATCGAGCTCAGCCCAGAGGAGCGCGCCATGATGCTCCGCGTGCTCCGCCGTGCCCAGCATCGCATCGACGAGGCCGAATTGCAGGGATAGACCTCAGCTGTCCCGCCACCAGGCGGCGACCGCCTTCGCCCGCGCATCCTGCTGGGCCTTGCGCTCCTCCGGTGTCACGAAGCGCGTCCCCTCCGGCAGCGCCGCGCGCAGTTCGGCCAGTTTCACCAGCGCATGGCCCTTCATCACCGGCGGGGCCGGATCGTTCGGCGGCAGGCCCTGCCAGCGGAAATAGAAGATGCCGGCGTGCACGCCGCCGGTATCGATCCAGTTGTGGACGCCCGGATCGGTGGGGCTCAACACGAAGGTGATCGCGCCGTCCGCGTCCGGCGTCACCTGCGCCAGGTTGAGGCTCGCGGTGCGCGGCGCGAAGGGCAAGGTGCACCACCAAGGATCGTGTACCATGAACGACATGTAGGGGGCGCTGCCCGGCGTCACCGTCATGATAAGCGCCTCGTCATCGGCAACGTCGTAATGGCCGGTGGCGCCGCTCTGCGAGACGAGGCCGCCGAATTGCGCGGTGTTGCGCACCGGGCCGGGGATGTTGGCCGGGAAACTGTAGGACTGGCCCATGCACATGTCCCAATAATAGGCCATATCGTCATCGGCATAGCGCGCGGCGCGGGCGACATATTTCTCGAACGACGGTTCGGCCGGGCCGGTATCTAGCCGGCGGATGACGAGGCGGTTGGCGCGCTGCGTCTCCCAGTCGGTCAGGCAATCGCGCACGAACAGGTAGCTGGCGTCGGCGCGGCTCTGGAAGTGGTTGGGGCGCCCGTCGGCAGGCTCGGGGCTGACGGTGAGCTGGAACAGGCCGCCTTCCTCCCTTACGATATCGCGCCATTCGATCGTCTGGATCGTCTTGCTCATCGACGTGCCGGCGGTGAGCGTGAAGGTCACGTCGGCGGGCGGGTTCGGCCCCATCCGGCCCAGCACCTCGAAGCTGCCTTCCCCGTCCACCGTCAGGATGCGGTAAGCGCAATCGGCGTTGTTGCCGCCGCGCTCGGCTCCGGGCACGTCCATGCCGAACCAATGGTGGCGCTCGCCCTCCACCTTGAGCACCTTGGGGCGCCCCGCATCGCTGTTGGCGGCATTGAGGCAGCAATGGAAGACGTAGCGCGCGACCGCAGCGTCGAAGGTCGCCATCTGCTCCGCGCTGAAGGCGGACTTGAACCTGCCGAGCCAGTGCAGCGCCACCCTGGCGCGCGCCGCGGCGAGTTCGGGGGTGTGGAAGATGCGGACGGCAAGCCGCTCCAGATCGCGCTGGTCGCGCGTGGCGAGCGGGTTGTCGGGAACGAGGAAGCCATCCTCCAGCAGCGCCAGATCCGCCTCGCTCCAGCCCATCGAATCTCTCCTCGTCACCTTTGCCGCTATCGAACGATCGTTCTGCGTCGTATGCAAGCTTTGCTGTGTCGCAGCACGTCTATATCGCATCTGCGGTTAGCGGCCGGGCGAGGTGGCGACAAACTGCGACACTCGGTAAACAAAATTCAACAACAGAAAACGGGAAGCGCCTGATGCGATCACCCCTGGTCATGGCGCGCAGCGCCACGAACGCGGCACCACCGATATCGGTAGAGGAACTGGTCCGCAGCGCCGGCTATGTCAGCGGCAATTTCTCGCCCCTCGATCTCGCGCTCCATCGCCGCGTGTCACGGCTGGTCGACTGGCTGAACGAGCAGCCGCCCCTCTCCCACGAACGCAAGAGCGAGGTGGAGCTGCAGCTGCGCAAGCTGCTGGCGATGCGCCTGCGCCTGGCGGGCGACCGCGCCCGGCTGCCCGGCATCGCCGAGGAGAAGATCGATCGCCCGATCTTCGTGATCGGCTTCGGCCGCACCGGCACCACCCTGCTCCACTCGCTGCTCGCCGAGGATCCCGACGTGCGCGTGCCGCTGTGGTGGCAGACCCACGAACCCTCCCCGCCGCCCGGCGAGGTACCGGTGGTCGATTCGCGCATCGAACTCGCCGCGCAGGATCTCGACCGGCTGCTCCACCTCGCCCCCGGCCTGCTCCAGCTGCATCCCTATTGGGACAAGCGTGGCCATTGCCCGATCGAGGACGAGGAGATCTTCACCCTCGATTTCCAGAACGCCTACCCGTCGCTGCTCTACCGGGTGCCGGCGCTGGCGATGATCCTCGACGCCGACAGCGCGAAGGAGGCCTATGGCTTTCACCGCCAGTTCCTCCAGCACTTGCAGTGGAATTGCGAACCCAAGCGCTGGGCGGTGAAGGGCATCTATCACCAGTTCGTGCTCGATACGCTGTTCGAGGCCTATCCTGATGCGCTGTGCATCTGGCCGCACCGCGATCCGCTGCAGGTCCACCCCTCGATCCTGGCGATCACCGCCGTGCTCTACGGCGCGATCACCAACTGGACGATGGATTTCAAGGCGCTGGGCCCGGCCTTCGTCGACAGCATCCGCCAATCGCTCGACGCGACGCTGGACAATCCTCTGGTCGATGATCCGCGCATCTTCCACGTCGGCTTCACGGATGTCGCGCACGATCCGGTCGGCGTCATCCAGCGCGCCTATTCGCACTGGGGGCTGGAGCAGACGCCCGAGCACGAGCAGCGTATGCGGACCTGGCTGGCCGATCCGTCCAACCGGCCCGATCGCTACGGCCGCTACCCCTATGCGCTCGAGCCCTTCGGCCTGACCGAGGACATGATCAGGGACGCTTTCGCCAATTATCGCAAGCGGTTCAACCTCGCATGACCAGCCTTTCCGGCAAGATCGCCATCGTCTCGGGCGGAGCATCCGGCATCGGCCGCGCCTCGTGCGAGCTGATCGCCGCCCGAGGAGCCGCCGTCGCCGTCGCCGATCTCAACCTCGCTCTAGCGAAGGAGGCGGCGGACGCCATCACCGCCGCCGGAGGCCGAGCCATCCCTATCGAGGTCGACGTCCGCGACGAGGCGCAGGTGGCGAGGATGGTCGCCGATACTGTGGCGGCATTCGGCGGCGTCGATCTGCTCGACAATGTCGTGTCGTACAACACGCCCGAGCAGAGCGGATCGGACGGCGAGCTTCACCTGATGGACATCGCGATCTGGAACCGCGCGCAGGAGGTCAACCTGCGCGGGCCGATGCTCGCCGCCAAACATGCCATCCCCGAGATGCTGAAGCGCGGCGGCGGCGCGATCGTCAACATCTCTTCCACCGCCGGCATCCTCGCGCTCGGCGCGGTGCCGGCCTATGCCGCGTCCAAGGCGGGGGTGCACAGCCTCAGCCAGTCGATCGCCACCGCCTACGGCAAGCGGAACATCCGCTGCAACACGGTGGCGCCCGGTTTCATCGACACCCCGACGACGCGCAACATGGGCGACCGGTTCTTCCAGATGACGCTGGACAACAATGTGCTGCCCTATCTGGGCCAGCCGCAGGACATCGCCGAGGCGACCGCCTTCCTGCTGTCCGACGCGGCGCGCTACATCACCGGCCAGCTGCTCCCCGTGGACGGCGGCCAGACCATCCACCTGCCCGTGGTGGCGGACATGTGGCGCATGGCGGCGGGCCAGCCGGAATTCCGACAGACATCCTGAAGGAGAGGACAATGACAGAGGCGCACGGACGCTTGAACGGAAAGGTCGCCGTCGTCACCGGCGGCACCAAGGGCATCGGCCAGGGCATCGTCCTGCGCTTCCTCAAGGAAGGCGCATCGGTGGTCTATTGCTCGCGCGACGAGAAGAACGACGCGGACAACAGGAGGCTGATCGCCGACATTCCCGGCGGCGCGGAACGCGCTCTGTTCGTGGCCGCCGATGTCGGCAACCGCGCGCAGATGGCGGCGCTGGTCGAGACGGCCGTCGAGAAGTTCGGCCGGCTCGATATCGTCGTCAACAACGCGCAGGGGATCGCGCCGGCCCGCAACATCGAGGAGAAGCCCGACGCCGATTATGCGATGACGCTGGCGACCGGCTTCTACCAGTCGCTGTGGACCTCGCGCGCCGCCGTGCCGCATATGCGCAAGGCGGGGGGCGGCCGGCTGATCTATTTCAGCAGCCACTGGGCGCTGTGGGGCCAGCCCTACGGCAGCGACTACAACATCACCAAGGCCGCCAACGAGGCGCTGACCCGGAGCGCCGCCCGTGAATTCGGCAAGGACAACATCACCGCCAACTGCATCGTGCCGGCGGGCGACAGCTGGGCGTACCAGAGCTGGGTCTCGCAGAATCGCGAGATGGCCGAGGCGAGCGTCCGCCAGTTCCCGATGCGCCGCATGGGCGATTGCGAGCGCGACATCGCCGGCGCCGTGCTGGGCCTCGTCAGCGACAATGGCCGCTTCATCACGGGCCAGGTCTTCAACGTCGACGGCGGCGTCTATCTCAACGCGCCGACGCAGAACCAGAAGGAAGGCACCAACATCCACGAAGGCCACGAGCAGTCGGCGGCCGTCGAGCCGGCCGCGGCCTGAGCGAGGAAGGAGATATCATGGGCTTGATCCAGGGACAGGTGGCGATCGTCACCGGCGCCGCCACCGAAATCGCGCATGGCATCGCTCGCCGTTTCGCACACGAGGGCGCCACCGTGATCCTCGTCGATCGCGACGGGGCGGTCGCGAAGGAGGCCGTCAAGGGCATAACCGGGGCGGAGGCGCACGGCGCCGACGTGAGCGATCCGGCGGCGGCGAAGAGCCTCGTCGAGGCGGTGGCGGCCGCGCACGGCCGCGTCGACATCCTCGTTAACGCCGCGCATCCGGCGATCAGGTGGGAGCGGTTCGACGACAAGCCGCTCACCGACTTCACCACCGCTCTCACCGACGTCGTGACGGGCGCGCTGGCGATGATGAAGGCGGTGCGCCCGATCATGACCAAGGTCGGCGGCGGCCGTATCGTCAACGTCGCCTCGATCTACGGGGCGAGCGCGTTCGAAGGCGTGACCGACGCAGTGACCACCGACGGCGCGCTGCTGGGCCTCACCCGCGCGATCGGGGTCGAGTGGGCGAAGGACAATATCCTCGTCAACTTCCTCCAACCCGGCCTGCCCGATATCGCACTATTTAACGATTACCGGGCGAAACGCGACATCGGCTACCTGATCGAGAACAGCGCGATGCAGCGGCTCGCCGATCCGGTGGAGGATATCGGCGGCGCGGCGATGTTCCTCGTTTCGGACGAAGCCTGCTTCATCGTCGGCCACAAGGTGTTCGCCGACGGCGGCCAGCACCTGACGGCGGCGGCGTTCGAGCCTGGCGCCGAACGGTGAGCGTCGGCGGATCGGCGTCGATCGCCGCCGATCGGCCGGGCAAAATCGTCCAGCTCTGTTATACCGTCCCGGACGTCGAGCAGGCCGCCCTCGCCTGGGCGGCCGACGGCGCCGGGCCGTTCTTCCGCGCGCGGTTCGAACTGGGCACCCAGTTCTTTCGCGGGCGGCCGACGGAAGGGGCGATCGAGGCCGCGATCGGCTATCGCGACGACATCAATATCGAACTTGTCGAATATCAGGGCGCCGGCCATTGCGTGTTCGCCGAGATCGAACCGGGGCGCCGCTTCGGCCTCCACCATCTTCAGATCGCGACGGCGAATTATGCGGCCACCTTGGCCGCCCATGCAGATGCGGGCGAGGAGGTGGTAGTGGACTCGGCGCTCGAAGGGGTCGGCCGCGCGGGCTTCGCCGACACCCGCGCGCGGTTCGGCCATTATCTCGAATATGGCGTCTGGACGCCCGCCGTGCTGCGCGCGCTCGACGTGATGATTGTCGCGCATCACGATTGGGACGGGTGCGATCCGCTGCGGCCCTACCCCGCTTTGCAGCCGTGAGGCCGATGCGATCAGGCTTCCACGATGGCGCCCTGCCCGCGCTCTGGCCGGGCCATCGCGCCGCCCGGCTCGAACGCGCGCAAATAGGCCTCCATGCCTTTCGGCGCCCGCTTCTTCGCCGGATCGTACCAGGGCAGGAAATTCTTGAGCAGTTGCGGCAGCGCGGTCCGCTTCTGAAAGCTTTCCAGTGCCTTCAGGTCGGTAGCCAGCTTGGCCTTCTGCGCCTCGCTCATCGTCTGCCGGTCGATGTCGAGCATGTAGGCGCGCATCCGGCCCATATAGCCCTGCAGGTGGACCATCGCGGTGAGAAAGCCGAAGATCCGGTAGAAATAGCCGTTGACGATCGCGTTCCACAGGCCGCGCCCGAACAGCGCGTGATAGAGATCGTAGCAGACGCTGCGGTGCTCAAACTCCTCGGCCATGTGCCACTTCCATAGCGCCGCCGCTTTCTCGTCCGCGCCTTCCAGGAAGGCGTCGCTCTGCTCGAACCACACGCGCGCCTGTACCGCGCCGAGGCTTTCGAACCCGTCGGCGTAAGCGAGCTGGAACTTGAGCGAGCGGTTCCTGAGGAACCCCTCCAGATCGGCGGCGAGCGCGCGCTCGTGATCGGCGAGCTCCGGATAGCCCTGCGCCATCATGACATTGTTGAACATGCGGTGCTGGCGGAAATGCTGCGATTCCTGGCCGATGAAGCCCTGCACGTCCTCGCGCAGCGCGGCGTCGCGCGCGGGCAGTCTGGCGAGCGCGGCGTGCATCACCTTGATCAGCCACGGCTCCACCGGCGTCGGGATCAGCGAAGTGGCGTTGTTGTGCTGCGCGAAGGCGATGTTCGGCGCCCAGTGCGCGCGGATGTCGGCATAGTCGATCTTCGGGTAGCGAACCGTCAGCGCCATGATGGTTGTCCTCTCCGTCATCAATTTATCACGAACCGGCCGATTGAGGACTGTCGCCACCCCGCCATCGCATTTGCGGAGAGTCGCGCGCCCACCCCTCCCCGCCCGGCGCGACGTGGCACAGTGGCGCCATGACCATCCGCCCCTTCCGCATCGACACTCCCCAGCCTGTGCTGGATCGCATCCAGTCCCGCCTTGCGGACAGCCGCATCGGCTACATGCCGGACGATCCCGACCAATGGCGCTACGGCATGGACGCGCGCTACCTCGCCGAGATCATCGCCTATTGGCGCCATGGTTACGACTGGCGCGCGCAGGAGGAGGCGCTCAACCGCTGGCGGCAATTCGTGGCCGAGGTGGACGGCATCGACATCCATTTCATCCATATCGAGGGCGAGCAGGGCCGCCTGCCGATCCTGCTCACCCACGGCTGGCCGGGATCGATCGTCGAATTTCAGGCGGTGATCCCGCAGCTGGTGGCGGCGGGCTTCCCGATCGTGATCCCTTCACTGCCCGGCTACGGCTGGTCCGGCAGGCCCGCGCGGCCGATCGGTCCGCGCAAGGTGGCAGACATGTGGCGCGCGCTGATGGTCGAGAGGCTCGGCTATCCTCGCTTCTTCGCGCAAGGGGGAGACTGGGGATCGGCGGTCACCTGCCAGTTGGCCATCAACCACTCGGACGTGGTCGCCGCGATCCACCTCAATTTCTTCATGGGGCCGCCGCCGGGGCCGGACGCCGACGCCGATCTGCTTGCCTATTGGGGCGCGGTCGGCGCGCTCACCGCGGCCGAGAGCGGCTACCAGCACGAACAGGGCACCAAGCCGCAGACGATCGGCCTCGCGCTCCACGACAATCCGGTCGGCTGGGCGGCCTGGGTGGTGGAGAAGTTCTGGCGCTGGGGTGACACCGGCGGCGATATCGAGAGCCGTTTCAGCAAGGACCAGCTGATCACCAACCTGATGAGCTATCTGGTGACGGACAACGTGATGTCCTCGATCTGGATGTATCACGGGCTAACGCTAGAGACGCTCGCCCCCGGCCCGGTGACGGTGCCCACCGCGCTCGCCAAATTCCCGGCGGAGCTCTACCCGATGCCGAGCCGGGAGATCGCCGGGCGCCAGCACAATGTCGTGCGCTTCACGGAGATGGCCGCGGGCGGCCACTTCGCCGCGATGGAGGAGCCGGACGCCTTCGCCGCCGACGTCATCGCCTTCTTCTCCACCATGAGCTGAGACCGTCCCGATGCGCGATCTGTCGATCCTGTTCGAGCCCGTCACGATCAACGGGCTGACATTGCCCAACCGCATCGCGATGTCGCCGATGGGCCGCAACTTCGCCGATGCCGGCGTGCAGCCGCCGGGCTTCGTCGACTATTTCGTGCGGCGGACGAAGGGCGGCGTCGGCCTGTGCATCGGTGAGGCTGCGGCGGTCGATCACCCCGTGGCGTCGAGCGACGTGATGCACGCGGCCTTCCATGGCGAGGCACCGCTCGCCGCGTGGAAGGCGGTGGTGGATGCGGTCCACGCGGCAGGCGGGAACTTCATGCCGCAGCTGTGGCACGCCGGCCTGCTGCGCCCGCCGTCGAGCGATCATCCGCAGATCCCCAATGCCCAACTCGCACCCGCCGGCCCTTCGGGCTGGGCGGAGCCGCTGGTCCACACGGCAGGCTGGATCGAGCCGATCACGCAGGCCGCGCAGATCGCCGATCCGATGACCGAGAGCGACATCGCCGACGTCATCGCCTCCTTCGTCCGCGCGGCGGAAGCGGCGCGTGCAATGGGCTGCGACGGCATCAACCTGCACGGCGCGCACGGCTACATCATCGACCAGTTCTTCTGGGATCGCACCAACCGCCGGCCGGACGGCTATGGCGGGGACCTGATCGGCCGCACCCGCTTCGCCGCCGAGCTGATCGTGGCGGTGCGCGCCGCCGTCGGCCCCGATTTCCCGATCGTCTTCCGCTGGTCGCAATGGAAGCAACAGGATTATCACTGCAAGATCGCCGAGACCCCGGCCGAGCTGGAAACCTTCCTCGCGCCGCTAGCCGATGCGGGCATCGACCTGTTCGATTGCTCGACCCGCCGCTTCTGGGAGCCGGAGTTCGAAGGCAGCCACCTTAATCTCGCCGGATGGACCAAGAAGATCACCGGCAAGCCGACGATGACGGTCGGCTCGGTGGGGCTGGCGCACGCCAATTGGGCTGATGACGGGGCCTTCTCGCTGAGCGATTCCGGCCTCGCCAGCCTCGATCCGCTGATCGAGCGGCTGGAGGCGGGCGAGTTCGATCTGGTCGGCGTCGGCCGCATGCTGATCACCAACCCGGCATGGCCGAACCAGCTGCGCGAGGGCCGCCATGCCGAGATCCAACCCTACAGCAACACCCACCTGATGACGCTGGACTGAGCGGGAGAGACGATATGACGGGCGACCTGGCCGATCGCATGGCGGTGCGCGAGACGATCGAGCGCTATAGCGTGGCGCTCAACCAGCGCGATTTCGACACGATGCGCGGCTGTTTCGTGGCGGACGGCATCTGGCGGGTGGACCCGCCCTTCGACATCCGGCTGGAAGGAGACGCTATCGTCGCCGGGATCGGCCAGATGGTCGGCGCCATGCCCTTCTTCTTCCAGGGGCTGATGGGCACGATCGTTGCGATGGACGGGGAGACTGCGACGGCGACGACGTCCGTCCACGAGCTCGGCCAGCGCGGCACCGGCGAAGGCGGGCTCGATAGTTACGGCCTCTATCATGACCGGCTGGTCCGCACCGATGCGGGCTGGCGCTTCGCCGAGCGGCGCTTCCAGCCCCTCTATCTCGATACCGGCGCGATGCCGAGGAACGTCGTCGGCGGCTAGGCGGCGACCGGCCGCCGGCGCGCCGTGCTCAACCGCGCTGCGATGGCGAGCGCGATCAGCACGCCCGCGACGCCAAAAGCCAAGAACACGCCCGTGACGCTCGTCTCCTCCCGGATCCACGAGGAGATGAACGGGAAGAGCAGCTGCGATCCGAACAGCACGCCATTGGCGATGCCGATCGCCTGCGATTCCTTGCCGACCGGGCTCAGCGCGTGCGCGGTGGAACTGATGTGCGGCGAAACCAGCGCGATCGAGGCGCTGTGGAACACGATCGCCACCGTGAAGAGCGGGATCGATCCAGCCATACCGGCCGCGAGCAGCGCCACCCCCATGACGAGCATGCACAGCAGCGAGACGCCCCACATGCCGAGCTTGCGGTAGAAGAAGCCGTAGCTGCCCGATGCGACAACCGAGGCGATCGATCCGAGCGTGACCGGGATCGCCAGCAGACGCGTATCGGTGACGCCCAGCGTGGTGAGATAGATCGGCGCATAGACCGGGCCGATGACCATGCCCAACCCAGCCAACGTGGCGATGACGAGCGTGCCGATCATGGCCGGACTCAACAGGCCCTGCGTCGAAACCCGATCCGCTGCCGCGGACGCTTTCTCGACTTGACCGATCGTGCGCGGCATCAGCAGCACCAGCGGCGCGACCGCGATGCCTAGGAGATAGACCACGAACGGCAGGTGCCAGCCATAATGGCCCAGCATGCCGATGATCGGGAACAGGCCGATCGCGGCCGCGCCGCCGACCACCGAGAACCATCCGAACATCTTGGCGCGCTGATCCTCGGGCAGGGCGCCGATGCCGGTCAGCCCTCCGGTGAAGATCCCGGCCAAGGCGAAGCCCAGCAGGGCGCGTGCCACCAGGATCGCCAACAGATCGTCGAGCAGGCCCGGCGCACCGCCGAAGATCGTGAACAGGATCAGCGAGGGCAGGATCACGCGACGGCATCCGTGCCGGGCGATGAGCATGCCCGCGAACGGCGCGCCGATCGCGAAGGTGAAGCTGGTGATCGATCCGATCAGCTGGGTGAGCAACTCGACATGCGGCGTGCCGGCGAAGGATTGCGCGATGTGCGGCAGCACCAGCCCTGGCGCGTAAAGCCCGATGGTGATGAACAGGCCGCACGCCAGCAGCGCCGTCATCCCGCCGCCGCTCAGGCGCACCGTTCGCATGGCCGGATCGTCGCTCGCGATCATCCTCTCTCTCCCAACACGCCTTGCCGCCGGGCGGATATCGGTTCTCGTTCGCCCGCCCAGCTCGGCTGAACCCAAGGTGGCAGCATACAGGCGAAAGGGCGTGCGGCGCCCGCCGGCATGCGGAGATCTCAATAAAACGCAGGTGCGATAACACCTTCGCGCGGCTTGGTTGGGAAAGACGATGTTGCGATGCGGCGCCTTGCTTGTCTTATTCTCTAAGCAAGCTTAGTATCAGCTTGCTTAGTTTCCCGGGAGGTGTATCGATGCGCGCTCTGTTTTCCTTCGCCCTGCTTTCTCTGATGCCTATGGCAACGCTCGCCCAGGCGCCGGCAACCGCAGTCACGGCGCATGTCGGCCAGGTGCTGCGCGATGCCTCGGGCGGTCGCATCGGCGCGATCACCGAGGTCTACCAGGATGGTTCGGTGCAGGTGATCTACAACTCGCAGCTGGTCACCATCCCCGTCACGTCGCTGACGGCGCCGGACGGCAAGCTGACCACTTCGCTGACCCGCAAGCAGCTGTCACAACTCTGATCCCTTAAGGCTGGGCGCTGCCGGTCAATCGCGCATCCAGCCATCGTCCTCGCAATCGACGCGGGAACCCGAACCAGGCGAGCCCAGATTGTCGGACATCCGCGCAAGGAACGATTCGAACTGCGCGATCTCCTCGCCGCTGAATCCGGCTAGCGCCGCCGTCTGCTCGGCCTCGCCGAGTGCGTCCAGCGTCTCCAGCAGTGGCGTCGCCGACGGCGTCAGGTAGACGCGATTGACCCTGCGATCGGACGCGTCCGGCCGCCGTTCGGCCCAGCCCTGCTCGCACAGGCGATCGATGTGCCGGCCGGCGGTCACTTCGCGCACCTCCAGCATCTCGGCGATCTCGCGCTGGGTCGATCCCGGCGCGAAGCGCACCGTCGCGATCGTGCGCCACTGCGCGCGGGTCACCCCGCTCGATCGCGCGCGCTCGTCGAAATTGATTCGCATCAGCCGTGCGACGATACTGACGCGCAGCACCAGCGAGCGTGCGTTTCTCTCCACCCAGCCCCCTTCGAGCAACGGACGGACGTCCGGGTCCGGCAGCGTATCGCAGCGGCCGCCCGGCATCCAGCCGTCTCGGCCATCGTCGATCTCAGACGCCCGGATGGTCGATCAGCCGATCGTGGACGGACGGGAGCCTCTCCGCATCGATCCCCGCCTCGGCGAGGCCTGTACCGACTGTGGGCACTGGCGTGTCGCCTATAACAGCTGTCGCAACCGGCACTGCCCCAAGTGCCAGGGGGCGGCCGCGTGCACCTGGCTCGCCGAGCGCGAGACTAACCTCCTGCCGGTCGGCTATTTCCACGTCGTCTTCACGCTTCCGGCTGACGTCGCTGCCATCGCGCTTCAGAACAAGGCGGTCATGTCTCACGATGCGATCACCGCCGTCGTCTCAGAGATCTTTGCGCGTGCGCCGGATTGGATCCGCAAAGATCTCGAATCGAAGGATGCGTTCAGCCGGACGCGAGCAGAGGATGCGCGGCGATGACGGTGCTGGCGATGAGCGACGGCGAGCTTTCGCGTTTCGATACACTGCAGCGTGTACAGCGTGGTGAATTGCGAGCGACGGACGCGGCCCGACTGCTGGGGCTTCGTCGACGACAGAT
>Ga0105240_10007783_pt1 | contig 15488 bp, 13 predicted proteins | sample KBSC54metaG_FD_80426 | JGI IMG/M metagenome (GOLD analysis project Ga0105240, IMG submission 80426) | Corn rhizosphere microbial communities from Kellogg Biological Station, Michigan, USA - KBS C5-4 metaG | ecosystem: Host-associated > Plants > Roots > Rhizosphere > Soil | place: Michigan, USA... | reverse complement strand
CGCTGTCTCGGTCTGGTAGCCCCAGCCAGAGATCAGCTCCGCGAGTCCCATCAGGGCGTGGGGTTCGTCCTCGACGATCAAAACTTTCACCGGGTTTTGCATATCATCTTTCGATGCAGCTATTTCGCCGCGTGTCGTAGGGTTTGACTTCAGATTGTGCCTGCCCTTGGGGCTTATGGCTAGTTTAGACCGCCTTCTCGGTTAATTCGGCCCATCTGCCGTAGAGTTTCTCGTTTTCTGCCTCGGCCTGGGCGAACTCGGCGAGGGCGGCCTGGAGGGCTGCGGCGTCCGATGCGATGGCGGGATCTTCTACCCGCGCTCTTGCAGCGGCGAGGCGAGCGTCGGATTCTTCAACCTTCTGTTCGATGGTGGCGAACTCGCGGGATTCGAGGTAGGACAGCTTCTTCTTCTTGTTTGCCGGCTCCGCGGGGGCGACTGTCTGGCGAAGGGCTGCTGTGGAAGTGGTGATCTGATCTGTCTCTGATTCTTCGGCCATCCATTGTTCCCATTGCGCGAAGTCGGCGAACCGCGCGATCCGGCCATTGCCATCGAGGCCGAGGACGGTGGAGGCGACGCGATTGAGGAGGTAACGATCGTGTGTTACCAGGACGAGAGCTCCTTCGAAGTCGAGGAGGTTCTCTTCGAGGATCTCGAGGGTGGGGATGTCGAGGTCGTTGGTAGGCTCATCGAGGAGGAGGACGTCGGCGGGCTGGAGCATCAGCCTGGCGATGAGGACGCGGGCACGCTCGCCGCCGCTGAGATTGCGGACGGGCTGATTGAGTTGCTCTCCGGTGAAGAGGAAGCGCGCCGCCCAGCTTGCGACGTGAATAGTGCGGCCCTGGTAGATGAGGCCATCGCCTTCGGGGGCGAGCGCTCTGCGAAGGGTGAGATTTTCGTCTAGGTCGCGCATCTGGCTGAGGTAGACCATGCGCAAGGCTTCGGCGCGGCGGATGGCGCCTTCCGCAGGTTCGAGTTCGCCGCGCATCAGGCGAAGAAGGGAGGTCTTGCCGCTCCCGTTGGGACCGACGAGTCCGAGTTTCATGCCGGCAGTGAGGGTGAAGTTGAGGCTGCTGAAGAGGCGACGACCGCCGAGTTCGCAGGCGACGTCAGTGAATTCGACCAGGCGCTTGGTTTTGCGCTGTGAGGCGGCGAAGTCGATTCCGGCGGAGTTGACTACGGAGCGAGAATCCATTGCGGCGAGGTTGCTGATCATCTCGTTCGCGGTGTCGATGCGGGCTTTTGATTTGGTGGTGCGGGCTTTGGGACCGCGGCGGAGCCATTCGATTTCGGTGCGGACGCGATTACGAAGGCTCTCCTGCTGCTTTGTTTGCGATTCGAGGTAGGCCTCGCGTTCTTCGAGGAAGCGGCTGAAGTTGCCTTTGACGCGGAGGAGGCCCTCGGCGTAGACGCGGTTGAGCTCGATGATTTCGCTGGATGTGGCTTCGAGGAAATAGCGATCGTGACTGACGGTGACGATGGCGAATGGGGAGGCGCTCAGGAGTTCTTCGAGCCATTCAATACCGGCGAGATCGAGGTGGTTTGTAGGCTCGTCGAGCAGGAGGACATCGGGGTGGCTTACGAGAGCTTCGATAATGGCGAGACGCTTGCGCCATCCACCGGAGAGAGAGGCGGCTTCAGCGGCGAGATCGTTGAAGCCGGCTTTGCCGGCGAGTTCGCGGAGGCGACCTTCACGCTCGGTGTCGAGCACGTGCGCCGCGGCTAACGCAGCTTCGAGCACCTGACGGACAGTGAGTCCGCCAGCGAAGCGGGAGTCCTGCGGAACGTAAGCGGCGCGGGCGCGTTTGCGGATGGCGAGTTCGCCTGTGTCGGGGTCTGTGGCTCCGGCGAGGATTGCGAGCAGGGTGGACTTGCCGGCGCCATTCGGGCCGATGAGGCCTATACGCGCGCCGTCATCCACGGTGAAGGAGATGTCACGGAAGAGCGGCGTAGCGCCGAATTGCTTGGTGATGGACTGGGCGTTGAGGATCGGCGGCATCTCTATAAGACTAAATTCCTGGGCCGCGTGCGAGTGATGCTGGTCGGTCGGTAAACTAGGACCATGTTGGATTACGAGATTTCTGCTGCAGATGCGGCGGCGCTTTTACGCGAGAACAAGACCAAGCTGATTGATGTGCGTGAGCCGTGGGAGTACTCGACTGCTCACATTGAGCCGAGCACGCTGATGCCGATGGGTGATGTTCCGGCGCGAGCGAACCAGGAGCTTGATCCGGAAGAGCACCTGACGGTTCTGTGCCACCACGGGCAGCGGTCATTGAATGTGACGGCGTGGCTGCGGAATCAGGGATTCGAGAAGGTGCAGTCGCTGCGCGGCGGGATCGATGCGTGGTCTGCGGAGATCGATCCTAAGGTGCCGCGGTATTGAGAGTCTTGGTCTCCCACGTCTCCAAAGGCTGGAGACATGGGGCACCCGGCCGAGATCGTCGTAAGGTGCCGTGATACTGAGAGTGATGGTATCCCACGTTTCCAAAGGCGGGAGACATGGGCACCCCGGCGGAGATCGATACGAAGGTGCCGCGATACTGAGAGTGTTGGTCTCCGATGTCTCCAAGACGTATACATCGGGCACCGGACTTAGAGGGCTCAACGAGCACGGCGCGGCTAGAGCGCCGGGGAATATACTTCCGGTTGGCAAATTTGCAATGGAGCAAGAATATGTCGTCACCTGCGGTCGCATTTGCAACAGAGAATCACGCGCGCTTTCTGAATGAGCTGAAGAATCTTCTGCGGATTCCTTCGATTTCAACGCTGCCCGAACACAAGGGAGATTGCAGGCGTGCTGCCGAGTTTCTGGCGGCGGAACTGAAGCGCATCGGAATGGAGAGTGTCCGGCTCATCGATACCGAGGGACATCCTCTGGTGTATGGCGATTGGCTGCACGCGGCGGGGAAGCCGACGGCGCTTGTGTACGGGCACTATGACGTGCAGCCGGCGGATCCGCTGGATGAGTGGATTTCGCCGCCGTTCGAGCCGACGGAGCGCAACGGCAACATCTATGCGCGCGGGGCAGTGGACGACAAGGGACAGGTGTGGGCGCAGGTGAAGGCGCTGGAATCGCTGATGGCAGCGAACAAAGGGCTGCCGCTGAATGTGCGCGTTCTGTTTGAGGGCGAAGAGGAAGTGGGCGGCGAGGGAATTGCGGCGTATGTGGCTTCAAAGCCGGACAATCTGAAGGCGGATTTTGCGCTGGTTTCGGACACGGATCTTTTTGCGGATGGGTTGCCGACGCTGTGCGTTGGGTTACGCGGGATGATCTACACGGAGGTGGAGGTTCGCACGGCGAAGAGCGATCTGCACTCGGGCATGTACGGCGGAGCGGCGCCTAATCCGTTCGTGGCTCTGGCGCAAATGATTGCGAAGCTGAAGGACGAGAACGGCCGCATCAATATTCCGGGATTCTATGACGAAGTGATTCCGCCCAGCACTGAGGAACTGGCGGCGTGGAAGAGCTTGCCGTTCGACGAGGAGCACTACCGCGAGAACGAGGTTGGCGCGAGCAAGCTGGTTGGGGAGCCGGGTTTCAGCGTGATGGAGCGGACCTGGGCGCGTCCTACGCTCGACGTTCACGGGATGCCGGGCGGCTTTGTTGGGGCGGGCGCGAAGACAGTGATTCCGGCGAAGGCGGTTGCGAAGATCTCGATGCGGCTGGTGCCGAACATGACTCCGGCTAAGGCTTTCGCGCAGTACAAGAGCTATGTGGAGAAGATTGCGCCGCAGGGCGTTCAGGTGGATGTGCGACTGCTGCACTCGGGTGATCCGTGCCTGATCCCGGTGAACAACCCGTACATTCAGGCGGCGACGCATGCGCTGCATGAGGTGTGGGGCAAGGACACGGTGTTTATTCGCTCGGGCGGTTCGATTCCGATTGTGGGTGATTTCGATCGGCATCTCGGATTGCCGAGCGTGATGATGGGATTCGGGCTGCCGGACGATAACATTCATGCGCCGAACGAGAAATTCAAGCTGCAGAATTTTGAGTGGGGGATTCGGTCGTTGATTCGGTTCATGGAGGAGGCAGGCCGTTGAGCCTGTCTCCGGCGGATGCCGAAGGCTTTGTGCTGGCTGGCGGCAGGTCAAGCCGCATGGGGCAGGACAAGGCGCTGATCGAAGTGGCGGGGCGGCGGCTTGTTGAGCACTCGATTCAGATTCTGCGCGGAGCGGGACTGGAGCCGCGGATCGCGGGCGCGCGAAGCAGCGAGCTGTGTAGATTCGCGGCCGTGGTTGCTGATGTGCCGGGAGAGTCTGGGCTGGGGCCACTGGCGGGGATCTGTGCCGGGCTTGCGGCGTGTACCAGGCGAGCGGTGTTCCTGCCTGTGGACCTGCCGCTGATTCCAACAAGCCTGATTGGATACCTGGTTCATCACGCGATTGTGACTGAGGCGGCGGTGACCATGATTTCAGTGGGTGGATTCGTGCAGACGTTTCCGGCGGTGGTGGATGTCGCGGCGCTGGGATCGTTGCGGAAAAGTCTGCACTCAGGGGATCGCAATTGTATGAAGGCGTTTCGCGCAGCCGGCGGTGCTGTTCCGGGAGGGCTGAGTGTGCTGACCCTTGAGCTGCTGGTGCAACCTGGCCAGGTGAGACATCCGCGCGCTCTGCACCCAAGTGAATGGTTCCTGAACGTGAACACAACGGAGGATGTGGATCGGGTGAGTGCGGTGATGGCCGCGGCGGGTCATCATTGGGCTGGTCAGGATGAGTGCTCGGCCCTGGGGTAGGGCTTGCAGTAATCTGAACTCGTGGCCGATACCGATCCTAAACCCGAGGCGGTTCCCAACACGTCTGTCGAGCCTGAGGTTCCGGAGATTGCGGATGAGGTTCTGGCGGATATTGTCGGGGACAAGCCGATTCCCGCAGAGGAGGAGCCAACCTCATGGCCGCTGATTTCGTTCAGTCATGTCTCGCTATGGTTTGGTGAGCGGAAGGTGCTGGATAACGTCAGCTTCCACGTGAATCGTGGGGAGACTCTGTGTATTCTGGGCAGAAGCGGCGTGGGCAAGTCAGTGTCACTGCGAATCCTGATGGGGTTTTTGAGGCCGCAGGTCGGATCGATTCGTGTTGAGGGACAGGAGATCAACCAGTACTCCGAAGAGGAGATGAACGTTCTGCGGAAGCGGATCACGATGGTCTTTCAGAACGGGGCACTGTTTGACTCGATGACGGTCCGGGAGAATGTGGCTTTTCCACTCCGCGAGCGGGGAGGGCAGGAAGAGGACCAGATTCTGCAGGTCGTGGACCGGCTGCTCACGCTTGTGGGAGCTGAGGACGCGGCGGATGCGCTGCCGGCGAGCCTGTCTACGGGACGGAAGAGGGCTGTTGCAATCGCACGCGCGCTAGCCTCGCAACCGGAGGTTGTGCTATACGACGAGCCGACAACGATGGTCGATCCGTTGATTGCGCGGCGCCTGGGAGGGTTGATCCAGCGGCTGAAGCAGCAACTTGGCTTCTCGGCCATTGTAGTAACCCACGACATGCGCTTCGCTGAGCGGCTGGCAGATACGGTGCTTTTTCTTCATGAGGGCCGGGCGACGTTTTTCGGGCCATTGAAGGACTTTCTGGGGTCGCCTGATCCCCATATTCAGCAATTCCTTACGCTGGACGCTTACGTGTTACCTTCGGCATAAACATTTGTGTGCCAAGGGCGGGCATTTCTCAGGTAATCTATACGAAAGTCACCTGTAGAGGGACAGCTAGAAGTAAGTATCCGACTCCCCAGCTTAGGCCTTTGCTCGGAGCTTGTCGTTCGGCGCTTCTGGGATTTGTAGTTATCCACACCACTTTGCCCTGGGTACTGGTGATCGACGAATGCCCGGTCTTCTGGCAGCGGCGTCCTCCGAGCGAAGTGAGACCGCGCCAGCAGATTCGAACTCTCCGCACGATGAATTGGTCTCAGCACTGCGCTTTTCATTGTTTTGAAACAACGGCGCAATAGTCTGATCCCTATAAACGCGTGAAAACAACCGCGCGGCAGATATGCGGAAGAATGTTTGACGCAGGCAACCAAGCATAAGCCTGGATGCTTCTAAGTAAGCAGCGTAGCTCTACACACCGTTCAACCGCTCCTTGCAAGCTCGACCGAGGAAGCACCCCACTTCAGCAGTAGTTCTGATTTCTGAGGCTTGCGGAACGCATATGGCGACATCTGAATACTGGCAACGAGCGTCCGCTACGGCGAACCCTCGCCCTGACTGGGTGACCGAAGCTGCGGCAGTTAGCGGCCGCCGCTCGGAGGGGAAAGTCCAATTCTGGATGTTTCTGGATTTTGTGACCGTCTTTGTATCGGCGGCAATCGCAACCATCTTTGGACGACAGATCACACCGGTTACGGGCGCACGTTATCTCTATCACGGCACGCTGTTCTATGGCCGTTCGATCTGGATCATCCTTGCGCTGCTGAGCGGATTCGCCCTGGCGCTGGTGGTGAGCAGCAAGCGGCTCAATCTGTACAATCCGAAGCGCATCGGCTCCTTCCTTCACGAGCAGCGGCTCACAGTTGAGGTTTGCTTCACATCGGGTCTTCTGCTGACGGGAACGCTCTACATGGTGCGCGCAGAGGACATCTCTCGGAAGATCGTTTTGCTGACGCTTTTTCTGGTGACGGCTTCTCTGTGCACTCGGCGCTTTCTATATCGGTCGATGTTGTACCGGAAGTTCGAGAGTGGGGAGGAGACGCGGAATGTACTGATCGTCGGTACCGGCCCTGAGGCTCATGCACTGCGCCACCATCTCGAAAGCATCCGCAATCTCGGCTACACGTTCAAGGGATTCATCGAGTCTCCCGGCACGTCATCCCGAATGATTTCGTCGAGCGGCGATGTGGTTGGGAATCTGGACACGCTGTTTCAGCATGCGCGCCAGCAGTTTGTGGATGAGATTCTGTTCACCATGCCTTGCGAGCGGCGGGTTGTTCTGGAAGCGCTGGAGCAGGCACGGCTGCATGGTGTGGATCTGCGTGTGGTTCCCGATCTTTACGAAGGGCTCGCCTGGGACAATCCGATCGAGTATATCGGCCAGTTCCCGACGATTCCGTTACACCGGGGGCATGTTCCGGAACTGGGTTTTGTTTTCAAGCGAGCGCTGGACGTGCTGTTTGGCAGCCTGATTCTCCTGGTTCTTTCGCCGTTTTTGCTGCTGATTGCGATTGCGATCAAGCTGGAGTCACGTGGGCCGGTGTTCTACAAGTCTCAGCGGATTGGCAAAAAGGGACGGGTGTTTCGCTGCTATAAGTTCCGGACGATGGTGCGGGATGCGGAGAAGCGCCGCTCCGAGGTGATGCACATGAACGAGCGCGACGGCGTGCTCTTCAAGGTGTCAAATGACCCGCGAATCACCCGGCTTGGACGCTTCTTGCGTAAGTATTCGCTCGATGAGCTTCCGCAGTTCATCAATGTCTTGAAGGGCGATATGAGTGTTGTTGGGCCGCGTCCGCCGATTGCCAGCGAAGTAATGGAGTACAAGCTGAATCACCTGCGCAGGCTTGATGTAACTCCGGGAATTACCGGTTTGTGGCAGGTGCAGGCGCGTCAGGATCCATCGTTCGACAGCTACGTTTCCTTGGATGTTGCTTACATCGAGAATTGGAGCGTGTGGCTGGACGTGAAGATCGTTCTGCGGACGATCGGGGTGGTTTTTTCGGGCACCGGTTCCTAGCGTTTGACGATGGAAGTGTCGTCGTCCGGCTGCTGTCTGGTCCTGGTTCGTTCTCTTCGTTGCTCGGTCTCCTTTAAACTGAAGAAGTGAAGATCGCACTGGCGCAGATCAACCCCACGGTGGGGGATTTCACCGGCAATCTGGAAAAGATCGTTTCGATGACGCGTCGCGCGGCGGAGCAAGGCGCGCGGCTTGCGGTGTTTCCGGAACTGGCTGTGTGCGGCTATCCACCGGCCGATTTTCTGGAGAAGCCGAGCTTTCTTGCGCGCAGCAAGCAGGCGATCGGGGAACTGGCTGAAGCGACGCGAGGCCTTTCGACGGCTGTTCTGGTGGGAGCGGCGCTTCCTGCTCCGCCGGATGCTGGTAAGCCTGCTGTGAACGCCGCAGTGCTTCTTGATTGCGGTCATGTCGTGCTGGAGCAGCACAAGCGACTTCTGCCTTTCTACGATGTTTTCGACGAACAACGATACTTTCTGCCGTCGACTGCGCAGAAGGTCGTGGAGCTGGATAACCTGCGTGTCGCGGTTTCGATTTGCGAGGACGCGTGGAACGACAAGAATTTCTGGCCGCGACGTCTGTACTCGTTCGATCCGCTGGAAGAGATGATGCGGCAGAACCCCGCGATCCACATCAACCTCTCTGCTTCTCCCTTCTGGCATTCCAAGCGGAAGCTTCGCCGGCAGATGCTCGCGTCTATCAGCAATCGCGATGGGATTCCGGTGGTGATGTGCAACCAGGTGGGCGGCAATGACAGCCTTATCTTCGATGGATCGTCGATGTGCATCAACGCGCATGGGGATCTGGTAGCGCAGGCGAAGTCGTTTGAAGAGGACCTGGTCGTTTTTGATCCGTTCTGCTCGCCCGCGGTCCCCGAGCCCGCGGAGGACGATACGGAGGCCGCATATCGCGGTCTTGTGCTTGGCACGCGCGACTACGTGCGCAAGTGCGGATTCAGCAAGGTTGCCGTGGGGCTTAGCGGGGGGATTGACTCGGCGCTGGTGGCGGCGATTGCGGCTGATGCGCTGGGAAAAGAGAATGTCCTCACGATCGGTATGCCGAGTCCGTATTCGTCAACGGGCTCGGTTGATGACAGCCGGACGCTTGCAGAGAATCTGGGAATCAGATTCGAGTTGATCGGGATCAGCGATCTGTTTAGCGATTACACGAAGGCTCTGGAGCCGCTGTTCAAGGGCACGCCGCAGGGACTGGCCGAGGAGAATCTGCAGGCGCGAATCCGCGGAAACCTGTTGATGGCTGTGTCGAACAAGTTCGGGTCGCTGGTGCTGACGACAGGGAACAAATCGGAGATGGCCGTGGGTTACTGCACGCTCTACGGCGATATGGTGGGCGCGCTTGCGGTGATTGGCGACCTGGTGAAGACGCGAGTGTACGCGATTTGCCGGTGGCTGAACCGGGAGCGCGAGATCATTCCGTTCGCGATCATCGACAAGCCGCCATCGGCTGAGCTGAGGCCGGGGCAGAAGGACACGGATTCGCTGCCTCCGTATGAGACGCTGGATCCGATTGTGGAAGCTTATGTCGAGCGGTATGAAACGCCAGAGAACATTGCCGAGAAGAATGGGTTTCCGCTCGAGCTTGTGCAGCAGGTAGTACGGCTGGTGGAGCGCTCTGAATACAAGCGGCAGCAGGCCGCGCCTGTGCTGAAGGTGACTTCGAAGTCATTTGGAATGGGGCGCCGGTTCCCAATTGCCGTGAAGGTGCAGGTATAAGCTAATCTTTGGGAGTTATCCCGCCAACTAAGGAGAAACGCTTGATTCGTACTTCCGCTCGACTGGCCGCCGTTAGTGTGCTGGCCCTCATGTTTTCTGTCGCGCACAAGGCAGCAGCGCAGGATCAGACACCAACGACGCCGCAGGCAGCGGCTCCGGCCCCTTCGGCGCCAGCAGCTCCGCCTACCTTCCCGAAGCCGGATCCGGCTGACTTCACGGCCGATACTCCGTCGAAGGAAACCGTGAACGCCTTCATGCAGGCAAATCTCGGGTTCGACCCGAACAGCATGTGGCAGGTCCAGGCCATCCAGAAGACTCAGTTGCCCGGCATCAATCGCGTGGTGGTGTTTGTGGGCGACAAGTCGGGCAAGCAGCAGCCATACCGGTTCGCGTTTTTGACGGCGCCTGACATGAAGCACATCATGGTGGGCGACAGGATCATCCCTTTTGGCGAGCATCCCTTTGAGGAGCACCGGACGATTCTGCAGCAGCGGGCCAACGGGCCTTATCGCGGATCAGCTTCGAAGGATCTGGAACTGGTGGAGTTTGCGGACTTTCAGTGCCCGCATTGCAAGGCTGCCCAGGCGAACATGGACAAGCTCGTTACGGATTTCCCGAATGCGCGGATTGTGTTTGAGAACGATCCGATTCCGAGCATTCATCCGGAATCAGTCACAGCCGCTCAGTATGGCTTGTGCATTGCGAAACTCGGCGGCAATTCCGCGTTCTTCACGTTCGCTGCTGCCGTGTTTGATGGCCAGGAGGGACTTGCAACGGCGGATGGCGCGACATTGACGTTGAACAGCGCGGTGACGAAGGCGGGACTGGAGCCGGCGAAGGTTCAGGCCTGCTCGAACACTCCAGAGATCAAGTCTGCAGTGGAGGCGTCTATGCAGCTTGCGAAGGATCTGGACATCTCTTCGGTTCCGACACTGGTGATCAACGGACGCCAAGTGCCTGCGAATGCGCCCTATGAGACGCTGAAGCAGATCATCGAATACCAGTCGAAGCAGGATGGTCTTTCGAAGTAGTTGGATTTGATTTCGAAATAGAAAAGCTCCGGAGAGTGATGCTCTCCGGGGCTTAACTTTTTGCGAGCTACATGGCGGCTCGGCCGCGCTCGATGCGCACCATGGGAGTATGACCTGCCGGCTGGGTCCACCGGACGACGTGGGGTGAGACGACGATCAGCAGGCTCGCATAGTTCTTCGTTATTTCTTTGTTGGTGATGTTGTTCAGTCCCGGTATTTCCGTTAGGCCAGGGATGCCGCTGAGGGCGCGGCTCTCTTCTTTGTCGACCTGGCTGACGAGCACGACGGCTTCGTTGTCCTTTACGGTGGCTACGCCGGAGTAGCTGCGGTTATTGAGGATCGGGACGCCATTGATGGAGGAGCCACCGAGTGCGGTGAGCTTCAGGTCCATGGTGAGCGCGACTTCGCCGCTGCGGATTACGCGAGGAGTGGCTTTGAACGTCAGGCCGAGATCCTGGTACTCGACTTGGGGAATGGTTTGCGCGCCGGAGTTCAGTTGAGAGAGAAGGGAACTGAGGCTTCCGGAAGCGCCGGCCGATGTCAGGCCGGGGATCTTGATGCCGGATGTGCCGAGGTCGGAGTATTGCGAGGTTTCGATCGGATACCGCGATCCGCTCTTGATGGTGCCTTCTTCGCCGTCTCCAAGATGGAGCTGGAGCTGATCGAGTTCCCGCGATTCGGATGAATTCAGATTGAGAGCTACCTTCACGGGACCCGGCGAAAGGCCGGTCAGCGTAAGTCCTCCACCGAAGAGGGCAACGCCATTCTGAAAGATGGGGCTAGAGATCTGACCTGAGGCGAGCAGGATTCCGAGAATGGTGAGCGTGTCGCCGGGCGCGGCCAGGCCTGAGGAGATGATCTCCTGGACGAGCTGCTGGTTCTGGCTCAGGAGAGCCTGCTCTTCGGCGTAGACGTTGAAGGCGGTGACCTGCTGCGGCGGAGTAATGCCGGTGTTGCGGAGATTGTTGTGGACGACCTGGAGCAGCTTAACGTCGAGGAGCACCTGGCTCTTGCCTTCGAGCAATTGCTTCAGGGTTTCGTTGAATGCGTTGAGCCTGTCGGTGGTGGCGCGGATGGTGAGCGTTCCGGAACTTAATTGAACGGCGACTTGTTGCGCCTGAAAGACCGTCTTGGCCATGCTGCTGATGTCGGTCATTTCGGCTTGTGTCATGCCGCCGAGATACACGGTTTCGAATTCCTGGCGCATGTACTGATTGCGGTTCTCGCGCGTATCTTTGGCGACGATCGCACGGTGGGCATCGAGCGGTACGGTGAAGGTGTCCGTGACCATGTTGATGGCTTGCATGGCCTGAGCGAAGGTGGCGTCATCCATTTCGAAGCGCACGGGCGGACCGGTCACGCTGCTGTCAACGGAGGCTTCGATGCCGAAGGAGTGGAAGACATTCTGAAGGGCCTGGCGGCGGTCGGTTCGGAGATGGAAGCTCTGCTTGCCTGAGATGGGCTCGAGCGACGGAGCGGGAGCGAGCCCCTCAGTGTCTTTCGCATAGGGCGATTTGGTCTGAGATGCCGCGGCATCATCGGCCATCTCGCGCAGGTGCTCGGCGACCTGGATGTTTGTCGGATCGAGTTCGGCGGCTCGCTGGAGTGCGGCGCGCTCGGCGGTTGCATCCCCTTTGATGCGGGCCTTCGTGGCAGTCTGAATCAGCTCTGTAACAGCGTGACTGCGAACGACTTCGTTCGCGGCAGCGTAGTTGGGATTCTCCGGGTCCAGGTGGGCTGCTTCGTTGTAATCCTTCATGGCAGCTTCGTACTGCTGCTTCTGAAAGAGCTTTGTAGCTTCGAGATAAAGCTTGGTGGCCTGCCGGCGTTCTTTGTTCGTGATCTGGTGAGCGGGAGACTCGATCTTTTGAGACGCGCTCGCGGCCTTGTCCTGCGGAGCCGCCTCAGTTGCAGGCTGCTGAGCCGCTGTTGCGGTGGAGATTACCAGCGCAGCGGTGAAGGCAACGAATTGTTTGTGCAGCTGATTCACGACTGCTCTCGTGTTGCCTGCAGAAGATCTGCCAACGACGTGGTGCAGACTTCCGGATTATGTTGCATGAGATCGTCGAACGAAAAGTGACCGGTAGCAACGGCGACCACGGGGATGCCGTTGGCGTGTGCAGCTTCGATGTCGCGCGGGGTATCGCCGACAACGCATACGCTCGCGTTGGGGCCGGCCAGTTCGCGAGCTTTCCTTGCTGCGTCGCCGATTAGCTCTGAACGAAGGGGAAACTGATCGCTGAAGCCGCCGAAGCGGAACCACTCGCGGAGGCCGGCGCGCTCCATTTTGATCCAGCCGATCATTTCGAGGTTGCCGGTGGCGAGGCCAAGAATGGCACCGCGGTCGGCGAGGTGCTGGAGGGTGTCTTCAACGCCGGGCATGAGCATGGGGTGCATTTCGTGCTTGCGATCGGCTACGTTGTGACAGATGGCTTCAGTAATGGCGGCCAATTGCGGCTCAAGTACGTCGGGCGCAATGCCGGCCAGGGCACAGGCTTCGCGAAGGATAGAAGTGTCGGTATTTCCGGCCAGAGCCACGCCTTCGAGAGTAACCTCGGGTCCCATGAGCTTCTGCAATGTGGTGGTGAAGCTGTCGACGTGCACACGATCGCGGCTGCGCAGCAGGGTGCCGTCGATATCGAAGAGATAGGCGTCCTGGCGGTCCCAGGCAAACCCTTGTTGCGTTGCTATACGCGCTTCGTTGTTCTGTTGAATAGTCTGCATCCCGTCGCGGAGCGTACCTCTCGCCATTCCAGATTAAAGCAATCCGGGGCACTCGGTATGCGCCAAGACGATCTTGAACAAACGTAGCCTGTGGGTTGAGGAACGTTAGCCCCAAGCTGCTAACCCTGGCGGCTGCCCTGGCGTATGACTCCAAATACAGGACGTTCAGAGCGTGGCGGACGCTTGAGGCCGGCACGAATTTCGGCGAGGCTAATGCCGAGTTCAGCCATGGTGCGGCTGAGGGTGTTGCGGTGAACCCCGAGTTCCTCGGCGGCTTTGCACTGGTTTCCTTTGTTGGCCGTCAGCACTTCGCGCAGATACTGTCTTTTGAACTCTTTTACGGCGTCCTCGTAGCGGATGCCGGTGGAATGCATCTGTGTAACCAGGCTGTCCAGGTCTCGTCTCACGTCGCCCTCTTGCTCTATTAGATTGCCACAAAGCGCAGGCACCGCCCGCGAAAATTATTTGTTCTTTTCCTCATTCATCCACTCTTGTGATTTTGTCTCGAGCGTGTTCAATTCCTTGCGCAGGCGTTCCCCCAATCGAGACGGAGTCACCTGGATGCTCACATGAAGTGCACCGAAGAAATATCGCGGCAGGCGTGCTTCCGTCAACCAGGCTGTTTGCGGGAAGAACGCAACCGTAACCAGGATGCAGAGAGTTACGAAGATCAATCCTTCAGCCAAGCCGAAGAGCGCGCCCGCGAGACGATCGAGACAACCGAGTCCGACTTTCTGGAAGAACTTAGCAAACAGAGATCCAAGAATCGCTGCAGCAATCATCACCGCAGCTGCAATGATGATGAACCCGATTGCGTCGGCAATTTCGACCGAGTGGATGAAGCGCTTGAGGAAGCCCGCGACGCGCCAGTAGTTCCACGAGGCGAGCGCTACGCCTGCTATGAGGCCCGCGAGAGAAAAGGCAGAGCGGAAAAATCCGCGCGCCAGGCCTGCGAGCACCGACCCAGCCAACATGATGACGATGATCCAGTCAACCGCTGTGAGCCCACCTACGTTCATGCGTTCGTGTCCTTGCTACGGCTGAGTGGAGTGTTGGAGCTGGATCATGCGGACAAGTCCAGATCGCGGCCGGTCAATCGCCGGAATGCTTCGAGGTATTTGTCGAGTGTACGACGGACCACGTCATCGGGCAGAGCGGGAGCGGGTGCCTGCTTGTTCCAGTGAATGCTTTCGAGGTAGTCACGGACGAACTGTTTGTCGAAGCTTGGCTGCGCTCCACCGGGCTTCCACCGCGAGGCCTCCCAGAAGCGGGAGGAGTCAGGAGTAAGCACTTCATCGGCGAGGACGATCTGGTCGCCGACGGTGCCGAATTCGAACTTGGTGTCGGCGAGGATCAGGCCCTTTGATTCGGCATGTTGGTTTGCCTTGTTGTAGATGGCCAGGGTGAGATCGTGAAGTTTTTTGGCGGTGTCGGCGCCAACCGTTTTTTCAACGGCGGCGAAGGAGATGTTTTCGTCGTGGGTGCCGTCCTGGCTTTTAGTAGAGGGAGTGAAGAGAGGCTCGGGGAGGCGGGAACCGTCCTGCAGGCCCTCCGGCAATGAGATGCCGCACACCGTTCCGTTTGATTTGTATTCCTTCCAGCCGGAGCCGGCGATGTATCCGCGGGCGACGCACTCGACGGGGAACATCTCCGCGCGCTTGACGAGCATGGAGCGGCCTTCGAGCTGGTCGGCGTATGGATGGAGAGACTCAGGAAAGTCTTTGACGTCGGTGGCGATGAGGTGGTTGGGAACGATATCGCGGAGGAGGTCGAACCAGAAGAGGGAGATCTGGGTGAGGATCTTTCCTTTGCCTGGGATGCCGCTGCCTAGCACATGGTCAAAGGCGGAGATCCGATCGGTGGCGACCATGAGCAGGTCGTCGTTGATGGCGTAAAGATCGCGAACCTTGCCGCGGCCGATCAGGGGCGTGTCGCCCAAGTCTGTTTTGAGGAGAGTTGTCATGGAGAGCCTTACCTCGGCTGGAGCATTGGTGGATCGGAGTGGTTTTGGCGCGGAGGCATCACTTGTGCGTTTATCGTCTCGCCGTGAACCTTTGATTTTCTGGGCCGCGACGGGCTTTGTCAAACGTTGTGAATCCAACAAATTGACTGGCACGAAAGGCGCGCTGGTGTTTGGTGCAGGATTCCCACAATGCTCTGTGATGACCGTCACGGAGCGAGAATCGCGATTGGGAGAAACTCCAATTGTCATCAAGGTTCGGGAGCCCGTCAGAAGGTTCCCTCTGAGCCGGGTGGCACGAGGCAGCAGTGGAAAGGGGAAGCCGCGGCTCGCTTCGTTCTATAGGGATCGCCAGTAGCCGCGTACTACCGACCT
>Ga0105240_10007780_pt1 | contig 15492 bp, 19 predicted proteins | sample KBSC54metaG_FD_80426 | JGI IMG/M metagenome (GOLD analysis project Ga0105240, IMG submission 80426) | Corn rhizosphere microbial communities from Kellogg Biological Station, Michigan, USA - KBS C5-4 metaG | ecosystem: Host-associated > Plants > Roots > Rhizosphere > Soil | place: Michigan, USA... | reverse complement strand
GCCGGATTGTGGTGCAGAATCGTGTCCGTTGTACGAAAAATCCTATCTCGAAGAGGATAGAGGGGACACCAGCCCGCAATGCGCAAGCCTTGCGGGCTTTCTATTTGCCGCTGCGGCTGATCCATGGCGCCAGGAGGGGGATGTGAACCTTCCTTCGTCTCCTGCGCCGTACAGCCACCTGCCATCCGCTCTCCGGTGCGCATCCCAGAACCTTGAATGAAGCATTTCGTCAGTTTATGAAGAAAGCCCTGCCTCCGCGTACGCTGTCGGTCGCTCCGATGATGGACTGGAGCGAATTAGGTCTGGATGTCCTATAGGTAATGGGTTGGTAGTATTTTTTGTCCAAATTTTGTCCACTACGCGCGGAATTTGCATATTTGGAAGGCACGTGGGCACACAGTTCGGGTTGAGTTGGCAAGTCAAACTGGAACGAGCTGGACAGGGCGGCGGCTACCTAGACGGCGATAAACGTCAGAAATGCGCTTCTGGCCGATAAGCGACATCTCGACTATGCCGAAGTCAGTTTGATGCTATCGCTGTAGAGGATTCGATGTTGGATAATAAGGATTGCCTCCAGCAATCTGAACTCGATTCAGGCAGCAACGGCTCTACCGACGGCAAAATGGCCCCACGTTCGTACATGCAGACGGCACTATGAGTGACATCGATCTCTAGCGCCAGCGCTTCTTAAGAGAGCCTGCGCGCCTGCCTCGCTTCTCGGATGCGCTCACCAATGCCTACGGCAGAATGGTCTCACATGGCGCCGCTCACCTGCCTAGGCTTGCCACCTGCTGCGTCCGAACCTCGTCCAGCAACTCTGGATGGCGGTCGAGCAGGCCTAGCAGCTTCACCAGAGAGACAGGCGGCTTGACCTGGCCCGTCTCATAGCGCGAAAACGCATTGATGCCACCGCCGAAGACCTTGCCTGCCTCGTGCCGTCCCAAACGCAGTTTCTTGCGCACGCGCTGGATGGGGAACGAATCGACCATCCCGGCATTCACCTCGCGCGGGAAATCGCGCATGAAGAGGCAGGATCATGAGGAGGAAAGATGGTGCTCCTGCCCGCTTACTTCATGATTTCGGCTGCGCTGGCCCAAGCCATCTCACGCGCGTTTTCCGCGCCGATGAACAGTATCATCCGGGGGCCATAGCCATTCATGATTCGCTCGCAGGATGAGTCGCTCCACCTGACCATCTTTCATTGCCTTCCGGAGGGAGCCACGTGGTCATACGAAAGGCGGCCATTCGCTCATTCAAGTCCGGCCAACGGCCTCGATTCTTCAAGAATCCATTGTGCGAACCCCTTGAGAGGCTCACTGCCAAGTTGCAACGGCTCAGGGAGCACAAGGCAAAATGTCTTGGAAATGCTACTGTCCTGCGGCCACGGTGCGACCAGGCGACCTTGTGCCAGCTCGGCTTCCACATACAGACGCGGCACCAGCGCGACGCCGAGGCCGGCCAATGCAGCCTCGATCAGCATTCCATGCAAGTCATAGCGCGGCCCTTGCGCAGAATGGCTCAGGCTAATCCCGGTCTGCGCGGCATAGAGGCTCCAGGCGTCGTGATTCTGACGTCGATGCAGGCGAGGCAGCGTGTCCAAGGCAGGGGGCCCTGTCGCTCCCTCCAGGAATGCAGGATGACATACCGGTACCAGCACCTCATCGAGCAGACGATAGGTGTGCATTCCGGTCCAGGCCGGATGTAAGAAATGAATCGCCGCATCCAGGCCACTACCAGGCAGCAGGAACGGCTCCATGCGTTCAGAGAGATGCACCGTGATGTGAGGATGCAGGGCAGCAAAGCTCGGCAGGCGGGGGATCAGCCAGCGCATCGCAAACGTAGGGCTGACCGCGATATCCAGGCTGGCTCCGTTGGGAGGCTGGGATATCAGATGCTGGCTGTCTCGGTCCAGGCGCTCCAGCGTTTCCCGGACGTGGCTGGCATAACGTTGGCCATGCGGCAGCAAGCGCACGCGGTTGCCGATCCGCTCGAACAGTGTCACTCCCAGAAATCCCTCCAGGCGGCCAATCTGCCGACTGATGGCGCCTTCGGTCAAGGCCAGTTCTTCGGCGGCACGTGCAAAGCTGCCGTGACGCGCCGCGGCCTCGAATGCCATCAGTGAGCTGTTGCTGGGAATCTTACGCCGCATCGTATTCCTTAACCGGGTTGATGACGTGAGCTTTACCTTGCGTCAGTGAAGCTTGCCTAATTTTCGATTTATTGGCCGGGATTGGCTGCCTATCATGACAACTCCTCAATCAAGCAGGCCACCGCCAAGGTGACCATGGAGCGTCATCATTATGATCTATACCGTCGAATGCAGCTTCGCCGACCCTGTCTGCGAAACAGAATGGAACGATTTCTACAGCCTGGAAAAGTTGCCTGCCCTCATCTCCGTGCGCGGCTTTCACACTTCGCAGCGATTCAAGGCTTTGAGGGAAGGCTGCCCGGTCTATCTCGCGCTGCATACCATTGACCATCACGACGTGCTTCTCTCTGACGAATACCGGCGAAAAGGCGGTGGCAATTTCGCGCGATGGCAGCAACACATCACCGACTGGCATCGCAATCTCTATGAAACATCGGCTACGGCCCCTGCGGTGCGCAGCGGGGAGTACCTGCTGCTCAGTGCGCGTGGCCCCGATCCCTTGGTGGCGATGGGGCTGTCGCCATCGATCCTGCATGCCGTCGCCTTGGAGAAATTCCCGGAATGGAGATGGATGGCAGTCCTGTCCGATCCCGTCGATATCGACGGTATTACCCTAGCCGAAGGACTGCATCTCTATGCTCCGATGACTGCGCAACTGCGCAGCAGTAGCGAGCCGGCCATTGTCAGCGCGAGCTAGCACACGATGCCCAATCTCACTTTCTTCATCCGCCAGGACCAGATGCCCGCCGCGCAATCTCTGGATCGGCTCACCGCGCGCTGCACACAGCTCTGCACGAAGATTCTGGAGGCGCGGCCAGAGAACATCCACATCATCTACGTTGCGGTCGATCATGGGACAGGCCATCCTGCATTCGCCGACGTCCGTTATCGGATATCGGCCAACAGGACGCCGGCCGTCATGGAAGATTTCATGCAGCAGCTGGACGAGGCCATCCAGGACCATACCGGACTGCTGCCGCGTATCCGCTGTTTTGCCTATGCCGCGCAGTCCATCAGCGCAAGGCATTGATTCCTACCCACAGCAAACGAGACGAAAATGCTTTTTCCCAGTCAGCAAATCGGTGATTTCTCCGTCACCGCCATCAGTGATGGTTTTCTCAGCGCACCTCTGGAGCTGCTGTCCAATATCGATCCCGCAGAGGCGACCAGGCTCCAGCATGCAGCAGGAATGAGCGACCCTTCTGCCATCCATATCAATTGCTATCTGATCCGCAGCCCGACGCAAACCGTGTTGGTCGATGCCGGCGCCGGTGGCTTCAAGCAATGGGGCGGCCGATTACAGGACAATCTCAAGCGGGCCGGAGTGCTGCCTTCCGACATCGATACCGTCCTTCTGACCCATGCTCATCCCGACCACATTGGTGGCCTGCTCGATAGCGCAGGAGACCGCGTCTTTCCCGATGCGGAGTTGGTAATGCAGGGGCAGGAACTGGACTTCTGGGAGAACGACGTCAATTTTTGCCGCGCCAGCGAGCGGGCGCGCGGAAATTTCATCTTCGCGCGCCGGGTATTCGTCAAGTATCGGGACAGGCTGCGCACCTTCGCCGGCGGCGAGGTCCTTCCCGGCATTAGCGCCCAGCCGCTGGCTGGACATACCGCCGGACATTGCGGCTATCACATCAACTCAAATGGGCAGGGCCTGTTGATCTGGGGCGATATCGTGCATTTCCCTCACCTACAGATCACTCGCCCCGACGTCTCCATTGCATTCGACCTCGATCCGCATCTGGCGACGGCAACCCGGGTTCATTTGCTGGATATGGTGAGTGCGGACCAACTGCTTATCGCCGGTATGCACCTCGGTGAAGAAGGCTTCGTCCAGATTGTTCGCACAGGAAAGAGTTATCGGTTTGTTGGCAAGCGTTCATAGCCCTGATGAAGATCGAGCTCATCAGAGTGAGCCAAGTTTAAAGCTGACGGCGGCTGAATACTTTCCGAAAAGGGCGATCCAGTATCTTGGCAAATGCCATCGATCAACATGTCCGATGAGACAGCTATAAACGGATATTTAGTTCCAGCGATCAGCAAATAAGTGGCGCAGCAACTATGCACGCACCGTAAGATATAGTTGAGCGCGTATTTCTATGGTTTCTGGAATCTCAATTCCAGCTGTCGTTCAAGACAATCCACCGTGCCACAGGCTTCAAGATATTTCTCTAGATTGCCAGCCGCACGCCAGGCATCGCGCCTCAGCTCTTCTTCATGGATGCGCAGTTCAAACGTCGCGATGGTCTCGGTAGAGATCATACAGATGCCTTTAATAGCGACCTTTGCAAGCGTTCATTCGCACCTTTCACTCCTGCTTCAAACTCCATCCATCGACCTGCCTTGGAATTCTTCAGTTCGATCAATTTATCTTCGGTGTCCTTCAGTGCTTTTTCGGACGCGTTGATCCTCATCTCCATCTCCGTTTTGGCCTCGTTCGTTCCCGAGACGGTGCGATTTTTTAACATCGCAATTTCCGTTCTGGCGCTGGCGAGGTCAGCCTCAGTCTTTGCTACAAATTCATCGCGCCTTGAGCTACTGCTTGCATAGTCAAAACGAGGGAGTGCTTTGACTAAATCACGTGTGGCACCAGGCATGATTAACTTGTCACCCTGATATTCGATCTGCGCAACAGGAATCGCGACGTTGTGGGTACCAATACCCACGAACCCTCCCGCCCCGATAATCACATAGGAGACCTGTCGGTCTTTCGCGATAATCAGATCTTCGACCTTCCCAATCTTTTTACCGGTGTCTGTGTAAACCACTTTCCCGAGGATCGATTTCTTGACGCTCCAGCCCAATGCGACTTGTGTGGATTCGACAATGCTGACGCCTAATGTTGTACTGCTACCGGCAGTTTGGGCTGATATCGAACCTGTTGTAAACATCATGGCGATAACAGCGAGTTCCATGACTAAGTTGATCTTTTTCATAATTAACCTCCTGATTGTGAATGACTGCATACGAACAGAAGCACGATCGGCGCGGCTGCACGGAGCATGTTTCAATCGACTTCCTGACTTTAAAGAAGTCTTTAGTGAGAGTCTGTTGGATATCGAACATGGGACGGATGTCTCGAAATTTCGGTAGCAGTTAAAGAGAGACATGCAGAGGAACTACTTCTGTATTGAAAAAGAGAGACAGTCCGGGTACCAAAATCGCGTATGAACAGACTAAGTCGTTCAACGGGATGTGCCCGAAATTTGCACAGTAGCCCAATCGACGCAATGCATTCTCTAGAAGCGTTCCAAGGTGGATTTTTCATACTGCCAAAGCGGGTTAGCGTACAGAAGGCAGATGACGTCAGAGCACACAATTGGTCTCCCGGATTATCGAATCCATCAAATGACCGATTCTCAGCTCTGCAGGAGGGTGCGATGAAGGCTTTAATCTACAAAGGCAGCAACAATAAGGCACTTGAAGACCGTTCTAAGCCCGACATTGCAGCGCCCAGCGATGCCATCGTGAAGATCATGAAGACTACGATCTGCGGTACAGATCTCCATATTCTCAAGGGACACGTGGCAAGCTGTAAGCCAGGCCGCATCCTTGGACATGAAGGTGTAGGCATCGTCGATTCGGTGGGAACGGCCGTAGCGGCGTTTCACAAAGGCGATCACGTACTTATTTCCTGTGTTTCCTCATGCGGGAAATGTGAGTATTGCCGGCGCGGGATGTACTCACATTGCCTCACAGGCGGGTGGATACTTGGGAATACGATTGATGGCACGCAGGCTGAATATGTGCGCATACCACATGCAGATACCAGTCTGTATCCAGTACCAGCTGGCGCCGATGAAGATGCGTTGGTTATGCTCAGCGATATCCTGCCCACTGGATTCGAGTGCGGTGTGCTCAATGGCAAAGTGGCCCCGGGCTCGATCGTAGCGATTGTCGGTGCCGGGCCGATCGGCTTGGCAACTTTGCTGACGGCGCAATTCTATTCGCCGGCGAAGATCATCATGATCGATCTGGACCAGAGCCGTCTGGAGGTGGCAAAGCGATTTGGCGCAACCGACATTATCAACAGCGCAGATGGGGCCGTACGCGAGAAGATCATGCAAATGACGCAGGAAAAGGGCGTCGATGCTGCGATTGAGGCCGTTGGGATTCCGGCCACGTTCGATCTATGTCAGCAAGTCGTGGCAGCGGGAGGAACTATCGCCAATATTGGTGTGCATGGCGTACCGGTCCAATTGCATCTGGAAAAGCTCTGGGACCGCAATATTTCCATTACCACCCGGCTGGTGGATACCGTTAGCACGCCCATGCTGCTCAAATCCCTTGCTGCTAAAAAAATCGATGCCTTACAACTGATTACGCATCGCTTTAAGTTCGATGAGATTCTGGAGGCCTATGAGACTTTTGCGCATGCCCCTGAAACCAAGTCACTGAAAGTCATCATCGAGGCTAATGAGCAATGAGTAGCCGATTCTGACGGGAAAAATTTCCTGATCCCTCAGGACGACGGTTCAGCGCTGTTTCGAAGGTGGATCGTTCTTGGCTATCGCTGCTCTGCCAATTCGCTTCTAATCAACAAGGAATATGCCATGAGCTACGAAAGTGTTAATCCTTATGACGGCACTGTCCTACAAACGTTTGAGGAAATGACTGATGGGCAGTTGGAATCTGCCCTTGCAACGGCCGCTGCCTGCTTTGAAATCTGGAATAAAAAGAGTTACGGCGAGCGCGCCGTGATCGTTGCCAGGGCGGCGGTGCTGATGCGAGAGCGCAGCGAGGAATTTGCGCGGCCCGTCACGCTTGAGATGGGAAAGCTGATCACCCAGGCGCGTGGCGAAGTGGAACTGAGCGCCGACATCATCGACTATTACGCAAAGAATGCCGAGACCTTCCTGGCACCAGAAGCACTGCATCCGACAACCGGCGAAGCAGAGATCCAGAACGCAGCTTTTGGAGTGCTGTTTGGCGTGGAACCTTGGAATTTTCCTTACTATCAGCTCGCGCGTTTTGCAGCCCCCAATCTGATGGCCGGCAATGTAGTGATAGTAAAGCACGCGGGATGTGTGCCTCAATGTGCTATCGCCTTTGAGAAGTTATGGCTGGATGCCGGTGCACCTGCCGGGGCCTACACCAACCTGCTCATTTCATACGACCAGGTCAACCGCGTCATCGATGACCCGCGTATCAAAGGTATTGCCCTGACCGGCAGCGTGGAGGCCGGCAAAGCTGTGGCAGCGCGCGCGGGTCTGAATCTGAAGAAATCGACGATGGAATTGGGTGGTAGCGACGCCTTTATCGTGCTGGAGGATGCCGATCTCGACAAGACCGTCGAATGGGCGGTGTGGGCCAAGATGAACAACACCGGCCAGTGCTGTGTTGCGGCCAAGCGCTTTATTGTGGTCGAGGAGCTGGCGGATCGATTTCTTGATAAGTTCCAGACTGCGCTTGCCAAGCTCAAACCGGGCAATCCGATGGATGTGGCAACCACGCTAGGGCCGCTCTCGACCGAGGCAGCATTGATCAAGTTGCTCGCCCAAGTGAAGCAGGCGGTTGAGAAAGGCGCAAAGCTGGTGATGGGCGGCAAGCGCCTCAATCGTCCGGGCGCTTTCATGGAGCCCACAATTCTAAGTCATATCACCCCAGACAATCCTGCCTTTAGGGATGAATTCTTCGGACCGGTGGCATTGTTCTTCCGCGTCAAGGATGAGAACGAAGCAATTGCGCTGGCCAACGACTCCGAATTTGGCCTCGGCGGCTCCATCTTTACCCGAGACGTACACCGCGGCAAGCGTTTGGCCAGCCACATCAATACCGGTATGGTATTCATCAATCATCCCACCTGGACTACGCCCGATTTGCCGTTCGGCGGCATCAAGAATTCGGGCTACGGGCGTGAATTGTCGAGCATGGGCATCCAGGAGTTCGTGAACAAAAAACTGGTGCGCACGGCTTCGATAGATGCCCCAGCATAGGCCATCAGCATGTACGTCACTATTGCCATCCTGAAGGAAATGCGACCGCATGAACGCCGTGTCGCGCTGGTTCCGGCTCTTGTGCCCAAACTGATCAAGCTTGGCGCCAGGCTGCACATGCAAACTGATGCGGGTGTCAGCGCCGGCTACCACGACGCCGCCTATGAGGAGGTCCTCTTTACTTCCGATTGTGCTCAACTGCTCGAGCGGGCCGATGTCGTGCTCGCCGTTCAGCCTCCCTCGGTACAACAGGTCAATGCGATGCAGGAGGGGGCAATTCTCATATCGTTCATCTACCCGGAAATAGCGACCAGCCTGATGCAATGCTTGCTGGATAAAAAGATCACCTGCTTTGCGATGGAACGCATTCCCCGCATCACTCGTGCACAGGCGATGGATGCACTCTCCAGTCAGTCTGCACTGGCCGGCTACTACGGCGTACAGCTGGGGGCGACGCATCTCGCCAGAATCCTGCCGAAGATCACCACCGCAGCCGGGCCAGTGGGACCTGCCCGGGTACTGGTGATGGGACTTGGGGTAGCCGGTCTGGAAGCGATCGCCACCGCGCATCGCCTGGGTGCGGTCGTCGAGGCCTATGACGTTCGTCCTGAGACCCAGGAACAGGCACTCTCGCTGGGCGCGAGCTTCATCGACACTGGAGTTGACGCACGTGGCGAGGGAGGTTATGCCCGTGCCTTGAGTGCTGACGAACAGGTGAAGATCGATGCCGTCCTCACGCGACATATACAGCAGGCCGATCTCATCATCACTACTGCGGCGATTCCCGGAAAGCCCTCTCCCAAGCTGATCAGCGCCGAACAGTTGAAAGGGATGAAAGGAGGGGCGGTCATTGTGGATATGTCGGCCGAGGGCGGCGGCAACTGCTTCGATACGCGGCCTGGTGAGACCGCGTACATCGGTGCTGTCACCATTGTTGCACCGCTAAATATTCCCTCTTTGTTGAGCAGCGATGCTAGCGATCTGTATGCCAGGAACCAATACAACCTGCTGGCCTTGATGCTGAAAAATAACGTCGTCACTATCGATTGGGATGACGAAGTCCTGGCTAGAACGGCGGTAACCCATTCCGGCAATCTGCAGAACGGCATCGTGCTGGCCAACCACGCACCGGCCGACAGCATGGAAAGCGACATCATCAGGAGCGCACAATGAATCCCGACTTCAGCATTAACGGCTATGCGGCCGTCTATATCCTCATGTTGGCCGGCGTTACCGGCTGGGTGGTGGTCACGCGTGTGCCGGCCATATTGCACACGCCGCTGATGTCCGGCTCCAATTTCGTGCACGGCATTGTAGTCGTTGGCGCACTGTATGCGTTGCTCAATGCCGGCACGACACTGGATCAGGTCATCGGTTTCTTCGCCGTGCTGCTGGGCGCTGGCAACGCGGCGGGCGGCTACGCGGTAACCGAACGCATGCTGGCGATGTTTCAGCCGGGGCCAGCCAAACCGCTGCATCCCAGAACATCGAAACGACGCGCGAAGAAAGCCGCACAGACCAAGCCCACACCCGGCTGAGGAACCAGCATGATCAACTCGATTGCACAACTACTAATTGGCGGCGTGGATCTGGCTGCAGCGTTTCTTCTGATCTATGGTCTCAAACGCATGTCATCGCCCGTCACCGCACCGTCAGGGATTGTGCTAGCAGGTGGCGGCATGCTGGCCGCAGTCGTGGTTGGTTTCTTCTATATTGCCGGTGTCCATGCAAGTGCACAGCTGCATCTGCCGCTCAATATCGCACTTGCAATCGCGGCCTTGCTATTGGGAGGCGGCACGGCGTGGTTGAGCGGGAAACGTGTAGCGATGACATCCATGCCTCAGATGGTTGCGCTCTATAACGGTATGGGCGGCGGGGCTGCAGCAGCGATCGCGGCGATGGAACTGTTCAGTACTCGCGCCACCGGAATCCCAGCACTCAGCATTACCTTGCTCGGCGCGCTGATCGGATCTGTATCGCTGTCCGGATCGCTGGTTGCGTGGGCCAAGCTGGAAGGAGTAATAAAGCAGCCCCTGAGGTTTCGCGGGCAACAAATCCTAAACGGTACCGCCATGCTGGCTGCCATCATTCTCGGAGGCTTCATCGTCTATCTGACGCAAGTGGTGATCGGTACACCACAGCCGGCGCCGCTATTGGTCTGCCTGTTTTTTGCTTTTGCGCTGGTCTTCGGTGTGCTGATGACATTGCCTATTGGCGGTGCCGATATGCCCGTGGTGATTTCCATTTACAACGCATTAACGGGGCTGGCCGTGGCCCTGGAGGGGCTCGTTCTGCAAAATCCGGCGCTCATGATCGCTGGCATGGTGGTGGGCGCGGCCGGCTTATCGCTCACTCAACTGATGGCCAAGGCAATGAATCGATCGATCGGTAATGTGGTGTTCACCAATTTCGGTGCGGTTGCGAAGACCAGGCCGGGTGCTATCAAAGGCGAACTGAAGCCGGTCGATGCTGGCGATGCCGGGATTTCCATGCGCTATGCCGGTAGCGTAATCATCGTGCCAGGATACGGGCTTGCCGTCGCTCACGGCCAACAAAAGCTATATGAGTTCGTAAAATTGTTGCAGGTGGCCGGCGTTACTGTGAAGTTCGCGGTGCATCCGGTTGCGGGGCGTATGCCGGGCCAAATGGATGTACTGCTGGCCGAGGCTAGTGTGCCTTACGACATGATCTATCAGCTTGAAGATATCAATGAAGAATTCAGCCACACCGATGCAGTGATGGTGATAGGCGCCAATGATGTGGTCAATCCTGCTGCACGCAACGACAAGTTATCACCGATTTTCGGCATGCCCATCCTCAATGCCGACCAGGCGAAGAAAATATACATCGTGAAGCGCGGTGAAGGCCGTGGTTATGCTGGTATTGAAAATCCCCTGTTCTACGGGGACAACTGCCAGATGGTGTATGGCGACGCGCAAACCGTACTGGTAAAAATGATTGAGGCGATCCGTGGCTTGGCTAGCACGGCCTAAAAAACACGGCATATGTAATGGGTGCACCGCTGGGCCGCAGCGTGCTCAAATCTTTCGCTCCACCCGTCTTCAATTCTCAAAATCAAAGGAATTCATAATGGCACTGAAAATGCAAGCCGCAGTCGTCGAGCAGTTCCGAAAGCCTTTGGTTCTACGGGAGCGGGATATTCCCACGCCGGCAGCAGGCCAGATTGTTGTCAAGACAGAAGCCTGTGGGGTGTGCCACACCGATCTGCATGCCGCTAAGGGAGATTGGCCTCTGAAGCCAACACTGCCATTCATACCTGGACATGAAGGTATCGGTTTGGTTGTAGCCGTCGGTGCCGGAGTGAGTAGGGTGAAGGCGGGTGATCGCGTCGGTGTGCCCTGGTTGTTTTCCGCTTGCGGCCATTGTGAATATTGCCTGAAAGCCTGGGAGACCGTATGTGGCCAGGCCCAATTCGGTGGCTACACGGTCAACGGCGGATTTGCCGAATACATTCTCGCTGATCCTGCCTATGTCGCACACATTCCGGCAGGACTCAGTGCGCTGCAAGCGGCGCCGATCATCTGTGCCGGTGTCACTACCTACAAGGGCATCAAGGAGACCTCGGTCAAGCCCGGTGAATGGATTGCCATCTCCGGCGCTGGGGGCCTGGGCCATTTGGCGGTGCAATACGCCAAAGTCATGGGACTCAACGTGTGCGCGATTGATGTCGACGATGGCAAGCTGGAGCACGCCAGGCAGTTGGGAGCAGATTTGCTGATCAATGCCAAAGCCAGCGATCCGGCTGTAGTGTTGAAGAAAGAAATCGGCGGGGGGGCGCATGGTGTGCTTGTCACTGCACCATCGCTAAGCGCCTTCGCGCAGGGTGTTTCTATGACGCGCAAGCTTGGAACCTGCGTACTGGTCGGCTTACCGCCGGGAGAATTTCCGATACCGCTGTTCGATGTGGTGGCCAATTGCATCACCATTCGCGGTTCGTTTGTCGGAACTCGCCAGGACATGAATGAGGCGCTTGCTTTTGCCGCAACTGGTAAGGTCAATGCAGATATCGAGTTGCAGCCGCTTTCGGCCATCAATCAGGTCTTCGAACGGCTGGAACATGGCCAGGTGGCCTCGCGTGTGGTGATTGATTTCGCGGATGGCTGACCGAGTGACTACCTTCAGCAGGCAATGGGAGGTGGGTCAAATTGAGAGGGTCAAATCTGCGAGCAAATCAACATCCAGGTGTACTTCTGCGATCCACGCAGTCCATAGCAGCGCGGATCGAACGAGAACATCAATGGCTTGCTGCGACATTACTTCCCTAACGGATTGGATATCTCCGGCTACTCCCAGGCGCAACTCAATGCCATTGCGCGACTGCCGTGATTTCCGGCCTGGGCGGGCGATATCAGATCGCGATCAGAGCGATCGCGGCGGCAATGAAATCTGAGGTTTAGCAGGCCGGGACCCCGGCCTGGGTTGAACGGGCTACTCGGAATTTTGAACTGACCCGTAAATTCGGACGGTTTAAAAGCTAGCCAGCGAAGGCCTGAGTTCGGTATTGCACCGGGCTCAGGCCTTTCAGTTTGAGGCGGATTAAGGCATCAATGCCGGATTTCATACGCTTCCTTGGCTTCCTGGCGCTGCCTGTCTAGGTAGTCGCCAACGTCACGTACATCAGCCACGCGGTTCCTACCCTCCTTACGCGTTGGGATTGGAAATGTTCCTGCCGAGATTTTATTGTGAGCGGTGCCGACCTCCAAGCTGATTTCCTCGCAGACTTCTGCCAGTGTCATCGTCATGCGCTCATATTTCATTACTAAGAACATTTGTGCCTTCATATCACACCTTCGTTGCGCGGAGTGCCCCTCAGCTTTTGAAACAATCTGTTGAGACGTGAAATGGAGATTCGATAGGCTCTCCAGCAGAGGAAACCGTTCACGGCATTGTATTCACGATGCATTTCGTCACTAGCGTGATCAATGCTGCACAGAAACTTTCCAACAAAATTGGATTGTTGTTTAGAGCTTGTATAGATCGTCGCCTTCATAATGCCGGATGTAGATTATGTCTTTCGGTTTCTGCATTTTTGTCTAGGGCATGTTTCTGCTTCGGAGCTTAGGGTTTAACTGCTCGGCCAGTATCTGTAGAAGCTGCCCACAGAGGCTCTGATTTCAACTTTTCGCTGTAGTCGCTCAGGCACAGACGTCTGGCTTCTTGGTTCGGCATATTACGGCGCAGGCTTCCCGCATCATCGCAAGTGAGGATGTCCACCAGTGGCACGCCCCGGAATTGCCCTGCCAGCTCGTTATCCAGCTCCACCCAGGCGAATCTCTGGCCATTGCCCAGGTGCTGACGGATGACCGATAGATAGCCAGCCAGTACACCGTCATCTGGTGTGTTGAAGGTGATGCGGTCGAGGGGCTGTGGTGGCAGCATGACGAAATCACGCTGTTTCGGCTGCTTGGCGAAATACGTGGTGTCGTAACCTTCGGCGCGGTAAGACACGGCGGGATTGGTGGTTGTGGTTGCATTCACTTTTGGTTCTCCTGAATGGCCGTAACAGAGCACACGCCAAAGCGATCGACGGCGGCGGCGATCACGTCGCAGCTATGTGCTGCGATGGCGGTGTAGGAATGGCGTGCGCTGACAGTGCGCACGACGACACGAAACGCGGTCATGGGGCGTTCCCTTTCGTTGGGTTGGGATCAATCGGAAGTTCGCTGACATCGAGCCGGCCGGCGCGCCAGCCGGCCACCTGGCGAGGCGTACCGCGACGCGGTGACTTGTCCGGCACGGGCACCACGCGTGGCCAGGGACACGCCTTAATGGCATCCCAGGCGGCCAGCACCCGGCGCTGTTCGTCAGCCGCCATGACTGGTGCTGGCCATGTCGGCACGTCGTACACCACCGGCCGAGGCCAGGGGCATGCGCCCAGGGCAAGCCAGGCATGTTCAACCTGTGCTGCCTGGTCCGGCTGGAACGTGACCGGCGCCGGCGCGTTCTTCGGCTCAAAGGACGTATCGGCCGCCAAGGCAGGCGCGGCGGGCTGCGTACAGTTATTTACACGAGTCCAAGGGAACCCCGAACCCGCCGAAGCGCGGGCGTCGTGTCCTTGAACTGGCGTCCATGTGTGCCGAACGGATTTAAAAACCACACCGACCATCTGGCGACACTGGACGCCATAAGGCATGACGCGCTCGCACTCTTCATAGCGACCGCTGACTGTCTTGGTTTCCTTCGCCAGCGTGACCATCAGATCGTCGCGCTTCACGATGGCACCGCCTTGGGCGCGCAAATAGCTGGCCCAGCACGCGCGCTTCTCGCCCTCGACCTTCTGCACCGCATCCCAGGCAGCAGCCATCGCCGGTGGTGCTTCTTGCACCATGTCTGCGGGAACGCGGCGCAGCTCGCGCCAGACGCTTACCGGTGCGCCACCCCATTGCTGGAACTGACGAATCCCCCAGCGGGCCGCCCAGGCTTCCACGCGGGCCGAGGGCGTCAGCTCCCGATCACCCGCCATATCGGTGGTGATGAGATAGCCTTCCTTGGTCTTGTGGTCCGCCACCCCATCGATGTTCTTGGCCACATATTTGGCGATGTAGCCCGCAGCACTACCTTTCGCCCAGTCGATACGCTTCACATCCAGGCGGCGCTTGAATGCGCCAGGCTCGCCGCGATCCACACGCCAGGCATATCTCTTCATGACGCGGATAGCGCGGCTGGCCACGTCCTTGACGTGCGGCGTGGTGTAATCCTGCAGTGCGCGCACGAACACCAGCATGTGCCAGTGCGGGCAACCATCGTGATGCGGTTCGGCAATACGGAAGCCGTACAGGCCGATACCGCGACGGGCCAGCGCCGAACGCGCCAGCGCAGTCATCTTGCCGAGGTACTTATTGGCGGTGCGCGGGTCCGAACCGTCATACTTCGGATTCGGCTTACCGGTGTGCAGCGTCGCATGGAAGCGCGATGGGCAAGACCAGGTGAGGAACAGGCCCTGATCGTTGCACTCCTTCGCAATGGCCTCGAAACCATTGATGCGCAGCATGAGTTCGCCACGACGAATGGTCTTATTGGAAGTCGTCTTCTCGGCCAGCTCAGCAATGCTGAATTCCTGGCCAGCCTCATTGCGCACAATGGTTGCTTCCAGTGCGGCAGCATTTCTCCGGTTCTGTGCCAGGCGAGACAGTACGGCGTCATTACTGGCATAGGGCTCGCCGTGGTAATGGACGTAGCCCAGGCGGATATTGCCGCCCTCAAAGGCGCGGCCGACCACCTTGCGCAGTTGCCTGCGCCACCAGCGTGGATCCACGACACGCGCAATGATGGCGCGCAGGTCATCATCATCCACTTCAGGCATATCAATGCCGTAGTCGCTACACTCTTGTTCGATGAGGTCGCGTGCGTGGGTATCAGAAATCGCTTTCCACAAGACCT
>Ga0105240_10007779_pt1 | contig 15494 bp, 6 predicted proteins | sample KBSC54metaG_FD_80426 | JGI IMG/M metagenome (GOLD analysis project Ga0105240, IMG submission 80426) | Corn rhizosphere microbial communities from Kellogg Biological Station, Michigan, USA - KBS C5-4 metaG | ecosystem: Host-associated > Plants > Roots > Rhizosphere > Soil | place: Michigan, USA... | reverse complement strand
TGCTGGACGGGCAGACAGTGACGGAGAACATACTCGTCTAAAAATCAGCATTTTATGTGGAGAAATTATCTCAAGATCGCCTTCCGTAACATGGCGAAATACAAGGTTATTTCCTTTATTAACCTGTTCGGACTCACCGTCGGCATCACTTGCTGCCTGCTGATCTTGTCCTATATCATGCATGAGACCAGCTATGATAAATACAACAGCAAGGCGGATCGTGTCTATCGTGTGACACGCTCCTTTAACAATAAGGAAGGCATCCAATCCCTCCACCTGGGAGCGGTGGCGCCGCCATACGGCCCGCTGCTGAAGAACGAGTTTCCCGATATTGAGAAAGTTACCCGCATACTGTCCATGGGCACCTCCGCCACCCGGTATGAAGACAAGATCTTTAACGAAAAGGACATCTACTGCGCCGATGAAAATTTCTCCAGCGTCTTCGATGTACCTATGCTGAAAGGCGATCCGCACACCGCCCTTACCGACCCTTTTTCCGTCGTCCTCACGGAAGACGTAGCCCGCCGCTACTTTGGGAACAATGATCCGATGGGTAAGGTCATACAGATGGACAACCAGTTCAACCTGAAGGTCACGGGCATATTCAAACCTTTTCCGGATGCCTCCCATTTCCACCCCCATATCCTGATATCCTTCAATACCCTGAAGGATACAGCCATTTATGGAGAGAAAAATCTTCAAACCAACTGGGGCAATAACGCCTTCTTTACATATCTCCTTTTCCCAAAGAACTATCCCGTAAAAAACATCGAAGCCCGTCTGCCGGCCTTCCTGGACAAATACATGCCAGGTTATTATGGGACCATTCCGGCTTCAAAGATGACTAAGCTGTATTTGCAGAAGTTGACGGACATCCACCTCACTTCCCATCTCGACGAAGAAATGGAAGAGAATGGGGATATCAATCGCATATGGACCTTTAGCGCCATCGCTTTATTCATACTATTTATCGCCTGTATCAACTATATGAACCTCTCCACGGCCCGCTCGGCCCTGCGCGCCAAGGAGATCGGTATACGTAAAACATCGGGCGCCCAGCGCAGCGAGATCATTGTGCAGTTCCTCAGCGAATCCGTCCTGATCACCCTTCTGGCTACCATCCTGGCCGTCGGCCTCACCTGGCTGACACTGCCCCTGCTCAATACCGTTACAGGACTGTCGCTCAATATCAATAGCGTCTTTATCCCACAGGTGATCATACCCCTGATATTGACGCCTTTTGTCATAGGCATTGTATCAGGCATCTATCCCGCTCTGTTCATGTCCTCCTTCCAGCCCGTGAAAGTGCTGAAAGGATTGTTCAAGGCAGGCAGGGGTACCACGTCCTTCCGGCAGGCCCTGGTAGTGACCCAGTTTGCCATTTCCATTATCCTCATCATCTGCACAGCCGTGGTCTTCCAGCAGCTGCATTATATGCAGGCGAAATCCCTTGGCTTTGATAAGGACAGGATCGTCACCCTGGGTTATGATGGAGGTCTGAGCAAGACCTACGACGCCTTCCGCAACGAATTACGCAACAGCTCCCTTATAAAAGATGTAGGCCGCTCCTCCCGCATCCCCAGCGGCAGACTGCTGGACGAACAAGGCGCCTCTACGGAAAGTGGCGATTCACTCCGCCCCGTCAGTGCAGACATCAAATATGTAACCTCCGACTTTGATTTTGTGCCAACCTATGGCATGCATGTCCTTGCCGGTCGTAACTTCTCCCGCGACTATGGCACCGATACTTCCTCCTTTGTGCTGAATGCCGCAGCCGCCCGTGCATTAGGGCTGCAACAGCCCGGGCAGGCAGTGGGTCGTAACTTTAAATACGGCAACGTGAAAGGTAAGGTCGTCGGCGTACTCGACGACTTCCACTTCGAATCACTGCATCAGCAGATCGTGCCTCTCGTCCTCGTCATGGCTCCTCCCGGAGCCCCCGGCTTCAGTTACAACTATATCTCCGTCAAGATCGGCGGTGGCAATATCCCCGCGGCCCTGGCTCATCTGGAGAATACCTGGAAAAAATTCCTGCCTCAGACTCCTTTCGAATATACATTTTTGGACGACAAGTTCGACGAGCTCTATCGTTCCGAACAACGGCAGGGAACACTCTTCACCAGTTTTGCCGGCATTGCTATTTTCATCGCCTGCCTGGGACTGCTGGGTCTCTCCGCCTTTGCCATCTCTCAGCGCATAAAGGAGATAGGTATCCGGAAAGTGCTGGGCGCGGGCGTAGGCAGCATAGTAACCCTGCTGTCAAAGGATTTTCTGATTCTGGTAGCCATCGCCGCCTTCATCGCCTTCCCCGTTGCCTGGTATGCCATGCATAACTGGCTCACAGATTTTGCATACAGGATATCCATACAATGGTGGATCTTCCTCGTAGCCGGTGTCCTGGCCGCAGCCGTAGCCCTGATCACCATCAGCTTCCAGGCCATCCGGGCAGCTACCGCGCCACCCGTGAAAAATCTGCGAACGGAGTGAGAAGACTTTTCGGGCCGTAGGCCGGGTCAAGCCCACCCGGCCGGCCGATAGGCCGGCTGATCACGGCTAACTGACCTGATCATCGACCAAAACGATCTACACATGTTCAAGAACTATTTCAAAATAGCATGGCGACATCTCCGACGTAATAAAGCCTACGCCTTTATCAATGTGGCCGGTCTGACGCTGGGTGTCACCTGCAGCATCATCATATTCGTCCTCGTACACTACGAGCTCAGCTTTGATGACTTCCATGCGGGCAAGGACAGGATCTACCGCGTCGTCACCGAGATACACCACGACGACATCAGCTATACCTCCGGCACTCCCTCTCCCATGGGCAAGGCCCTCCACGACGACTATACCTTTGCCGACAAAATTGCCCGCGTAAGGACATTCGGCAACCCGCTGGTCTCCGTCACCTCCGGAAAGGATATACATAAATTTGAAGAAAGCAGAGGGCTCGCGCTCGCCGATCCGGAATTCTTCGAGATCTTCAATTTCCCCTTTCTCAAGGGTGACAAGTCGGCCCTTGCCACCCCCAATACGGCGGTGATCACCGAAAAGCTGGCGGCTAAATACTTCCCCGGACAGGATCCTATCGGAAAGGTCCTCCGAATCGAGAACAGTATGAATTTCAGGGTCACGGGTGTGCTGAAAGACCTGCCAGCCAATACAGACAGGACCCAGGAAATATACCTGCCCTTTATCAACCTGAAAGACTTCGACTCCTCCCTGGCGGGTCCCAGCAGCTGGTCGGGGATCAATAACAATATGCAGTGTTTTGTCCTGCTGAAGAATGGTGTAACCCCTGCCTCCGTGGAAGGGCTCTTTCCGTCCTTCATGGAAAAATATTATGCCGGCACGCGGGGGCTAAAAGTCTATAACTTCAAGCTCCAGCCCCTGTCCGACGTCCATTTCAACGCCAACTATTCCGGCTTTGTAGAAAAGAAATATATCTGGTCCCTGGGGCTTATCGGCCTCTTCCTCATCGTCACCGCCTGCGTCAACTTTATCAACCTCGCTACCGCACAGGCCCTCACCCGCAGCAAGGAAGTAGGCATACGCAAGGTACTGGGCAGCATGCGGCCGCAGCTGTTCTGGCAGTTCATCGCCGAGACATCCCTTATCGCCCTCTTCGCCACTATAATCGCCTTCTGCCTTGCACAACGGGCCATCCCTTATGTCAACCAGCTTTTAGAGCTGCAACTGGAAGTGTCCCTTGTAAAAGACGTCGCACTGGCCCTCTTCCTTTTGATCACGCTCATAGGGGTCACCTTCCTCTCCGGCTCCTATCCCGGGCTGATCCTCGCCGGATTTCAGCCCGTCCTGGCATTGAAAGGCAAGCTTAACCAGCAGCACATCGGCGGGTTCTCCGTACGCCGGGGTCTCGTCATCGTACAATTTGCCATCTCGCAACTGCTTATCATCAGCACCATTGTCATAGCAGGACAAATACACTATTCAAGCAAGACAGACATGGGTTTTACAAAAGATGCCATCGTACTGCTGCCCATACCCGCCTCCAGCGCGCCAAAGATGAACCATCTCCGTGCAGGACTGGAAGCCATGACAGGCGTGGAAAAGACAACCCTCTGCTTTACCCCGCCCGCCTCCTCGGACAACGACCTCACCGGGTTCCGCTATAACAATGAAGCCAAACAGGAACCTTTCAACATCAACGACAAGTACGCCGACGAACAATACATGTCCACCTTTGGCCTCACCCTCGTGGCCGGCAGAAACTATTTCCGGCGTGATTCCACACACGAATTCCTCGTCAATGAAATGCTTGTCCATAAGCTCAATCTTTCCTCCCCCGAGGACGTCATCGGCAAACACATCGACCTGGAGGGCGGACCCAGCGGCACGGTCGTGGGCGTGGTGAAGGACTTTCATAATTATTCTTTCAAGGGCGGCATATCCCCCGTGTGCATTTCTCCGAACTATGACCGCTACAACTATTGCGCCGTCAAGCTGAATATGGCAAGGGCCGGCGGCCTGCTGCCCGCCATGGAAAAACTCTGGAATAACACCTATCCTGAATACAACTATACGTATACGTTCATGGATGACAGCATTGCTGCATTCTATCAGACAGAGACTGTCTTGCTGCGGCTTATAGAGATCTTTGCAGGCATCGCCATCTTCATCGGCTGTCTGGGATTATACGGCATGGTCTCCTTTATGGCAGTACAAAAGACAAAGGAGATAGGCGTGCGGAAGGTGCTGGGTGCGGGAGTGCCGGATATACTCTGGATCTTCGGCAAGGAATTCTTCCGTCTGCTGATCATTGCTTTCCTGATAGCCGCACCCATCGGAGGATGGTTTATGCATCGCTGGCTGCAGGATTTCGTGTATCGTATCCCTTTGAATGCCGAGGTCTTTTTACTGGCCCTGGCCTCGACTATCATCATTGCAACGGCAACCATCGGATACAGGACGGTGCGGTCGGCACTGGCTAATCCGGTGAAGTCGCTGCGAACGGAGTAAAGGCCGGCCGACCCCGTGAAAGTTCCGATTGATCCACCCTTTGTCAAATCTAAAACTATCCGCATATGCTCAAAAACTATTTTAAGATCGGCTGGCGTAACCTCCTCCGTAACAAGGCGTACGCGACCATCAACATCGTGGGGCTTTCCCTGGGCATTGCCTGCGCGATCCTCATCTTCACCCTTATCAGCTTTCACCTCAGCTTCGACAACTTCCATCCCGACAGTTCGCGTATCTACCGTATCACCACGGAGTTTCATGCCGAAAAGATAGACTACAACGCCGCCGTACCCCAGCCCCTGGGCAAAGCCTTCCGGGACGACTACTCCTTTGCCGAACAGACAGCCCGTATCGTGGCCTGGCATGACAACCTCATCACCGTCACGGACGGGGAGGAGATAAAAAAATTCAAGGAAGAGAAAGGCGTGGCTTATACAGAACCTGGCTTCTTCGACATCTTCAATTTTCCGCTGGTACTGGGCGACAAGCGCACGGCCCTCTCGCAACCCCATTCCGCCCTTATCACAGAGAGCATCGCCAAAAAATACTATGGCTCGGCTAATCCCATCGGCAAGACATTCCGGATGGACAATAAGCTCGACTTCACCGTCACCGGCGTGCTCAGGGATTTCCCTGCCAATACAGACCGTAAGCAGCAGATATATGTCTCCTATGACGCCCTCCACGACAGGTTTCCCTGGTTCGGCAGCGACAGCAGCTGGGACGATGTCTACAGCGGATCCATGTGCTATGTCCGCCTGAAACCCTCTGTCACACCTGCACAGGTCAACAACGTATTTCCCCAGCTGAGCAGGAAATATTTCGATGCCAGGAATGCTAAGATCTATCATTTCAAGCTCCAGCCTCTCTCCGACATCCATTTCAATAAGGATTACAACGGCTACCTGGATAAGAAATATCTCTGGGCGCTGGGGCTCATTGGACTTTTCCTCATCGTGACGGCCTGCGTCAACTTCGTCAACCTCGCCACGGCACAGGCCCTCAACCGCAGTAGGGAAGTAGGTATCCGCAAGGTGCTGGGAAGCCTCCGCGCTCAGCTGTTTTGGCAATTTATCGCCGAGACCACCCTGATTACCTGCACGGCCCTGCTGCTGGCTTACGGAATGGCCAGCTTGTCCCTGCCCCTGCTGAACCAGCTATTGAAGTCGAATATGGAGCTGCACCTGCTCGACAGCCCCTGGCTGGCCACCTTCCTCGCCCTGCTCACCATAGTGGTCATCTTTTTTTCCGGGTCCTATCCCGGACTGGTGCTTGCCCGATTCCAGCCGATCCTCGCGCTGCGTAACAAAATATCACAGGCCAGCGTAGGAGGATTTTCCCTTCGCCGTATCCTGGTAGTCACCCAATTTGCCATCTGCCAGATGCTGATCATCGGCGCCATTGTCATCGGCGGCCAAATGTATTATTCGAAGAGCGTCGACCTGGGCTTCGACAAGGACGCCATTGTCTCGCTCCCCATCCCCACCCAGGACAAGACAAAAATGAATACCCTCCGCGACCAGCTGGCGGCCATACCCGGCGTGGAAAAGCTCACCCTATGTCATCAGCCCCCCGCCTCCGGCAGCAATAACAACACCAATATACGGTACGAGAACAAGGCGGAGGACGAGCACTGGTACATCAATATGAAGGGCGCCGATGACCAGTACCTAAAGACCTTTGGCCTGCAGCTGGTAGCAGGACGGAATTTTTATCCCTCCGACACTACCCGTGAGTTCCTTGTCAACGAGACAGTGGCTCAAAAGCTGGGGCTCACGCCCCAGCAGCTCATCGGACATCGCATCGCCATCAACGGCAGCACCACCGGCCTGCCCATCGTGGGGGTCGTAAAGGACTTTCACAATTACTCCCTCCATAACAAGATCGCGCCTATCTGCATCATGCCCGACTATAACGATTACAACAACATCAGCATAAAGCTCAACATGCGCAATACGCATGCGGCGCTGGCATCCTTCGAAAAGATATGGAGCAGCACCTATCCTGAATATTTCTACTCCTACCAATTCCTGGACGAGGGCATCGCGGGCTTCTATGAGATGGATAAGATCATGCTGGTCCTCGTAGAGGTCTTTGCCGGGATTGCTATCTTCATCGGCTGCCTGGGACTCTACGGGCTGGTGTCTTTCATGGCCCTCCGGAAGACAAAGGAGATTGGGGTAAGAAAAGTGCTGGGAGCAGGCATTTCCAATATCCTCTGGCTCTTTGGAAAAGAGTTCGCACGCCTCCTGCTCATTGCCTTTGCTATTGCAGCCCCCGTGGCATGGTGGGTCATGCAGCTGTATTTACGGGATTTCGAATACAAGATAAAAATTGGCGCAGGGGTATTTCTCCTGTCCATCTTTGTTACTTTCCTGATCGCAACGCTCACCGTCGGCTATCGATCCATACGATCGGCCCTGGCCAACCCGGTAAAGAGTTTGCGAACGGAGTAAAGAAGGCTGGTCCAAGGTCAAAGTCGTGTCCGGATCAAACATTATTCGTTCAAACACAGTCAAATGTTCAAAAGCTTCGTAAAGATCGCCTGGCGCAACCTCAGAAAAAATAAGCTCTATACTTTCGTCAACATCCTTGGCCTTACCATTGGTATCACCAGCTGTATCCTCATCGGGCTGTATGTCACGCATGAGCTCAGCTACGACCGGTTCAACGAACGCGCGGACCGCATTGCCCGCGCCACCATGGAATTTACGGACGGCAGCACGATAGACCGGGTTGCGCTCACCGGCACCAAAGTGGGGCCTCAATTCCAGCGTACCTTCCCTGCCATCACCGCCTATACCCGTACCATCCTGTACAACAACACAGTCTCCGTAGAGGACAGGAGCTTTAATGAATCACGCTTCCTCTATGCCGACTCCGCCTTCTTCAACATCTTTAGCTTCCCCCTGATAAAAGGCAGCCCAGCCACCGCGCTTTCTCTGCCCGGCCAGGTAGTCCTTACCGAAACCATGGCCAAAAAATACTTCCCCGGGCAAGACCCCATCGGCAAGACCATACGGGTAAATAACGCCCGGGACTACACGATCACGGGTATTGCAAAAGATGCCCCCGACAATTCCCAGATCCAGTTCAACTTCATCGCATCCTTCACTTCCTTGTCCCAGGCCCGGAACGAGATCTATTGGACGGCCAATTATGTCACCTATTTTCTCCTGGCCCGCCCACAGGACCTCGAGCCTGTGCAAAAGCAGATCACGGCTTATATGCAAACAGACGCCGTACGTAAGGAGGTAGGCGAAAAGTCTCACCTTACCTACCACCTGGAACCCCTGACCAGCGTCCATTTATACTCCCATCTCGACGGGCTCGAGCCCAATGGGAACATCACCTATGTCTATATCCTGGGCGCCATAGCCATTCTTATCCTCCTCATCGCCTGCGTCAATTATACCAACCTCGCCACAGCGCAATCACAGGGCCGTACTGGTGAGATCAGTATCCGCAAAGTGCTGGGCGCACGAAAAGGACAGCTGTTCCGGCAATACCTCGGCGAATCCATACTGCTCACGTTCATGGCGCTGGCGCTTGCCGTCCTTATCAGTACCCAGCTTCTGCCCGTGCTCAATAATATCAGCGGCAAGTCCCTGACAGCCTCCAGCCTTCTAAAGCCCATCCCCATCCTATCCCTGCTCCTGCTGGGAATGATGGTCAGCATTCTGGCAGGCGCCTATCCCGCCTTTGTCCTGTCCAGCGCCCGGCTGATGAGTATTCTCAAGTCAGGACTCCGTATGTCCTCCTCGGGAGGCAATCTCCGCAAATCACTCATCGTCGTGCAATTTGTCATCTCCGTCTTCCTCATGATCTCCACCATGGTGATCCTGCAACAGCTGTCCTATATCCGGAACAAAAACCTGGGCTATGACAAGGACCATGTGCTGATGCTTCCCGCCAGCGATGAGATACATAACAGATATGACGCGGTCAAGGCGGCCGTTAAACAAATACCCCAGGTGGTCGACGCGGGCGGTGCATCCGGTACACCCATATTCGTAGGATGGACCGATGGTCTCAGCGCCACTACCGAGAAGGGTAATAAGAATTTTACCGTCAAGGCCATTCCCTGTGACGCCGACTTTGTAAAGACCCTGGGAATACAGATCGTTGCCGGCGAACAGTTCACACCCGGAGATACACACCTTATGACTACCCCCGACAGCTCGAAGGATTTCCGCTATACTTTCATGCTCAACGAATCCGCCGTCAAGGCGCTTGGATGGACACCCGAACAGGCCATCGGGCGGACGGTAGAGAAATACTATCCCGGCACCGTACGCGCCGTAGTAAAGGATTTTCATTTCTCCTCCATGCATGAAGCCATCAGCCCCCTCATCCTCTTCCTGGATACACAATGGGTCAACCACATCTATGTCAAGGTCTCCGGAAAGGATCTCCCCGGCACCATCGCACGGCTTCAGACTATCTGGAAAGAATACGCGCCGCACCATCCCTTCGAATATCATTTTTTGGACGAGGATTACAATACGCTGTACAAGACGGAAACACGCACCGGCCAATTGTTCGGCACCTTCTCCATCACAGCCATATTATTGGCCTGTCTGGGACTCTTTGCCCTTGCCGCCTTCACCACCGCCCAGCGGACAAAAGAGATCGGTATCCGGAAAGTCCTCGGCGCCTCACTGACCAGCCTGGCAGGCATGCTGTCAAAAGATTTTCTCAAGCTGGTGGCTATTGCCTCTCTTATTGCCTTGCCCCTCTCCTGGTGGGCCATGGATAAATGGCTGCAGGAGTTCGTATATCATGCACCCTTGTCCTGGTGGATGTTTGCCGCCGTAATAATTTTGGCCCTGCTGATCGCGCTCGTCACGGTCAGCTTCCAGGCCATCCGCGCCGGACTGGCCAACCCTGTGGAAAGTTTACGATCCGAATAATCATCGGACCGGCCGCCATATCGACTGACAGGGTCCGACGAAAATCAATTATGACCAACTAAAACCATCATATCATGTTAAAGAATCACTTGCACCTCGCCGTACGCAACCTGTTCAAAAGAAAAGGGTATTCCCTGCTGAACATCTTCGGTCTTGCCATCGGCATCACCTGCTGCCTGCTGATCTTTCAACATGTGGCCTATGAGAGAAGCTACGAACACTTCAACCCGAATGCAGGACAGACAGTCCGTCTCCGCCTGGATGCCTGGCAGCAAGGCAAGCTGGCCTGGCAATCCGCTACGGTCTTCCCCGCCATCGCCCCCGCGATGAAAAAGGAATTCCCCGAGGTAGCTGACTACTGCCGCCTCATCGACGCCAACTTCCTTATCACCAACGAGGCCAACCATACCAAATTCAAAGAGACAAAAGGATACTTTGCAGACCCCTCCGCCATCGATATATTGGGTGTCACCCTCATCAAAGGCTCTCCGGCTACAGCTCTCGACGGCCCCAATAAGATCCTCCTCTCCGAGAGCACGGCCCGGAAATATTTTGGCAACGAGGACCCGATGGGAAAAAGATTGACGGTGAGGGATGATCAGCCTATCTCCATGGAGGTCACAGGTGTCTATAAAGAATACCCCGAAAATTCCCATCTCATCCTCCATCATCTCATCTCCTATGCAACGCTTAATGAACAGATAAGGCTTGGCGGAGACTCCACTCAGCCCGCGGAAACATCCTGGGGCTGGTATGACTTTTATGCCTATATTAAATTAAAACCCGGCGCCGACTGGAAGGCCCTCCAGGCCAAGATGCCCGCCTTTGCCGACCGGCATATGAACAACCAGGAGGGGATGAAAAAGAACAATAATAAGAACGAGCTTTACCTTATACCCATCACCGATATCCATCTCTATTCCAATTACAACCAGGAGGCGGAAGTCAATGGCAACGGCCGGGCGGTAGGGTTTCTCTTTTTGATAGCCTTCTTTGTTGTCGTCATAGCCTGGGTCAACTACACCAACCTCGCCACGTCCCGAAGTCTGGAAAGAGCCAAAGAAGTAGGCGTCCGCAAAGTGCTCGGCGCTTTGAGGAACCACCTGGTCTTACAATTCATGACAGAAAGCCTTTTACTCAACCTTCTTTCACTCGTCATCGCCCTGCTGGCAGCCATCCTGCTTACAGGTCCCTTTAACAATCTCATCGGCTCCGAAGGAAGCTCTTCCTTTCATCTGCCCCTGAACTATACACTGGAATTTTCCGCGCTGTTCCTGATCGGCACCCTGCTCTCAGGCGCCTATCCCGCCTTTGTGCTCTCGGGCTATCATCCCATCACCGTGCTAAAAGGCATGTTCAAGAACAGTGGACAGGGGCAGGTGCTCCGGAAAACCTTGATCGTTGGACAGTTTGCCGTCTCCGTCATCCTCATAGCCGGCACCATACTCGTCTATCAGCAGGTACAATATATGCGCAGCCAGCAGCTGGGCGCCAATATCAACCAGACGCTTGTCATCGAAGGCGCCAGATCCCAGCAGGATTCTTTGTACCGAAATACTTTCCAGCCTTTCAAGACAGAGATACTCCAACAACCCGGCGTCCGCAGCGTCACGGCATCCTCCAACGTAATGGGGCAGGAGATCTACTGGACCAATGATGTCCGTCGCCTGGATAAGAATACCCCTTCCGGCGTCACCCTCTATCACCTGGGAATAGATTATGACTTTATACCATCCTACGAAATGAAGCTGGTCGCCGGCAGGAATTTCTCAAAGGATTTCCCCACCGATAAAAAGGCGGTGCTCCTCAACCAGCGGGCTTCCGATCTGTTGGGATTCACCAACCCCGAAGAAGCCATCGGCAAAAAAGTGAGACAGGGTGGCGATACCGTCACCGTCATCGGTGTCCTGGCCGACTACCATCACCAGGGTCTGCAAAAAGCCATCGACCCCATGATCGTCCTGCTCCAGCCTTTCCGCCGGAATTTCTATTCCATAAAGATCACGGCGCACCCGCAACAGACCATCGCCGCCCTTGAAAAGATGTGGAACGGCTATTTCCCAAATGATCCATTCAATTATTTCTTCCTGGATGAATCCTTCGCACAGCAATACAAGGCGGATGAAAGATTCGGGGAGGTCTTCGGCCTCTTTGCCTCGTTGGCCATCCTCATTGCCTGCTTTGGACTGCTGGGCCTCTCCGCCTATAATGTACTACAACGTACCAAGGAGATAGGTATCCGAAAGGTTCTGGGCGCCTCCGTACAGCATCTTGTCTTTACCCTTTCAAAGGAATTCCTGTATTTAGTGCTGGTATCCCTGCTCATCGCCGTCCCCCTCACCTGGTGGGTCATGGACAGCTGGCTGCAGGATTTTGCCTACAGGATCTCTATTCAATGGTGGGTATTTGTTCTGGCGGGGATACTGGCCATTGCCATCGCCCTCGTCACGGTTGGCATACAGGCCCTCAAGGCGGCTGTGGCTAATCCCGTGAAGAGCTTGCGCACGGAGTAAGGACCATTCGGCCGATAGGTCCGATCAATGAAACAAAAAATTTATATACCGAACAATCATACGTATGATCAAGAACTTCTTCCGCGTGGCCCTGCGCAGCCTGATGAAACATCGGATCTTTTCCTTCATCAATATCTTCGGTCTTGCCATCGGCATTGCCGCCTGTCTGCTCATTCTCCAATACACCCGGTTTGAGCGCAGCTATGATAAGTTTGAAGCAAATGCAGGTCGTATCTATCGCATCCAGCAGGATCGCTACAACGAAGGTAAGCTCACCACACAATGGGCGGCAGGAGCCGCCGGTATCGGCCTCCTCCTTAAAGAAGCCTTCCCGGAAATACAGGCCGTCGCAAGGCTCCATGACGAAAGTAATATCATGTCCTACAAGGAAAAGTTTTTCAGGGAAGAACATATGTTCTATGCCACCGACGAATTTCTTTCCATGTTCTCCTATCCTGCTCTGAAAGGTTCTATCACGGGCGCCCTGAAGGATCCTTTTACCGCCGTGCTCACCGCCTCGGCTGCCCGTAAATATTTCGGGAACGAGGACGCCATCGGCAAGACCATTGATCTGAATAAGGTCAACCATTACAAGGTCATGGCTGTCATACCCGATCCCCCTGTGAATACACATCTGAAGTTCAGCATGCTTTTCTCCTTTGTCACCCTGGAGAAATTTGCGGGGCCTGGTGTAAATACTACCCCCGATTGGGATGGCTTCTATACCTATATCCTCCTTCGTCCCGGCGCCGACCCCGGACAACTGGAAAAAAAGATCCCCGCGCTCATCGAAAAGAAATGGGGAGAACAGCTGAATAAGGCCAAAGAGGGAGTGGTCTTCCACCTGCAGGCTCTGCCCGACATTCATCTGTCCCCAACTTATATGGCGGAGGCGGAACCCAATGGCGACAGAAAGGCCGTCAGTTTCCTTGGGATCATCGCCCTGTTCATCGTTGCCATTGCCTGGATCAATTATATCAACCTGGCCACCGCCCGGTCCATCGAGCGCGCCAAAGAAGTGGGTATCCGTAAAACACTAGGGTCCTTGCGCGGCCAGCTCATCGGTCAGTTCCTCTTTGAATCCTTTCTGATCAATCTGCTGGCAGTGATCCTGGCCTTTGTCATGATCCTCCTGTTCCTGCCCATATTCGATACGATGGCAGGCAAAAACTTTAGCTTTTCAACGATCAATAATACGGGGTTCTGGTATACGCTTGCCCTGCTCTTTACCGGAGGGACCCTCCTCTCGGGGCTGTATCCGGCCTTTGTGCTTTCTTCCTTTAAGCCCATCGCCGTACTCAAAGGCAAGCTTTCCGGGACCTCACACGGCTCCCTGTTACGGCAATCCCTCGTCATAGGTCAGTTCGCAGCCTCGGTACTCCTGATGGCAGGTACATTTACGGTATACAGACAGCTGCATTTTATGCAGAACGAGGACCTGGGCATAAAGATCAACCAGACGCTCGTAGTCAAATTCCCAAGAGTGACGGACTCGACGGTCAACGACAAGCTGGCAAGCTTCCACGCAGAATTGCTGCGTATCCCCGGGATTGCCCTGGTCAGCTCTTCCACGGATGTGCCCGGCCGCAAAGTAGGCTGGAATGCCGGCGGTATCCGCGAGGTAGGCGCCGATCCTTCAAAGATCCGGCAATACCGAGTCTTCGGCATCGACTATGATTTTGTGGATGTATACGGACTGAAGGTGATCAAAGGCAGAAATTTCTCCCGTCAATTTGCCGATTCCGGCGCGGTCCTGTTTAATCTCGCAGCGGTAAAGGAGATGGGCTTTAACAAGCCGGAAGAAGTGCTCAACAAAAGGATCGAATTCTGGGGCAAGCAGTATACCATCGTAGGCGTTGTCGCCAACCACCACCAGGAATCCCTCCGCCAGGCATACGATGCACATATATTCCGGATAATGGATCACCCCTATAACTATGACTATTTTTCTATCAAGCTGACCGCCGGCCGTGAGAGCTGGCCCGCTACCATTGCCGCCGTCAAACAACAATACGCATCTTTTTTTCCCAGCAATCCATTCGACTATTTCTTCCTGGACGACCATTACTCGGAACAATACCGCTCGGATGAACAGTTCGGTCAGATCTTTGGCCTCTTTGCAGGTCTGGCCATCTTCGTGTCCTGTCTCGGTCTGCTCGGACTGGCTTCCTTCGTGACTAACCAGCGGACAAAGGAGATCGGTATACGAAAAATAGTCGGCGCAGGTGTGGGCAATATCCTCGTCCTGCTGACCAGGGATTTTCTGAAACCGGTATTGCTGGCCTTTCTGATCGCCACTCCCCTGGCCTGGTACATATTGGGGAAATGGTTGGAGAATTATGCCTTCCGCATAACCCTTACCCCCTGGATGTTTGTCCTGCCGCTGGCAATCATACTGCTCGTCGCCCTGCTGACGACGGCTACACAAACCTTACGGGCCGCGACGGCTAATCCAGTGAAGAATTTGCGCACGGAGTGAGAAATTCTTCGGCCGATAGGCCAGACATTAGCCGTTTTACGGGAGGGACTATCTTTCCAACAGACCCGACCCGTAAAACCAAGAATCTAAGGACAGAGTGACCCCCGGCTGGCCGACCCATGAGAAAGCTCCCGGGCCGACAGGCCGGAGACGAACGGAATAAATCCATAACTTCAGTACATGAAGACTCAACTAAAAATAGCGCTGCGCAACCTCCGGAAATACCCCCTCTTCTCCTTTATCAACCTGGCGGGGCTTTCAGTCGGTATCGCTGCCTCCTTTATCCTGTTGATCTATTCGAAAAGAGAAATGAACACCGACAGTCAGTTCCAGGACGCGGACAGGATCGCCCGCATAGGCACCGACTTCTTCGACATGGGAGGCTTTGCCCAAAGCCAGCCGGGTCTTTCTCCCCTGCTGCAGGGCGCCTGTAAAGATATCCAGTATGCCACCTCCTTCGATAAGGATTATGGCGAGACAGAGACCAGGACCTCCCTCAACGACAGGGCCTATGCAGGTATTCATGCCTACTACATCGACTCCAATTTTTTCAGGGTCTTTTCCTACGCCGCCGCTGAAGGAGCCATCCCCGCAAACGGCCTGGCCCCC
>Ga0105240_10007778_pt1 | contig 15495 bp, 11 predicted proteins | sample KBSC54metaG_FD_80426 | JGI IMG/M metagenome (GOLD analysis project Ga0105240, IMG submission 80426) | Corn rhizosphere microbial communities from Kellogg Biological Station, Michigan, USA - KBS C5-4 metaG | ecosystem: Host-associated > Plants > Roots > Rhizosphere > Soil | place: Michigan, USA... | reverse complement strand
GCTCCAGTCCATGCAGGTGATCAGCAAGGTGGTGCCGGGCGGCGGATCCTTGCAAAAATTCGCCACGACCTCGCTACCTTCCTTGCCTAGGCGACCGCTCGGCGCGCGCGCATCGAGAAGGCGCGAACGTGCGAACAGGCTCATCTCGGAAAAACTCGCGGCGAGCGTATCCCAGTCGAATCGGCCTTCGGTCTCGAACACTTCGCGCTCGTAGCCGTCCGCGCGCGCTTTCGCACGCACCGCATCGGCGGCCTCGATCACGCGCAGTTCTTCCTTGCCGGCGATCAGGATCGCAGGCGGCAAACCCGTGCGCTCGATCTGTTTCGCGAAACCGCTTTCGTCGTCGAATTGCATCAGCTTGGGTAACGCATCGTCGCGATCAGGATTTGTAATGCCGCAACGCGATGCCGATCCGGCGGATGATCGTCGCGGCCATGTCGCGCTGCATTTCCTCGTGGATCGTGTCGCGCTCCTGCGATGCGCCGAGTGCGTGCGCGTCGTCGTAGGTGAAATCGCGTTGCAGCCTGGCTTCCTGCAACGCGCTGATGTCGGTGCCGTTCGCATCGACGAAGGAGAATTTCACCGTGTAGGTGATCAAGTATTCGCGCACGTGCGAGAACGCATCCACCGAGAGCGGGAGTTCGCTCCATGTTTCGCCGACGACATGCAGCGTCGCGGTCTTCGTATCCGTGGATGCCGCGGCTTGCGCGCCAGCGCGGGTGAGCACCCGCGACAGCGCATCGCCCAGCGGACTGTACGGATCGCCCGCGACCACCTTCACAGGGCCAAGATTGGCTGGCAGCGCAAGCTCCGCGCGCGGATGGAAGCCGCAACCGGCCAGCATCAACGCGCAGATGCAAGCGAACAGGAATGTGATTCGACGCAGGATCATGTGCGGGTTCCAGCAAGGACTACGAACAGATGATACGGCGTGCGCCAGGAATCGGTCACGCCGCGGCGACGATATTGACGATCTTGCCGGGCACCACGATCAATTTCCTGATGGTCAGCCCTTCGAGGAACTTCGCGACGTTGGGTTCGAACAGGGCCGCCGACTCGATGTCCTCGCGTTTTGCGTCGATGGCAACCTCGATCGTGCCGCGCAACTTGCCGTTGACCTGCACCGCGAGCGTCACCGCATCGCGGCGCATCGCTTCGGTATCGGCAACCGGCCAGTGCATGCCGTCGACCAGGCGTTCCTCGTGGCCGAGTTGCTGCCACATCGCATGGCACAGGTGCGGCGTCATCGGGTTGAGCACGCGCAACAATTTCGAGTAGCCTTCGTATTGCACGGCGAGGCGATCGCGCGTTGCATCGTCGCTCGCGCCTTTCGTTTCCAAGACCTCCAGAACCTTCAACATCTTCATCGCCGCCGAAACGACGGTATTGAATTGCAGGCGGCGCATGTCGTAATCGGCTTGCGCAACGTGCTCGTGGATTTCGCGGCGCGAGGCACGCAACGTTGCGTCGAGATGCGCAGCGGCGACCGGGCCCGGCCTTCCATGCGCGGCGAGTTGCGCAGCGAGCTTTCCGCCATATGCCCAGACCTTGCGCAGGAACCGCGCGCAGCCTTCGACGCCGGCCTCGTTCCATTCCAGCGACTGCTCCGGCGGTGCGGCGAACATCGAGAACAGGCGCACGGTGTCGGCGCCGTACTTGTCGACCATCGCCTGCGGATCGACACCGTTGTTTTTTGATTTGGACATCTTCTCGGTGCCGCCGATGCGCACCGCTTCGCCATCGGCCTTCGACTTCGCGCCGACGACATGGCCGCGTGCGTCGCGCTCGATTTCCACGTCGGCCGGATTGATCCAGTCCTTCGATCCGTCCGCGTTGTCGCGATAGAACGTCTCCGCGATCACCATGCCCTGGCACAGCAGGTTCGTCGCCGGCTCGTCGGTGTGGACGAGGCCTTCGTCGCGCATCAGCTTGTGGAAGAAACGGAAATACAGCAGGTGCAGGATCGCGTGCTCGATGCCGCCGATGTACTGGTCGACCGGCAACCAATGCTGCGCGCGTTCGTCCACCATGTCGGCCGCGCCCGGCGAGGTGTAACGCGCGTAGTACCAGCTCGATTCCATGAAGGTGTCGAACGTATCCGTCTCGCGTTCCGCCACGCCGCCGCATTGCGGGCATGTCGTCTTGCGCCATTCCGGATCGGCCTTGATCGGCGATCCGGTGCCCATGAACGCGACGTCTTCCGGCAGCACGACCGGCAGTTGGTCTTCGGGCACTGGCACCGCGCCGCATTGCGCGCAATAGACGATCGGGATCGGACAGCCCCAGTAACGTTGCCGGCTCACGCCCCAGTCGCGCAGGCGGAAATTCACGCGCACCGTTCCGCGATTGTCCGCGCCGAGTCGCGTCGCGAGCGCAGCGAACGCCTGCTCGAAATCCATGCCGTCGAGTTCGCCGGAATTCACGCAGATGCCGCGCTCCGTCCACGCGCCCTGCTCGACGATGCCGCGCTGGAATTCCTGCACGACTTCCACCGCCGCGCCCGTGGTGTACGCATCCAGCGGCGCAGCGCCACCGAACGCCGCAGACATCACGTCGGTGCCGCGCACGACATCGGACGAAATTTCCTTCAATGCATCGCGCACTTCGTTCGGCACGATCACCATCACGATCGGCAAGTCGTACTTCCGTGCGAATTCCCAGTCGCGCTGGTCGTGGCCGGGCACCGCCATCACCGCGCCGGTGCCGTAGCCCATCAGCACGAAGTTGGCGACCCACACCGGCACGCGTTCGCTGCTGACCGGATGGATCGCATGGATGCCGGTGAATACGCCCTTCTTTTCCTGCGTCTCGATCTGCGCCTCGGCGGTGCCGCCGTGGCGACATTCGTCGATGAATGCGGCGAGTTCGGGATTGGTCGCGGCCGCTTCCAGCGCCAGCGGATGCTCGGCGGCGATGGAAAGAAAAGTCACGCCCATCAACGTATCCGGGCGCGTGGTGAATACGGTCAGCGGCTCGGCGCGATCCTCGACTGCGAAGGAAATGTCGAGGCCTTCGCTGCGGCCGATCCAGTTGCGCTGCATCGTCTTGACCGAATCCGGCCAGCCCGGCAAGCGGTCGAGGCCATCCAGCAATTCCTGCGCGTACGCGGTGATCTTCAGGAACCATTGCGGGATCTCGCGTTTCTCGACCAGCGCGCCGGTGCGCCAGCCGCGGCCGTCGATCACCTGCTCGTTCGCGAGCACGGTCTGGTCGACCGGATCCCAGTTCACCACCGAGTTCTTGCGGTACGCCAGGCCCTTCTTGAACAGGCGCACGAACATGCGCTGCTCGTGCACGTAATAGTCCGGCTTGCAGGTCGCGAACTCGCGCGTCCAGTCGATCGCGTAACCGAGCGTCGCCAGTTGCGCGCGCATGTGCTCGATGTTCGCGTACGTCCATTTCGCGGGCGCGGTCTTGTTCTTGATCGCCGCGTTCTCGGCCGGCAAGCCGAACGCGTCCCAGCCGAGCGGCTGCAACACGTTCTTGCCCTGCATGCGCTGGAAGCGCGAGATCACGTCGCCGATCGTGTAATTGCGCAGGTGGCCGACATGCAGCGCGCCCGACGGGTACGGCAGCATCGACAGGCAGTAATACTTCGGCCGCGGATCGGACTCGACGACCTCGAACGCATGCGTGCGCGCCCAGAATGCCTGCGCGGCCGCCTCGACCGCGCGCGGATCGTAGGCGCCCACTGGCGCTGCGGATTCGTCGGCGCCGGGTTCGGTCGCGATTAAAGTCTGATCGGGGCTGTCGTGCATGGGGCTGCCGCAGGCGGCTCTGGCGCGTGGAGATTGCTGAGGTTATCGCAGTGCAGCATGGCGGGGAAGCTGGCAGACCTCGTGGCGTGCAAGGATCGACGTGCGCACGGGCTGACAGTTGGTTCGCCATGGCCGCCATCGGCCAGGTGCGGATATCCGGCAACGGATCAAGTCGATCATTGTGGCGAAACCTAGGTATTCGGGCCCGATCGCGCGCATTGACGGAATTGCGACTCGCATCCGTTCTATCGATGCGCCGTTTTGCTCTAGTATCCGTGGACACCTGTCGAGGCGAGTGCGAATGGATCAAGGCGGCATCATCCTTTGCGTGGACGACGATTCCACCGTCCTGAACGCGCTGCGCAGCGTGCTGTCGAGCCATTTCGGGTCGGAAGTGCAAGTGGAGTTCGCCGAAAGCGGCGAAGAGGCGCTGGAGATCGTCGCCGACCTGCGGGCGCAGGGGAAGGAAGTGGGGCTGATCATCTCCGACTTCATGATGCCCGGGCTGCGCGGCGACGAGCTGCTGGTCAAGCTGCACGAGGAGAGCCCGAACACGGTCAAGATCCTGCTCACCGGCCAAAGCGACCTCAGCGGCGTCAAGCGCGCGATCAACGACGCCAATCTGTACCGGTTCCTGGAAAAGCCTTTCATCAACGACGACATCGTCCTGACCATCCGTGGCGCGATCCGCTCGTATTTCCAGGAGCGCGACCTGATCCGGCAGAACGAGGAACTCAGGCGGATGAACGCCGAGCTCGAGAGCATCGTGCAGGCGCGCACGCAGGAACTGCAGGAAAAAAACCGCCAGCTCGAGGTGTTGTCGGTCACCGACAGGCTGACCGGCCTGTTCAACCGGCGCAAGCTCGACGAGATCCTGGATGAGGAACTGATCCGCAGCCGGCGCTATGCGATCAATTTCTCGGTCATCATGATCGACATCGACCATTTCAAGCAGATCAACGACAGGCACGGACACGGCGCGGGCGACAACGTACTCAAGGCCATGGCGCGGATCATGCACGAGGACACCCGCGAAGCGGACTCCCTGGCCCGCTACGGCGGCGAGGAATTCGTGATGGTGTGCCGCCACCAGGGATTGGCGGGAACCCTGGCGACCGCGGAAAAACTGCGAGAAGCCATCGCCGTCCACGACTTTCCGGTGGTCGGCCAGGTCACCGCGAGCTTCGGCGCTGCGACCTGCCACGAGGACGATGACGCAGCCAGCCTGCTGGCGCGAGCCGACACCGCGCTGTACCAGGCGAAAGCCGCTGGCCGCAACCGCGTGGAGTCGGCCTGATGAACGATATGTCCGACCCTTCCGCCAAACGCATCGCCGCGCTGGAAGCCGAACTCGCCTACCGCCAACGTGGTGAAGAACTGCAACGCGCCCTGTACGAAATCGCCGCGCTGTCCGCGGCCGACAGCCCGGAACACGACCATTACGCACGCCTGCACGAGATCGTCAGCCGGTTGATGGACGCGCGCAACTTCATCATCGCCACCTACGATGCCGAGAAGCAGCTGATCCGCCAGGAATACCTGGTCGATGAAGACCCGAACGAAGTGAAGGAGACCTTCCCCTACGGCGAAGGCATCTCGTCGCTGGTGATCCGCAGCCGCCAGCCCTTGCTGCTCGACGATGTGCAATTCCAGGGGCTGGTCGCCTGTGGCGAGATCCGCGCGCCGCGCGGCACGATCGATTTCAACAGCTGGATGGGTACGCCGTTGATCGCCCAGGACACGGTGTACGGACTAATCATCGTGCAAAGTTACAGCGCGGACGTCAGCTACACGCAAGCCGACCTCGACCTGCTCAGCTACGTCGCCAGCCACGTCGCGACGCTGATTGCGCGCTGGCAATCCAACAGGGCGCTGAAAGAGGCGAACGAAGAGCTGGCCCGATCGGCCGAGACCCTGCGCCTGGTCGGCGACATCGGCAAGGACCTGACCGGCAGCCTCGACGTGATGGCGATCTGCCGCGCCCTGGAAAAACACTGTGCAGCCTTGCTGCCGATGGATGCGTTCGGCGTGGCCCTGCTCTCGCCCGCTGGCGACTCGCTCGACTATGTGTATTACATCGAGGACGGTGTCGTCGACGACGCCTCGTCCTACCCACTCGACCACCCGACCTCACTGGCGGTGCTCACGCTGCGCGAGGACCGCGAACTGACGCTGTTCAACGAAACCCAGCTTCACGAAGCGCCGACCGCCAGCAACCAGAGCGCGCCAATCCTGTCGGCCGTATTCCGACCCCTCATCGCCAATGGCCGGCGCATCGGCGTGGTGACGGTGCAAAGCCATACCGCCGATGCCTATCACGAGCGCGAACTGGAGGTGTTCCGTTCGGCCGTGGCCTACGCCGCGATCGCGCTGGCCAACGCCGATGCCTACGCCGCCGCCGAGAAGGCGCGCCACGAAGCCGCGCAGGCGCTGGTCGAATTGCACCAGGCCGAAGCGCACCTGGTGCACTCGGAAAAGATGGCTTCGCTGGGCCAGCTGATCGCCGGCGTCGCGCACGAGATCAACACGCCGATCGGCGCGATCAAGTCCAGCGGCCGCAACATCTCCGAATCGATCGGCAGTTCGCTGCTGGGCTTGCCGAAGCTGCTGGTGGAACTCGACGAGGAACATCGCCGCCTCTTCAGCGAGCTGATCACCCGCGCCAGCGCGCCCAGGCCCGTGCTCAGCACGCGCGAGGAACGCGTCATCGTGCGCCAGCTCACCGAGCAGCTGGAAGCGCTCGGCATCGACCAGGCCAGGCATCGCGCCGGCCTGCTGGTGCAGCTGCAATCGCACGAAGCCCTCGACGACGTATTGCCGCTGCTCCGGCATCCGTCGCACCAGCTGATCCTCGAGACTGCCTACGGCATCGCCACCATCACCACCAACGCCGACAACATCAACACCGCGGTCGACCGCGTGGCGAAGATCATCTTCGCGCTCAAGTCGTTCTCGCGCTTCGGCGGCGCTCAGGTGTGGGTCGCATCCGACCTGCGCGAAGGCATCGAAACGGTCCTGACGATCTACCAGAACCAGATCAAGCAAGGCATCGAGCTGGTCCGGCAATTCGACGAGTTGCCGCTCGTGCGCTGCCTGCCCGACGAGCTCAACCAGGTGTGGACCAACCTCATTCACAACGCGCTGCAGGCGATGGGCCGCACGGGCGCCCTGACCATCGGGCTGCGCCATGAGGGCGGCAATGCGCTGATTTCGATCGGCGATACCGGCTGCGGCATTCCACCGGAATTGATCGAGCGGATCTTCGATCCGTTCTTCACGACCAAGCCGGCCGGCGAAGGCACCGGCCTGGGCCTGGACATCGTCCGCAAGATCGTCGAGAAGCACGGCGGCAGTATTGTCATCCATAGTGAAGTCGGCCGCGGCAGCACGTTCACTGTCAGCCTGCCGATTGCCGGCTTGCCCAACGCGGGAGTCTCGTGATGGAAAAGGGAGTGTTGCTCTGCGTCGACGACGAGGTCATTGTCCTGACCGCCCTCAAGGACCAGCTGCGTCGCGCATTCGGCAGCGACTACGTGGTCGAGGTGGCCGAGAGCGCTGAGGAAGCGCTGGAGCTGCTCGAGGAATTGTCCGAGCAGGGGCACACCATATTGGTCATCGTGTCGGACTGGTTGATGCCTGGCATGAAAGGCGACGAATTCCTGATCCAGGCGCACCACCGTTTCCCGACCGTGGTCAAGATCATGCTCTCGGGACAGGCCGAACAGGCGGCGGTGGATCGCGCACGCCGCGACGCCGGCCTGCACGAGTTCCTGGCCAAGCCATGGAACGCCGCCGAACTGGTCGACTCGATCAATCTTGGGCTGCGCGGCATCCTTGCGGGGAACTAGTGGCTGTTGCGATATGCCTCGAACGTCCGATTCGGGTCGAGCATTGCCCGTTCGTCGAACGCGTGGCGTACGCGCCCAGAACGCCTACGCGGCGGCCTCGACCGCGCGCGGATCATAGGCATTTGCGGGTGCGGCGGAGTCGCTGGCGCCGTGTTCGGAGGCGGCGGAAGTCTGGTCGGGGCTGTCGTGCATGGGCGTTGCGGTGTCGATGCGCGCGGAAGGCCGTCCACACTAGCGTAGCGGGGGATGGGGCGAAAGGTTTGTGAAAAAGCTTGCGCGCGTCACAACCGCATGACCTTCCTCATAGATTTCGCAGAGGTCAAAGTAGTGGCATGATCCAATGAATCGAAAAGCCTCGATATTCTTACGACGTAAGCCAAGGGCTATAAAATGCGGCTTAATCGAATATGCATCAAAAATTACAAGTCATTGCGAAGCGTCGACTTGGAGCCTAGCTCTTTTTCAGTTTTCGTCGGCCGAAACGGGTCGGGGAAATCTAATTTCGCTGATGCTCTCGACTTCATCGCTATCGCCTACTCTGATGGTCTCGAGCATGCTGTCGCCCGAAAGGGCGGCTATGAAAATATTGCTCATAGAAAAGAAAGAAGATCTCGTTCGGCAATTTCATTTGCCGTTGAACTCACGGATCAGTTCAAAGACTCAGATCTTTTTTACATGCGTGACCAAGCCCGCCGATCGGCGCGCGACAGATTGCATACCATTAGATTTATGCATTCTTTCGACATTAAAACAACAGGAGAGGGTATAGGCAGCGAGTTCAAGGTTACCAATGAAGTATTGGAAATTATCAGCTCCATTCCTTCGAAGGATTTGTTTACAGACCGCCCCTATGAGTGGCTAAAAGTGACCCGCGACATAGAGGGGAAGGTCACTCTCAACGGAGATCTCCAAACTGAACTAGCGCAGTCTGTCTTTTTTAATGCCTCACTATGGGGCCAGGAACAAAGCTCAGACTTCCTTCTTGCCCCGACAGAACTTCTCTTTGCCTTCCCGTTGATTCGCCCCAGAGTGATCGGAAAATTTACGTCTTGGTTGAATAGATTTTCAATTTTTCAAGTGTCCCCTGATGCGTCTAGACACGCGGGCGTTCCAACTCCTAACCCAGCTCTTTCAACACGTGGTGAAAATCTTCCAGCTGTGATCGGCTGGTTGCAATCGAAGAAGCCAAAAGAATGGCGATCTGTTTTGAAGGCCATGAAAGAAATCGTGCCGGAGTTGGAAGATATTACTGTTAGTTATTTACACACAAGAACACTTGGACTTTTTTTTAAAGAGAGTGGCGTGGGTCGTCCTTGGAGCGCTGAGGATGTTTCCGATGGAACTATTCGATCTTTAGCTATGTTAGTGGCATGTTTTGATCCAAGAAATACTGCATTAGTAATCGAAGAGCCTGAAAATTCCTTGCATCCGTGGATAATTCGCGAAGTGATTGGCCATTTGCGAAAGTTATCCAAAGACAAGCTAGTCATTGTCACTACACACTCCCCAATCGTCTTAAACATTGTAAACCCGCGCGAAGTGTGGGTCGTGTACAAGAAAGACGGGGAAACGGCAATCAAGACCCTTATTGACTTTGACCCACAGCTTGAAAGCGATTGGGAAGAAGGCCGATACAGACTGTTTGACTATCTCGAATCAGGCGCCATTGCAGAAGCAGTGCCATCGGGAGGATGAGTGAAAATTGGAATTATTGCTGATGGACAAGCAGAAATTGTAGCTTTGCGTGAACTTTTTGCCAGAATAACAGTGGATGGGGTTACGCTATGTAACCCTCTGTATGCTGATATGCAGCCGTTATCTTCTCCCGCCCAGGTATTTAAGGCTGCAGAAGGAAAGCTAGCCATTTGTTCCCAACGTGGTTGTAATCGTACAATTGTCTTACTGGATCATGAGGATCGAACCGACTGCCCGGGCATTAGAGCCACCGAAATAACTTCGATTTTCTCCAAAAATGGCCATTCAAGCGTTTCAGTCGTTATTAAACAACGAGCATTCGAAAATTGGCTCATTGGGGATCTTGATTCCGTTCGAAAGTGTGGGAAGCGATTTAATATCAGAGATGGGCTCATCGAAAGAGTAAAGAAAAGTGGCGCCGACAGTCTTTCGGCCATTGCGCTTTTAGACGGATGTGTCACAGACGGATATAGTAAGCGTCGTGACGCTATTCAAATTTGCAAGGCCATTTGTCCTCTGGAAGTCGCAAGAAACTCTCGCTCTTTCCGCAAACTATTGAGAGCCTGCGGCCATAGTAAATATTTGAAACAAAGCAAGTCTCCAACACCATAGATCAAAGCGAATAGCCCGAACGCAGTCCGGTTTTATTTGAGGTATCGCGCTAGTCGTTCTGCGGCACCGCCAACCGATAACCCACGCCAATCTCCGTCAGCAGATATTTCGGCTTGGCCGGTTCGGCCTCGATCTTGCCGCGCAGCGCGCGCATGTAGATGCGCAGGTATTGCGGCGATTCCACGTGCGCCGGGCCCCAGACTTCGCGCAGCAGTTGCCGGTGGGTGATGACCTTGCCGCGATGTTGCGCGAGCGCGACCAGCAGCTTGTATTCGATCGGCGTGAGGTGGACGTCGACGCCGTCGCGCAGCACGCGGTGCGCGGCGCGGTCGATGATGAGGTTGCCGATCTCGATCGTCGCCGGCTCGGCATCGCCGCCGCGTTCGACCTGGTGGCGTTGCGCGACGCGCAGCCGCGCGAGCAGTTCGCCGATGCCGAACGGCTTGGTGATGTAGTCGTCGGCGCCGGTGTCGAGCGCGGCGACCTTGTCCGATTCCTGGTTGCGCGCCGACAGCACGATCACCGCGCCCTTGTACCACTCGCGCAGCGCGCGGATCACGTCGAGCCCGGAACGATCCGGCAAGCCGAGATCGACCAGCACGATGTCCGGCTGCCGCACGGTCGCGAGGCGCAGGCCTTCCGCGCCGGTGCCGGCGACGAGCAATTCGTAACCGTGCGCTTCGAGCGCGGTCGCGAGGAAGCGCTGGATCTGCACATCGTCCTCGATCGCCAGCAATTTCGGGCGTGCTTCGTTCATGCGCGCTTCGTTCATGCCTGCCCTGCCTCGCCGCCGACTAGCGGCAGGCTGAAACGGAATTCCGCGCCGCCGTCTGGCTTGTTCGATGCGTCGATTGTGCCGCCGTGCGCTTCGACGATGTACTTGCAGATGCTCAGGCCGAGACCGAAACCGCTCTGCGCTTCCTCGACACGCACGCGATGGAATTTCTCGAACACGCGTGTCTCCTCGCCGCTCGGCAAGCCCGCACCGTGGTCGCGCACATGCACGAGGAGTTTTCCGGCGGACGCCTCGGCACGGATCGCGATCGCAGCTGTTGGCGGCGTGTGCTTGATCGCGTTCTCGATGAGGTTGGCAAGAACCTGCGCGATCAAGACTTCGTCGCACGGCACCAGCGGCAGGCCGGGCGCGATATCGACCGACACTTGCCGTCCCTTCAACGCATCGTCGAGCCGCGCGAGCACCGCGCCGACGAGTTCCTCGATCGACACCAGCTCGCGCTTGAGCACGACCTTGCCTGAACTCAAACGCGTGAGGTCGAGCAGGTTCGCCATCAGCCGGTTCATGCGCCGCGCTTCGTCGAGCAATCCGTGCAACAAGCTGCTGCGTCGCGCGGCGTCGAGCTGCGTGGTATCGCTTTCGAGCAGGGTCGATGCCGAACCGATGATCGTCGCCAGCGGCGTGCGGAAATCGTGCGAGATCGAACTCAGCAACACGTTGCGCATGCGTTCTGTTTCGATTTCGAGACCAGCCGTCTGCGCTGCCTCGGCGAGTTGCACGCGCTCCATCGCGACCGCCGACTGGCTGACGAACGTTTCCAGCAGATGCATTTGCTCCGGTATCTGCAACTGGCGCAGGGCCTGCCCCGGACCCGATCCGGGGTCGTGCGGCCGCACCGCGAGCACACCGACGCAACGACGCAACGCCTTCAGCGGCAGGTAGATCGAATCCGCGCCTGCCAGCGTGCCGGTATTGAGCCCGGCCATCACCTGGTGATGGAAACTGTATTGCGCGATGCCAAGTTCATTGCCGGGCACCGGAAAGCGATTCATCGAACCCTGCGATCGCACTTCGCCGCGCGTGCAGAAATTCGTCGGATCCTGGATATGGCCTTCGCCGTCCGGCAACAGCACGACCGCTTCGCAATCCATCGACGCGATCACGTGCTTGCAAAGGATCGCGCAAAGTTCGTCGAGATGACGGCTACCCGCAAGTTCGCTGCTGAGTTCGTACAGCTCGCGCGTGCGCCGCTCGCGGTGGCGCGCGACGGATGCCTGGCGCCGGCCGAAAGCGGTCAGGCCGCTGATGATCAAGCCGATTGCCAGCATCACCACGAAGGTGATCGCGTACTGCGTATCCGAAAACGCGAACGAATAATACGGCGGCACGAACATGAAATCGAACAGCAGTACGCCGAGCACGGTCGCCAGTACCGACGGCCCGCGACCGAACCGCCACGCGGTGACGACCGTCGCAAGCAGGTACAGCATCACCAGGTTGATGCGATCGATGTGCGCGGACAGCAACCAGCATGCGCCTGTCACCAGCGCGACCACGCCCACGCCCTTTGCGTACGCAGGCCAGCGACTGGAACGCGTCGGCGTGCGCGGCGGCACGACCGACGCTTCGCCCGCTTCGCCGGTGATCACGTAGACGTCGATGTGGCCGCTGGCGCGGATCAATTCGTCGACCAGCGAGCGCCTGAAGCGGTCGCGCCAACGCGATTGCAACGGCTTGCCGACGATGATCTTGCTGATGTTGCGCTGGCGCGCGAACGCGATGAGTTCCGAAGCCACGCTGTCGCCGCTGAGGTTGGCGGTTTCCGCACCGAGTTCCGCGGCGAGTTTGAGCGTCTGCAGCACGCGATCGCGCGCTTCCTGCGGCAGCCGTTGCAGCGATGGCGTTTCGACGTACACCGCCAGCCATTCCGCGTGATGCGCGAGCGCAAGCCGGCGGGCGGCACGCACGACGCGTTCGGACAGCGCATCCGGCCCGACGCACACGAGCAAGCGCTCGCCGGCGACCCATGGACTGGCGATCGCATGCCGTTCGCGATATTCGCGCATCGCCGCATCGACGCGATCGGCGGTCGCGCGCAAGGCGAGCTGGCGCAGCGCGATCAGGTTGCCCTTGCGGAAAAATTCCGTCAGCGCCTGCTGGCTTTTCTCGCCGCCATACACTTTCCCTTCGCGCAAACGATCGAGCAGATCGTCCGGCGGCAGGTCGATCAGTTCGACCTCGTCGGCGCTGTCGAATACGCCGTCCGGAATCGTCTCGCGCACGTGCACGCCGGTGATCTGCGCGACCACGTCGTTGAGGCTTTCGAGGTGCTGCACGTTGATCGTCGTGTAGACGTCGATGCCGACCTGTAGCAGTTCCTCGACGTCCTGCCAGCGCTTGGGATGGCGCGATCCGGGAACATTCGTGTGCGCAAGTTCGTCGACGACCAGCAGTTGCGGCTTGCGCGCGAGCGCCGCATCGAGGTCGAACTCGCGCAGGGTCACGCCGCGATGCGCGATGCTCTGCGGGGGCAGGATTTCGAGCCCTTCGAGCAGCGCTTCGGTTTCGACGCGACCGTGCAGCTCGACGTAGCCGACGACGACATCCACGCCAGCCGACGCCTGCTTGCGTGCGGCTTCGAGCATCGCGTAGGACTTGCCGACGCCGGCCGATGCACCGAAGAAAATCTTCAGCCGGCCACGCTTTGCTCGCGCTTCGTCTTCCGTCACGCGCGCGAGCAACGCGTCCGGATCGGGACGCTCGTCGGATGGATTGCCGGGCATGCGTGCGGACATCGGCGCCATCATGCCCGCTGGCGCGCGTGCATGACTAGCGCTTGTCGAGTGCGTGCTGGTCGAGCAACAGGTTGAGCTCGAGCACATTCACGCGCGGCTCGCCAAGCAGGCCAAGCGTGCGCTGCTCGGTCACCTGGTCGACCAGCGCCTGCACTTGCGCTGCGTCGAGGTTGCGCGCGCGCGCGACGCGCCCGACCTGGTACAGCGCCGCAGCCGGTGAAATTTGCGGATCGAGTCCGCTCGCCGACGCCGTGACCAGATCGACGGGGACCGGTTTATCCGCGTTCTGCGGATCGGCCGCATGCAACGCGTCGATGCGCTGCCTCACTGCATCGATGAGCGCCGGATTATTCGTCCCGAGATTCGATCCGGTTGAAGCCCCGCCGTTGTACGCCTGCGGCGAAGTCGCCGACGGACGTCCCCAGAAATAACGCGGATCGTCGAACGGCTGGCCGATCAACGCCGAACCGGCCGGCTTGCCGGCTTTCCCGATCACGCTGCCGTTGGCCTGCGATGGAAACACTGCCTGCGCAATACCCGTCACCAGCAACGGATACGCGACGCCGGTCAACGCGGTCATCAGCACCAGCATCATCAGCGATTGACGCAATAACTTGATCATGGCGATCACCTGGTTCAGAACGTGGATTGCAACATCGCGAAACCGCGCAATCCGCCGACATCGCTCGTGTTGGTCGGATCAAGAAAGCTCGCGGTGTGGCCGTAGAACGCATCGTTGTCGGCATAGGTCGCGCCGAGGCTCGCCGACCAGTGCGTGGCGAATTGCCACTTCAAGGTGGCGCCGAAATCGTTGTAGTCGGGATCGCGCGTTCCGCTGGCGAGCGGCGCTACGAGCGCTGTCGGGATGTGCGTATGGCCGGCGTGCAAGGCGACGCTCCACTTGTCGTCGATCGGCAGGCTTGCGTCGAGCTGGATGTATTGGGTGCCGCGCGAATCGCCGCGATAGCCCTGCTCGGTGTCGATAGCGAAATAATCGGTGAGCGACTGGTTGTATTTCAGCGTGAGCCACTTCCATGTGATCGCCGCGTTCGCTTCGAGCGTGTTGAACGAACGCGACGGCAGCGCCGGCCTCGCGTCTTCAAGACCGCCGCCCGGATACACGTAGCCGTACAGTCCGGCGCGCCACGACCAATCCTTGTTGAAGGAATTGCCGTAGCTCGCGTAAAGATCGAGTTCCATCGCGCCGCCCGGATAACTCTTGTGGCTGATGCTCGATGCCCAGAATCCTGTCGCGAATCCGTTCTTCAACGCGAGATCGCCGCCGCCCTGGATCGCCGGCGCGCCCCAAGTCTGGGTGATGCCGCGGAACATGTAGTCGGTAGTGACGGCGACATTGCCGGTGATGCTGGTATCGGGCGTGTCGTCAGCGTGCGCAATAGCAGGACAAACCGCCAATGCAAGACCAGCGAGCGACGCGATCGGGAACAACTTCGAATGCATGTCGAACTCCAGGGAAATTGATTCAAGCTAGGTGCAACAGCACCAGCAGCATGTCGATCAGCTTGATGGCGACGAACGGCACGATGACGCCGCCGATGCCGTACACCAGCAGGTTGCGGCGCAGCAGCGCACCAGCGCCGAGCGCGCGGTATTTCACGCCTTTCAGCGCTAGCGGAATCAGGAAAATGATGATCAGCGCGTTGAAGATCACCGCCGACAGGATCGCGCTCGCCGGCGTCGCGAGATGCATCACGTTCAACGTGTTCAATGCCGGGTAGGTCGTCGAGAACGCGGCCGGGATGATCGCGAAATATTTCGCGATGTCGTTCGAGATCGAGAACGTCGTCAGCGAGCCGCGCGTGATCAGCATCTGCTTGCCGATCTCGACGATCTCGATGAGCTTGGTCGGGTTGGAGTCCAGATCCACCATGTTGCCGGCCTCTTTCGCGGCCTGCGTGCCGGTGTTCATGGCCACCGCGACATCGGCCTGCGCAAGCGCGGGCGCGTCGTTGGTGCCATCGCCGCACATCGCGACGAGCCGTCCCTCGGCCTGGATGTCGCGGATGAGTTTCAGCTTGGCTTCTGGCGTG
>Ga0105240_10007776_pt1 | contig 15497 bp, 13 predicted proteins | sample KBSC54metaG_FD_80426 | JGI IMG/M metagenome (GOLD analysis project Ga0105240, IMG submission 80426) | Corn rhizosphere microbial communities from Kellogg Biological Station, Michigan, USA - KBS C5-4 metaG | ecosystem: Host-associated > Plants > Roots > Rhizosphere > Soil | place: Michigan, USA... | reverse complement strand
TCGGGCAGGCTGAGATTGAATTCCTCCAACACGACCAGCCACGCGCCGCGATCGCCGGCCTTCCAGGCATCCTCCGCCTTGCAGAGGAAGCGACAAAAATCCGTGGACTCGAACACGCCGTCCACGGGGTTGACGTATCCGACGAGGTCCTCACGGCCTCGCCATGTCGACGATACGACGACAACCTGTCGGCGCGTCGGATCATCCATCAGCATCGTCGCCAAGCGACTCTTTCCGGCGCCAGGATTGCCGCGTAGAATCAAGAACGGCTTAGTCAGCGTGCCGAGTAGGAGCCGCACTACGATGTCGCTTCCATAGTCCTGGCGGATCGCCTGTCGAACTGCTTCTGGAAGTGTGAGAGGGGAGACCAGCGAGGCGGGCTCGACTTGCGCCGCCGGAACGGCCGCGACGGTCACCGGCGGCGACAGTTCCAGCGCGCTCTCCTGTCGCAGAGGCTTCTCCTGCCGGGAAGGCTCTGATTCGCCAGTTTCTGGCTCGACCGGCTTGGGGAAGGCGGCCACAGGAAGACTGTCGCGGAGCTTCGCAAGGCCTGCCCACCGGGGATCCGGCGCACTGTTTGCGGGGGGCGAATAGTTGTCGAAGGAGAACCGCTTGTCGAGTGGACCAGCCGCTTCGGAGGCTATCCCCAACCATTCGTCGAGGTGCTCCTTGACGTGGTCGAGTCGCGTGACGTCTGCCGCTTCGATCGCCGCGTTTGGAAACCAGGCGGCCTCGGATGCCTTCTGGATGAATCTGCGCAGAGCCGTGGGCTCGATAGCACGGAGGTAACCCGGCGAGAGCTCCTCGTAGCGAGGCGCAGGCTGGCGCAGCCCAGATAGTCGCACCCAACCGTCAGCATATGGAACGATCCGCCATACGTTCGACCACATCTGGACGACCTCCCGAATCCGATAGAGGCCGAACACGACCCACGTCGACAGGTCTCGCCGGATGGGAACACCGTGGGGTTCTCGCGCATCCATGCCCCACAACAGCACGATCTGGTTCTGAAGGTGGGTATGCGGATCGTCGAGCTCAAGTTGACTCACATGGACTGTGAACTGCGGTGCTGACGCCTTGAAGGTGCCCAGTACGTGACATCGCGCCTCGCCTTTGGCGCAATTATCTGTTCTGAAGTCGTCCTTGGCCCCACACCTCCAGGCGGCGGCGTCCTGGCAGATCGTTCCGTCCCATTGCTGTCGGTGCGCGAAGATCTGCAGTCCGAGAACGTCACCACGGTGATAGCTCATCGCATCCTCACTCCGCGAGAGTATCACGTGTCGTAAGGGGCTGATCTAGCTGGCTTTAGAGCGGTCGAGTTGGGTTTCGGGCAACGCCAGAAGCAGTCGGCGCGACAACAGATGCGAGGTGCCTCGCATGGACGCCGTCACGAACAAGAGGTGGAAGCCTGAGGGTGAGCTCGAGACTCGGTACCGCCGGGCGCGACAAGAGTGGGACAGCCGAATGGGGAGTGCGATCGTGCAGGCCCGCAACTGGCGTCTCGCCACGCTGGCATCGCTCGGCCTCGTCCTGATCTCGGTCGTCGGAATCATCTGTCTGGGCGCCCAGCCTAAGCTCGTCCCGCACATCGTTCAGGTTGACCGGATCGGGGCGGCAACCTATCTGGGCCCGGTCGGACAGGCAGCGCGGGACTACAAGCCGTCCGACCCCTCGCTCAAGTACCACCTGAGGCGATTCATCACCGCGACGAGGACCATCTCCTCAGACCCGGCGGTGATGAAGCGCAACTGGATTGACGCGTACACGCTGATCACCCAGAACGCGGCAAATCACCTCAGCACGTACGCCCAGCAGAGCGATCCGTTCAACCATCGCGAGCAGGAGCGGATCAGCGTCGACGTGGCGACCATCGTCCAGCTTTCGGCTGATACGTGGCAGGCCGATTGGACGGAGAAGACCTGGGACAACGGCGGTAACGAGGGCGCGAGCGCCGTGTGGCGCGGGACGTTCCGCGTAGTCGTTCACATCCCGGAGACGGAGGAACAGCTCGCCTCGAATCCCATCGGTCTTTTCATCGATGAGTTTCACTGGTCGAAGGTCCAGGGCTGACGCCGTCCTGGACTTCGCCGCGACAACCCTTCACCACCGGGAGATATCGATGTGCCTGAGCAGAGCCTTGATCGTCGTGTCCATGGCTGCGCCCGTCTTTGGTTGTGCGTCGCGGCAGTTGACGCCGCCCCGATATGTCCGCGCGGCGCCGGTCCAAGAGCCGGTGCGTCCGCCGGCCGTCATCCAGGTGCCGACTCCGATGCCGCTGCCCGGCCAACTCCAGCGGCTCCCACAGGCCGAGCAGCCACGCCACCCAGAGAAACGTCCCACCTTGGAGGTCATCGCGGACGCGAATCGCAAGGCCGCCGCAGGGCCAGAGCGCGACGGCTACTTCAATGCGATCATGACTTACGACTTCGCTGACGGTGCCCTCTTCCAGGTGTACACGGCTCCGTTGCGCCTGACGGCGATCCAGCTTCAGCCGGGCGAGAAGATCATCGGGAAGCCGGCGGCCGGCGACACCATTCGGTGGGTCATGGGCGTCGGACGGTCGGGCACGGACGCTGCCGAGCAGCAGCACCTTTATGTCAAGCCGACGCGTGCCGGGTTGCAGACCACGATGATCATCAACACGGACCGGCGCACGTACTACCTCGAGCTGCGCTCGTTCGAGGAGACGTACATGGCCGCTGTCAGGTGGCGGTACCCCACCGACGAGATCGTCCAGATCGAAGGCGCGGCGGCTCGCGAGGACGTGCTCGCTCGAGCCACGACGGCCACCAACGTCAACCTCGACGCCATCAACTTCTCATATCGAGTCTCCGTCGAGAAGGGTAAGCCGTCGTGGGTTCCGGTTCAGGTCTTCGACGACGGCCGAAAGACCTTCATCCGATTTCCGGCGGCGATGCTGACCCGCGAGGCGCCGGTGCTGTTCGTCCTGTCGAGCACGAACGAGACGCAGTTGGTGAACTACCGCGTGAAGAACGACTACTACGTCGTCGATCGCCTGGTCGATCGCGCCGAACTCCGTGTGGGTCAGAGGGACCAAGAGATCGTCCGCATCGCGCGCACCCGCTGAGGAGGACACATGGACGAGACGACTGAGGCCACGAAGACCGACGCTATCCCCGCGCCCACCGGCGCCACTCAGGGTACGGATCTGCACAAGAGCAAGATCTCGCCCGATGATCCGCGGCTTCGCATCGAGAGACCGCGCTCGCGAACCCTGCGCAGGGGACCGGCGCTGGCGGTCATGTTCGCCGTCATCGGTTTGGCTGCCGTCGCGCTGGTGGTCGCGCTCGGAGGGACGTCGAATGATCAGGCTGCCCGGAAGGAACACCCCGCGCAGGACGTCTCTACGACGAATCCCGTAACCCTGCCCGATGCCATCAGGCAAGCTCCGATAGTCACCAACATCAGCCCTGTGACCGGTGCTGGTGGTCGCGCAGGAGCAGTCGCCCCCATCGATCCGAGCATCGGAAATCAGCGCCAGTTGGCTCGCCAGGCCACACGGGAGGAACGGTTGAGGGCGCGCGGTGCCGGGATCTTCGCCGCCGCCGACGAAGGCTCGAAGGTCGTCCAGCAATCCCAGGCCGAAGCGGCCGGCCTTAAGGCGGGCGGTAGGGAGGGTGACAACGGTCCGATCACGAGTCCACCGGGCGCGGCAGAGCCCAAGCGAGCACCAGATCCGAACATGCAAGACCGGAAGAACGACTTCCTCGCGAAGGATGGTGTCTCGAACGCGGAATACCTCGAGAAGGGCGTCACCCTCCCGCGCAGCCCCTTCGAGGTCAAGGCGGGATCCGTCATCCCGACCGTACTCATCAGTGGGATTGATAGCGATCTGCCTGGGCAGGTCGTTGCTCAGGTACGCGAGAACGTCTACGACACCCTCACCGGCAACTACCTGCTCATCCCGCAAGGGTCGCGTGTGATCGCCGCATACGATTCCATGGTCGCGTGGGGGCAGGAGAGGGTGCTCGTCTGCTGGGATCGGCTGATCCGGCCCGACGGCAGCTCGCTGACGCTCGGCTGCATGCCCGGCGTGGACTTGGCGGGCTACGCGGGCTTCACGGACGAGGTCGACAACCACTGGTGGCGCATCATCACCGGCGCCGTGTTCAGCAGCCTCCTTGCGGCGACGGCACAGCGGAGCCAGGGCGACGTGACGGGGGTCCAACCGACGTTCCCCCAAGTGTGGGCCAGCAATGGCGCCGGGCAGATCAACCAGGTTGGTCAGCAGATTACCCAGAAGAACATGCAGATCCAGCCGACCATCACGGTGCGGCCCGGGTTCTCGGTCAACGTCTTCGTCACCAAGGACATCGTCATTTCCCCGTACAACCGACAAGGAGTCATGCCATGAGCACCACGAGCCGTGAACACGTCAACACCGTCGAGCTGGTAGGCCGATTGGGTCAGGCCCCCGAGGTGAAGCGTACCGAGGACGGCAACCCCTACATCAGGCTGTCGATCGCCACATCGGAACGCTTCACCGATCGAGGCGGCGAGATCCGTGAGCGCACCGAATGGCACAACGGCGTGGCGTGGGGCAAGGCCGCCGAGGAGATCGCCGAGCGGTTCCAAAAGGGCGATTCGATCGCGCTAGCCGGCACCCTCCGAATCAACAGCTACGCGAAGGACGGGGTCAAGAATCGCGTCACGGAGATCAACGTCGATCAGGCGAATAGGAACGTCGACAACGCGCCGTCGAAAAACGAGACACGGCTGGTCGGCGTGGTGCGCGAAGAGCCGAAGACGCGAGAGGTTGGCGATGGTCGCGCCATGACGGCCCTGAGCGTTGCCACCAAAGCGGTCGTGAACGGCCGCGAGCGCGAAGACTGGCACAGCGTGACCCTGTGGGGGAAAGCCGCCGAGGCGGCGCGCGACATCAAGGCGGGTGACATCGTCGCCATCAACGGCTCGCTCCGACACCGCACGATCCCGGGAGAGGACGGCCAGCAGCGCAAGGTCTCCGCGATCGAGGCCCAGAGGTTCCAGGTGCTCGAGCGCGCGAAAGATCTCGCCGTGGCGCCGCAGGTCCGTCGCGCCGGCAAGGTCGTCGATCGCGGGATGTAAGGGCCAGTTCCGGTCGGCTGGCAAGCCATGCGTCTCTTCATCGCCGAGAAGCCGTCCCTGGCGCGTGCGATTGCAGCGGTCTTGCCGGGCCCACTGCAGCGCCGGGACGGCCACTTTCAGTGCGGACCGGAAGATGTCGTCGCCTGGTGCGCGGGGCACATCCTCGAGCTCGGGGCGCCCGACGCCTACGATCCAGCATTCAAGTCCTGGCGCCTCGAGCACCTGCCGATCACGCCAAAGGAATGGAAGCTCGAGGTGTCGTCGCCTAACCTGCTCAGGACCATCAAGTCGCTGTTACCCAGGGCGAGCTGCGTGGTGCACGCTGGTGATCCCGACCGCGAAGGTCAGCTCCTGATTGACGAGGTGCTGGCGTTCCTCGGCTATCGCGGCCCGGTCGAGCGCCTGCTTGTCTCCGATCTGAATCCGCCTGCGATCCGGAAGGCGCTCAGCGAGATTCAGAGCAACTCGCGCTTCCGTGGGCTCTACGAAGCGGCCCTCGCGCGACAGCGCGCCGACTGGCTCTACGGCATCAACCTCACCCGTCTCTACACGCTCCTTGGCCGTGCGGGCGGCTACGACGGCATTCTGTCGGTGGGCCGGGTGCAGACGCCGCTACTCGGTCTCATCGTGCGACGTGATGCAGAGATCGAGGGGTTCCGACCACGCGCCTATCATCTGGTTCGGGTCGGTGTGCGGTGCGTGGCGGGCGCGTTCACGGCGAACTGGCAGCCACGGGGAGACGCGGGCGCGCTCGTCGACGAGCACCAGCGACTCGTCAGCCGCGACCACGCCCTCGCGTTGCAAGCCAGGGTCACCGGCCAGCGTGGCGTCGTCGTGCGCCGCACCCGTGAGAGGAAGGTCGAGTCGCCGCCCCTACCGTACTCACTTCCTGAGCTCCAAATCGACGCCGGGCGCCGCCTCGGTTTGAGTCCGAAGCAGACTCTCGACGGCGCGCAATCACTCTACGAGCAACACCGGCTCATCACCTACCCTCGGTCCGACTGCTCCTACCTGCCCGAGGGGCACCGTGGTCAGGCGACGGCCGTTCTCGCCGCCATCGCGGCAAACCTCCCGGCGCTTCTTCCAGATGTGGACCGCGCGAACAGGTCCGCCCGCTCCCGCGCGTGGAACGACGGGAAGGTCACGGCTCACCACGCCATCATTCCCACAGTGGTCGCCATCGGTGGCGCCAAGCTCGCCCATGCCGAGCGGGGACTCTACGACCTGATTGCCCGCCGCTATCTCGCGCAGTTCTATCCCCCAGCCGAGTGCCACGAGACCAGTATCGAGCTCGACATCGCCGGCGAGCGGTTCCTGACAACTGGCCGCGAGACGATCAGGAACGGCTGGCGCGAGTTGGTCGCCGCGAGAGGGCCGGTCGAGACCGAGGGGGAAGCAGCCGATCCCGACTCGATCGCCGGCCAGTCTCTCCCACCGACAGAGGATGGGGAGGTCATCGTTTGCGACGACGCTGCTGTCGTCGACCGACAGACGAAGCCACCGAAGCGATTCACGGACGCGGCGCTCATCCAGGCGATGACGGGCATCGCTCGGTTCGTCGACGATCCCACGATCAAGCGACTTCTCAAGGACGCAGATGGGATCGGGACTCCCGCGACGCAGGCGCAGATCATCCAGACGCTCTTCGAGCGTAGGTTCATCGAGAAGCGCGGCCGACAGATCCACTCGACCCCTGTCGGTCGGGGATTGATTCAGGCCTTGCCTGCGGTGGCCACGAAGCCGGACATGACCGCCCTCTGGGAGGCCGCCATGCGCCGCATCGCTGAAGGCCAGATGCGGCTCGAAGAATTCCTCCATGCGGTCCTCGAGCAGCTGAGGGAGCTCGTCGCGTCCGGACAGGCGGGCGGCGCACTTCGCATCCCCCGACAGACGGATGGCGGCGTAGCCGGCCGGCGCGAGGCACCGGGACGATCCCGTCGCCATCGTCGCCAGACGTCCAAGACTGCCGGTGACCGTGCCGGGACATAGCCGTGGGCGCGCGAAAGATCGGGCGCGGGCTATCAGATGAACCAGCCGCCTATCGCGGACTGCCTGCCAACGACAATCAGGGCGTGATCACCCTTACCCTCGGGGATCTTCGGCGTCTTGCGCGGGCGTTCGCTCCCTTGCTCGCCGAGGAGCTTGCTCTCGTTCTGCCCGCCGCTAAAATCCCTCTCGCTGACGTTTCTCGGCGCCGAGGGAAGGAGATGAGGACATGGCGCAGAGAACAAGGGGCGCGCGAGCGCTCGGACCATACGCAGTGCGAGGACCACGATGGCGAGTCATCGTGGTCGACGAATCAGGCAGCAGAACTACTCGGGATTTTGAAGCGGAGAAAGAAGCAGTCCAGGTCATCCGATCCGTGAATCGAGAGCTGAGGAAGACGGAAGAGACGACCATCGCCGAGGCCAAGGAGAAGTACGAAGTGCATCTGCGCGACGAGAAGCAGAACAAGGAGCGCTCTTACACAGCGACGCTGTGGCGGCTGGGGGTTTTTTTCCCGGACGGCGAGATGCCTTTGTCCGCACTGACGCCGCAAAAGTGCGCTGGGTACTACCAGGCGCTTCGGACCCGTACCACGAAGTACGGGAAGCCATTAGCGGTGGACTCCCACCGGAACATCCTCGCGGAGGCGAAGACGTTCCTGAAGTGGTCCATGGCCAAGGGCTACCTGCGAACGAATCCGCTCGAAGGGGTGCTGGGCACTGGGAAGCGTCGACACGGCAAGCCGCAGCTGCGCATAGATGAGGCGCGGAAGTGGCAAGCCAAGGCGGTGCAACTCGCGGAAGAGGGCGAGGACGGCGCGGTGGCCGCCCTCGTCACCTTGGTCATGGGCTTGCGGGCGGGTGAGGTCGTCAGTCGGGTGGTTCGCGATCTAGACGACGACGGCAAGCTGCTCTGGATCCCGGACTCGAAGACAGAGGCGGGGAAGCGGACGCTGCAGGTGCCGGACTTCCTCCGCACTCACCTGCTGGAGCTCGCGGAGGCGAAGCGGTCAGAGGAACTCCTCTTCGGGTATCACGACCGGAACTGGCCACGGAAGTGGGTGGCGAGGATCTGCAAGGTGGCGGGGGTGCCGCGGGTGACGGCTCACGGCATGCGTGGCTTGCACGGCACGCTCGCGGTGGAGACGGGCCTCAGCGCCCACGCGGTGGCGGCAGCTTTGGGACACGAGTCGGTAACGACGACGCTCCAGAGCTACGCGAAGGCGGGGGCCGGGTCGGGGGCACGCCAGCAGCGCGTGCTCGAGGTGTTGAGTGGCGGGAAACTCGCCTCCTGAATGCAAAACGTTTGCTCTCCAAACGTTTTGCAGGGGCCTTGCGGCCAAAAAATCCTGAGTGAAGTCGTGGAGCTGAACGGGATCGAACCGTCGGCCTCCTGAGTGCGATTCAGGCGCTCTCCCAGCTGAGCTACAGCCCCAACGCTTGCGACCGGAATCGCGAGCCGGCGTATTCTACGTATCGGCGGTCCCATTTCAACTGGATACGGCATGGGGACCCTCGAAGGGATCGCGGGCGCACCGCCCGGCCTCAGTCCGCCGCGCCGCCAAGGCTCTGTCCGCCGTCGGTGACGTGCCCCCGCACTTCGCCTCGACGGGCGACGATCGAGTGACGAAACTTGTTCGGGGGCCGCGACGGGAATACCATTTGGCGACCATGGCGGATGGCGAATCGAACCGTGGGGCGGCGGGTGGGGAGCGACGGCAGGCCGAGCGGATTCCCCTCGAGATGTGGGTCGAGGAGACGACCGAGCGGGATCGCTACTTCCGGCGCGCGGGGAACCTGTCGCGCGGGGGGTTGCGGCTGGACCACACGATCCCGCTGCCGCAGGGGACGCACATCAACCTGACCTTCACGCTGCCGGGCGACGACGTCCCGGTCGAGGTCTCGGGCGAGATCGTCTCGAACGCCGCGCCCGACGACCTGCGCATGGGCGTGAAGTTCGTGAACGTGAAGCCGGCCGCGCAGGCGCAGATCGACGCGTACCTGGCGCGCGTCAGCGGCGAGCGCTGACGGCCACTGAACGCCGGGCTGGTGGAGGGCCACCGCCACCACCCATTCTCCGTCGGTGACGGGCGTCCCTCGCTGACGCCGGCGCGCCCCCGCCCGCGACCACGATCGCCACCACCACTCGCGGCCCGCGCGCCGCTGACTGCGGGCACTTTCGTACCTTTTCCCACTCTTGCCGCGGCGGTTCATGCCGATAACATGGACGATGATGGGCCGACTCGTTGCCTTGCTGCTCGCCATATCGGTGTGTGGCGGATGTGGCGAGCTGCGCGGCCGCAAGAAGATCCAGGAGGGGACGGCCGCCTACAAGCGGGGCGACTTCGCGGCCGCCGTCGAGCGGTTCCACGAGGCCGCCGCCTTCGTGCCGCGGATGCCGTTGCTGTGGCTGAACCTGGGCTACGCCTGCCGCGAGCTGATCATCCCCGGCGGTCCGCCCGAGCAGAACCGGGTCCCCGCCCAGTGTGCGCTGGAGGCCTTCAAGAACCTGCGCGAGCTGGCGCCCGACGATCCCCGCGGCGATCACCTGTACGTCCAGACGCTGTTCGACGCGGGCGAGTACCGCACCATCGAGCGGACGTTCAGCCTGCGCCACGAGAAGAACCCGCAGGACCTGGACGTGATCCTGGCGCTGGAGCAGGTCTACGTGAAGATGGGGCGCTGGCGGGACGCGCTGGGGTTCTATCGCAAGGCCGCGGCGTTGCGCCCGCAAGATCCCGAGGCCGCGTACGCCGTCGGCACGTTCATCTGGCAGACGCTGGTCGCGCACGGCGGCGGGCCGGCGGCCGACGCCTACGACCCGCGCCCCCGCCCCGAGGGGGGCGACCCGGCGACGCTGCCGCCCCGGGCGCCGCGGCCGGCGCTCGCCCCCGGCGACATCACCGGATCCGAACGCGTGGCGCTGGCCGACGAGGGCATTCACGCGCTGGAGCGCGCCGTCGAGCTGCGCCCGCACTACCCTGACGCGCTGACGTACCTGGGCCTGCTCTACCGCCAGCAGTCGTTCGCGCTGTGGGACGACCTGCCCGCCTGGGGGCACGCCATCGATCAGGCCTCGTCGTTCTCGGCGCGCGCCGCGGAGAAGCCGTGAGCGTCGCCTTCGGTGGCCTGTCGCGCGCGGACGCGTTCCGGCAGCGGTCGCGGCGCCGCATCACGGTCGTCATCTCGGTGCTGGTGCACGCGGCAGCGGCGCTCGTCGCGGTCGCGTATTCCTTCTGGCACGTCGAGGAGCTTTCGCCGCCCACGGTCACGGTGACGTTCGTGTCGGCCGCCGCCGCGCCGCCTCCTCCGCCGCCTCCTCCTCCTCTGGGTGGCGGCGCCGCCCCCAAGCGCCCCCGCGTCGCCCGCCCCAAGACGCAGCCGACGCCGACGCAGCCGACCCAGCCCGAGCAGCCCAAGCCGGTGGAGACGCCCGCGAAGACGCCGGTGGTCGAGCCGCCGAAGGAGAAGCCCGTCGAGGCGACCACGACGGGCCCCACCGGCGACGGCGCAGGCACGGGGACCGGCGCCGGTTCCAAGAACGGCGTCGCGGGCGGCGTGAAGGGCGGCGTCGCGGGCGGCGTGGTCGGCGGCGTCGTGGGCGCGCCCCCGGTCGTGAAGCCCAAGTTCCTGCCGCCGCAGCTGGGCGCGCAGCTGAAGCTGTCGGGCGCCGACCCCGACTTCCCGGCCCGCCTGGCCACGGCCGGCGCGCGCTATCTGGTCGTCGCCAAGATCTGCGTCAGCGCCGCGGGCGCGGTCGACAGCGTCACCATCCAGAAGCACGGCGAGCCGACGCTGGACGGGAACGTCGTCGCGACCGTGAAGACCTGGCGGTTCCGTCCCGAGACCGTGAACGGCATGCCCGTCCCCTTCTGCACTTTCAAGAACTTCGAGTTCAAATCCGACTAGGAGAGCCAATGAATTTCACTGTCATGGGGCTGTGGAGCGAGATGGGCCTCGTCGCCCGCGCGGTGGTCATCGTGCTGATGGCGATGTCCATGTACTCGCTGGCCATCGCCGTCGAGCGGGTGCTGACCTTCCGGCGCGCCCGCGTCGCCTCGTCGGAGTTCGTGAAGGTGCTGGCCGGCCTGCTGGTCAGGCCCGGCAATCTGGCCGCCGCGCGCGGCATCGAGGAGAAGTTTCCCGGCAGCCCGGTCGCCCGCGTGGCGGGCGCCGGCGTTGCCGAGTTCGACAAAGCGTTCGATGCAGCCGGGGCACCTGTCGTGAATTACGACATTGTGGATGCCGTTGTGCGTGCCATGGAACGAATTCGTGAGCGCGAGCTTGCCAATTTGAAGCGGGGATTGCCGCTGCTGGCAACGGTGTCGTCCTCCGCGCCGTTCGTGGGATTGTTCGGCACCGTTGGCGGCATCATTACGGCTTTCCAAAAACTAGCCGACCCGGCCAAGGGCGGCGGCGGCATCGGCACCGTGTCGGCCGGCATCGCCGAGGCGCTGGTGACCACGGCAGTCGGCCTGGGCGTCGCCATCCTGGCGGTCTGGTTTTACAACTTCTTCAACGCGCGCGTGGACGAGATGACGGTCGACATGGACGAGACGGCGTCCGAGGTCGTCGACACGGTCATCAAGGACGGCCGGGCCCAGCGAGGCGCGGGCGCGTGATCGTCACCGGCCTGCGTGGCCGCGCCGCTCCCCGCACCGGTCGCCGCGGCACCGGCAAGCGGCGCCCGCCGCCGCCGCCCGGGTTCAAGGCGGACATCAACGTCACGCCGCTGGTCGACGTGGTGCTGGTGCTGCTGATCATCTTCATGGTGGTGACGCCGATGCTCAGCAAGGGCGTGAACGTCGACCTGCCGCTGACGGACCACCACGACAAGCGCAACGACGACAACCGGGACATCATCGTGGCGATCACGCAGCGGGGCGAGGTCTATCTGGGCCGCGATCCCGTCGCGCTGGACGCCCTGGGCGGCGCCGTCGCTGCCGAGCGCCGGCGGCACCCCGACAAGCAGCTGTTCCTGAAGGGCGATACGCGCATCGAGTACGGGACCGCGCGCCGGGTGATGGAGGCGATTCATCGCGCCGGCGTGGCGGACATCCAGCTGGGCACCGAAGAACGTTCGCAAGACAAGCTGGCGGGGGGGCATCCATGAGCTTCGCGGTCGGCGGCAAGGGTCCCTCCAGCGAGATCAACGTGACCCCGCTGATCGACATCGTGCTGGTCCTGCTGATCATCTTCATGGTGCTGACGCCGGTGATGCTGAAGGAGATCACCGCGGTGGTGCCGCGCAAGTCGGCCGACGACCTGCCGGCGCCCGCGGGCGGGGCGCCCATCGTCCTGCGCATGGACGCCCAGGGGCACGTCTCGGTCGGCGCCGAGCCGGTGGCGCTGGACGCGCTGGCGGGCGTGGTGGCGACGCGCCTGGCGCACGATCGGCAGAAGATCGTTTTCTTCGACGTGGACGACCACGCCAACTACGGCGTCACCGTGCGGGTGATGGACATTTGCAAGGGCGCGGGCGCGAAGACGTTGGGCATCGTCACCCGGGATTGAGCCGGCGCTGGCTGGCTAATTGAATCGCTCGCCCCGACGGCATTTCGGACGTCCCCAACTCTGCTCGACGCCCGCGCGCAACCTACTTTCACCCCTCAAGTGCGCGCCCGATACGGACGATTGAGTGCCCGAAAACTTACATGACGCAATCACCCGGTGTACGATGACGCCAACGTTCGTCCGTTCATGGTCAGCATACATGCCGGGATCTCGAGCGTGGCGCCGAGATTGATGACGGCTGACGGTCAGGCAAGGAGCCCCCGATGAATCAGGAGCGTAGCTGCAGGTTCGAGTCACGTGTGGGATGGGCGATCGCGCTGGGGGCGCTGGCCGTGGGGGCGGGGATGGGATGCGAGCCCTCGAACTCGGTCGAGGCGGGACCGGCGGTCATGCTGTCGTTCGGCGCCGTCGACGCGGCGGCGCCATTCCAGCTTGATGGGGCGGCGCCCTACGGCGTGTATTCGGCCCCGCTCTATCTAACACCGGATGCGACCGGGACGCTGGTGATTCCGCCACGCTCGGAGTTCATCGCCATCTTCGATCGCCTGCTGGATCCCGACCTGCTGGAGGACCCCGCCACTGGCGCGCTGCCGGGCCTGGCCACGGTCACGCCGCTGGTCGCTGGCCTGCCCCTGGACCTGTCGACGACCTACAGCCCCGGCGGCGACTCGACGTTCCACGTCTTCCTGAACGAGGGCCCCAGCTTCACCGTGAACCCGACCTGCGGGCTGCCCTCGGGCACCGCCGGAACGGTGCAATTGCAGATGACCCACTTCGTCTCCCATGACGGGAAGACGCCGGTCACGCTGGCCGCTGGGGTCGCGTCGGCCATCGCCTACCAGACGCAGCCGCTGGCCGTCACCATCGGCGTTCCGCCCAGCACACCGGATCCCGCCGGCGGTCCCGATGTCCTCGGCACCGCCACGCCGGACGCCTCGATCACGCTCACGTTCAACAACCTGACGCCTCCTGGCACCAGCCCGATGCCGGACGCGGTTCCACCGCCGCCGCCGCCCTGCACGTACTTCCCGGCGCTGGGCTCGCTGGCGCCGAACATCCACGTGGTCGCCTCGGTGAACGGGGCCGCCGCCACGCCGGTGGCCGCCGTGATCAGTCAGAACCCGATGGACGCCACGCAGTGGGTGGTGGCGCCGCCCGGCACCGGCGCCGACGGCACGGGCGGGGCCTGGCCGGATGGCGCGATCGTCACCATCAGCGTCGACAGCGGCGCCGTCGACATCTTCAACCAGCCGCTGGGGCCCACCCAGCCAGCCTCCTTCATGGTCGTCAGCGCCATGGCCGGAGGCACGCCATGAAGCCCGCGACACAGCCCGCGCAAGGAGCCCACCCGATGCACCTGACGACCCAGGCACCGCGTTTCCGAACGGGGCTGCGCGCCGCCCGCGCGCTGGCTGTGGCCGCGCTGATGGCAGCGGCGCTGCTGGTCTCCCGCTCCGCCGTCGCGCAGGAGACGCGCGGCCGCATCGTGGGCGTGGTCACCGACGAGGCGACGCACGCGGCGCTGGCCGGGGTCACCGTCGTACTGCAAGGCCAGCAGGGCGAGGACGCCACGCTGACCGACGACCACGGCCACTACGAGTTCGTGGATCTGGCGATCGGCAGCTACGCGGTGCGCTTCTACAACGCCACCTCCAGCAGCAACGTGCTGCGCGAGAACCTGCCCGTCTCGGCCGCCTCCACCCTGCGCGTCGACGCGGCCGTGCCGTCGCAGGCCGTCGCGCAGGAGACCTACGTCATCCAGCGCAAGGCCGCCGCCCTGGACGTGGGCAGCGGGCGCCTGGGCCTGACCATCGGCGAAGACTACATGCAGAACATGCCGCTCGATCGCACGTTCGGCGACCTGATCCTGAAGGCGCCGGGCGCCTTCCTCGAGCTCGGGTCCGGCAACGTCTCCATCGCCGGCGCCTCGGGCCTGGAGAACGTCTACGTGATGGACGGCCTGAACGTCACCGGCATGGAGTTCGGCGACATCATGAACAAGACCTCGAACTCGTCGGGCGGTTCGAACCTGACGCTGGACTTCGTCAAGGAGCTGCAGATCAACACGGGCGGCTACCGCGCCGAGTTCGGCGGCGCCATGGGCGGCGTCGTCAACGTCGTCACCAAGTCGGGCACCAACGAGCTGCACGGCTCGGCGTTCATGTACTGGTCGCCCTACTGGATGGCGGCCGATACCAAGCGGGTGACCAGCTCGGGCACGGTGCTGAGCGGCCGCGACATGCCCGACTACGACACGAACGTGGGCGTCGAGGTCGGTGGGCCGATCATCAAGGACAAGCTGTTCTTCTGGCTGGGCTTCGCGCCGCGCCTGGAGAAGAACCACTACTTCCGCGACGTCACCCCGCTGGTCATGCAGGCCGACGGCACCGGCGTACCCGGCAACCAGGTGGTCCTGCGCACGCGCACCGACGAGCTTCGCCAGAGCTACCAGTACGGCGCCAAGATCGACTTCGTGCCGGCGCCCGATCAGAAGCTGACCCTCAGCATCTTCGGCACGCCCACCTCGTCCAAGCACGTCCGCAACCTGGGCGGCGACGAGGCCAACAACGATCCGATGTGGGCCTACGAGTCGATTCGCAAGGACAACACGGACATCGTGGCGTCCTACATGGCGCAGTTCCTGGACCGCCACCTGCGCCTGGACGCCAGCGCCGGCCTGCACCGCGAGACGTACACCGACGAGAGCCCGTACGCCCAGCTGAACAGTCTGAACCAGCTCGAGCTGCACGGCGGCGCCAGCCTGTACGACTACGAGCAGATCCCCGGCTGCGAGCCCGTCGCCACCTCGAGCGGCGCGGTGTTCGACCCCTGCCCGGTGGGCAACAACGCCGGCGGGTATCACACGGGCGGCTTCGGCACCGTGAAGACCTTCGACGCCAACCGCTGGAT